>Ga0307503_10000260_pt1 | contig 12077 bp, 17 predicted proteins | sample 17_S_MG_FD_194514 | JGI IMG/M metagenome (GOLD analysis project Ga0307503, IMG submission 194514) | Soil microbial communities from Populus trichocarpa stands in riparian zone in the Pacific Northwest, United States - 17_S | ecosystem: Environmental > Terrestrial > Soil > Riparian zone > Trees... | reverse complement strand
GAACGCTGACCTGTTTGCGAAGGTGCCGTAATTACAGATCATCACGACGTTGCCCTCGCCCTCAAGCTCTGCCATGCGCTCAATCACGAACGCCATGAAATCCTGGTAGCGATCTTTTTCAATGTCGATATCTATGTCGGGGAGCTTCTTACGGTCGGGGTTGTAAAAGCGCTCGAAAACTAGGTTGTACCCGATGGAATCGATATCGTGAATCCGAAGGCAGTAACAGAGAATTGAATTCGCGGCTGATCCTCTGGTGTTGGTGAGGATTCCCTGTGACTTGGCATTGATAATGAAATCAGACATGAGGAGCAGGTAGTGGGCAAAGTCACCCATAGCCGATAGCTCATGATTGAACCTTTCCACGGCAGACTTGCCGTACTTCTTTTTCAACTCATGCAGACGCACCATTGAGCGCTGCTTGATCTTGCGGATAGGGTCGTCGTACCCTGAAAACGGGATGGAATACTGGAAGTCATCCAGAGGGGCCAACCTGATATCGGCCATTTGGGATAATTCGACCGCGTTTTCAAGTATGTCCTGCGGCAGAGCGGGTGTCCGTTCTGCGATCTTCTCCATCGACTGCATGTAATTCGTGAGGTAGCCGTAGTCCGGCAGGAAATCCAGATGCGTTCTCAACTGACCACGCTGACGCTTCTTTGCCGTCATCATCAGGTGAGTCTCGCGCTGCTTGACACTCTGAAAATGAGAGTCGTTGGTGAGGATGGTCTTCGTGTTGGTGGCGTAGGCCAATGTAATCAGCTTGCTACGCACGATGGACTCTCGCAGCACCATCTCTTCGTAGGCCGTCATCCCGGCGTCCATGAACTTCGGGAGCGTGTGGTTCTGGATTTCAATGTAGAAGTGAGGGAACACGGATTTCAATGCGTAGACATACGGCATCACCAAATCCATGCTGTGTGACGTGGCCAGCGCAGAACAAAGCTCGCTGCCAAGGCACCCACTGAGAACCGCGTTGTTTTCAAGAGGGTACGGCGCAAGCTCGACCATCTTCTGCAACGAGATACGGGGGTTGTAATAGAAATTCTCCTTCTGAGATGAAAACGTAGTCCAAGCAACGAGGTTGTGGTAGCCCTCTGCCGTGAGCGCCAGGACTGTGAGATGGAAGCTCGCGCTTCTAGTCTCCTTTGATTTCACTCCCAGGATTTCATCCGGTACGACGTAGAACTCGCAGCCTAGTACCGGGTTGAGCTTTTCAGCCCGTGCTGCCTTGTAGAGAGCCGGGACACTACCGATCCAACCATGCTCAGTCAGGCAGACAGAATCCCAACCCAACTCCTTCGCCCTTTTCACAACGTCGGCGGGTGAACCCATCCCGTCGATGATGCTGTAAAAGGAGTGGACGTGGAAATCAGGAGCGGCAGGCATCAGGCGCGTTGGCTGTGTTGAATTACACGGAGGATGCCGGAAGACCTGTCGTATACAAGCTGGTCATAGACCCGCTCTGCCGCTTGCTTGATTGCTTGCTGTGCGTCAGGCGGGAGAATGTCATACGGCAGACAGTCCCCGGCGGGGATGAGGCCAACGTCGATCAGAGCCGCATCAAGCTCATCTGAAATCAGACGAGCCAGCTTCTCGACCTCAATTGCCTCATCCCCATGTTCGCCAGGGTTCATGCTACGAGCCGTCTTCTTCGCCAAGCGTTTCCACAGTCACGGATTTCAACTCCATGTCCTCCATGATCCGCTGAATCCGCTTGCGCATCTTCTTCTCTGAAATCACGCCGCAGTTGTGAAGTTCCTCCACGACGATGACACGGGTTGGAATCGACCCCAACGTTTCCGTGATGATTTCAGTGATGTTCTCTTCGTCCTGCTGCTGCTCAGCCGACATCTTTGACTCCCTGATCGTGAATCGTCGGGGTGATTTCAGGGAACACACCTTCGGCACCCCTCTTGGCATCGTGCTTGGTCGTGTATGTCTCGCTGGTCATGACGATTTCACCATTGCCAGCGACCGCGTTGAAATACCACTCAACCTGCTCGTCAGCTTCAACAGAGGTTGGGAGGATTTCAACTGACTTGACGTTGGTGCCACTCATTACGCAGCCTTACGACCGAGCTTCGCAGCGTTGGGCAGGCTGTCCTTGAGCGGCTTGAGGATCGACACCTTGAGCGACACCTTGGCCGGGTAGTTCTTCGTCACCTTGCCGCTTGTCGGATCACCGAAGACCTTGTAAACCTGCCGCTTGCCCTTGGTGTGAAATCGCGGGATGACCTTGAGGTACCCGAACAGGTTGACCGGGTTACCATCCTGAATTTCACGGTCGATGACGGCAGTGAGGCTCGCCACGAAATCAAGAGCCTGCGCACGGCTCAACCGCAGGTCGTCCTCCATCGTGAAAAGCGCCTCGCTCACAAGCTGCTTGGCCGTGAGTCCGCCCTTCATGGCGACGATCTTCGGCGCGTCTGAATTCGTCTGCGCCTCTGCTGCCGCCTTCGGCTTTGCTGCCGCAGCCGTCTTCTTCTTGGTTGCAGTTGCCACTGAAATTTCCTTTCGGATTGAGTGTGGGGGTGTGCCCATGAAATCGGACACACCCCCATGATCGGGTAGCGCTACTTCTTGGTCGTGCGGCGGCGCGTGGCCTTCTTCGGTGCGATGGCGGTGATGACGAAATCGCCCTCGTCGTCCTGCAAGGCAGACACGGTGATTTCAGCGCCCTTCTTCACCACGTCCCAATCGCAGTCCACTCCCTCGCCAACCCACAGCTTCGTGTTCTTGCCGTCGATCTTGACGGTGACAGTCTCGTCCGACTCCGAAGTGGAGACAACGGTGAAATCCTCACCGTCGATTTCAGAAGAGTCCTCTTCGTCCTCTTCCTCATCGTCGTCGTCTTCCTCTTCGTCCTCGTCCTCATCCTCATCCTCGTCATCGTCGTCATCGTTTTCATCTTCGTCGTCGTCCTCGTCTTCGTCTTCGTCTTCGTCTTCCTCGTCCTCGTCATCATCCTCGTCCTCGTCCTCATCCTTCGTGGACGCCTTCTTGGATGACGGCTTGCCGCGACGGGCCTTCGGAGCTTCCTCTTCCTCGTCCTCGTCGTCCTCGTCGTCTTCGTCCTCGTCTTCCTCCGTGAGTGCGTCAACGGCGCTCTGCTTGTCGTAAGCAGCCTTGGCCTGCTTGAGAACCATCTTCTCAAACTCGATACCGTTTTCAACGGCGAGCTTGAGCAGACGAGCAATCTCCTTTTTCAGAAGCGGCTTGTCCTGCTGGACGCTGGCGCGGTACTCACCCTTGTCACTGAGCCGCTTGATGCGGAACTTGCGACCAAGGACACCGCCCTCTTCCTCGTCAATCTCCGTGAAATCACGGATGAGGTAGCCGTTCATCTTGAAAACCTTGAGTTGCTCCTTCTCCGGGTTGTCGGGGAAGAACCACAAGGTCAGTGCGCGAGTGGAGGGGTTTTCACCAAGCTCGCACATGTAGCAGTCGTCACCCAGGCAGGGGACGTACTGATTGTTGCTCTTGTCGTAATGCTCGAAATACTCGTACCACCCGGCGTTGCCGTCCTCTTCCGGGTTGGGTGAAAACAGAGCGTATGCCTTCAACCACTCATCTGTTTTCAGCCGCAGGAAGAATCCGCCCTGCTTGCGATCTTCCTTCTTGGCGACAGTGCGAATCTTGAATCCGCTGCCGCTGCTTCCGCCCTTCGTCCTGCGTGTTCTAGTTGCCAACGTATTCCCTTTCCTTCGTTGAAATCAGTCGGGTAACTGACTGCTGGAACTTCACGAACGGAACCGCCCTTTCTACCGTCCTAACCGCCTCCTTTGAATTCAACTTAGCGGGGTCATCCTTCCCACGGGGGTATCGACAAACAAACAGCGGGTGATTTCCAAGGAGCGTTTTCACTGAGTACGTTGCGCCGATCCCTGCCATGTCCGCATCGAACATTGTGGTGATCCGCTTGGGCCTCAGATTTGAAATCATTTGCGCTTGGGCCTCACTGAGCTTGCTTCCCAAAATCCCTACCGTGTTCGTGATTCCGTTCTGATGGTTGAGGATCGTGTCGATTGATCCCTCCACCAGAACGATGCCAGAGGATCGTATCATACCTAGGTTGATTTGTCCAATCCCGAACAATGTGCCCATTCGGTCACAGCCCTCAGGATCGTAGAGGTACTTCGGCTGATCCCTCTCACGCACGGCTCGCTTGATAACAAACTTGAGCCTGTCCCTGGAATCAAACGCTGGAATCACGATGCGTAGCTCGTCAGAGTCCCACCTGAGTTGCCATTTCGCTACAGACGCATCGGTGATTCTTCGTTCCCTGAGGTATTCCAGCGCTGATTGAGGCAGTGGCATGAAATCATCCAGCGTGAGCGTGATTTCCTTGATTTCACGCTTGCCACGCTTCTTGGGTATCGGAGCGCTCCCGATCCGGGCATGCTGCATGATGAGCTTACGGGCCTGACGGTTCGTGCTTCCGTTCACCGTCGCCAGCGCATGCTCAAACGTTCCTGAAATCCCACAGTTCGCAAAGCAGTGAACCAAGCCTTGCTGAATGTTGATCTGAAAATGCCGCTTGCTTGTCTGATGATCCGGGTTCGGGCAGACGACCAGTGGCAGAAATGTGGTCTGATCGTCTACCCGCATCGACGTGGGGAATTCAACGTACTCCGACCACAGCGCCACGGCATCGATTACCCGCCCTTGGTACCTCATAGAACTTGTGCGTCCCTGATTTCAAAACCAGTCCTGTCCCACAGGTCTAGCCTCTTGCGAGCTTCTTCCGCAGCCAATGCGATTTCAGCAGGGTCAGGATCGATCTTCTGCCCGATCCAGTTGGCAACGTCGTCAGGCTCACGCATGTTGATCGACTCCGGTGCGTGGACATGGATTTCAGGAACCGGCAGAGTCTCACCGAAGACTACCCACCGCTCGACCTTGAGCGCAGGCCAGCCGTCCATCGAATGATCCCTGCCTACTGAGCGCCACCCGTACCGGCGGTGCCCGTGAATGGGGCACGTCAGCATGCCGTCATCGTCGGTATGAAATCCAGGGTCTTCGACTGTGTGCATGCAGCCGCACATGAATCGCACGTCCATTACTTCGGAGGGGTCTTGTCGATGATGGTCACAGCGCCGGGGAGCTTGCCGCCCACGATTTTCACGCCATGCTCAGCTACCGGCGTGGGGGTACCGCCGACGACCTTGACGCCCTGCACGGTGTCGTCCTGAAATTCCTTCTTCTCTTCGGACATTATTTCACTTCCATTTCTGCCTCTTTGATGGCCTGAGTGGTTTCCTCGTCCGCTGATCCATCCTCGCTGCCCATGTAATAGCGTGGATCGATACGGGACACGTCTTCAAACACACCGATGTTAGGCAGGAATCTCACGTCCACTCTGAAATCCTGGCCAAACCGGTTCTTGGTGCAGCGCATCACCAGCTTCTTCTCTTCGCTGATGTGCTGGACTCCGATTACATGAGCGGCCTCCTGTGCAGGAGCATCGGAGTTGAATGACGAGTCTTTACTTGGTGCCTCCCCTCGTTTGCCTGCACTCTGGCGGTTCGCTTGGTTGGAGATGATTACAGGAATGTTGAATGCCTGTGCGATGTGCTGCATCTCGTCCACGTTGTCTTCGATTTCAGCACGACGGTCGTTGTAGCGCTTGTTGCCACGCAGCTTGTAGATCGGGTCAACGATTACAGCTTCCAGCCCTAGGTCATCGATGCGTGATTCGATGAAGCCGGGTGTAATCCTCTGACGCCGGTACTTCTGCGTGAAGAGGATCATTTCACCGGCCTGTTCCTCAAGCCATTGCAGGAATCGCTTATACGACTTGTAATTGAAGCCGTGTCCCTCCATGAGCGCACGGTTGCGGAACGCCTTGGCCAGCCCTAGCTCCGTCTGCACGGATGCGTTGGCTGAAATCAAGGTTCCGATCCTGGCACGATGCTCATGCTCGTTCATCTCCGGTGAAAACAGACCTATGCGCCTGTCGTCAAGGAACGCCTCGACGTAGAACTTCTCAAGCGTCATCGACTTGGCATCACCAGGGCGACCGAGAACGAGGATCATCCTGCCACCTTGCAAGCCGCCCCAATGAATGTCCAGACTCTTGATGCCGGTTGGAATTCCAGCAGCCTGTCCACCATCTCTGAGGATGGCGAGATTTTTCATCTCTTCAAGGTGGTGTTTCCAGTTGGCCGTCAGTAGCACGTCGCTCGCAGAGGAATTGATTTTCAGAACCTCCACGATTACATCGCGCATCATGTCAGCCTGCTCCATGGCCGTGTCAGGGGTCAGGTCTGTAATTGCCTGCTCTAGCGCGGAGTTGAGTGAAACGTAGGCCGACTCCCTTTTCAACTCTTCCAACAGGTCTTGCAAGCGCTCGTTGGATTGAACGCGCTCAAACTCAGGGAACACTTCCTGAAAACGACGCCAGTTGATTGACCGGCCACGTTCTGTCTGCTCAAGCAACCAATCCCACTCTTCCGTGTAGATACTGAAATCATCACGGTCGATTCCTACCTGAAAAGCCTTCCGTGGAGTGCCGTCTTCCACCAGGGCAGCGATTACGAAGCTCTCGACGCTCATGAGACTGCCTCTGGAACGCTCTCAGCGGCCTTCTGCGAGCTTAGGATGGTTGCTCCCGCCTTGGGCTTGCGCTTTCGCTCAGAAGCCAGCACACGCACGATCAGCGTAGGATACGTTCCCCGCATCTCGCGCTCAACGTACACATGCTGGTTTTCATCTTTGTCTAGCTCAGCTTGAATCGTGGTCTGGATCAGGTCGAATAGCTTTCCCGCCTCCATCATTATGAAATTGCCTCCCATGCGCGTGTGCGTGAGTTTCCGGTCTGAATCAAAAATGAAAATAAACAAAATGGGTTAGAGTTAGGCTTGTAACTTCTGCAAGAGCCTTCGGGTATGCGCGCATCACGCGCGATATAACAGCTATTCGTCATGTGAAATCACCACCTTGCAGATGTGGGATTTGTTGAACCAGATATCGGTTCCGTCTTGCCGAATCTTGATGAAATCACGATCCACTTGAATAACGAGAACGTCACGAATCTCTTGCTCATCCTCGATAGTCTCAAATGAAATCGAGAGATGCTTCGTTGCAGCGCGAATCAAGTCACGGTCAAACGACGTGACCCAATCCTGCCGCCGTGAATGCGCCTTCTCAGGCTTTGGTGAAATCTCTTCTGATGACACTGCCGTCCCTTCAGGTTGAAATCAGTTCACAAAATGGTGAGTCCCCGTTGGGGACAGGGACTCACCGGGGGAGTGTCTCATCCTGGGGAGGATGGGGACTCTTCAGCAGGTTACTCCCCTTGCCGGTGCTTGTCAAACCCCCTGCTAATGCGCGGGAGAGAGGGTTGAGGGCGGGACACAACCCCCTCTCCCGCTAGCCTGTGGATAACGACCACGCCCACAGGATTCTTGATTTCAGATCACAGGCACCAGTGGCACCCGTCCAAGCCGACATACCTCATGTAGCCAGCAGTCACAGCCTGACCTAGAGGATGCTGCCAGTAGTTCGTGCGTGGGTCTAGATGAAATCCACGCGAACGGGCATCGGCATAGGCGCGGTCGTTGTAGGCGTAAAAGGTGGACGACATAAATTGCATCCAGCCGCCTGCACCTGAGCCTTGATGGTTCATCACGAACCTGCCGTATCCGCCTTCACGATGGCTGATGAAAAGCAACCAGTCCTTCGTACCTGGGTAGATTCGCTGAACGATGTTGACCGCTGTAACCCAATCAGTGACGCTTGGGATTACATGTTCCCTTGCCCACTTCTGGTATTTCAACCGCGCTTTCAGTGAGCGTCCCTGCCACATCTTCGCAACAGAACGTGCGTAGGCACACGCACTCTCTGGAATGCGAGCTTTGCTGATCTTGGTTTTGGGAACGCTCATGAGGGTTTGCCACTTCCATGTTGCTTGCCTGTAGAAATTGATACCAGCCCCGACATCGGGACATCGTTCAGATTTCAACTTCTTTGCCTGGGCCACTGGTTTTTCGTTTTCACTCCCGCCTGCCTGGGCGAGACTCACACCGCTTACAGTCAACACGGCGAGAGCGATGGCGATTGTCATTGGCTTACGCAGGGAAATTGGATTACTCCTTGTTGGTTTACATGTCCTCCGTCCTGATTACAGACGGGCTTGCTGTCCACCGTGAAATCACATAACCTCCTTAGACGAGTTTGAATGCTTCAAGCTGCCGACGGATCAGATAGCCACCATGTGTGTAATCCGTATGGTGCTGAAGCTGCTTTCCAGCGCCCCATAGTAGCTCAACATTTACGCCGACGTGACAGTGAGGGCCACCACCGACGTTGTTGGGCGCAACCCGGCCCATGAAGTCACCTTTGGCGAACGTGTGACCCACCGAAGGGTCACGGTCGAGATGACCGAACCAGTAGCGGAGCTTGCTGTCACCCTTGCCATAGAAAGCATGGCCGGGACGCGAGCTTGACGACTTGTAAACCGTCAGCTTTTCAGGAGCAATGATTCCAGTCCCCTGCATGAACGCATCATCGAAAGCAGGGAACAGTGAAATCCCATCGGTCGCATGAGTCAGGTCGTGGTCGAGGACACTCAAGCCACCATGAAATATCGGGCCGAGATTGGGCACGGCTGATTTCAGCGCCTTGGCCTCGTCCTTGATGAGCTTGATGGCCGTGTCGTCCAGAGCGTACTGACCAGCGTTCGGGCCAGTTTTCACCTTGGCTGCACGAATCTTGACCCACCGGTCTTCACCGTAGCCATCCTTGCCCTTGTCCCACTTGTCCAACGCGGCCTCAAGCTCCGTGTTGAAATTCGTGTCGAAGACATCGGGACGCCACGGGAAGAACCCGAGTCGAGACATCGCCCTTTTCAGAGCAATGCATGTGTCGCCCTTGTGCTTGCCCCGACCCGCAACAGAGTACGGGCCGGTGTAAGGAACCTGCGTGGTAGTCAATGGCATGAAATCCCGCCTCTCTTTTCACGCAGGAATCTGCGTGGGCTTTGGATCGTCCGGCTTCTTGTTCGGAACGATGGCGATGAGCAGAGCAGTTGCGACTCCTGCAACCACAGTGGCTACCGTCCACGCGGTTGATCCCTCTGGAATCAACCCGAGTGCTGCCGTCGCTGCGATACCAACTGCACCGACGATGAATTTCGCGTATTCCAGAACTTTCTCGTTCATGTGAAATTCCACCCCGCGAATAGTGCGATCACAACACAGATCGCAATGATGATGAGACAGATCGTTTGGATTGTGGTTTCCGTCAAGGTTTTCACCTCACTTCCTGAAATTGGAGAGGTAGTCGAGGATTGGCAAGCTCAGACAGGCTCCTGCGACGAGAAGCAGGACGACGCTAGGAATGTCACCGCCGATAGTCTCATGGATGATGATGAAAACCCCTACACCAATGAGTGCAAGGTTCTTGAGAACTTCGATCCATGCCTTCGTACCTTCTGGCGTCGGCCCCATTACGGCGTCACCCACTGAAATTCCTGCAAGCAGGATGCGACGGCGATGTTCTTGCCGATGCCGCCGGACACTCTTGAAATCTGCAACCTGACCTGAATCAAGCTCGCCAGCGGTGGTGAAATATCAACCCACGCGCTCGTCCACGGGTTCGGTGTCTGGTTGTTCTGCATGATCGCGGATTCCCACATGTCTGTGCCGGACAGGAACCGTGCGTATGCTCCTGCACCCGAGTAGGTCGCGTCCAATGTAATCCGACCCTGCAAACGCCAGCCTGCATTCTTTGCTTCGGCATACGGAATGGACGCGCTGTAATTCGTGTAAATGCAGTTTGATCCCTGTTGCCAGCCGTCGTTTGCAGCACCGCCAATGCCCATGTCGTTCTGTGTATTTCCGGTTGGCCCGGAAACAGGTGCGGGATTTTGAGGGACGACTCCCGTTACACCGCCACCACCGAGGATGAGTTGAATATCCATCATCGCGTTCCAGCATGACGGCCCGTTGCCTGTTGCTCCACCCTGACCGATGGCCTTGATTACATCACCGGCCTGAAGCGTTCGCTGAACGGGGCCAGCGTATGCCCAATGATGGTTGGGGTCATCGGGGAGTCCCATGTTTACAAGAGCGATGTTGTCCTCCATAAGCACCGCACCACGCCACCACTGCATGTACGTCTTGCTGCCTCCTGCTCCTGAATACCCGAGTGTCCAACCTACTCCCGGCGCACCGCCGCTAGGCCAGTCGCATTCAAGGTACAAGCTGTAAACACCAGAGACAGGGACAGTGAAATTCGTAGTCGATGCCAGTCCAGTCTGCGGGTACAGGTCATCCTTGAAAAGCGTGTCGAAAACCATCGGAGTGTCCGAGCCGAAACCCACCGTGCTTCTGCCGGGTCGAGCAACACGCTTGAGGCGCTTGGTCGAATCAGCAGCCGCACTAGAACCAACGATGGCACTATTGGTCATGATGTAATTCCTCCGAACAACACCCAACTATTTGCGGCTCGCTTCATCATCGTGGCAGTAGCCCACTGACCAGCAGTTTTCAATCCGGGGTTTCCTACCACAGTCGCACCGCCCGTACCGGCAACAGTGACCTGACCAGCGCCGCTCTGCATGACGTGAACCAAATCCCCAACCTGAAATCCAACAGCGTCGGCGGGAACCAGCAGAGTGAGAGCGCCTGCACTGGCCATGTCGATCATCTTGCCGCGATCACTGAGAACAAGGGTGTAACCGGCAGTCTGAAAATTGATCGTGGTCGATCCCAGGAACCGGGTATCGTCACCCGCCGCCGCAGTGCCAGCAGTAGTCCCTAGCGCCCTCAGAGCCTCTGTAGCGTTCGCCGCGCCACCAGACGGCTTGAGACTGTTCGCAATCTTCGTCGTGTCCACAGAGGCCGCTGCGAGCTTTGCGAGCGTCACGTTCCCGTCGAGGATTTTCAGAGTCGTAACGGCAGCATCGATGATTGCAGCAGTGTCCACCGAAGCATCGGCCAATTCACTTGCACCGATTGCATTCGGTGAAATCATTGCAGCAGTGATAGCGTCCGTCAGGGTTGTAAGGAACGTGCCATCTGAAAACTGAATTCCACCGGAACCCAGGATCAGCTTGACAGCAGCACCGAGAGACAGGACACCGGCACCAGACCTGAAAAGTGTCACGTCACGCGCTGTGGCACCACCCGGCCCGATTTCAATTGTGCCGTCTTCCTTGATTGCAAACCGCGCAACTGTGTCGGCCAGTCGCTTGACGTTCAGGAAGTAGTTGGCGGCGGTCTGCGCTGTGAATTCAAGCGAGGAAGCTCCACCCGTGAGAATCAGGTCACCGGCTTGGTCGAATCCCACAGCCTTCCAGACACGCGCACCGTCCGTTCCTGAATTCCACTCAAACTGCACGGTGGTCGTGTTGTAAATGATGAGGCCGGTTGGTGCGCCACCGACTGCAATGGCGTCACGCTGCGTCGATGTAAACTGACCAGCGTAGATACCACCGAGGCCACGCAGAATTCCAGTCGAGCGGAATCCACCAGCAGCCTGCATTTCACCAGCACCGACACGCGAGAGTGCTAGTCCAGCTTCACCGACGATCAGCGAGGCAACTGAAATATTCTGAGCAAGGTCAGTCAACCCGGCAGCAGCCGCCTGGATCGCATTCAGGTCAGTGGCATACACCCGCCCATTGGGTGCGATGCCTGTTGAGTCAAACGTCTTCACTGCCTGCATCTGATTTCACCTTCTTTCTACAGGTTGATGAGCTTGCCTGCGTTGTAGTTCTCTGTGCTTTCAGCATCGCTGATCCAACGGTCGTAGAACGCGATTTCATCCAGCCCACCGTTATAGAAGTTGGCTGCGGAAGAAGCGTTGCGACCAATGTAAAGCGAGAACGGAGTGTTTTCAATCGTGCGTTGAGCAACCGTCCCACCAAGCGTAGGCGTATCGAGAACGTTGTTGATCCGCCAATTACACTTGTCCGGGCCTGATTTCCTCAGGACAACGTGGTAGGTGTTACCGGCAACAAGAATCGGTGACGCTTGTGAAATACCAAGGACGCCTGACTTACCGAATTGAAGTTGGTTCCCGTTCTGCCAGATGAAAAAGCCATTCCCACCCTTGTCCACGATCATCCT
>Ga0307503_10000259_pt1 | contig 12089 bp, 23 predicted proteins | sample 17_S_MG_FD_194514 | JGI IMG/M metagenome (GOLD analysis project Ga0307503, IMG submission 194514) | Soil microbial communities from Populus trichocarpa stands in riparian zone in the Pacific Northwest, United States - 17_S | ecosystem: Environmental > Terrestrial > Soil > Riparian zone > Trees... | reverse complement strand
CTGGAAGCGGGTGATCTCCACCGTCAGTCCGTTCCCGAGATTCTTCATCGCCCCGGTAACCTTCAGGCTCACTCTCTACTCCTCCATCCCCGCTATCGCGTGAAGTGTTATGTCTGCTATCACTACTAAGATCCCCACTGTCATCAGAAGATTCCCCTTCTGATTGTCCGTCAGCATCCCCCACATCTTCCCCAGGGGATTGTTCCTCCAGGTCTCCGTCAGTGCCCCCGGCTTCTTCGCCGGAAGTATCTCTTCCGGTTCCGGAGGAGTCTCCTGGATCGGCATCTTCCTCGCCTGATCCTCCAGTCTCTCCAGGAACAGTTGATCCCCCATTTCCAGAAGCATCTTCCATTCCATCGGAGTCATCTGATTCCTCAGACTCTCCGCTATCTCCTCCGGATTCGAAGTCGGACTGCTCAGCATCCCCTGGATCTTCAGAGCCATCTTCGGGTGCCCCAGTCTCGTCAGACCCGCCGGAAGATCCTCCGGATGGATCGTCGGAAAGGTCGCCGTCCTCGGAAGTCTCCGATCCAGTGCCGGATTCTCCCACTCCTTCTTCAGGATCGGAGGATGCCTCGGACGATCCTGTGGGAGAACCCAAGTCTCCGTCACTGTTCTCTTCGTCGGAGTCGTCGGGTCCAGCATCAGAAGGTGAACCAGTACCTTCGAGATCGTCGTCCGATTCTTCGGTTGCTTCAGACTCGTTATCATCTTCCCGCTCAGAATCGGCCACCCCATCTCCCGACTCCCCATCACTGTCTGCTTCGCCCACTCCTTCTGAGGAGTCTTCGGGTGAATCCTCCCCACCAGTACTACTCTCTTCATCTTCTTCCGCCTCCGAATCTTCGGGTGTCTGACAGTAGCCCAACTCGCGCAAGCGAATGTAAGCGTCGAATGAGACCTCGTAGACTGTTTTCGGGTTTCGTGCATTCCGAGCAGACTCAAGGATCTTCTGGAGTTTTTCGTCACCAAGATCATTTACTACGTCTGGCTGAAGCCACGAGGAATACTCGTAGCCCGAGACGACACAGAAGCACCCAATCATCACCTGGAGATTCAGGGGATAGTCTCGCCAGTGCTTACGGATAATGTCGCCATTCTCGTCAGGCTGCTCGACACCGTGGGCAAAGATCGCCCAGGTTGACGCATCGAACATTACCTTAGTGCCCGGTCGAGCCTTGAACATCTCGGAGTTGACACGAGCGTCTTCTAGGCAGTTGACCAGGAACGGGAAGAATGGCGAGACTAGGGACGCCAGGTTGATATAAGAATCCTTCTTCCAGTACGGCGCCTCACTGATCCTGCGCTGCACCTGGCGGGATATCTTGTCATTGTGTGCATGGACAGTCTTTGAGACTGTCATCTTCAAGTCTGAGTCATCGGTCTTGGCGAAAGAGTTATACGCAATGTGAGCGATCTCGTGATAGATCGTCACCAGTACCTCTTCGCGCACGCGACAGGCAGGACACAAGAGTTGCTTCTCGGCATCCCGCTTGTCGCAGTAAGTCCGGTTATGCACTCTGTCAGTTCCAAGCGCGAGGGGTGGCCTGTAGTAGATTGTCTTGCCGTCAGTCTCACCGTTCGACTTGACTGACATTTCTACCTTGTTGTGCTTGCCACCCGTAAGTACTCGGGCGTATGCCGATAAGGTCGGCTGCAGCCGCCGGAATGCGGCGACTGCAGCGCGAGCCTGTTCGTCGGTTGACTTGATCGTACCTCTACGAGAGAAGAGGTCTGCGTCTGTTGTCATAACTTTGGCCTCACTCCCTCGATAATGAGCATGAGATGATCGATCCTGTCGCAGCACTTGACACAGTGCCGCTTGTAGCCTTCAGTTCTGGCGGGGTTGCGCTTGATGACAGCCCAGACTGAAATCCAACAGCCTAGGCTTTCGCAACCTGGAGTCGCACACTTACTGAACATGAGCACGCACCACATCAAGAAGCGCGTCACGCGCCTCTGGCTCCAGGTAATCGGCAGCACTCAACCGATACGCGGTTACGAGATCGAACCAGCGACTAGACCTGGCGACCTTGATCTGTGGCCGGATTCCCCAAGTCATCGGAATGGTACCTTCTTCGCACAGCCCTCTGATCTCAGAGGCTATGTTCATAATGGTATCAATCCGCTTGTCGTCGATCTTCCAACCGTCCAACTCGCAACGCTTGGAGATGATCTCGCGCTCCAGAATCGGAGGAGGCAGCTCCATACTGATGTGGATCAGCCGGCTTGCGTCTGCGTCACCGATAGTCTCCGCACCGACGTTCTTTGGGTCCCAGGCGGGGTTCATAGCCATGCCCAGGTAGCAGTCAGTGTTGCGCTCGATGCGCTCGCCCTTGTTCTGGTCGAGCACAAGTTGCTTGGAGTTGTCGGTAAGTGGCCGAATAAACTGCCACACATCAGGCTGGCCGGTGTTCGGCTCATCCAGGCAGATCACGCAGGGTGTCTTCCAGGCCTTCGGAAGGCGACCGTACTCGTAGTAGGTGCCCTCACCTGGCGTGAACTTCATCTTGCCTGCGAGGTCGTCCAGTTCTGTACTAGCCGTGATGGAGATACGCTCGAAAGGCATCTGCATCAGCCACGCAAGGTGGCGGTACAGTTCGGTCTTACCAGTACCGGCTTCGCCCCACAGCGCAGGAGTCTCGTCAAGTTCGGTCCAAAGAACCGCAATCTTGTAGACCGCTTTGTTGTGGTCGATGTACGTTTCAGGATGCTCTTCGTCACCAGTGTTTGGAATCTTGCCCTGCGCCTCTTCGGCAAAGAAGTCTCGCCTGTAGATCGGCAGGTTGACACTATTCCCTGTCTCAGCATCCTCCAACTTCCGCCACGCACGGACACCGTTTGAGGTATCCTCGGCGGAGACTGGAGAATCAGTCTCGTACTCCGTAGGATCAACAAAGTTCTTACGGAAGTACTCCTTTACTGGATCAGTTGACAGACTGAAGGCGTCGTCATACTCAGGGAGTAGAACAACGTCAGAAGCATCTGGCCGAATAGCACCGAACTCACTGGATGGACAGACTTTTGCTTCCTTGGAAAGCAGGTGACCAGGCACCAACTTACCATAGGCAGAACACATGCCTGTGATCCAGCCGAGTTCTTCTTGGACCTGAGTTTCTGAGATCCAGTTCTTGCAAGAAGCACAAGAAGAGGTCGCCATGCCGTCATCGCGCACGTCTTTTTGACGTTCGACTACGGGCAGTGCGACCACTGGAGTTTCGGTCTGTGGAAGCGGCGGCTTTGGATCGCCGTTAGAAGGACACTTGCTGCCAATCGCGAGCAAGAGCCTACCTTCTTGGAGGCCGGTTAGACCGGGCTTGCCAAGAACCTTTCCGTATCGAGCGCACATCGGCGCTCCGTAGCCCTTCTTGAACTTACTCAGCACATCTTCTGTGCGGAGAAAAGAAGGACAACCTTCACAAGATAGATTTGCAGTCATGCCTCATCCTTTCAGGATGGTAGGGAACTTGTTATGCTGACTGTGCTGCCCTTTCATTTCTGATTCGGGCTGCAGTGTCATCGTGCTTTGCCTTGTGAACACGACAAAGCGCAACTGTAGCCATTGTCGCACGGTCTCTTACTTTGACCTTTGCGACGGCAGGCTCGCCACACTCTGGCTGCTCCATTGAGACAAACCACTGGCATGTTGATTTGTCAGTCGTCATCGGACCCTTCTTTCCAGAAGCCGAGGTCGGCTCCATCTCCTTCTAGCGCACCGAAGTAGTATCCTTCAGGAGCCAGATTGTCTAAACGATTCAGCAACTCATCCAGCGTATCCTGAGTGTCTTGTTCACTCTGAGAGCCGGGTGCTGATTCAGGCGTGGTTGAGTTTACCTGCTTCCACACCAAGGTATGCTCCGACACCATGTATTCCCACTGGTTCGGGGCCAGATCCCTGAGGACTGGCATCAAGTTCTTGATGAGGTCGCTCGGCTTGAGGGTTCCAGTCGATGCCGACTGATTAAGGTATTGCTCCATACTTGCCTCCGAGTTCTCGGGTGGTAACTGTGGACGATTTTACACTAGCCTTTGGTTCCTGTCAACCCAAATCACCAAGATCCTCTAAGCAGAGGTCTTCGGTTTTGGTAACATCTTCTGACAGTCTCAAGTACCCTATGCCGTGTTGAGCAATCTCGTCTTGATGACGATTGTAGTCCGTCGTAAGACGCTCAAACTCTGCTGCATTTCCCACAGAGATTGCGGCATAAAGATTGTGTCCGATGACTGTAAGGTCACCAGACTGACTCCCCATGATCAGGAGTTGCTTCTTGATTTTAGACAGATTGGCCGTGATTGCTAAGCACGACTCAGGTAACTCCTGTACCACCGTTTCAGTTTTGACTTCTGTTACTGTATCGGTGACGGTCTTAGTTACCGGCTCCGGATCAGGACTCATGATGAGCCCTGACCCGAAACCGATCCCAAGAATGACCGCACCTGAGATAAAAAGATCTCTAGGGCGGGAACAGATCATCTTAGGACACCATGCCTTTCGAGAACAGCCACTCGAAGGTGTGACCGTGCTGCTCGTCAATCTGAGCGATCAGCCAGTCGAAGCCCTTCTCGCGCTCACACTCTGGCCCGACGCCGTAATGACGGCTTCGCGGGTCAGTGAGTTGCTTGCCACAGGACATACAGTGGTTCATCTCACGAGCGTAAGCGATACCAGCGTCCCTGTAGTTTGCAACCAGCAACTCCAACTTGTCGAGTGCAGTGTGCTCACGCTTCCAGACTTTACCCGAGGGCCAGACCGTAAGGAATGGCTTGAGAATGTCTGAGTGTTGTGTCTGTACCTTCGTGGTGCCCTGGAACTTGCCCTTCTTGGGGCGAGTCAAGCGAAGGAACGTGTACGGAGTCTCATCGTCAGGATGCACGGCGAAGTACCCATCAGGCACTAGGCTAAGCATCTGGATGATTGCCTTCTGGCGAGGGTCTTCCACTGGAGCACCCTTCTCCGCGTTCATTTTGATCAGTCCATCAATGTACTTGATGCACTGCATCTTGGTCAAGCGGCGAGCGTGATCTTGATCGCCACCTTCTTTACCGACTCGCCAGATCTGGCGTTCGGTTGCGAACTCTACGTCTGCCGACAGCAAAGGCGCTGGTGATACGGCAGTCGGTGATGCAACTGGAGCCGGCTGTCCGGTCCAGCAAGCCCGAGACTCTGCCACGGTTTCGTGACTATGCTCGGTACCGTTCTTGCAACGGATACTCATTCTGAAGCCTCCCAAGATCGGGGTGTGAAACTGCTTGACAAAGAGAGAAAGCCCGGTAGCAGATTGCTCTGCTACCGGGCTTTCGACTCGCGAACCGATCAGGCGACCTTGAAGGCCCCACGGCTCTTGTCGTTGGTACCAGGCTCGACACCCTCGACGTTGCACTGCTTGTCCCCTGCCGGGAACAGACGAGCACTGATCGCGCCAGCGCTCGGGTGGTCGTCCCCGTACTCAGACGACTTGAAGTTCTTGATCTCAGCAACGGTCAAGAACCCACCACTGTCAACGTCTTCGAACGCCTCAGTGATGTGCTTGGCAATGTCGCGCCGCGTACCAGTGTACGGGGCACGGCTACCAGTCGCCCTGCGACCAGCGGCCCGACCGGCTGCCAACTTGGCAGCGCGCTGAACGACTGGCGAGACCTCAGGAGCGTCGTCCTTGTCCTCGTTCTCGTCGTCCAACCAGGCCTTGTACTGGTCGATCTCAGGCTGTACCGACTCGAGAAGCGCGTTGACACGCTCTTCCCAGTCCTCGTCCAGGTTCTCTGGAACGTGGATGAGGCTGTGAGCGATGCGAAGTGCGGCATCGGTCTCGATGAACGCCTCAGTCGGGTTGGTGGGGGTGCGCTCGCGGCGACCTCCACCCGAAGGTGCGCTGGTCAGGTCATCCTTGATGACCATGTAAGCGCGTGCGACTGTGAAGTTGCCTTCGACCATCGCGTCCTTCATGCCCTGCTCCGCGACCTTGCGTGCCTCGGACTTGGCCTTCTGTCCGGACAGGTCACGGTATGCAGCAACGACTGGCGCACGGTCTGCAACCGCAACGTCGCCAGTGTCTGCATCGGCACTCGCAAGTGCCGAATCAAGCGCTGTCTGGAACGCCGACAAGTCCACGGCCTCTTCGGCAGTGTCTGTCGCGTCGTTCTCGACAGTCTCTTCGGGAGCCGTGGTTGTCACGTTCTCCTCCTCGCTGGTTGGGGTGTTCTCTTCGTCCTTCTTGGTCCTACGCGCCATGATGTAGCCTCCTACAGTCGGGTCGGGCGCTTGGATTGTGGCGGGATTGCCACCCTCCGTACCGTCACGGTCGAGATTACCGTGACCCTACGCAGGATGCAAGCCCTGATCCTAGGATTGCCGAACTTTATTACTATCGGCGCGACCCCCCGACTCATTGAGACGAGTCGGGGGGTCACTAGATAGTACCTGGAAACTTGGAAAGTGGGTAGAGTATTCCCACTGCAACCCATGATACGCTATCTTAGCGTAAGATGCAATAGTTGCTGGCTCTCAACTTTCGGCCATAAGCATCTGACGCTCATCTCGAATGTCAGTCGCGCAACCGAACAACACTTCTTCGTGCTGACTGAAGTGGTGAGCGCAGAAGTGTAGTAGAGACTTTGTGCTATGCACTCGAACTGAGACATACGCTCTTGCGTTGCACCTGTCACAGCGTTCTTTGAGACCGATAGGCGGTAGCCCATAAGGCTCTGCCTTTGTTACAGTTTGCATGGTACTGCCTCCCTGTTCTTGTAAGGGGTAAACCAGTACCGTGGCCAGACTATAACTGATAGGCTGGCCACGGCGCAAGGATACCTCTAGCGCTGGTAGGACACCGGAGGGATGGTCCCAGAGCGGTGCTCTAGGCGTTGCTGCTTGAGATCCTGACCAATGACCCCACACGCCAAAAGGAACGCGCCACAGACCAGAATGGTGATCGTTGTCACCCAATCAAAGCGACGTGTACGCTTCATCTTGGTGCCACCTTTACATGATTCTCCAGTTGGAACAGAAAGTCTTCGCGAGGTACTGCATCTGCAAAATGCGCGAAGTGCATACTGATGTGTGACAGATGACGCCAGGTAGTCGTCGTCCAGGGCTCCTCGTCGGAGTCTCCAGTCGGTGTACCTGACAGCACCCACTTGCCACTGGTCCAAGGTCTGAATGCCACGATCTTGTCGTAACTGAAAGCGTAACCTGCACCGCTCTCAGTCCAGACTACCTGGAAGTTTGGCTGACCAGTCGGTCGGTCAATCTTCGGAATCATTCTTACCTCCCGTTAGGGGTATGGGCCGAGTCGCCCATCCGAGGCACCGGGAATCCCGATGCCTCAGACTAACTACTCGGACTAGCCGATCCAAGTCTTGCTGTCGACTTTGTAGTTCTCGCGGCGATTATCGCGCCACCAAGTCACGTCGCAGTAAGTGGAGGAGAAACTTCCCCACGACCTGTCGGTGATGTAAGTGCTGTGGTACTCGAGGTGACCTCGCGAACCCATGATGTGCTGGACTCGACTGATCGACATTCCGTTATGCACTCGGCGGAACTTTGTGTGGCTGCAACCGCCACCTGCTGATGCAGTCTCGGGTAGTGCGATCACGCCAGTAAAGGCTGTGACTGCGATGAGTCCTGCGACCAGTGTCTTCTTCATTTGTTGCCTCCTGTTAGGGGTTGGGCAAGTCGCCCGTCCGAACTTCAGGTTTTTACCTGAAGTTCAGACTAAAGACTTGCTCGATCAGTTCTGCTCCTTGTTCAGGCGCTTGCCGATCTCGATGACCTCTGAGTCTGACATACCTTCCATCAGTTCAGTGATGATCTCACCTGTGGCCTCCACGATGACAAGGTTGCCGTCGTCAATCCCCCAGGTACCTGTGTCAGTGTCGATCCAGATACGCTGACCAGGCTCTCGCTCTTCGTGGAATGCTTCGAAGGGACACCGGCCAGAAGGCACCGGCGTCATCGAAGTTGAGATTGAGTCCATCCACGACAGGCCGCACTCGTTACACCGAGTGGCACCTGGCGTGTTCTCGTGAACCGGCTGGACTGGATAGTCTGCCGGAATAGACTGTGACATAAATGCCTCCCATTGTTCAGGGGTTGGACTGATCTAGTCCGTCCAGCCCACCAGTCTGAAGGGGGATCTCTACTACAGTACGGTACCGTAGTATCGAAGACTGATGGGCTGGACTAACTAGACCTGACTATGACTTAATAACTGGCCACACGACCTTGTGAACCTTGGCAGTGTGGAAGACTTTGTTTGCGAACAGTTCGACTATCTCACTGAACAACTGAACATCCTTGTCAGTCTCGGACTCAAAGGCGAGCAGAATGCTACCTTTTTCCATAACAGTCTCCCATCTTGGGGTGTGGGCTGATCTAGCCCGGTCGATACACTGAAGGGAAGTCCAGTGTATCAACCTAGTCAGATCAGGTCAGCACTCGGGCAACCGTCACGCCGTTCTTGCGAAGGCGCTTCTTGTAACCGGAGTGAGTGTTCAGACCATTGAAGTATCTGATCGCCTGATTCTCGTTGTCGAACGACCAGCGTACCTTGTACGCACTCTTGTTCTTTCCTACCTCGACTGTATACTCAGCCATGATGCCTCCCGTTCGGGGTTAGTGTTCTCACACTTTCAGTGTGTCGGGTGGGCCTAATACAGACTCTGCCTTTGTGGCAAAGGATTCAGCAACTTCTTCGGACAAAGCCCAACGTGCCGAAGTTCCATCTTCGAAGTTGATCTCTAGTTGCGCCATGAGGTAACACCTCCTGCCGCATACCCTTGCGCCTCACGATCGAACGAGTCCATCGGTGACTGACTACTACCAGGCCGGTAGCAGTCCTGCTCCCATAGACCCTGCTTGATCCGTTCAGCACGAGTCAGGGGCTTGCGGCCCCAATGCTGAATGTCGTAAGGTTCTGCCTCTTCGTCCCACACTACCAGGACTGACAGTTTCCAAGTACCGTCGGCTTGCCGACTATACTGGAGCATACGCACGCCCGTCTTGATGACGTGCCAGTGTCGTGCTGTTTCGCGTATCAAGCAGGCACTGAAGGTCAGCACTACCTGATCAGATTCTACCTTACCACCGATACACTTCTCGAGTGGTAAGATTCTGATCGCATGACCCACTTGCCTGCACGCGAGGGCTACTAATCGGTAGTCGTGATCAGTATCCATACAAGCCTCCCAGATGGGGTAAGTGTGAACAGAGTTGTGCTCACGTGTCCATTATACGGCAACTTAGCCGGGATGGGAAGACCCAACTTTCGGGCCATACCTTTTAGGCCAAGCACACCCAGCCCCTTGCCTAGGATCAGGCGAGGGGCTGGATGCGTCTGGACTAAACGAAGTGTCGGCCTTCACCAGGCACTTCACCAAACACTGGATGCGACTCAGGGATCTCGGGTCCACCGCTGACGATCACGAAGTCTCGCCTACTGTCCCAACTGGTGCAGTGGTGAGTGACGTGACCATCTTCCCAAGTGACTGTGTACCAACGGAAGCCGTCGTTACCAGCCACGATCTTCTCGACCCGATAGAACTTGGCCCAGTATCCGCAGAAGTAGGTACCACCTTCTACCTGAGGATCGGACTTGGACTGGCTGAACTCCATCGTGCCAGACTCAAGATTCAGTCGGTATGGAAGCCTCACTGTGAAGCCTCCTTCGCACGGTCGGCTGCAGTCTTGATGCGGTCGATCAGACGGTTGTGGCCGATTGACTCAACCTGCGACTTGTTCATTTGGTGCCTCCTGCTTTGTCAGAGCAGTCAGCACAACGATCAGTGTGACCGATAACACTTCCGCAGTCAATACAGAAGTGTCCACCAGTGTCACACTGATAACAGTACTTAATCATCATGCCTCCTGCTATCAGGGTTGGGCTGAGTTGCCCGTCCATAGTCCGACCGAAGTCGGACTACAGACTAACTACTCAGAATGGTGGAACAACCGCACCTGGCTTCCAGACTTCGATTCTACCAGTCTGGACCAGCCACAGTGCAACCTCAAGCCGGCTGTAGATCGGGATTGACTTACTGATAACTAAGAGCGGCTCGGGGAATCCCAAGTCACGCTCTGTCCAGTTACTAACAGCCGCTTTGCCGACTCCAGCGAAGTCGGCTATGTCTGAAACTCCAACTAAGTCTTCAAGATCATGCAACTTAGTCATCTTCAGACTCCAGCCAATCGGCAGACTGGATGAAGTCTGAAGTGTAGCGAGTCACATAGTACCCGCAGCCTGGACAGTCGCCACCGATCAAGGTACCATCGGCGCTCATCTCGTCCAAGACTACAGCGGCACCACACGACTCACAGAGTGTGCCTTCGGCAGACCTCTTGGTCTTTGCCATAACTGCCTCCACTAGGGGTGAATGGACTGAACAGTCCATCCAGACTTCCGGATTATCCGAAAGTCCAGACTAAGTGTTCAGGCGGCCAGGTCGATCCGCTGGTGTGCCGCAAAGTGCCGCACTGCAGCCTTGGGCAAAGGTGCCTCGTCGAGGTACCAGCGCCAGATCGCCTGACACGAGTCACAGTTCTCCTGTGTTCGCTGAGTCATTCTAACCTCCACTAGGGGTGAATGGATCTGAACGATCCGCCCAGAGTCCGGATTGCTCCGGACTCCAGACTAACGGTTCAGACTTCGACCTCCAACTTCTGGCCGACACCCAGGCCCAGGCCGAGGCCATAGACTTTGAAGTGTTCTGGGCACATCATGGCCCAAGGCCCCATGATGGTCTTCCCATCATACTTGGCCAGTGTCTCTCCGTCGCCGCATACGTCACACGTCGGCAACTTTGCCACCTTAGCGACCGTACTCATAATGCCTCCCAAACTAGGGGTAGTTGGATCTGAACGATCCGCCCAGACTCCAGCGGGGCTGGAATCCAGACTAACGATTCAGAGCAAGTGCATGATCGGCTGGAGCGGCGTGCCGCCTTCCATCGACCAGCACTTAACGGCTTCTTGGACATAGACTATTGTGTCGTCTGGCCAGCTGTCGAAGCCAACTTCGAGCATCTCCAGTGCCACTGGGCCTGACAGACTGTTCAGACACAGGTGGTCGATGTGGTCCCAAAGTTGATCTTTGGTGAGTCCCTGCTTTTGGGCAGAGTCCCACTTAGGGTATTGCCTCATTGGTGCCTCCACTAGGGGTGATGGGCTGAACCAGCCCGCAGGGTGCCCAGGAATGGCCCTAGGCGCCCCGCTAACGGTTCAGACGAAATGACCGAACCCTAACCCTACGGTTAGGTCTCCATCGGCGCCACAGGCCAGCGTAGCGTAGCCTGACGCGCCTAGGGTGAATAGCGGCTGTGGACCGTGGACCGGGCACTTGTGCAGTGGCTCGGCGTCCATCAGCGCGTGACGGTAAGGCTGGACCTTTCCAGACTTCCGATTAGCCTGGAGAGGCTTCTCGTCAAAGTCTAGGGTATCGGCCCATACCGTACTTTCTGACCATTCTGCCATGATTGCCTCTTTCGGTGTGAAAGGTAACTTTCGGTTTTTTTGGACTTTTGGCACTAAAGGCCCGAATCGGACACTTCAGACTTTCGTCGCCCAGGCCAGCCGAACCGAACCCCCGAGAGGGGGCCAGCACGACTATGCCCTCGATCAGGAGAGAGAGCTCTCCCTTAGGCGACTTGGGGTGACGGCTGAACCGTCAAGGAGGAGCCCAGGTTGCCCTGGGCTCGACCTAGACGGTTCAGGCCTTCACAGCGACCATCTTACCCGACTTGTCCGACTTCTTCCAGGCTGCAACGTACTCGGGCAGGTCGCCCTTGTCGTTCCAGGCCTCGAACCGGGCGAAGATCGCGCCCGATGACGGAGCGTAGTCACCAGTGGACTCGTTCCTGTGATTGTGGATAGCGGACACGAGCACCTCGGCGCCCGATTCCACCTCCGACATTGCCGACTCAATGTGAGCGGCAACGTCACCACGCTTGCCCGAGCGGGTGATCTTGGCGCTAGCGATCTTGTCGCCAGCCTCCTCGATCGTAGCGGCGTCGAAGTCGTCGGCGTCAACTAGGGCCAGAATGGCCTCGTAGTCGAGTCCGTCGGCGTCGATTCCGTCAGGAACGACGGAGCCACCAGC
>Ga0307503_10000258_pt1 | contig 12145 bp, 14 predicted proteins | sample 17_S_MG_FD_194514 | JGI IMG/M metagenome (GOLD analysis project Ga0307503, IMG submission 194514) | Soil microbial communities from Populus trichocarpa stands in riparian zone in the Pacific Northwest, United States - 17_S | ecosystem: Environmental > Terrestrial > Soil > Riparian zone > Trees... | reverse complement strand
GGCCGGCCGTCGCACCCGGCGCAGCGCGAGCTCGATACCCCTTCGTAACCAGTCGTCAGCCCCGTTCCCGGCCTTCTGCAGCCACTCTGCGTGCGGATGCGCCGGAAGGTCGAGCCGCTTCTCTGCGAGCTCCACGCGCACACGCGCTGGAGCGACGGAGAGTTGACGCTTCCCGAGCTCGTCGATCTCTACGGACGCAACGGCTTCGACGTCCTCGCGGTCACCGACCACGTCGTCCGCACCGACGACCCGTGGCGGCCGGTGGACGCGCTGACGCTCGGGTTGCGGCGGGAGACGTTCGCGGACTACCTCGCCGAGATTGCCGCGCAGGCCGAACGGGCGCGGCACGAGTACGACCTGCTGCTCCTCCCGGGCTTCGAGCTGACCTACAACGACCTCGATCCGCTGGTCGCCGCCCACGCGGTCGCGGTCGGCAGCCGCTCGTTCGTAGGAGTGGACGACGGGATCGAGACCGCCTTGCGCTCTGCCCGCGAGGCAGGCGCAGCGCTCATCGCGGCGCACCCGTATAACGGCAAGCCGGGCGCCGCCTCACCCGCCCGCGCCACCCAGCGCTTTGCGCACGAATGGGAGGAGCTCGCACCGCTCGTCGACCGCTGGGAGCTCTTCAACCGGAAGGAGCTCTTCGCCTGGGTCGCGGAGCACCGCCTGCCGGTGGTCGCCAACGGCGACTTCCACGAGCTCGCGCACCTCTACGGCTGGAAGACGCTCCTGCCCTGCGGGAAGGACGAGCGGGCCGTCGTCGGCTATCTCCGCTCGACGCGGCCGGCGTTCCTGACGCGCATCGACGACGTGTCCCTCCGGCGCGCCGCCTGACCCCTAGCGCGGCTTGGCTTCGGCGTAGCGCTCGAGACCGTCGTCGGGGATCGACTCCCACTCGCACGCGTAATCGACGAACGAGTGCCACTGGGGCTGGATCCCGTGGCCCGGGTCGAACAGTCCCAGGCGAACGCTCCCGATCTCTCCCGTGTCGGGGTACTTGCTCCAGAGCGCGCTGCCGCAGACGGAGCAGAAGCATTTGGGCCAGCCGTCCCCCGGCGCGTACTCGCGCACCAGCTCCTCGCCGGCCAGAAAGCGGAACGAGCCGGGCGCGAGCCGCGCCTGCGCCGAGGCCGCGGTGCCGGTGCGGCGCTGGCAGCGGGTGCAGTGGCAGTAGCCGGCGCTCGCCGGCTCTTTGGTGACCTCGAAGCGGACACCGCCGCACAGGCAGTGCCCCGTGTAGGGCGGCCCGCTCACTACATGAGCGGCGACGGCGGGATGCGAGTCTCGCCGGTGACGCCTTCGATCAAGAGCGCGACGTCGTCCACGTAGCACCAGCTCCAGTCCTCGCCGGGCTCGATCGAGCGGATGAGCGGGTGCGACGACTCGTGGTGGTGCGCGGTCGCGTGGCGGTTGGGGGAGTTGTCACAGCAGCCGACGTGGCCGCAGGTCAGGCAGATGCGGAGGTGGAGCCACTTGCCGCCCATGCGGAGGCAGTCCTCGCAGCCGTCCACCTGCGCGGGGAGCTCGCGCACCTCGACCTGGTCGAGATGAGTGCAGGCGGTCGCGCTCATGAGACGCCCGCCGGTTGCGCCGAGAGATGCTGGTGCACGAACTGCACCGCCATCGAGCCCTCCCCCACGGCCGCTGCACAGCGCTTGGTCGAGCCCGAACGAACATCGCCGGCGGCGAAGATCCCGGGAATGCTCGTCTCGAGCAGATACGAAGCGCCGGCGGCTTCGCCGGTGAGCACGAAGCCGTCGGTGTGTCGCGCCAGACAGTCGCCGAGCCACTCGGTGCACGGCTTCGCGCCGAGGAACAGGAAGACGAACTTGAACGGCATGTGCGCGCCGTCCTTGAGCGTCACCGCCTCGAGATGTCCGTCGCGTCCGTGCAGCTCCGCGATCTCGCTGCGGTCGCGAACCGCGACCCCGTAGCGCTCGAGCTCCCGGATCAGGTAGTCCGACATCGTTTCGCGCAGGTCGGCGCGGCGGTGCAGAAGCGTGACGAGCGCGCCACCGCGGGCGAGCCAAACCGCGGCCTGCCCGGCCGAGTTGCCGCCGCCGACCACGGCCACTCGGGCGGCACCACAGAGCTGCGCCTCGGGCGGGCCGGCCGCATAGAAGACGCTCGTGCCCTCGTAGTCGGAGAGGTCGGCGAGTGGCAGCCGTCGGTACTGGGCACCGGTGGCGATGAGAACCGCGCGTGCGGCGATCTCGTGTCCCTCCTCGAGCTGCACCACGTGACGCCCGTCGTCGCCCGGCTCGAGCCCGACGGCGCGGTAGGGGGTGGCTGGCCGCGCACCGAACTTCCGCGCCTGGGAAACAGCTCGGCTCGTGAGCTCGGCGCCACTGATCCCGGCCGGGAACCCGAGGTAGTTCTCGATCCGGCTGGACGATCCGGCCTGACCGCCGAGCGCCGTGCCTTCCACAATGAGTGTGTCGAGCCCCTCGGAGGAGCCGTACACGGCAGCGGCGAGCCCGGCGGGGCCGGCTCCCACGACAAGCAGATCGGCTTCTTCCCGGCGCTCGAGCTCGCGACCGATGCCGAGCGCGCGCAGCAGATCGCCACCCGACGGGTGCTTCAGCTCACCGCCACCTGGGAGCTGCACGACCGGCGGCTCCTCCCCACCACCGGGAGCCTCGTCGCTCCACGCGAAGGGCAGCCTGTTCGCCCGCGCGACGTCGATCAGGCGCATCGTCGCAGCGGAGGAGCGCGGTCCGACGATCTCGATGCCAATGCCCTCCACGCGTTGCAGCGCCTCGCGGCGGGAGATGAAGGTCGCGAGCACCAGATCGCTCAGCGGACCGTCCTCGAACAGCAACCTGCGCAGGACGTCGCGGTCGACAGCGACGTACCGGAGCGGCTGCGTGACGACCGCGGTCACGAAGACCGTCTGGCCGGAGAGGAGATTCAGCTCGCCGAGGAAGCTCGAGGGGCCGTGGCTGATGATCTCGTTGCCGGCGGCGTCGAGAATCGCCACCTCACCCTCCTGAATCGCGATGAAAGGGTACGTCGCGTCGCCGACGCGGTAGAGGACGTCGCCGGTTGCCGCCGTGTGCTCTTCGCCGACTGCGGCGAGCATCTCGAGCTGCGATGTCGAAAGGGACGGAGAGGCTGGGAGGGGCACGGCCATCGGCCGAGAGTAACGACGCACCGTCACCCTACGTCGGACGCGGGCATCAAAGAGACGCGTCTGTCGTTTGCCGCTGCATGAAGCCGAATCTCGTAGGGATCAATCACGTCGCTCTCCAGGTCGACGACATCGAGGAGGCGGTCGCCTTCTACACCGGCCTGTTCGAGCCCACGGCGGTGAGCCGAATCCCGGGCGCGGCGTTCATCCGGATGGGCGACCAGTTTCTGGCCCTGTTCGAGCGTAGGCCCCGCACGGAGGAACCGCACTTCGGGCTGGTCGTCGACGACAAGGAGGTGACGCGCCGCAAACTCGCCGAAGCGGGCGTCGAGGTGCTTCCCGGCCGCTTCTTCGACATCCGCGATCCGAGCGGCAACCGCGTCCAGATAGTGCAGTACGACGAGATCCAGTTCACGAAGACCGACCGCGTGCTGGCGGGAATGGGCCTCGAGCTCGGCAAGTCCGAGCAAGCCCTCGGCGAGCTGCGCGAAAAGGGCCTCGCGGACTAGCACTAGGCAAGAGGGGGCGGACTGTGGAAAACTCCGGCCGTTCAATCGTGAGAAGGAGGGCGACGTGTTGCGCGAGCACGACGAACGCACCGGACGGCCGCTGGTCGACGGCCGCGACTCCATCGAGGAGCTCAGCGACGACGAGCTCGAGTTCGAGGTGACGATCGCGGCAGCCGAGCCGCGGCGTCGCGGTCACAGGCTCGACGCACTCCTCCTCGAGCTGGCGCGACGCCGGGGACAGCGGCAGCCGCAACCTGCCTGAGCGACGCGCTCGTGGCCACCCCGATCGTTCTCGCCGTGGATGTCGGCGGCTCGCACGTAAAAGCGCTGACCTCGAACCGGCGAGAGCGCCGACGGTTCGTCTCCGGGCCGTCGTTGACCGCGGAGGAGATGGTCGCCGGGACGCTCGAGGCCGTCGCGGGCTGGCGGTGGAGCCGTGTCGCGGTCGGGATTCCCGCCCCCGTCAGGGGCGGCAAGGTGGTCTCCGAGCCGGTCAATCTCGGCGAAGGGTGGGTCGGCTTCGACTATGAGGCCGCCTTCGGAAAGCCGACGAAGGTCGCGAACGACGCCGTCATGCAGGCCGTGGGCAGCTATCAGGGCGGCCGCATGCTGTTCCTCGGCCTCGGGACCGGTCTCGGGTCGGCCATGATCGTGGACGGCGTGATCGAGCCGCTCGAGCTCGGTCACCTCCCGTTCCGCAAGAAGACGTTCGAGGACTACGTCGTCGAGCGGCTCTCGGCGGCGATGGGGCCTGACGAGATCGTCCTCGGCGGCGGCGGCGTCGACAAGCTCGACGAACTGCCCGAGGGCTGCCGGCGGGGTGAGAACGAGAACGCCTTTTTCGGCGGCTTCCGCCTCTGGGATCCCGACTGGCTCTCGCACCTGACGTGAAGGGCCGCCGGTCGGCGGCCCTTCACGCTGGTTCTCAGGGAATTGCGCGAGTCGGCGTTACGGGCGAGCCGGCTGTCCCGTGTTGGGTTCGAGGAACAGCTTGGGATCGCCGTGACCGTGGAAGTCGAACATCGAGTTCAGTGACCCGGCCATCGAGTCGAACGAGCCGGGGATCCGGGGCAGGCCCCAGTTGTCCTCGACGAACTTGTCGATCGAGCCGAAGTCGGTGAGCGTGTGATTCACCGCATCCCGCTTGGCCCACGGTGAGATGAGCAGGAGCGGCATCCGCGGGCCGTAGCCACAGCGGCCGTTCTGCCCGGCGAGCGGCGTGCCCGACCCGCAGAGGCCCGTGCCGGTCAGGAAGTCCTGCGGACCGGGCGGGTTGGCGACTCCGCTCGTGTTCGACGGGTTGTGGACGCCGCTGTAGGCGTGGTCGTAGAAGCCGTCCGAGTCGTCGTAGGTGATGATCACCGCGGTGCTCGACCAGTCGGGCGTCTGCTCCAGGGCGTTGATCTCCGAGGTGACGAACTGCTGCTCGTCGTACGGGTCGGAGTAGGCGGCGTGCCCGTCCTGGTAGCCGGGAGCCTTGAGGAAGCTCACCGCCGGCAGGTTGTCGGGCGAGAGGAAGCCGTGGCCGATCGCGGCCACGAGCGCGTTGAAGTCGCTCATGTCGTACTGGTGGTTGGCCTTGTCGAACTGCGGCACACCGCTCACGTACGACTGCGTGTCGGTGCCGATCGCCGCCAGCGAGGCCGGCGCAAGATGGTGCGGGTTGGCCGTCGAGGCGTAGTACTGGAACGGCTCGTGGTGCGCGATGTAGTCGTCCTTGTTCCCGTACTGGCCGTTCCCTCCAACCGCGATTCCGACCGGGTGCACGGTGTTGCACAGCCCCTGGTTGGAGGAGTTCGCGGGCCGGTTGTTCGCGTTCGCGAAGTAGGTCTTGAACTCGTCCGGCGTGAACGTGCTCGTCGGCTGGCCCGTGTTGCCGGTCAGGGCCAACGCCTGGGCATAGGTCGTGCTCGGCTTGAACCCACCCTGGAACCAGCCCCAGCTGAGCCCCTTCGCGTTGAGCTCGTCGCCGAGGTTGGTGCCCGTGAGCGAGACGGCGTCGCGGGTCGAGCAGTCGTCGTAATAGGGCTGAGCATCCTCGATCAACGAGGCGCCGCCCTGTCCGTCGGCGACCGTGTCTCCGTCAGTGGCCGCGCCGTTGATCTGGAGCCCGACGTTGCCCGTGTTGCCGGAGACGAGGTTGACCGCTCCCGGCGCGGACGGCCCGAACGTGGAGGCGAAGAAGTTGTCGCTCATCCCGAAGTTCTTGGCGTAGTTCCACATGCCCGTGACCGTGTTGCCGTCGTAGTAGTTCATGACCATGTCGGCATTGCACGGCACGCCCTCGGGCGAGTTGTTGTTGCCGAAGGATCCGGTCGGCCCCGTGCCGACGCTCGTGACGAACTGGTCCATTGCCCCGCCGTCGAACGCCTTCTGCTCGTCGTTGTAGTTGTGGTCCTGGTCGCAGGTCAGCACGTCGTTGATGTCGGCAGGGTCGAGCCGGCGCGGGTTGACCTGGTTCCCGTCCTTGTCGTTGTTCGGGTTGTTCGTGAGAAGCGTCCCTTGCCCGTTGAGGCCGGGCGTGTTGTAGAGGCCGTTGATCTTGGCGCCGCCGGCGCCGTGGAAGGGCTGCCCGTCGCTGTTGGCGGCGTGCGGATAGGTGCCGAAGTAGTGGTCGAACGACACGTTCTCCTGGAAGATCACGACCAGGTGCTTGATCGGTGTCCCCTTGCCGGGACCGGGCGGCCCGGGCGGGTTCGCGCGCGACGACGCGGCCGTCGTCGCCGCAGCAACGATCCCGGCCACCACGAGCAGTGGCAGAAGCCAGCGAATCCTTCTTCTCATGTGTCTCCCCCCTTGGGGTCGATGGACGTGGACGATCCTCCGGGGGACGCCGACAGCCGTGGGCGTCGCTGCTGCGACTAGCCGGAGACGGAGTGGTGACTGCGCTCCGGCGAGAGGTAGGCTCGTACCGTGGCTACCACCGCTCGCAGCCGTAAGCGCACCACGGCCGCCGCCGAGCGGCTGATGAACCGCGAGCTCTCGTTTCTCGACTACGACGCGCGCCTGATCGATCTGGCGCGAGACGAGACGCTGCCGCTGCTCGAGCGGGTCTTCTTCCTCAAGGTCTCGGCCGAGATGCTGGACGAGTTCTTCATGGTCCGCATCGCCGGACTGACCGGCCAGACCGAGGCAGGCGTCAGCAGGCGCCTCCCGGACGGTCGAACGCCGCAGCAGACACTCGACGACGCCCGCGAGCGCGTGCTCGAGCTGTATGCCACTCAGGGCGAGCTCTGGCGTGACGAGCTCTGCCCGGCGCTGGCCGAGGAGCGGATTGTCGTCACGAGCGTCGAGGAGCTCGAGCCCGACGAGCGCGCCGAGCTGGACGACCGTTTCGAGCGCGAAGTCTTCCCGGTGCTGACGCCGCTCGCTGTGGGGCCGGGCCAGCCGTTTCCCTACATTTCCGCGCTCTCGATCAGCCTCGGACTGTTCGTCGCCGACCCCGACACCGGCGAGGCGCGTTTCGCCAGGGTCAAGGTGCCGGAGGGCTTACCCCGCTTGTTCCCACTCGGGCGGCGGGGCCGCTTCCTTCCCCTGGAACGACTCCTCTCCCATTACCTGCCGGAGCTCTTCCCCGGCATGGAGATCCTCGAGAGGTCGCTCTTCCGTGTGACGCGCGACGGAGATCTCGAGGTGGCCGACGAGGCCGACGACCTGCTCGAGGCGGTCGAATTCCAGCTCCGCCGCGCGCGCTTCGGCGAGGTGACGCGGCTCGAGGTGTCGGCGGCGATGTCACAGGCGATGCTGGAACAGCTCCAGCTGGGGCTTCAGGTCGCCGACGAGCTCGTCTATCCGCTGGAGGGGATGCTCGACCTCGCCGATCTCGGCGAGCTGTACAAGCTCGACCGGCCCGATCTGAAGAACGATCCGTGGCTTCCCCAGGCGCGACCGCCGTGGAACTCCATCGACTCGGCCGCCGAGCAGTTCTCCGCCATCCGCACGGGCGACCTCATCGTCCATCACCCCTACGACTCCTTCGCGAGCAGCTTCGAGTCGTACGTCGACCGCGCAGCGGCCGACCCTCAGGTGATCGCGATCAAGTCGACGGTGTACCGGACGAGCGACGACACGCCGCTCGTGCCGGCTCTGATCGACGCGGCGGAGCGCGGCAAGCAGACGGTCTGCCTCGTCGAGATCAAGGCGCGCGGAGACGAACGCCGCAACATCGAATGGTCCCGTTCGCTCGAGCAGGCCGGCGTCCACATCGTCTACGGCTTCCCGGGCCTCAAGATCCACGCGAAGGCGACCCTGGTCGTCCGGCGGGAGGCGGGAGGGCTCCGCCGCTACGTCCATCTGGGCACGGGAAACTACAACGCCGTCACCGCCCGCAGTTACGAAGACTTCGGGCTCTTCACCGCCGACGAGGACATCGCCGCCGATGTCGCCGACCTCTTCAACCACCTGACCGGATTCGGCCGGCCCGGCGAGTTCCGCAAGCTGCTCGTGGCGCCGTTCACGCTCCGCGAGCGGCTGATCGAGGAGATCCGGCTGGTCGCCGAAGCAGCGGTGGCGGGCAAGAAGGCGCGGATCCGAATCAAGGTGAACGGCCTGACCCACCCGCAGGTGATCGACGAGCTCTACGCCGCGTCCATCGCCGGTGCGCGGATCGATCTCCTCGTGCGCGGGGTGTGCTCGCTACGGCCCGGCGTCCCGGAGCTGAGCGAGAACATTCGCGTGCGCAGCGTGATCGGCCGTTTTCTCGAACACAGCAGGCTCTTCTCGTTCGACGCCGCTGATCGCAGCGTCTGGTTCATGGGCAGTGCCGACCTGATGCCGCGCAATCTCGACCACCGCGTCGAGGTTGTGACGCCGATCGAGGACCCGGCCGCCCAGGCCGAGATGTCGAACACGTTCGAGTCGCTGTGGCGCGACACCGCGACCTCGTTCGAGCTGGACGCGGGAGGCGTCTGGCGCCGTGTCGAGCCGAAGAAGGACGAGCGTCCACGCTCTGGGCAGCAGACGCTGATGCGGCGGGCACGGCGACGGATCTCGCTCGCCCAGGCGCGCTCGCGCGCTCACTGAACCGTTCCAGCACCGTCTCAGGTCCGTCACAGGACCGTCACCTGAACGTTTACCCGTCTTCCGATGGCGGACCTACGATGAGTGGAGATGCGCATTGGAGTGATCGACGTTGGTTCCAACACGACGCGGCTGCTGGTAGCGAGCGCCACGCCCGACGGTCTCGATCCGCTCGAGACCGAGAAGCTGCGGCTGTCGCTCGGTGAGGAGATCGAGCGGCACGGGGTCGTCTCGGACGTTCACGTTGCCGCCGCTGCGAAGGCAGTCGCCGAGATGGCAAGAGCCGCGCGGCGCGAGCGGGTCGCCTCGCTCGACGTCTTTCTCACGGCTCCCGGCCGCCAGGCGGGCAACTCCGCCGAGCTCGTCGCGGCGCTGTCGCGGGCGGCAGGAGTCCAGGCACGTGTGCTCACGAAGGAGGAGGAGGGCACGCTGGCCTACCGCGGCGCCGTCCTCACCGCGAGCATTGCCCTGCCGGAACGCATCGCCGTTTGTGACATCGGTGGAGCGTCGACGGAAATCGCCGTCGGCAGTCCGGGCCGCGACCCCGACTGGGTCGAGTCCGTCGATCTCGGTTCCGTCCGGCTCACCGCTCGAGCCGCGGACATGCACTCCGAGGCCGAGGACGCGCTCGCTCACCTCGACCCGCCCCTCGTCGAAGCCGCCCTCGCCGTCGGCGGGAGCGCCCGCGCCGCGCGCCGGCTGGTGGGTGCCGAGCTCGGCGAGACCGAGCTGGCCGAGGCCCTGCAGATCGTCGAGACGACAGCGCCGCGCGAGGTGGCGCGCCGTTTCGGCGTCGACCGCGCGCGGGCGGATATCCTGCCGGCCGGCGTGATCCTGCTCGCCGAGGTGCAGCGCAGGCTCGGCGTCACGCTGCACGTCTGCAGCGGCGGCATCCGCGAGGGGGCCGTCCTGGCCTCGCTCGACGCGCTCGCCGCGTAGCTCTACGGCGCGGGAAGCTCGCGCACGACCTCGCCGCCCTCGAGCACGAAAGCGGCGCCCTTCTTCAGGTCGCCGAAGACGAGTGCCTCGACGATGTCGCCGTGCGTGCAGCAGACGACCCCGTCCTCCCTGAGCAAAGCGGCCGCGGCCGCACCTGCGCCTTCCGCGAGACGGTCGTCCTCCTCGAGCTCCACACCGAGCGCGGCGGCCAGCGGCTCGACCGTCTGGACGCAGCGGACATAGGGGCTCGAGACGATGCGCCGCACCCCGAACGGCCGCAGCAGCTCGACGAGCTCGTCCGACTGGCGCCTGCCTCTCTTGTCGAGGGGACGCCGGCGGTCGTCGTGCTCGAAGTCGTGGCGTTCGCCGGCCGACGCATGGCGGAGCAGGACGCTCGTCACAATCGCTCCAGCAGCGGCAGGTCTCGCGACCAGCTGAGCACGGCGGCGGCGCGCTCCGGCGTCTCCCAGCGAATCTCGTCGACCTCGTCCTGCGGCGCGAACTCGCCGTCGACGGCAGCCATTCGCCAGTAGCGCACGGTCTTCGGCCGGCCCTTTGCGTCGATGTAGCTCGTCTGGCCGATCTCTTCGAGGAGCTCGCAGCGGAGCCCGGTCTCCTCTTCGACCTCGCGCAGCGCACAGGCCTCGTCGGACTCGCCCGAGTCACATTTGCCCTTCGGGAAGCTCCAGTCGTCGTACTTCGGCCGGTGCACGAGCAAGACCTCGCCGTCGCGCACGACAAGGCCGCCGGCGGCGCGGACGACCGTCAGATCGTCTTGCGGAACTTCTGCCACGCCTTCGGCCATGCCCGCCGCGCCTCGATTCGACGCTCCTCCTCGCGCTCGACGAGGCGCCCGGCGACGAGCGCGAGCTCGGGCGACGAGCCCGCAGCGAGCTCCCGCAGCCGCCCCGCGGCGACGGCGGCGTCCTGATGGTCACCGAGGACGTCCTGCAGCTTCTTGGCCCGCTTGACGAGTGTCTTCCGGCCCGCGAGCTCGGCCGCGTACCTGGCTCGCTTGCCCTTCTTCCGCACCGCATGCAGCTGGTCGTTCGTCGGCTCGTCCGGCAACTTCCGAACGGCCTTGCGCACCCTGGCGGCCGCCTCGTCGACGAGCTCGTCGAGGGTGACCGTGGAGCCGCTCGGCTCGAGCTCGTCGAGCGTGCGAGCGGTGTCGTCCAGGAGGGCCAGGTACTGGTCCGAGCGCAGGGCTGCGAGCAGGCGGCTGCGGCTGCAGGAGCGCTCGGTGCGCAGCACGGCGAGCAGCGGCCCGGCGCGCCTTGCGTCCTCTCCACCGAGCTCTGCCGTCTCGGCTTCGAGGCGCGTGAGCAGCACATCGAGGTCGCGAACCTCACCGAGGACCTGGCCCAGCTGCTTCAGGCGCTCGTCGAGCTCCTCGGTGTCGGTCGCGACGAGCTCTCCACCGGCGCGGAGCAAGGCGCGCAGGCGGCGGACGCCGACGCGCATGTCGTGGAGGCTCTCGGGATCGCGGCCGAGACGTGTGCCCGGGTCATGCCGCTCGATCTCGCGCAGCTGCTCGCGCAAGCGGCCCCGCAGCTCCTCGAACGAACGAGGGGCAGGTCCGTACGCAGGCAGGCGGCCGAGCGCGCGGAACAGCTTGGGCAGCCCGTGCCCCTGTTCGGCGCCGGCCGAGACGAGCTCGTCCGCGATCTCGTCGAGGCCGTCGGGACTGCCGTCGCGAAGCTCGATCTCGACCTCGACGAACTGGTCGCACTCCTCCGGAGAGTCGAGCACCGTGACCTCGTCCGCGGTCACCTCGGCAGTCGTGCCATTGCGCGCCACGAGCTCACCGCTCCGGTGCGTTCGCAGCTCCGCTACGCGCTCGAGCGGCCCGCGGCGCAGATGGGCGTGAAGGAGGGCGAGCAGCTCCTCGGGCGGCTGCCCCGGCCCTCCTTCAGCCTCGAGCTCGAGACGCGAATCGTCGGCAGGGAGCTTGAGCTGCCAGACGCCGTGGCCGTTCTCGGTGCGGCGCCGCAGCGTGATGCCCACCGCAGTCAGCGACTCGCCGGGTACGTCGAAGTAGACGGAGGTGAAAACCCGCGGAGCAAGCGGGCGGCCGCCGAGCGGCGGCAGCTGGAAGCCGGCCGGAGCGTCGAGCTTGAGCTCATGCTCACCAGTTGCCCGCATGCCCCAACGATAGGGCCTGAGCTCCTAGCCGACCAGCTCTGCCAGCTGCTCCCGCGTCTGCATGGCCTCCTGCTCGAGGCCGGGCGCGTACGCTCCTGCGGCCTCGAGCAGAAGTTGCTGGCGACGCTGAGCGTCGATCTCGCTGAGCAGCTCGTCGATCCGCTGCCGGCGCCCGTCCCGCTCTTCGCGAGGGCTCACGCTGCCTCCTGGAGCTCGACCTCGGCTTCCGTGGCGCGCTCACGCGCCGGCCGGAGGAAGACCCCGGTCACGACGAACGCCGCGACGAGCAGTCCGCCGAGGACGACGAACGACGCCTGGAAGCCGCTGACGGTGGCGGCCGCGCTCGCAGCCGAAACACCATGAGTGTGGGCGTAGCTCGACGCGGCGCTCGCCGCGATGGTGC
>Ga0307503_10000257_pt1 | contig 12191 bp, 8 predicted proteins | sample 17_S_MG_FD_194514 | JGI IMG/M metagenome (GOLD analysis project Ga0307503, IMG submission 194514) | Soil microbial communities from Populus trichocarpa stands in riparian zone in the Pacific Northwest, United States - 17_S | ecosystem: Environmental > Terrestrial > Soil > Riparian zone > Trees... | reverse complement strand
TATGAGTGTACCTGATGAACATAGTGTTCACAGGTGGTCAACTATCAAGAAGCTGAAACGCAAGGAGATAGTAGGATGACTGTACGTTATGTGTTTGAGAACCTGACTAGCTTAGCTGACTACCTTGAGGTGAAGGCTAAGCAGTTGCGTGAGAACGCTGACCGCTATAAGCCACGCAGCATCAAGCATGTAGACTGCATATCACAAGCTATGACAAATGAGAGCCTTGCTGATATGCTGCGTGATACCAAGCTACGCACTGACGCAGACGTGCTTAGTCAGACGTAGCTTCACCACGTGCAGACTCTAGCGGATTAGAACCGCCGATGCTTTCACGCATCATCTGGTCGAGCGATTGCATGGTTATCTCTCGACCCTGTTGACGTTGCCGCAGATACTTACCGTAGTTGTGATCGAACTCTGCTTCCTTGAACTTCATAGCTAGATGCTGTTGCTCTAGGTTATCCTGTTGCAACCTGATGATCTGGTTCTTCCTAGCGCGTTGCTCATCTGCTGACAAGTCGTACTTGTTATTCAGTGACTCAGCCATCTTGCCGTAGTCCTGATACACCTTGCGTAGCTTGCCTAGCTCACCGCTAGGTGCATTCCATTCCTTCACCTCCTGTGATATACGTATCAGCACCTTGTCCTCTAGCTGCTGATGCTGCATACCACCAACGCTACGTCGCATCTCCTGATCGGCTTGAGCTTGCTTGCCCATAGCCTTGTTCTCCATGCCCTGTATACTGCGTATATGCCCTGTGTTCTCACTGACATACTTCCATGTAGGTGTGGTGACACTATACTTCTCTTCGTTCTTCCACAGCAACGGCACATCAGGTATGCTTGATGTTGCTCGCTTCCACACCTCACCTGTTGCAGCTTGCAACCCCTTAGCAAAGTCGTAGCTACCACGCTCTGTCAGCTTACCTGTTGATATGTCATAGCGTGATGCATGTAATAGAGTATCAAGCCCTACAGCTAGATGACTACCCATCGCACCGAACAGCGCATTCATAATGAGACTAGTGGAAGTGCTTATCTGTCCTAGTGATGTAGCTTGCTCAGCTTGTGGTCCCTGTCTAAAGTTACTCTGCATGTTCCTGACCCACGCACCACCGCGTATGTCCGCGGACTGTGGATCGAGCTTCATACCACTCGCACCTAGCATAGCTTGTATCAATGGCGGTGCTGCTGGTGTCAAGCTATCGAGGATGATGTTAGGTAGCTCACGACTGATAGGTGTAGGTGTCATGTTAGCTGGCAACATGCCCAGCGTTTGCATGATTGCACCAGTGCCAGCGACTATACCTACTAAGTCAGGTGGCAGTGGTATCTTGTAGTACAGGTCACGGCTATAGGGTAAGTCACCACCATTAGCCCATGCCATTGCTAACTTCATAGTAGGTACAACTATAAAGCGCCACCTGTCGTACTCACTCGTCCTCTTCCAGTACTCGTTCCTACTCTCGTCGTTCCAATAGGTCATCATGTACATCGACTGACCTATGCCGTACATCATCATCATGGTGCGTGGTAGCACGTAGCTATAGGTATCCTTACCAAACATATTACTCATCAAGTGATAGGTGCCTAGCTTAGTCTGTGTGAGGTAAGGCACCATAGCTTCAATGTCTTGCATCTTCTTGTTGGCTGGCACCAATGCCATGTTGCCACCAAGCGCACGTGTCTCCGCTATCAACCTATCAACTTCACCTTGTGGTATGTTGTGTGCACCTCTATACCTATTAGCTAACAGCGCATGGTTCTCAGTGAAGAACATGCGCTTCGGTCCTAGGTATACAGCATTGATCACATCCCTATAGAAGGTCCAAGCTGCATGTAATGAGTTAGGTATAGCATCACGCATCATCGCATGTGCATCGCGTACCTTGTGGATGTTATCAACTGTACCGCTGCTATGTGCTACACCTTCTCTGATCATACGCAGCGTCGGTAGGTTAGCTGTGATGTATGATAGCCTAGTAGCAGCATGTACCATGCGCTGATACGCTGGCTGACCCATCGCACTAGCCAACACCTTGAACGCACCGTTCTGGTTCTCTAGCTTCGTTGCTATGAAGCGTGCAAAGTAGTGTGCGTGTACCTCACCTAGTGCTTTGAATGAATGCACCACTGCACCGGGTATAGCAGTAGGATCAGGTATCCTACCTACTACACCTCTAGCTATGGACTCAGGTAGGAACCTATGTGCTAGGTAAGAAGCACCACCGAACGCACGACCTGCGTTGCGTGTCAGCATACCTATACTAGTATCATACCCTGCACCCTTAATTGCCCAGAACGGATTACCGTAGCCTGTAGTCAACATCTTGAACCAACGAGTAGCTGTAGACATACTCTTGACAGCACCCGTAGTGATGACAGGATCAGCGCGTAGTGCGCTTGCCATCTCTATATCGCCCAGCTTCCACAGCCTAACCCTGCCGTTGTCCCACTCAGGCACCACATGACGATCATCTAGGTGCTTCTGTAATGATGTAGCTGGATTGTCTAACTCTGCTGCGCTGAACCACTCCCTGCCATTGACACGTACTATGTCTATGTACCCATCACGGTAGAAGCGTGAGTACACATTAGGACCAACGAACCCTAGCTCACGCAGATGAGTGTTACGCATCATCGTCTTTGATACGTGGTTCAGCATATCCTCAGTATACCTACGTATAGCAGCAGCAGGTTCTAGTGGTCTAGTAACTCTGCTCTCTCTGAACCGCTTCTGGAAGTCGGTGTATGGTTGATTGACATCTAAGTCTAGCTTCTCAATAGGCGACTCCCTACCTACGCTACCACCTACACCCATACTGTCTTTAGTCAACGATGACTTAGCGTTGTTGACGATGCTCCTATATAGCCTACGCACACCACGTGCGCCCTTGAGTGGGTCATCAATGGTAGGTACGTAGAACTCATTGCGTGTGCGTAATAGATCACGGTGTGGCCTCGATAGTGTACCTTGTGCAACCTGCATGTCTAGCACTCTATCGGCCCATGCCTTGATCTCACGCTTCAACCTCATCATGCGTGGTGATTGATCAGCTATGAACTTGTCAGCTATTGGTTCCCAATACTGCCTAGCTACATCAGGTATGCGAATGCGTGCATCAGGATCATCATTGATCAACCTCATGCGGTCATTCTGCACTACTGCTAACTCACTCTGCGCTCTTGTCACTGCGGCAGGGTCTTGTGAGTTAGTAATAGTGTGATTGAGTGAGTTGACACGATCATCTAGATGCTGGATGATAGCGTTCCTATCCGCCTTCAATGCTGCCATCTGCCAACCTAGCTGTGCAGCCCTTCGCTCACCCGCTGGCATAGCATCAAGTGCAGTCAGCACAGGACGCAGCATCACCTCAGTGTGCGCCCTAACACGGTCGTTGAGAATAGAACCTGTCAACGCTGTACGCTGATGTGCTAGTTCAATAGCACGCTCTAGTCCACTCTCATCTTCCACTGCCTTAGTAAGCGTATGACCACGATCAACGAATGCATCTGTAACTCTGCGTGCTGTCGCTGTAACTGCACCCTGTTCATCTAATGAAGCATAAGGATCAGCTTGCCGCTCGACACCGCCTAGTATACTAGCTTCACCAGCTTTCAACTCATCAGGTGCGCGTAGGTCAACTGATGGTGTAGCTAACACAGCGCGTTCAGTAGGTGATAGATTGCCTAGCTGTTGTAGAGCGCGTGTGTTCCTACCCTTGATAGCAGCAGCGAATGCAGCTATACCTGCAATGCCCAAGCCTGTAGCTGCTAATGTACCTATACCGCTGTCATCTGTATCCGTAGGTGTGAATGCAGTACTCTCACCTGTAGCCCAACGTGTCGCTTGATCAATCGCTATACCAGCACCAGCGTTAACAGCTATGTTAGCTGGTGTGTATGGCATTGTTAATGGAGTTAAAGCCTCCGCAGTACGTAGTGTACCACGCCCAACGAGGGAGTTAGCAGCACGACCAAGGATAGGTACACCAGTAAGACCAACCCTAGCAGCATTAGCCCAGCCTTGTGGACCCGGAACAAGCGCACCTCCTACTGCTTCTGCTGCACTCTCTGTCCATGAGCGTTGCGACTCTGGCCGCTCATCGCCTAGTAGTCTGCGCGTAGTGTCTTTAACTTTGCTTGTCAACCACTGCGTGTTGGCAAGCTGTGACATAGTGAACTCTTCAAAGTCCTTAGTCTTCTTATAGTCCTCAATGCCTTTGTTGATGTCATCATCGGACAACGAAGGGTCTTGTTGCTTCCATGACTCCACGACTGTATCGAGGTGATCTTGTACGTTCTGTCTGGCACCCGTGATGTGTGTCTGGTCATAGAACTCATCCAAGAACTTCTTGTCTGTGCCGTAGCTGTTGATGAGTGCAGCAGCACCGCGCTTGATAGTAGGTAGTAGATTGATAGCATCAGTAGGTATACCAACAGCACCTACTATTGCTGACTTCAAGTGATCAGCTACACCACCACCTTTAGGATCGGCCATGTCCTCGTCAGGATCAGTGCCGAACTGTGCTATATACTCATCACGTGTGTATTCAGTCACTACGGCACCACGTATCTGAACCCACCCGGCGCATTGCTATCAGGTATCTTCTTGCGTCCATCAGGTAGCGTGATAGTACCGGGTGGATCACCACTACTACCGCTCTTGCTGGGTGGTGGAGGCAGCTTACCCTTAGCTGCTTGACTTTCATTAGGATTGAATGGTGAACCTGTCACCTTCTTGTCTTCACCTACCTTGGGTATGCTGAATGGTTGCAAGCCTACGTCTTCGTTAGGTGCAACTGTTCTCACCTTACGCGACGGTAGTGGCGCGTTGGGATCAAACGATGGAGCAGCACCAGTCTTAGGTCTACCTGATGCAAAGATTGCATTCTTCACTTTATCCAACACACCTTCTGGCAAGCGTGAGCGCATAGCACGTAGTGCATTGAATGCTGCACTACCAGCATCACTCATGCTAGGCAGCGATGCCCGTCCACCTCCTACTAGTGGTGGTGTTGGTGTATGTGTGAACTCATTTCTAAACGTAGGCACACCGGGAGGCGTCATACTCCTACCGTTGATCACCGTATCACTGTCGTACTGATCCATACGATCATCAGGCTTAGTGACAGGATTAGGTATACTCGGTGTACTTAGCTTCGTTGGTACTGTTGGTTGCTCTTGCTGTGGTGTAGGTATTGCAACAGCTTCCATGTCACGTGTCACGTACTGGCTAGTACCCGGCATACCCCTGTTGTAACTCTCAGGTGATCCAACTACAAACCCACTAGCACCCATGTCATTAGGTCCAGTGAACACCTTGTCCTTGAACTCTTGTGCTTCACGAATGGCACCAGTGTTACCTTGTGCGTTGCCATACAATCCCTGTATATACGGTATAGCACCAGCGTACATACCCTTCAACGCTCTAGCACCAGCATCATAACCACGGTTGATGCTGCGACCAGCGTTGTACAGCATATCCTCTGCACCTTCACGTATATCACCGCCGATCTTCTCTTCTGTCTTTGCTACCAACTCAGGATTGTCGTAGTCATCAAACGGCACACCGATAACCTTACGTGCGCCTGTAGCTGCACCACTTGCTACCTCTTTCAACTTCTCAAGCATACGCTGCATACCAGCATCACGTGCTTCACGTGACAAGCCGGGATCGTACTTGTTATCTGGTGGTGATGCTCGTACTGATTGATTGAACTGCGGCTCAGGCCAAGGTGTAGGTATGCTAGGATATGCATCAGGTTGAATAGCATCGAACTCGCCAGTGTCGAATGACGTATCAGGTACAGGAGGTAGTTGCGCTCCCATGCCTAACTCTTGTGGCATGTCGCTCTGTGTCTGTTCTAACAACTGCGGCTGGTTAATGCTCTCCATCATTACGTCGTCAGCTTGTCTAGTAGCTGCTGGCACGTATGGCTTAGGTGCATTGATGAATGGGTCAGCTTGCATATCACTTGGATCAACTGGCATCTTGTCGCCAGCCATCTCATCAACCATATCGAATGACTGTGGATTAGGTTGCGGTCCTAATCCCTTCGGTCGTGGTAGTGGTCGTGGTACTGTTATCTCACCACTTTCATCCTTTGATGCACCCGGAGGCAGTGCATCAGGTGTAATAGGTGGTGGTAGTACATCACCATCATCGTTGAACAACGATTGCAACTCAGGCGTAGGACGTATACCAGCAGCCGCACCCATATCACCACCGCTCATCAATGGTGGTGGTGCATCAGGTGCAGCAGGTGGTGCCAGCGTCGGTGCAGGCATAGGTGGTCTACGTGGCGGCAGCGGTACAGGTTGCTCTGGTCCTATAGCTGCTGGCGGTGCTTGTGGTGGTGCCGCTGGTGGTGCTACAGCAGGAGTAGGAGTAGGAGCGGGAGTGCGAGCAACAGGAGGAGTACTAGCTCCACCTTTAATAGCTCCCGGTGCTGCGAAGATAGCATCTTTTGCTGCTTCAATAGGTGATATAGAAGGAGAAGGCTTGAAGCCGAATTGTCCTGTTGGGTCAGGTACAGACTTACCAACACCTTTCATAGGTGTGCGTGATGGCAGTGATACCTGTGTAGCTTGTGATGATACATCAGTAGGTGCATTAGTTGGCGCACCTCTAGATGCAAACTGAGTAGCTGCACCTTGTGGTTGCCAACCACGTATGCGCTGCACATGCACACGATCTAGCGCACCAGCACGACCACTTAAGAACTCTAAGCCATTCTGTGCGAGTATCTGTGGATTGCGATGCAAGTAATCAAGCACAGGACCACGTGCTATGTCACCAGCATTACCACCTTCATGTCGTGACTGACCGGGGTGTGCAGCTAATCCACCCGCTCTATTAGGTTGATACGTCACACCTTGATATGTGTATGGCCTACGCTCGTAGTTAGCACGCAACTGCGCTTGCTCTGGCCCTGTGCGATGACCTGACGTTAGTGTAGCTCTAGCACCTGTCGCCGCTTCTGCTGCTTGTATAGCATTAGCTAAGCTGATAGCTACATCAGGTTGCAACCCACGTACATTGACACCAGCACCGCGTGACTGTAGGAACCCAACAGCGTCACTAGGTGCAGCACCACCCTGTGGTGCTTGTGACTGCTGTTGTGGTTGACCATCACTAATGATTGCCTTGTTCATCCAAGGATCAATCTTAGCACGATGCATCCTATAGAAGTCACCTACAGTAGCATCAAACGGTATGCGATTGTTGACTAGTACCTTAGCTATATCACGTGGTGTACCGTCAGGGTTCTTAAGGTTCTGTAGCATCACATCGGCCATCTTGAGATTAGGATTGGCCTTGAGTGCAGCTACTATACGGCTACCATCACCGGGACCGAACTGATGCAGCACCGTGTAGAACGGTATCTCACCAACGCTATCACCTAACGCTACCTTGTTGGTGCTACTAGTCAGTGTTGTTAGTGTGTTCCTGTTGTCTGCCATGTTGCGAGCAGCTAACCTACCCATCAACACAGGATCATGTGTGTCTGCTTCACTGAGGTTGAACTTCTTCCTCAGTGCATCAGTGAATTGGAACCACCCATTAGCACTACTGACGCTGTTCTTACCGTATCTCCTACCACCATCGTTCTCAAACCCAAGCACCGTCAACAGCGTACCTTGTGGTAGCTTGTTCTCTATCTCTGCCTGACGCCACTGGTCTAATATAGTAGGATGAATGTTGACGAAGCCAGCTTGTGGTCTAGCTGTGCGTGGTTGACGCGGCATACCAGTAAGCGTCGGACCTGTCTTGTTAGTAGAGCGTGCTTGTCCCTTAGCTGCTGGTGGTATCTGGTCTAAGCTACCCTGCGCCATCGCATTCATGGGATCATTAGGATCACCATTAGATGCAAACCTGTCAGCTTGCATAGGCCCACTGCCATTAAGACTAGTGGGTGATGCAGGTAGCTGGAAGCTATCACTAGGCAGCGGTGCAGCAGTGTCACCCGGCAATGCATTAGGTATGGGCCGCGGACCATTAGGTGTGTAAGCACTAGCACCGGGACTGATGCTCAGTGGACTATCGCTGCTTGTGCTGTTGTCATCAGGATACAAGAACCTAGTCTTAGCCCAATCATGCTCTTGCCTAGCATTCAACATCTCACGCATGAACTCTTGCTGTGCTAAGCGATCCTCACGCTTAGCTTGCAGCATGATATACATACGCGCAAGCGCGTCATTAGCCGCAGCTTCACGTGCTACGAACAACGCAGTTTGATCTTGACCACCGCTAGGTATGACGCGGGCCATTACCAGCCACCTGTTCCGGTCTGTGTATCTAGATAAGCATCGCCGCCGCCACTACTCCAACCGCCACCGTCATCACCGCTTGTGCTACCGAAGCCACGCACACCACCTTGATTGCCTTGGTATGCGTTCTTAGCTGCCATGCCTCTAAACATGCTACCCAACGATGAGCCTAATCCACTAACAGCATTACCAGTGCCAGTGAGTGGTGACATATAATCCAACTCACCACCCTTTCTCCCTGCTGAGCTAGCTGCAAACTGATCCGCAGCTAGTGAACCTTGCATCGACTTGTCTAGTGTACCTAGCTTGTCGAAGTCTTGGAAGTTCACTGACACATCAGGTACAGCACCAGCACGTGTTGCGAACATATTGTATAGGTTAGCAAGGTTGTTCTTTCTCTCTGTCTGTTCCTTCACACCTAGGCCACGTGCCATGATCTGTGATTGCATCGCAGCTTGCTGATAAGCGTTGTTCTTCTCACGCTGCATACCACTAGCAATGCGGTCGAAGTTGCTATTCTGTCCTGTCCTGAATGCTTGTCTCCATGCACTCTTGTCAGCGTCCTCACCAGCTATACGCAGTGCTGCAACCTGTGGTGCCATTAGCTTGGCAGCCCAAGCATCGTCATCTTTAGGTGGCGCAGTGTTGACTAACTGCCGCCTGAACGTATCTGCTAACGCTTCGTCACCATAGCTACGTGCTATGTTGCGATCCTGCATCATACGACGCGCATTAGCATCGTGACCCAGACGCTTCATCTGCTCAGCATCTTGAGCAGCCATCAACTTAGCAACTTGTGGCCCTGCTGTAGTGACCCAACCTTGTCCCGGTACGAACTTAGTACGAGTACCACGGATGTCTGTGCTACCCTGCTTCTGTTCAGCACGTGCGCGTAGAGCCAGCGCGAGTTGCTGCTCGTACTCCTTATTACGCTGTTGCCAGTTCATGATATTGGTTGCCCAATTCATGTCTCTGGTTTCAGCTTGCTCTTCGGCGTTAATCATCTGACCGGCGAAGCCTAAGCCCCCGCCGATCAGACCGCCCATCATCATTTCCATAGCGTGTGTCCTCTAGTTCACCATGCAGAGACTAGAAGGTGCCTTCATTCTGTCGTGTGTTCTGTGCATTGCGTGTAGCTTCATTCTCGAACGTGTCATACAATGCACTACCACCTGCGCTGGTCGGTGCAGGTGCGCTGCCAGTCTTAGCATTAGCCTTACCAAGCAGCGAGTTAACATCAAAGAACTCACGACCACCAACTGCACCACGTATCTCACCTTCAAGACCACCACGCCGCTCATCAGCGTAGCTACGAATGCGGTTAGCTTCTTGACTAGGATCGTACACAGTGCCGAAGTCCCAATTCGCAGCACTATCAAGCGAACCTTGTCTGCGTGTGTTGATGTCACCAGTTATATCCTTGAGGATGTTACCACCGATACCCTGCAAGTCAGTATTAGCGGTAGCCTTAGCAGTTCCTAGATCACGAACAGCACGTTCGTAGACGTTGCTGTTAGTAATACCACGATCACGTGACTGAGTTAGATCAGTGAGCGCATCGCTATACTGCTGATCGAGGATGCTCTGCAAGATAGCATCATCTGCTGTGCTACTGAACTCATCCTCTGCATAGTAGGGCGAGATTTGTGAGTTGAATGCTTGATTGTACTTATTCCTCTGCCCTGTGCGTGCAGTGCCAAGTATCTCATCGACTATGCCTGAGTTGAATGCAGTGCTGTAATCTGCACCTGTCGTCAATGCGTTGTTAGCAGTGTCATAGCGGTTGTTGACCTGTTCCCACACACCGTATGGATCACCCGCTTGTATACCTAACGAGTTAAGCCTACTAGCTGCACCACTCTTAGCACCAGTGTATGCAGAGTCCTTACCACTCTTCCACGCTGCGTCATCTATAACCTTCTTGTCCGCAGCAGCTTTATCAATTTGCTCCTGACGACGCTGCTCACGATCAAAGTCTTGTTGTGCTTCCCAATCACGTGCAGCAGCTTGCTCTTGCGGAGTAGGCTGCGGAGGTGGTTGATAACCACCACCACCTTTAGTCTCTAGCACATGCTCATCATCTGCGAGCTTGCGCTTCTTAGGCTTATCATTGATGTTAGACACATGAGTGGCAACAACCGCCGCCACATCAGTGTTAGACTTGCGCTTGTTCAGCGCCCACGCTGCGATGTGTGGAGCGATCATTGGTAGTGTCCTCTGTTGGAATAACCTTTACACAGATGTAGCCCTGTTTCTTGTAGCCCATTGAAGTCATCAATCTAAGTATACGCTCAGTCAGTCTCTCGTCATGGTCATGCTCAACCTGCATGTAGATACGCTCAGCATCACGCTCTAACGCCCACTGCTCGAACTCATGCAGTAGCATCAACCCGGCGAACGACTTACGCGCATGAGGCAACACATACCACATCTCTTGTATGGCATAGTTGCGTGTACTGAACATACTCTGCCGCATCGTTGCAACCATGTAGCCGACAGGTAGATTGTTAATGTCGTATGCTATCCAACCGTTAAGGTATTTGCGATCTTTGTCCTGTACACATGCAAACACATGCTTGCCAATCTCACGTGCATCGAATGAACGACCGCAGCCATGCTCGTTGTTGCAATGCGTAGCAACATCTTCGATGTCGTTAGCATCGCGAGGTGTTTCAACTTGTCGTACAGTGATCTTCATTATGGCCTAGTAGGTGCGATGTGTAGTTCTTTAGTCATGATAGTAACAATGCGATCAATCCGCGCTAAGTTGTCCTTCGTTGCAGCTTCCAACACTGTCAACCGATTGTCTATCGTATTCAAGTGTGGCGAACCGCGCACCTCCAGAGTGTTGACACGTGCCTCTAGCTTCGTCATATACGCAGTCATAGTAACAATAGCGCCGACTAGACCCAGTGCTTGAGCAATTAGAAAGTAAACAAGCGTACTGTTGTCTTTGATCCATGACTTAGCTTCAATCATCATTTGTGTGGATGCTTCTCTAGCTTATCAAGGCGTTGCATGATAGCGGCGAGTGCATCGAGAACTGCTTGCGCTTCAGTTGTTGGTTTGAGCGTTGGTAGCACTAGCGTGGTGAACGTACCAGCGTCATGATCATACACCTTGCCGCCAAACTCCGCATGTGGATCATCACCATCGAAACCGATGATCTCTATTATACGTTGGTTGTATGGCAACATTGCTGTTGGATCACGTGTAGCAGTACCGACGATATGCTTGTTGAAGCGTTTATGGTGATAGACGTTGCAGACTAAGCTACCGGGTGTGAACTTAGGTGCGCCGGGTGACTTGTATTCTGGTAGAGTAGTCTTTCTTGGAAACAACTGCTCGAAGTTAGGACGCACGTAGTCATACCAGTCAACGCCGTCACTCTCACGCCGCATGTATATAGCATTAGCCGGAGCATCTTGCTGCGGCTTGTCGGGTTTGTAAGGAACCCATGTGCCGTGGTCGATGATCTTCATGCGGCCTCCGATCCGTAGTAGCCGCTAACAGTTCTAATTTGCAACGCACGGTAGCGTTGAGTTAAATAAGAGCCACCAAAGCCACTTAGATTAGCACCACTACCACCTGTTTGAACGCATGTCGGTCCATACGGTTCTGTCAATCCTTCATCGCTGCTGTGTACATAGTCACCAACATACACAAGCCTAGTGTTGTGTACTGGCGACTCACCGAAGTCCTCACGTGACCAGAACCGATACTGTACACCACCACCAACAGACCAACCACCAAAGCCAAAGCGGTTGTCATTCATCATTCCCATGTTGGCAGCGTAGCCACCACCATCACGCCAGTAGGAGATGAATGGATCGTATCCAGCAGAAGAATGTGATCTGATTACAATGCTACCCGGACCACTTTGATATAGCGAACCAGCAAGCTGCTGCCTGTTG
>Ga0307503_10000256_pt1 | contig 12201 bp, 17 predicted proteins | sample 17_S_MG_FD_194514 | JGI IMG/M metagenome (GOLD analysis project Ga0307503, IMG submission 194514) | Soil microbial communities from Populus trichocarpa stands in riparian zone in the Pacific Northwest, United States - 17_S | ecosystem: Environmental > Terrestrial > Soil > Riparian zone > Trees... | reverse complement strand
TTTTACGCTGTGGGGGCAAACGACAGAAGCCTCTTGTAATCGCCCTGTGTTACGCCCGCATGCTCGCCGAATGACAATCGCGATCGGATCGGAGGCTGATCCAAACGTGATCATGATCAGATCTTAGGACGATCCTGATCAGATCTTAGGGTGATCAAGATCATTTCGCTCGATCATGACACAACACTTGACAGCACCGCCTCGCGTGTTAGTCTCACCAGATCGATCGTTATTCAAAACGATCGTTTGAAGGAGCCTGCCCCCATGAGCGACACGAAGAAATACATCGACACGAACGTCACCCCGGTCGAAAAGATGATCGCCAAAGTCATGAAGCGCAAAGAACTAGAGCGCAGTGCGGCGATCGATTACATGCTGGTAGTGGCCACGGGACGGCTCGCGGCGTTGTGGCGCTACGATGAAAGCGTCCCGGAAGGCAAGAAAACCAAGGGCGTGCTCGGTCTCGTAGGCCGCAAGCAACGCGCGCCCAAGTCGCCCAAGATCGCAGTGCCGGCGGCGACCGAAGAAGCGCCCAAGCCCAAGGCTACCAAGCCCAAGGCGCCCCGCAAGCCCAAGCCAGCACGCAAGCCCAAGGCGACCAAGCCCAAGCCCGCCAAGGGCGAGAAAGGCGAGCAAACCGAGATCGAGGCGGCGGCCGAATAGTCAGAACTAACGCGGAGTGACAGAACGCCAGCAACCAGACCGCGGTTGCTGGCGTTTTGCGTTTTGCAGCTCGGACACTGCGCGTGTGAGTCGCGACAGCTGCACAGTGCAGAGCACGAGTTGCACGATCATCATTACCACGAGCATCGCAAGCACGTAATCCATTCACACTGAGATCTTGGTGAACACGAGAGACGTAGTTCCAAGCACGATCGGCGGGGCGGGTGCCAGCGCCCATAACCCACGATTTGCAGGCAAACCATCGATGACAGGAATGATCATCCCTGCGTTGAACATCGCCGAACGATCGGCATCGGCTGCGCGTCGCCAAGCGCCCAGCGTGGTGTAATACACACCGTTATCTTTTGCGGTTGCCTGCCCCGCGACCAACACACGATCGCCGCTTCCGGTCGTGATGCCATCGATCGTTTGTGCTCCGCTGAGAATGATCGGAGCTGTAGACACAAGCTTGGCGCTAAAGCGAAACGGAAAGAAAGGTGACGGCGGGATGATGCGAGGAAACCACGTGAGGCCAGGCGACAACACCCACTCATAATAGTGGTTTGAGTTGAGTGTGATGCTTGACGGCGGGGATACTTGATCTCGTTCCACACCTTCGGGCGATATGATCGACTGAAAAGAACCGGCCGTCACGGTGGCCGTAAACGCGCCATCGAAGTAAACGCCGAACGCATCGCCCACGTTTGCAACGGGCGCAGTCACGGCGCCGCCGGCTTGACTCGAAAACATCCATTGATTGCGTTGCAGGGTCGCGCCGGTCGCGCGCAGCAACGGCGGCGGGCTGCCCCACTCCGCAAACTCTGCAATGCCGCCCGCCCCGTGAGTCGTGGCGACTAGCGTTTGACCGTCGATCGGCGGCGCTGAGTCGCCCACGTTCACGTCTGCGCCGGTCGTGGCGAGTGCGGTTGCTCGTGTCTCGCCAAACTCTGGCGGGATGATAGGCGGCCACGTAAACGGAAGTGGGAGTGTCATCCGATCAACCCGCCGTCAGCTCTTGCCCGTCGAGTGTGAGTGTCATCACGTTGTTGGTACCGCTGAGAGCTTGCACGATCTCCGCGGGTTGCAAGACGTACTTACAAAACGTGTCGAGCACTTGCCCCGCGCCGATCGAATAAACGTCGTAGATGCGTGTGCCCGCGGCATCGGTTCCGATCGACATGGTGAATGTCGCAGCGGTGCCCGTAGGGTTTTCTACGTGAATGTGTTGGATGATCGCCACGGTTCCGGCGGGCACGGTGTACTTGGTTACGGCTGCGTTCGTGAGCAGCGCAGGGCCAGACATGCGAAGGTTTTTTGTAGACATTGCAGATCTCCTTATCCGTTGGTCACAGTTGCACGAAGCGCGGCGTGTTCGCCGTCTGACGTTGTATCGATCGTTGCGCTTGGAATGCCCACACGACGCCATTGCAGCACGATCGCGTTGGTGCCCGACACGAGACCACTTGAGCCGATCGCGAGACGCCCCGTGATGTGGTTCGTACCGAAGTACGTAGGGCCGGTTGACGGGTTTGCACTGCATGCAGCACTTCGCCACGTGGTGCCGTTGATCGTGATGCGAAAGTACACGCCAATGTCCGACGCTCCGACGACTTCCCAAGCCGCGGAGAAGTCCAACAGCAAGATCTGACCGGGCAACACGGGCACGTTCAACGTCAAGAGGTTGGCGTATAGGGTGCTCACGGTCGAGATCGACCCGGCCAGTGCAACCTCGCTCGAACTAGCAGCGACGGGCCGCCCGGTGTTCGTGCCGCTTGCGCTGCTAGCGCCGAAGTCGCTCACGGCATCCTCGGGAGCGAACGGCTCACCCGGCGGGCCAGCTGGCCCAACGAACCCGCGCGCTCCCGTGGCACCCGTGGCACCCGCAGCACCCGTGGCACCCGTCGCGCCCGCTGGCCCGGTGGCACCCGCTGGCCCGGTGGCGCCCAAGCCATCCGCGCCCGCCTCGCCTTGCTCACCCGGCGGCCCGGCGGGTCCCGTGGCACCCGTGGCTCCCGTCGCACCCGCTGGCCCGGTGGCACCCGTCGCACCCGCTGGCCCCGTGCTGCCTGCGGGTCCCGTGGCACCCGTCGCTCCCGTGGCGCCCGTCGCACCCGTGGCGCCCACGGGACCCAGCTCGCCACGCTCACCCCGCGGGCCAGGCTCACCCGGCTCACCCTGCTCGCCTTGCTCACCCGGCGGGCCGGCGGCACCCGTGGCACCCGCCGGCCCCACTGGCCCGCCCGGTGTGCCCGGTGCTCCCGCTGGCCCCGCTGGCCCCACTGCTCCCGTGGCGCCCGTAGGCCCCATTTCGCCCGCCTCGCCATGCTCACCCGGCGCACCCATAGGACCGGGCAACCCCGCCGGCCCTTGCGGTCCACCCGAGGGTCCCGGCACGCCTTGCGCCCCTTGCGGTCCCGCTGGCCCCGCGGCACCCGTCGCACCCGGCTCACCCTGCTCACCCGGCTCACCCGGCGGTCCCATGGGACCACGCACACCGGCGGCGATCGTGTCGATGCTGGCGTCCAGGTTGTCGAGCGCGTCGCTGACACTCGAACCGGGCACGCTCGAACCGTTGCTGATCGAGTCGCTTGTCAGTCCACCCGCCCCGGTGAGCGGCAACGGCGGCGGCCAAGAAAACGGCGCGGAAATGCTCACGCGAGGATCCCCGTCTTGAAGTTGCGATATTGCCCACTCGCGTACGCCGCCCACGGTCGCCAGTCACGCCCACCTTTCGAGATCTGAAAAGCTGCCGCCGCATTCTTGCGCGGATCTTTCATGTCCTGCACAGAATACGGATGCACTTTGGTGTTGATCTGCCACAAGCCGACAGAATATTCGACGGGCGACTGTGCGACAGCACCGGGCACACCGCCGGACTCAGCGAGCGCGATTGCAGCCGCTAGCTTCGGATCAGGAAACCGCGCTTGTGTGGCGAGCGTAAGCAATGCCTGCCGCGTGAGCTGATGACCCGGCAGATCACCCTGATGTTGGGGATCTGCAATCATGTCAGCAGTCCAAGCGCCGGCACGTTCGAGCACGTCAACCGCGGTGTTCAAGCGTTCTTGTGTTCGGCGCACACCTTCGCGAAAGTTTTCCTCGAACGTGGGTTCGCGGTTGTACTCATACAACACCCAGATCACCGCGAGGGCGAGTAAGATCTGTTGCTGCTCGTCGCGACTCATGGAATGACCGGCATCGATAGCGCGTCATACGTGTGTGTTACGACTTGGGCGAGTTTCGGCGCCACGCGTGAGATCGACGGCGGCAAAGCTTTGGCCGCTGCCAGCTTCGACCATGCCGCGGCAGTTTTCGGACCGAACAAACCATCAGGCACGAGCTTGGCGCCGCGCGAGTTGAGGACTTGTTGCAGCTTGAGCACGGGCAACGTGGATTGCAGCACACCGGGCACGATGCGCGGCACTCGCACGGTGCGCCGCGCAGCCTTGCGCACTGCCGGCTTTACAACATCCGTTGCAGCTGGCGGCGGCACTGGCGGATTCGTGTGCAGATCTGACAAGGGTGTTGCAGTATCGGCTGTCTGTGCGGGCGTGGGTGTCGCCTTGGGCAGAAATGCCGGCATCGGCGGCGGGCTTGTGGGTGTCGGCCATCTTGGCGCACGCCCTTTTGCTTTCGCTGGACTCGCAGCGGCGGCCGGCTTCGCAGTTTTCGCCAGATACAGCAACATCAACGATGTGATCGGATCCATTACTTTTTCACCGCTCCATTTTTCAGCGCTGTGATCGCCGCGGGTCCAGCCATACCCGGCATTTGACTTTGAAGCGCGCCCGCTAGCATCGCGCCCATGATCGATTCGTCGGCGGCGGGTGCTGGCGCACTGCTCAGCTCTGCAATGTGACCGTTCAGCTTGTGAATGTGCAGCCGCAACCGTTCGATCTCGCTTTCAGCTTTGGCGAGTCGCGCGCTTTGGCGCTCCACGAACTGCATAGCGCTGTCAATGATCGGCTGATTCGCTTTGCGTCCGTGCTCATACCCTTCGGCCAAGAGCTTCGCGAACAGTTGCAGATCGCTCATTTCGGGCGTGGTGTTGGCGGGCTTGTCTTCTTCGCTCTCGAGTACGACCGAGCGGATCACATTGCCGGCACCGTCCAAGCAAGTGAGCTTGCTCGGCTCCATTGCCTTGATCGTCGCAGTCAGATCTTTGAATGCGCGCGGGTTTTTCGCAACCTCGATGCGTTTGTCATCGGCCATCACAGCGACGGGCTGCGGCGCTTTGCGCAACCAATACGTGAGATTCATATGCCAGCCCCCGGCGCATAAGGTGTAACGATGAGCGAGATCGTTGCGCTAGGGATGACGCCCGGTGTAGCACCGCCACCCCGAATGAACAGCGCGCGCGCTGAGATCGTATTGCCTACGAGTGCACCGATCGCAGCGAATGAGCGGTATTCAATGCCGGCTTCAAAGCGCGGCAAGTAGGGACCGGCGTGAACCGTGCTCTGGTTCAGACACAAACCGATGTTTGTTGCATCACCGCCGCCAACCAAACAGATCTGATGTTCGATCGTTACTTTCTCGATGCCTTGGAGCACGTTTAGAAAGACTTGCAGCCGTGCGGGACCGGCCACAAGCACACCGTTCGGCGGCGGTGTGACGTTGGGATCTGCCCACGCATCGGCGGACAGCCCTACCGTTCCGATGATCGACCACGACCGCGAATATCGATCGAGTGCGTGAGCAAGTATGATCTGCTCACTGTAAAACACGGCCGGTTCTGCAAGCCCTTGCGGGCGATCGTCGATCAACGAAGTGACGCGATTACCCCATAGCGTCGGATCGCCCACGGGCTGCTTCTTTTGGTCCGTGTTGACCAAAACGCGCGCCCAGTCTGGCGGCGGCATGTGGTCGTGCTGATCCATTTACTTGGCTCCGAACACGAACCGTTCGAGTTTGCCCACCCGCACGGACAGAGCTTCCGTGCCTTCAACGAATCCGAAAAACAACTCGATTGCTGACACACGCGTTGTCAGATCGATCTGTAACGCGGCGAAATACTTACGCACCGCGGCCATGTCCGGCGGATCTGCGGGCACAAGGTCTGAATCAGGAATAACGATCGTTTCGGGTTCCATGAGATCTCCTATTAGAAACGCATTACAACGGGACCGATCGAGTTTGCCGGATGGTAATAGAGCATCGCGGGGTTTTTTGCGGCGGGCGTTTCGATCGGCACGCTCACGGCACCCGTTGGCGCGTGCGTCACGCTGTCGGGTGTCGGCTGCGGAGCTCCGCCGCCCTTCGTGAGCGCGCGCACGAGCGTTTGCGGCTCGGCTGCGGGCGAGGGTGCGCCCTTTTTCTTGCCCTTCATGGCCTTATCGGCAGCGTTCAAACCTGCGTCAACAAGCTTGCTCGCGATCGGTCCGACACCCGGAATAAACCCAGCGCCAAAGGATGCCGCTTTCTTGATCAAGTTCCCAAAGAACGAACCGATCTCGCTGTCACCGTCGATGCCTTCGAGATCGCCAAGCAGCATTGCGCCCATGAGTCGCGCGCGGTCGCACAGCTCGCTGTCGATTTCTTCTCCGCACGCGATGGCGCCCGAGATCGCGCGGTACAACGCTTGCTCGGGTGTGTGTGCGCGCGAATGACTGGCGATGTGACCCGCGGCACCGGGGAACGGCAGATCGACACGCGACCAGTATTGATTTTTATGAGGCACGCAGCACATGGCACCTTCGCCCGTGCGCGCGAATGGTCGAGCGGTCATACCATGCACGCCGCTGACACTCGGTCCACTTTTCTTGCGGCCCATGCCTGCCCACTTGCTCGGGTCCAAGATCTGACCGTCGCTGGTCTCGGTGACTACGTGCCAGCGATCAGGGCCAGACTTGTAGACGCGACTGACTGCGCCGGGATCTTGCCCCGTCGCGCGTAGTTCACCCGTAAGCCAAGGCGCCAGATCGTCGCAGTCGCCCCACTGCCGTTTCACGACCTGATGTGCCAGATCAAAATGCTCACCGTCCAGAAACGGTTCCGGCTTCCAACGTACGCCCTTGCGTATGGCTTCCGTGAGCGGCGGCACTTCGCCTCGCACGATCGCTTGCTCATTCGCGAGCGACGTTGCTTCAAGCGCCGCCTCGAGTGCGGCGGGCGTGACTAGATGGTCGGGAATGGCGAGACGAATACGCATGAGATCTCCTGAAAAACGAACGCGACCGCTCGACACCGCGCCAAGACGATCGCATTCGTGGGGTGGAAGCGAAGTCTCAGCGCATCGCGCGGCCGAACACCGTCCCGTTCACGGCCACGCCACCCACTGCGGCCACGGTGGTGAGAGCGACGGGAATATTGATCGTTGTACCCTGACCCGCGGCGGGCCAGCTGAGACGCACGCCGAACGCGTTTGCGCCAAACGCGATAAACGGCGTTGCACCCTGATTCGCACCGACTTGCACCGCACCCACGAAGATCGCCGGATTGATCGTCGCAGTGGCCGATACGTCTTGGCCGCCAGTGATGTTCGTGGCACTCAAGATCAAACGCTCACCACGGAACGGGCGCTGCGGCTGCGCAGTCAGTGTGCCGGTGGTGTTGCCCGCTGCGATCGTGAGCGGTACGAACGAAAGGAAGTCGAGATTTTCTTGCGGCCGCGACACACCCTGCGATGTGGTCGCATTCATCCACGTTGGGGTGGGCACGGTGACTGCGCCGGTACGATGACCGCGCTTGCGGCGCGCACGCCCCACGCTTTCATATTCGCCGTCCATATCCCCTTCCATGTCACCTTCCAGATCGCCGACAACATCCAAACCGCCTAGTACGAGAGGCATGATCGTTTCTCCTGCAAATGGTTAGATCGTTCAGAAACAAAGTCGTGTGGTGTTAGTAGCTATCGTCGCCCGTCACATCACCCGGAACGGAAGCGTTGCCCATGGCAAAGTCTCCGCTTGTGGTGAAGTCTCCAGATGTGACGAAGCCTTCACCCTCAATTTTTCCCAACGAACCCAGCTGATAGCCGGCGATCGCTGCGGCTGCGCGCGCTGCGCGGTGTGCGAGCTGTCCGCCGCCGTGGCGTGCCCAGTAATCGAGCAAGATCGCCGCCGTGCCCGTGCGACCAAGCACCGGGATTGCCGGGAGCTTGGCGACTAGACCCGTTTGCACGGCATAGCCGTACAGCGCGCCGCCCATGGCCATTTGCACAGACTCGTTTGAGATCAAGCCCGCCACGGAACCGCTGGCACCGCCGCCAGATCTTCGCCGGTGCACTTTGCGTCGACGCACCGGGGCAGCCGCGCGCGGAGTCGTGACGCGAATGATCGGCGCCGGACTCCTGATGATCTTCGTGGTCGAGCGCGGTGCTGACCGCGTACGTCGTCGTTTAGCCATTACCCTACCTCACCCTTTCCGGGTTTCATGGAAACGACAAAACTACCACAACAATCGATCGACTTACACGGCGCAAACGTTTGTAGTACGTGCGCACTTCATTCGAGGTAGTCGCGAAATAGCTCTAGCAGGTCGTAGAACTCGCCTTCCTTTCGCGTGGCAGCCGTACCAAACGGCAACGATTCAACACCGTCCAGCGCAGGAGGCGACCAGTTTTGCGCTCGCTTTGGGTCGGGTTTGAGCGAAACGTGCGTAGGTATCGTGTGCCACTGGCCATATACGGGGCTGCGGCTGAGTTTCCCCGTTCCGTTGTGTGCCCGCACGTTCAGCTTGGCACCGCCAAAGCTCACCCGCGGCGACAACGTCACCCGCTTGGTTCCATCCACAAGCGCCGCTGCTAGATGCACCTTCGCTTCGCCCAACGAATCGCGACCAAGCCCCCGTGCACGCAGCTTGTCTTCGCCTAGCCAATAGATGCCAGGTCTGACTAGCGTGATTCGGTCATAAACCTTGCGCTCCCACCCACCTAATACGATCTCTTGCTCGACTTCGATCGACTCGGTGGTGAATAGGCCATCGGTGGCGATCATCAAGACACTGTCTAGCCGCTTGTGTCGCTGCATCATGTCGAGCACTTGCGCTCGCGTGCCGCTCGTGATCATGCCGGCCCACACTTGCGACGCGAACTGCGCCGAGCCGATCCGCTGCGCAAGCTTGCCGTACAAACTATTTAGCGCCAGTTTGATCACCTTCCCTTCGCCCGTTTCTTTGCCCACTGCTAGCCGGTGGTGGAACAACGCGGGCACAAAGTCGAACGGCTTACAGTCGCACTCGCGCCGCAACACGAACGCATGATCAAACTCAAGCCCCTTCCAGCCCTTGCGCGCTGCTAACCATTCATCGCGCCACCACCAGCCGCTTGCGCCAGATCTTGGAAAGACAATGTGACCACGATCGATGCGAACGGGTAAGGGTGCCCATGCCCCGGTTGCACCGCGGATATGTCCGTGCACGAGCGCATGCGCGACCGTGCGACCCGTGATGTCCCGCTCCCGTGTGACTCGCACCCACCGTCCGTGCTCAAGACATGGAAGCTTGGCCGCTTGCGCAGGGTAGGCGCTACTGATGTCCAGACCATAGATCGGACCCTCGACTGCGCCATTGCGAGAGATCTCCGCACGCCCACCGAAAAAGGCGCGCGCAACAGGGTCGAGCATCGGCGGCGGTGTGATGCCGCGTAGCTCGTGGATGTCGTGTCGTTTGAGTGCGACGCTTGCCGTGGAACCCGGCCCATACCAGCCGCGCGGCTTGAGATCTGCGCGGTCGTGCGCCTTTTCCAGCTCGGTTGCGAAGTCGGCCAATGCCTCGCACTCGTGCAGGCAGTATTGCCGAATACGATCGATCTCCGACCACTTGAAGTTTGCGCGCCGCTTTTTCATCGCGGCGATCTGTGCTTGCACGTCCGGTCTGATCTTCCAGTCTTGCAAGGCACCCACGAACGGACCTTGATAGTACTTGCCCAGATCCCACACCGTGACTTTGCGATGATCGTCTGCAAGCCACATGGCACCGGCCAGCCAATGGAGCTTGTACGTGCGCTTGCGCGTCTTGTGCTCGACACGCGCGAAAGCGCCGTTGCCACGCAAACGAAGCTCGGGACGGTACAGCGCATAGATCGCTGCGTCGTCCAGATCTGCTAAGATCTTCGTCCAGTCATACCCGAGATAATAGCCGCACACGCGAGCGTCCCGCGTGCCCAGCTTCAAAAGAAACTCTAGGCAGTCGATCGTTGAAAGTCCGCGCCGATCCTGAACATAGTCACCGTCGCTACAGGCAAGCAGGACGTAACGATGTGGCTCGCGCCCAACACCCTCACCGTCAACGCCGATCCATCGGCGCGACTTTGTTCTCATAGGCTAGCTGTATGTGATTGCCTCGATCTGCTCAGTGCCCGCGACCAGCGAACCAAACTCTTGCGCCGCCTCGTGCATGGCACGATCGATCGCTTGCAGCTTGTTGTCCGCCTCGACTTTCACCGCGAGGTTAGGCGGCAACTCGGACACGTCGTATTCCCCTTTGCCATCATCCCACATGATCCCGTAAAGGTTCACTTTCCAATGTGCCATAACGATCACCTTTCATTGTGCGGCGGCTGCGGCTTCGCCCACCGGGTAACCCAAGTACATTCGATACATGTCGCTGATCTCAACATCGAAGTGTTCGCCCGCCCACGACAGATAGTCGTAAAGCTCGCCCTTCGTGAGCAGATCGATCTCTAAGTCTTCGAGGATCTCTAAGCGGCGCGCTTGGTATTCATCCTCGGAAAACTCAAGCGCGATCTGATGCCAGCGCTCACCGTCGATCTCACGCACGCCTTGACGGTGTTGCTTCCAGCCGATCGGCTGCACGTTGTCTGCAAGATCTTCGTCGGCTCGTTTCATTTCGAGATCTGCCATCGCGTCAAGCAGTCGCTTGCGCTTGCGCCGCTTGAGCCAGCCCTTGTGAGCTGCTTGCGAGCGTTCGGCGGCGGGCCGCTTGGGAGCCTTGGCGGGCTTGCGCTTGGGCGCCTTGGCGGGCCGCTTGGGCGCCTTGGCGGGCTTGGGCTTGGGAACCTTGGCGGGCTTGGGCTTGGGCCGCTTGGGCGCCTTGGCGGGCGCCTTGGCGGGCTTGCGCTTGGGCGCCTTGGCGGGCGCCTTGGCGGGCTTGCGCTTGGGCGCCTTGGCGGGCGCCTTGGCGGGCGCCTTGGCGGGCTTGCGCTTGACGGGCGTCTTGCCCTTGAGCGGTTTTTTCGCGCGCTTCGGACGCTTGGGCGCCTTGGCGGGCGTGGGTGTACGCTTGGCGGGCGTGACTGACCCACCACGAGTCTTTCGTGTGCGCTTGCGTCGCTTGGCAGGCATGGCGAGCGTGCTCGGACTGTACAATGATGTGTGGGCAGGCAAGCAGGACGCGGGCCGGCAACCACTCACGCGCATCGATTAGGACGATGTGCACACATGAGCGTTGCCGGCCCACAATCCTTACGAGCTAGCCGCCGTTAGCGGCTAGTGACCGTCGCGAGCGTCACCCGCTACTTTTGACAGCTGTAGGGACAGCATCATCGCGTCCACGGCTGACAACGCGACTGCGAACTCATGACCCTCAGTCGGCACGAGCACCAGCACAACCAGCCGCTCGGGACCGCTCACCGTTGCGCCATCCGCACGATCGACACGATAGCGGCTGAGTAGTTTGATCATTCGTCCGCCTCGTACGTGTCGAACATCTTGGGCGGGTTTTGACCGCGTTTTGCAGGACCTAGACCCGTGTACGAGACATAGACTTCTTTGCCTTCGCGACCGCGCAGGAAGATCAAAAGCATTTTGCCGCCAACGCCGATCATTTGCCCGGCGCTCGCCTCGACCGCTTTCTTTTCCCGCGTTTCAAAGGGTCCCGAGTCATCGACCGAGAGTGTGAGCGAGTAAAAAACGTTGGGCTTGCCGTCCACGCCGATCTTTTCGACCGCTTCGCCGACGTAGCCTCGTACGAACTGACCGGGGATCTCGGGTTTCCAGAAACCGATCAAGTTAGTTTCGATTTTGGTGAATCCAGCGGGCGCACCGCCGCCATTCACTGCTTGATCTGCAACTGTGCGCGCACGGTTTCCGGTTTTCTTCTTGGCTGGCATGGTGATCGTTTTTCCTTAGTGAGCTGTTTTCGGTTGTAAGCGTTCGTATTCGCGCAAAATCAAGGTGCGTATGACAGCACTCGCAGTAGGCGACGGCTGTGCGATCGCTGCGTTTTCAAGCAGCCAGTGCAAACGTTCGAGATCGTCTTTCGAGATGCGAAGTCGGATCTCACCTGTAAGACGGCGGCGTTTCACTCTAGCCCCGTTCTTTGTTGCGCTCGATGACTCCCGCCCAGCTCGATCGAACAAGATCTAAGAACTGCTCTTGATCAAGTCCAACGTCTATGGCGATCGTGATCGCGGTGTTGACCGCAGTCCAAGCGTCATACACTTGTGCGGCGACTTCGGTGCGAACGGCCCGCCCGCCCGGTTTCGTCTGTTTTTTGCGGAGTTCCATGCGCGGATAGTGTCGGCGCTTTGTAGCTACATGTCAAGCGCGTTGTTTTGTATGCTCGAGAGCTTACGATCGTGCTTGTGGGCGTAACATACTTGGATTACGGGGGCACTACCGCGTTTGCCCCCACAGCGTA
>Ga0307503_10000255_pt1 | contig 12232 bp, 14 predicted proteins | sample 17_S_MG_FD_194514 | JGI IMG/M metagenome (GOLD analysis project Ga0307503, IMG submission 194514) | Soil microbial communities from Populus trichocarpa stands in riparian zone in the Pacific Northwest, United States - 17_S | ecosystem: Environmental > Terrestrial > Soil > Riparian zone > Trees... | reverse complement strand
CCTCGCCTCCACCGGCGCATTTCAAGGTCCGAAGATGAACCAAACGCAAAAGAAGGGACGCCGTCCGGCCTCTGGCACCGCCGCGGCGGCATTCAATGCGTTGCAACAAGCCGCCGCCGGCTGGCCTGCGATGCCTGCGAATTTGCGCGAAAGCGAACGGACTTTCTGGGACGCGGTGATGGTGGCGCGCCTTCCGCAGCAATGGGCCAAGGTTGATCTGCTTTTAGCGGCGAATCTCGCCCGCTGTCTGGCTGACATCGAGGTTCACCGCAAGGCGATGCTGCGCGAAGGCATGCTGATCGGGTCGCCATCTGGACCGCGTGTGAACCCGCGCCATGTCGTGCTCGAAACGCTGAACCGGCGGGCCATCTCGCTGACCCGCGTGCTGCAACTGCACGCCGTCGCGACCGTTGGTCCGATGGGTGAACAGCCCGGCACGAAGGGTGAAGCGCAGACTGCGGCCGGTGTGCTCAAGCAGGCCGGTGTCGTTCCGATCGCCGACGCGCTGCTGGCGCGCCCGCACGTGCGGTGAACGACAAGCCCGTCGCGGAGATGACCCGCGGCGAGCGTGTGTGCGCGTTCATCGAGACTTACTGCATCGCGCCAGAGGGTGACCTCGTCGGCCAGCTGCTGCACCTCGAGCCGTTCGAGCGCAAGTGGTTGCTCGAGGTCTACGACAACCCACACGGCACCAAGCTGGCCATCCTGTCGATCGCGAAGAAGAACGGAAAAACGCCGCTGATCGCCGCGCTGGTGCTGGCGCATGTCGCCGGCCCAGTGGCGCGCACCAATTCGCAGATTGTCTCGGGCGCGATGTCGCAACAGCAGGCCTCCACCGTCTTCAAGTACGCGTGGAAAATGGTCCAGGCCAACCCGAAACTGCAGGCGCTGGTGCGTGTGCAGCCGAGTTTGAAAACGCTCCTCGGCCTGGCCGCGAACGTCGAATACCGCGCGATCAGCCGGCAGAAGAAGACCGCGCACGGCATCGCGCCGGTCGTCGCCATCCTCGACGAGCTCGGCCAGGTCAAGGGACCGCAGGATGACTTCGTCGAGGCCATCGAGACCGCGCTCGGTGCCTACGACGAATCGATGATGATCGTCATCAGCACCCAGGCGGCGAGCGACGCGGACCTGCTGTCGACATGGATCGACGACCAGATCCGCACGCCCAGCCCGACCACCGTGTGCCACGTCTACGCCGCCGCCGATCCGGCCTGCGACGTGATGGACGAGGCCGCGTGGCGCCAGGCCAACCCGGCGCTGGGCATTTTCCGCAGCGAGAAGGACATGCGCCTGCTGGCCGAGAAGGCGAGCCGGATGCCGGCGTTCGAAGGCAGTTTCCGCAACCTGAACCTCAACCAGCGCGTTGCCCAGGAGCGGCTCGCCTTTGCGCCGTCGGTGTGGCGCGCAGGCGCCGGCACCGTGAACCGCGCCATCTTCACCGACGGCCGCCCGGTGCACGTCGGCCTCGACCTGTCGCTGCGCACCGACCTGACCGCGGCCATCGCCGCTGCCGAGGACGACGACGGGAACGTGCACCTCCTGCCGTTCTGCTACACGCCGCTGGCCGGCCTCGAGGACCGCGCGCGCCGCGACCGCGCACCGTACGACGTGTGGGTCAAGCAAGGCCAGCTCATCGCGGTGCCGGGCGCGACCATCGACTACGACTGGGTGTGCGACCACCTGGCGATCGTGCTCAAGGGCATGAACATCGCCTCGGTGCAGTTCGACCGCTGGCGCATGGACGTGCTCAAGGCGGCGGCGCGGCGCAGCAAGCTCAACGACATGGTCCCGCTGTGGAAAGAGGTCGGCCAGGGCTTCAAGGACGCGGCGCCCCGGCTCGAGGCCTTCGAGTCGGCGCTGCTGGCCGGGCACATCCGCCACGGCGGGCACCCGCTGCTGACCATGGGCGCGGCAAACGCGATCGCCATCGCCGACCCGGCCGGTGGCCGCAAGCTCGACAAGTCGCGCTCGACGCAGCGCATCGACCCACTGGTCGCCGCGGTGATGGCCGCCTTCCCGGCGCTGCCCGAAGGACAGACCGTGCCGGAGATCGACGTGCTCGCGATGGTCGGCTGAAAGTGGAATGGATTCCTCTTCATAGCCCACACACGCAGCGCCGTTGAAATCGGCGGGACATGGTGTGCAGAATGCGCGCCATCATGACGGCCCTCGGAGACCTCGTCGGCACCAGCGCAACCAGCGCCGACGTCGACCCGTCCCGCAGCCGACCGCCGCAAGGCGTTCGCCGGTCGTTCCCGCAACAACCCGAGCGACGGTCCACCGGCTCGGCTCCGCAGCAGGCACCGCCGCTGCAGCGAGCCGGCCATGCCAGTCTCTAGCGCCTGCCTGGTCCGCGTCGAAAAGCGCGGCGGCCAGCCCGCTGCCTCGGCGGCGCCCACCACCGTCTCGGCCGACCAGATCCGCTTCCGCGTCAGCAGCGAAGACGAGGACAGCTTCGGCGACGTCGTCGTGCAGGCCGGGCTCGAGTTCCCGGACACCCTGCCGGCGGTCGCCGACCATTCGCACCGGCTCGAGGCCGCGCTCGGCGAGTGGCACAGCGTCGAGCGTGGCACCCGCGAAACCTACGCGACGCTCCGGCTGCTGCCGCGCGGCGCCTCGCGCATGGCCGACCTGGTGCGTGCGCTGCACGAAGGCGGCTACCCGCTGGCCTCGTCGATCTACTTCGACATCGCTCGCGAGGACATCGAGCCGATTCACCGCACCGACGGCGCCCGCAAGGTGCCCACCGGTGGCAAGCGCTACCGTCGCGGCAAGGTCCGCGAGATCACCCTTACCCAGTTCCCGGCGAACCAGTCCGCAGTCGCGGTCGCGCGTTCGCTCGGGTTCAACGACGCCGAGCTGGCCGCGCTGTCGCGCACCCGGCCCGCCGTGGCGTCCATTCCTCGCGCCAATGTGGCAGTCGCCGGCGCGCCGCCTTCAAGGGGCACCCCCATGACACTCGCCGAAATGATCGCGGCCGCGCAAGCCGCACACGACACCGCCCAGGCCACGCTCGGCACCGCGACCACCACACTCGAGGCCGACTCGAGCGATGCCAACCTGCAGGCCGTGCAGCGCGCGACCACCGAGGTCGACTCGCTGTTCTCGCGGCTCAACGTGCTGCGCGCCGCCGAGACGGCCGCGGCCCGCCGCGCTGCTTCCACGCCGCCGCCGGTCGCAGCCGTGCCGACCGCGGTGTCGCGCGCCGTTGCTGCGGTCGCTGCGCCTGCGATCAACACCCGCCGCACCGAGACCAGCGACCGCCCGGCCGGCTACCGCCTCGCGCAGATCACGCTGGCCTGCGGCATCGCGCGCTCGCGCGGCTGCGGCGTCGACCAGATCGTGCAGGAACTGTTCGCCCAGGAACCCGAAACCATCGCCATCGCGCGCAGCCTCGTCGGCTCGGCCGATACCACGACCGCGGGTTGGGCCGCTGAGCTCGTGCGCAGCGAAGCCAAGGCGATGCTCGACGCGGCTGCAGGCCCGACCTCGATCTGGCCGACCCTCGCCAACCTGGGGCAGTCCCTGTCCTTCGGCGGCGCGCAGTCGATCCTGATCCCGCAGACCAACATCGGAGTCAGCACCGGCGCGACCGCCTGGGTCGGCGAGGCCGGCGCGATTCCGGTGGTCAAGGGCTCGATCGCGGGCAAGCGTCTGTGGCGCTACAAGCTCGCCGGGATCATCCCGATCACGAAGGAACTGGAGCGCGCGAGCGACCCGGCCGCGGTCGAGGTGATGCGCGGCATGCTGCGCGAGTTCCTCTCGAACCTGCTCGACACCAGCATGCTCGACGCCAGCGCCGAAGTCACCGGCGTGCGTCCGGCCGGCCTGCTGAACGGCGTGACCCCGATCACCGGCGCGGCCGGCGGCGGCTACGCGGCTTTCCAGAAAGACCTCGACGCGATCAACGCGGCGTTCACCGCAGCGAACGTCGGCTCCAAGCCGGTGATCCTCGTCCCGCAGGGCAAGCTGTTCACCCTGCGCACGATGACCAACGCGCTCGGCCAGTTCGTCTTCGCTGACGGCTCGACTTCGGCGCTGGGTTACCAGGTCATCGGCTCGCAGTTCATCGCACCAGCCACGATGATCGGCGTCGCGGCCGAGAAGTTCGCCAGCGCGATCGATGCCTTCGACTACTCGACGAGCGACCAGGCGACGCTGCAGATGGCAAACGCCGATGCGACCGCACCGACGCAGGCCGGCGCGGCGCAGTTGGGCGGCGCGCTCGGCGTGGCCGGGCAGGTCATCCCCGACGGCGGCATCCCGATCAGCGGCGGCAACGGCGCGAGCATCGCCGGGTCAGTGGCGATCAGCCTCTGGCAGACGTGGCAGACCGGCATCCGCATGGTGGTGCCCGCCAGCTTCGGCATGACCCGTCCGGGCGCGGTGCAGCAGGTCACCGGGACGACCTGGTGATGACGCTGACCGCCGCGTTGCTGCTGGTGGCCATCGTGCTGCTGGCGCTGGCGGCCTTCGGCGTCGCGCACCAGCGCGTGCAGCTCGTCCCGCTGGCGCTCGCCATCGCGCTGCTGGCGTACCTGCTGCGCCTCTGGCCTCCGTAATCGCTTACCTCCCCCGTGGCGCTCAACTCGAGAGCAGTTGCCCACGTTCTCCGAGCCCCGGTCCCACAAAGGCCGGGGCCTTTTTCCAAGGAAAAGCACATGGCGCAGCCGATCTTCATCACCGACCCGGCGGTCGCCGCGGCGTACTACGTGCACCCGGGCGAGTTCGCCTCGATCGCCGACCCGGTCGAGGCGGCGTGGTTGGTCGACAACCACCACGGCTACGACCTGGCCGCGACCGGTACGCCGCCGCCGGCGGCCTACTTCGTGCACCCGGACGCGCCGGACCCGTTCGTGCCGTACGCCATCGCGACGGCGCCGCCGCCCGAGCCGCCACCGCCCGCGCCGGCACCCGAACCCGCGCCCGCTCCGGCACCAACACCGGCACCGACGCCGCCGTCGGCACGCAGATGACCGCGGTCATCGTCTTCGCCTTCGACCCGGTCGACGAGCTCGACGGCCAGGTCGGCGTGATCGCCGCCGAGTCAGACCTCGCGCGCCGGCTGGTCGCCGAGTTCCGCGTCGAACTGGTCGAGGCCTACTGCACCGACTCGATGCGCTTCGTCGCCGGCAGTGCCGCCTACCAGGCCGCCGGTGACGCGCTGCGCACCGCGCGCGGGCAGGTCGGCGTGCGCAAGGTCCGCCCGCCACCGCGCCGGGAGCATTGAGACCATGGGCGCGCTCGCCGTCGCGCGTTCCGTGTTCGGAGGGCTCGGGTTCGGCCTCATCGGCAACCGGCAGCCCGAGATGGGCGCGCTGTTCACGCAGTTCGGCTTTGACCGCACGCTCGGCGGCGACCTGCACGCGCTCGACCCGCTCGACGGCACCGGGTGGCAGCGCAACTTGACCAAGGTCGGCGCCGGCGCGCTGCCGGTGGTCGAGGCAATCTACACGCTGTACGCGAATGCCTTCGCGCAGCTGCGCCCGCATCACAAGCACATCGACCTGAAGACCCTCGAGGTCACCGAGGTCATCACCTCGGCCGCCTCGCGCCTGCTGATCCAGCCGAACGGCTACGAGTCCGGCGCGACACTGTTCTCGCGCATCGCCTGCGACTGGCTCAGCGGCGAGGCGCTGGTCATCGTGCTGGAGAACGACCGCCATGAGCCGGCCTCGCTGCACTTGATTCCACGTGGAACATGGACGGCGCGGGTCGATCCGCAGACACGCGAGGTCTACTACTTCGGCAGCAACGACCCGGACCTGCTGTTCAATCCGCAGCCGAACGTCGCCGACATCGAGAACGGGCGCCTGTTCGTGATGGCCGGCAGCAACGTGATGCACCTGCGCTGGCGCACGCCGCGGCACCCGCTTGTCGGCGAGTCGCCGTTCGCCGCGGCAGGACTGGCCGCCGGCGTCAATGTCGCGTTGTCGCGCACGCAGCTGATGTTCGTGGAGAACATGCGCCGGGTGTCGACTGTGCTGGTGAGCGACCAGATCCTGACACAGGAGCAGATGAAGATCCTGCGCCAGGCCTTCGATGAGCAGGCGACGAAGTGGGCCACGGGCGGCATCCCGATCCTGTCCGGCGGGCTCAAGATGAGCTCGTCCAACCTGGCCGCGATCGACGAAAGCGTGATTGCCTCGCTGCGGTTTTCCAACGAAGAGGTCGCGCGCTGCGCCGGCGTGCCGCCGCCGATGTACGGCGACCTGTCCGCCGGTGCCATCGTCAACTCCGAGACGCTGGTGCGCCATTGGCTGTCGGTGTCGCTCGGCGGGCTGATCGAGCGGCTCGAGCGCGAACTGGACCGGCTGTTCCGCATGGACGGCCGGCACGACCTGGTCGAGATGTCGACCGAGGCGCTGCTGCGCTCGGACATGGCGGCGCAGGCCGAGGCGCTGTCGAAGCTGGTACAGGGCGGCGTGTTCCCGCCGGATGAGGCTCGGGCTACCTTGGGCAAGGGTCCGATGCCAGGCGGCAACCAGTTGTTCGTGCAGCGGCAGATGGTGCCGGTGACCACCGCTGCGCAGTTGGCCGCGGCCGAGTTGGCGAACTTGACGGCGCCGCCACCACCACCTCCGCCGCCCCCCGAACCGCCGGTCCCACCTGATCCGGCGGCTGTGGACGCCGAGGTACGACGCGCAATCGAGCGCGCGATGGGAAATCGGCCATGAGTCCGCAAGAGCTCGAGGGCATTGGTACTGCCGTCAGTCGCGCGATCGGCGAGGCGTGCGCGCTGCTTCGTTCGGAACAGTCGCAAGTCATAGACGGCATGCGACGCGAATCCGAGCAGGTCACACGGTCGCTCGAGCAGCGCTGCGACCGCGCGGAAGCGCGCGCCGATCGTGCCGAGGCGCAGGTCGGTGCGCTGCAGCGCGAGCTCGAGGCCGTGCGGGAGCTCGCCTCGGCGCCGGCGCTCAAGGACGGGGTGATCGACTCCGCGGGGGCGCTGCGTCTGGTGCAGCGCAACGGCGACACGCTCGCGGTGCGCATGGCGGATCTGCCGGCACTGATCGTTGCCGCCGTGGCCGACCGGTTCGTCGGCGTCGAGCAGCGTCTCACCGAGCGTCAGGACGAACAGGTCACACGCGCGCTGCAGCGCTTGGGCGATGCGCCGAAGTGGGACCGCACGGCGGTCTATCGCGACGGCGCGGTGGTCGCGTGTTACTCCGGACGCACCTACGTGCTGCGCGATGGCAAGGCCTCGATGGGCCAGGAGCCCGGTGAACATCCCGAGCTGTGGCAGCGCATCGGCTCGCACGGCCTGCGGGCGCTGAAGGCGAAGCCGGAGCACCCGGAACCGGGCGACCTGTACGCCGAGGGCGATTCGCGGTTCCTGTACGACGGCGAGGCGACGACGCTGCTGGTGCCGCGTGCGCTCAAGCAAAGCGACCTCGAGCGCATGGTGCGGCCGCTGCAGGTCGAACTACGTGTCCTCGCCGAACTGGCCGGCGGCCTGCGGCGCGATGTCGACGAGGTGCGCCCAGTCGTGCAACGTGCCGCGCAGGATGCCAATGCGTCGCGTGCCTGGTGCGACAGCCGCAAGGCGACGATCGACTCGCCCGCGCTCGCGCGCATCCTCGAGCGCATCAACGAGCTCGACGAGCTGCTCAACACGCTGCTCGGGAAGAAGGACGACTGACATGGGCGACCACGTCGACCGCGTCCTGCCGCCGGACCTGCCTGCGTACCTCGTGGACGAGGACCGGATGAAGGTGCTGCTGGGCATGGACCCAGCCGAGGACTTGACGACGGACGACCTGCTGGCGATGGCCGCCGCGACGGCGCTCATCCAGGGCTATGTCGACCGCCTGCTCGTCGCCGGCACCTACACCGAACGGCACTTCGGCGTGCGCATCGGCTCGCTGCAGTTGCTCGAGTACCCGGTGAGCGCCATCACCTCGCTGCGCTCCGGCTCGAATGGCGACCCCGCTGCCTGGCCGGAGGTCACCGGCTGGCGCCTGGTGCGTCCGACCGGCATCGTGCTCGGCGTGTGGGGCTGCGACATCGAGGCGGTGTATGACGCCGGTTACGACCCGATGCCGGCCGACATCGAGGCCGCGTTCGTGGCGACCTTCAAGTCGGTGCGGACCAGCATGGCCGACGTCAACGGCGCGAGCGGCCTCGCGCACAAAGTGGCGGTGACCGGTGTCGGCTCCGTCGAGTACGACTACGGCGGCGGCTCCGGCAGCGCGACCGGCGAGGTGCAACCCTGGGGCCTGCTGCCGGCGACCGCCGTCGCGCTGCTCGCCCGCTACCGGGCACATGGCCCGCTCGGAGTCGGATGATGGCCATGCTTGGCAACCATCCACGCAAGGTGCTGGCCCTGCTGGGCCGGCCATTCACCTTCAAGCGCGACGCGCTCGAGGTGCCGGTGACCGCCTTCGTGCGCGGGCTGCGTGCCGAGGAGCTGGTCAACAGCGAGCTGCAGGCCGGTGTCGGATTGACCGTCGACGCGGTGCCGCTGACTGCCGCCGGCGTGCCCTACCTGCTCAAGTTCGACCGCCTGGTCGCCGCCGACGGCCAGTCGTACACCGTGCAGGACTCGCGCACCGCCTACGACGGAACGGCGCTGGTCTTTCACGACGTCGTCGCGGTCGGGGGTACGGTATGAGCGAGCACACCCGCGCCGTGTTCCGCGCCGCGCTCGTCGCCGCGACGCCGCTGCCGTACTTCGAGACCATCGCCCAGGCCTTCGACCTGAACACCGCGCCCGCCCTGTGGGTCACCATCGAGTTCCCGCTGGTCACCGCGACGCGCACGACCATCGGCTACCCGGCGTGTTTCCGCGAAGCCGGCACCGCCTTCGTCCACGTCTACGGCCGCAGCGGCATCGGTGACGAAGCGCCGATTCACCAGGCCGAACTGATCCGCACGTACTTTGACGCACCGCTCGTCGACGACGTGCGGATGCTCACCACCATGCCGCCGACGCTCGCGCCCACCGACGTCGGCGAGTGGATCGACGTGATCCTCGCCATCGACTACGAGTGGGATTACACCGTCGCGGCCCCGACCCGGCGCGCGCCGCTCGCACACCTCCAGGAGCAATTGCCATGACCACCTCCGCAGACCTCATGCGCCTGGCCGAAGTGCCCGAGGCGACCTATGCCGTCACGCCGCCGAATCCGGTGTTCCACGTGACCCGGATCAGCGGCGAGTCGCTGTCGTTCACGCCGACCACCACCACCAGCGCGAACATGAACCCGCAGAGGATGGTCACCGACTCGATCCTGACCGGCGGCAGTTCGGCCGGCGCGATCAGCGCCGAGCTCGCGAAGGAGAAGTGGCTCGAAGACCTGTTGGCCTCTGCGATGTGCAACCCGTGGGCGGCCGATGTGCTGACCATTGGCACGACGCTGATGTCGGTCACGCTGGAGAAGACCATCCCGATCAGCGATGTCGCGAATGACTTCCACCGGATTCCGGGCTCGATCATGAACGGCTTCTCGATGACCATCGCGCCGAACGCGCCGGTCACCATCAGCTTCGACGTGCTCGCCCAAGGCTACGAGACCGACTCGGCGGTCGCGAGCGGCGCGACCTACGTCGACCCGGTGATGACGCCGGTGTTCACCGCGCCGCTGGTGACCGACATCAGCATCAGCGGCATCGCGGCCAGCGCCATGTGCTTCTCCAACATCACGCTGACCCTGGCCAACAATGACCGCGCGCTCGAATGCATCGGCAGCCTGGGCGCGCGCGAGATGGCGCTCGGCCGCGCCGAGGTGACGATCGCCTTCAGCCTGTACTACGCCGACTCGGAACTGCTCGAGATGCTGATGGTGCAGACCGAGTTCGCGATGGCCTTCACGCTGACCGACAGCGACACGCCGGCCAACTCCTACATCTTCGAGATCCCGCGCGCCAAGTTGACGCAGTGCAACGTGGTCGCCGGCGGCACCGGGCAGGACGTGATGGCCGACTGTGTCGCCAGCGGCCTGCTCGACACGGTGACCGGCACCTCGCTGCGCATCACGCGCACGCCCGGCCCGGCGCTGGCCGATGACATCGACGAAGGCGAAGGCACGCTCGAGTCGGCGAACCTGGCCAAGGAAAGCGAGCCGGGACACCCCGAGCCGGTGCCGGCCGAGCTGCTGACCGAGGCGAGGTGACCCGATGGACATGCGCAAGACCTTCGGCGGCGACAAGACGCTCGAGCGCGACGGCGTCGAACTGCACCTCGGGGGCGACGCGTACATCACGGTCGCGCGCGCGGGCGGCACGAACGTCGCCTACCAGCACGCGCTGCAAAAGCGCATCCGGCCGTACCAGTCCAAGAGCGGCTACATCGAGAACGACACCTACATCGACATCCTGAAGCAGACGTTCGCCGATGCGGTCGTGCTCGACTGGCGTGGTCTGGAGCTCGACGGCGAGCCGCTGCCCTACAGCCGCGACAACGCCCTGCGCCTGATGCGCGAACTGCCGGACCTGTGGGACATCATCAAGACGCATGCCGAAAAACTCGCGAATTTCCAGCAGGAGGAAATCGCCGAGATGGGAAAAGCGTCGCCGACGCCTTGATCTGGTGGATGCAATGGGGCAAGAACATCGACGCGCTGCAGCACATCCGCTCACTCGGGCGGGCAGTGCCTGCGCTCGACAACGCGCCGGCGACGCGCCCCGAACTTGGTCTGTTCCTGCGCTGCTTTCTCGACGTGTCCGCGGATCGGTCGTTCTCCGGGCACATCACGTTCGCCGCGGTCGCGCAGTGGTGCGCGGCCTTCGGCGTCTCGCTGGAGGACTGCTGGGCCGTGGTCCGGCGTGCGGACGATGAGGTGCGCCGATGGCAGTCACAGTCCAAACGATGAGGGAACGGATCAACGTCGAGGGATTCGCTGACATCCCGCGCGAGATTCGGATTGTCTTCACCGCAGAGGTCGACGAGCAGGCGCGCCGCGGCCTCAAACCCACGCTCGTGCTGGTCGACAACGGCAGCACCCAGCAGCTGGTCAGCGTCAAGCGCCGCGCGCGTGCCTTCTACGGCGCCGACAGCGCCAGGATCGCCCAGGCTATGCAAGTCGCCTGGGATGCGCTGGTGACGCAGACGCGCGTGAAGACCGGCAGGGCGCGGCAAAGCTTCGCGCTGTACTTCCGCGGTGTGCCGGTCGGTGGCCGCGGCGACATCGAGCGCATCGCCAAGATGATGACCGAGCGCGACACGCTGCAGATCGTCGGCCCGGGTGTCGCCTACGGCCGCAAGTTGTACTGGCGCCCGGCCGGCCGGCAACGCATCGTCAAGCGGGTGCGTACCTCGCGCGCCGGCGTGCGTGGCGGCGTGCGGCTGAAGGTGCGCAGCAGCTACACCGAGCCGATGTTCCGCGCTGTCGTTCGGATGCTGCGCCGGCGCTTCCCGGACCTCTACAGCAGCGACGCCTGGCGCGAACTGCGGCACGGTGCAGGCCCGCACGGCCAGCGCTGGCCGGCGCTCGCGGTCGGCATGCGATTCAACCGCACCTCGCTGCACTGACGCTGCACTGAAATCATGGCCACCGACACGACCAAGAAGATCATCGAGATCGACGTCAAGGCCTCGGCCGACGCCGTCAAGGTGCTGCGCGAGATGCAACGCAGCATGAAGGAACTCGAGGACCACGCGAAGCGTGCCGAGGACCGCATGCGCGATCTCGGCTCGGGACTGAAAACGCTGTTCGCGGGCGTCTCGTTCCACGCGGTCGTCTCATCGCTGCGCGACGTCATCAACACCATGGACCAGATGGTCGACCGCTCCGCGATGCTCGGCCTGTCGGTCAGCGAGCTGCAGGAGTGGGAGCATGCGGTGACCATGTCCGGGGCGAGCGCCCAGGACCTCGAGGCCGGCGTGCGTGGCCTCGCGAAGTCGATGGCCGACATGGACAACGTGACGGCCAAGAGCACGCAGGCGCTGCTGTCGATGGGCGTCTCGGCGGGCGACACGACCAACAACGCGCTGATGAAGATCGCAGACGCCTTCCAGGCCATGCCGGACGGCATGCAGAAGACGGCGCTCGCGATGGACCTCTTCGGCAAGTCGGGCGCGAAGCTCATCCCCACGCTCAACGCGGGCGCCGACGGCATCGAGGAAATGAAGAAGCAGGCGCACGAGCTCGGGATCGTCTTCAGCGAAGAGGCGGCCAAGTCGGCCAACGAGTTCAACGACAAGCTCGACCTGGTCAGGAAGCAGTTTGACGTCATCAAGGCGCAGATCGTCGAGGGCATGTTGCCGGCTCTGAACTCGCTCACG
>Ga0307503_10000254_pt1 | contig 12364 bp, 12 predicted proteins | sample 17_S_MG_FD_194514 | JGI IMG/M metagenome (GOLD analysis project Ga0307503, IMG submission 194514) | Soil microbial communities from Populus trichocarpa stands in riparian zone in the Pacific Northwest, United States - 17_S | ecosystem: Environmental > Terrestrial > Soil > Riparian zone > Trees... | reverse complement strand
CAGGCAACGACCACTAGGGCGTGTACATCGCCGGTCATTTGCCATCGTTGCTGATTGGAATTAGAAGCCGTCGACGTCGACGATAGCCTGGGCAAATGCTTGCGGCCCCTCCTGGGGCAGATTGTGCCCGATGCCGCCGTCGATCACTCGATGCTCGTATTTGCCGGAGAATTTCTTCGCATACGAGCTCGCGTCCGGGTGGGGTGCGCCATTGGCATCGCCCTCGAGCGTGATAGTGGGCACCGCGATGACCGGAGCTGCGGCGAGCCGCTTTTCCAAATCGTCGTATTTTGCCTCGCCTTGAGCGAGGCCGAGCCGCCACCGGTAATTGTGGATCACGATACTGACGTGATCGGGATTGTCGAAGGCCGCAGCGCTGCGCTCGAAGGTGGCATCATCGAACTTCCATCTGGGTGACGCGAGCTGCCAGATGAGCTTGGAAAACTCGCGCCGGTATTTGTCATAGCCGGCCCGGCCGCGTTCGGTGGCGAAATAATATTGGTACCACCATTGAAGCTCGGCCTGCGGCGGCAACGGCAACTGCCCGGCTTGCTGGCTGCCGATGAGATAGCCGCTCACGGAGACGAGGGCCTTGCATCGCTCGGGCCAGAGGGCCGCAACGATGTTGGCTGACCGCGCCCCCCAGTCAAAACCCGCGATCGTCGCTTTCTGAATGTTCAAAGCATTCATCAATTCGATGACGTCCACCGCGACCACCGACTGCTGGCCATTACGCGGCGTGTCGCTTGCGAGAAATCGGGTCGTGCCATAACCGCGCACATACGGAACGATCGCGCGGTAGCCGGCCCGCGCCAGCAAAGGTGCGACATCGACAAAACTGTGAATGTCGTAGGGCCAGCCGTGCAAAAGAATAACAGGAGCGCCATCAGAGGGACCGACGTCGGCGTATCCGATACTGAGCTGGCCGGCATTGATCTGTTTCAGCGCTCCGAAGGAGGTGTTCGTGCCGGGGTTGATCGGTGGCAGCTGCTTCGACTGTGAGTTACCAGGCTGTGAATTTGCCGAACGGATCAGCCCGAGCTGGGCTGCCGCAACGATGGCGGCTGCAGTACCCAAGAAGCGCCGGCGCTCGTGGTCGATTTGCTCTGACATAATAGAAGCCTCCTGTCTTCGCCGTCCTTCAATGTGTCCACGCGGATCGCGACCGCACCCAGCCGTAAGTGTCATGCAGAAGACATCAACTCGACGATTTCATTTGTTGTCACAATGGCGCTGGCATCGTTCGGGAGGTTGATGTCCAAAGCGGCCTGCATCTCGTTATCCGAGTAATCCGCTGTCGCGTCCTTGACTACGGTGACCTCGTAGCCGAGCTCAGCGGCAATGCGGACCGTTGCTTCGATGCAGGTATGCGCGATCAGACCGACGACGATGAGGTGATGGATGCCGTGTTTCTTGAGCTGCAAATCCAAATCGGTGTTGGCGAAACCGCTGGAACACCGATGCTCGGTGACGACAATCTCGCCCGGCTTGGGCTCGAATTCTGCATGGAACTCGCCACCCCAGGTTCCATATTCGAAAGTCCTCCGCATCCACCCTGCCTTCTGAATGGGGGCAATGTACTTCCAAGTCTCGTAGTCGCCCGGCCGGTATCGACGATGCGGCACATAGAAGACGCGAAATTGTGCTTGCCGCGCCGCATTCAAGATTTGCAGCATATGCGGAACGCAGTCATTCGCTTCGGCAAACGCCCGAATGCGTTCCCATAGCTTGCCTCCTTCGGAAATGAAGTCGTTGTACGGATCGACCACAAGAAGTGCAGTGATGTCCCTCTCGTATCTGACTTCCGCCATCGTGCCTCCGAGCTATGCCGGCCCTCGCAAGGAGTGCCGGGCCTACACTATGCGCGGAGCGATTTGAAGGCGGCGCGAACTTCTTGTGAAAAGAGTTGCGGCTGTTCCCAGGCCGCATAGTGCCCGCCTTTTTCCACCCTGTTGTAATAAATGAGCTTGTGATAGGCGCGCTCCGCCCAACTCCGCGGCGCTTCATAGTTCTCGCCAGGAAAGACGGTTATGGCAGCCGGGATGGAGATGTCCGCTGCGGCGTAGAGGTTGAGCTTATTCTCCCAATAGATACGACCCGAGGAAACTCCGGTGTTCGTCAGCCAGTAGAGCGTGATGTCGTCGAGGATGTCGTCGCGGGTGAGGTCGCCTGCAGGGTGTCCATTGATCGTGCGGCCGGCGAGAGCCGAGGTCATGGGGGCCGCTGGCTGGCCCCAGCCGTCACCATGGTCGATCAGCCAGGCCGCCAGGCCGACAGGCGAGTCCGCAATTCCGTATAACGTTTGCGGTCGAGTCGCCATGAATTGGGCATAGGCGCGTCGCCGCCCTATTGCGAGTTGGAGTTGTTCGTAGGCCCGATTTTCGTCGCCAGAGAGACCGGCCGGTGCGGAATCGCCGCACTGGAGCGCCTTCGCGATCTCCTGTGGAATGGTGCCCGGAAAATTAACGTGAATGCCCAGCAGTTCCGGAGCGCCCTGTTTGGCCATCCAGTGCGAGACCGGCGAACCCCAATCGCCGCCTTGCGCAACAAAGCGCGTGTAGCCAAGGCGCTTCATCAGCACGATCCACGCACGCGCGATCCGCTCCGGCCCCCAACCGGTCGTGGTCGGCTTGCCCGAAAACCCGTAGCCCGGCATGGACGGTATCACTAGATCGAAGGCGTCCGATGCGTTCGCGCCATGGGCCGTGGGATTGGTCAGTGGATCAATAATCTTGAGCTGCTCGATGACCGAGCCGGGCCAGCCATGCGTGACGATGAGCGGCATGGCATTTTCATGTCTTGAACGAACGTGGATGAAGTGAATGTCCAGGCCATCGATCTGGGTGATGAATTGCGGCAGCGCGTTCAGCTTCGCCTCGACCTTGCGCCAGTCGTAATCCGTCGCCCGGTGCCGCGCAGCTCCTGCATTGTCGCGAGCGGCACGCCTTGCGAATCATCCGTAACCGTTTCCGATTCAGGCCAGCGCGTCGCCGCCACGCGCCGGCGTAGATTGATGAGCTCCTCTTCCGGAACGTTGATCCGGAAGAGCCGGATCGTGGTGTCTTCGGTCGCGGCACTCACATTCGCAGGAATGAGGCTGGACGCCGCCACGACCGCCGTGGTGGCAAGCAGCTCGCGCCGGTCTAACGATGATGATGTTGAGGTCATTAGTTGTTCTCCTCTGCACGATCGCCTGAGCGAGGAAGCTGAAGGTAGAATGCTGGAACCGGCCCGGCCGGGTCCTGGCTCATTGCTCGGTTCGAGGCTCAGGCCGAAAGCCGCGCCACTCGTCCGGCTTCAGCCCCACGGGCGCAAGAAATAGCAAGCACGAGATAAGCCATCTGGAGATCGCGACGAGGACCGCTAAGTCCGTTCGACCTCTGTCGTTCACTCCATGCAAAACCTTTCTCGGGTTCGCACGCGGCTCGTCAGATTTCGCACGACGTTATGCACGAGGTTGCGTAAACAGTCACTGTGCGGGCACGAGCGCCGGGGCGCCCTTGTCTTTGATCAAGAGTACCAGGAATTTCGCCGGCTGGGTGCCGCTTGCGTTCCGGTCGACGACATGAACATCGTCAGGGCCTTCATAGAAGGTCTGTCCCGGTGTCAGTGTCACTTGTTGTCCATCCTTCAGTTGCATCACGACGGAGCCCTCCAGCACGTAAACAAACGCATGTGCATTGTGTCGGTGGATAGCGCTCGACCCGCCGGGCGCATGCTCGACTGTGATCATCAGAGCTTCCCTGCCGGGACTCTCCGGAAGATCCTTAGACATGAGTGACGTGACCTTAGGCTCCTGAGCCACCGCCATGCCGGTCATGAGGCACAGAAGAACCAGCGCAACGAGTTTGATCGTCATATTCGCCTCTTTCATTCATTGCCCAGGACCCGCTCGTGACAGCGGGTGAGATCCCTGGGCGTACTCCGATGGGGGATCAGGCTGCTGCCTGTGAGCGGCGTAGCCATTCGTCGAAATCGATGCGGCCGAGGCGCGCCTCGCCCAACGGCACGAGCGAGCGTTCTTCAACCCGCCCGCCGAAGTACCGCGCCTCGGGGTCGCGCACGACCTCGCGCGGGTCGCCGACCGCCTTCAGATAGCGGGCGACGATTTCGTTGAACGGTGCTCGGTCCGGGCCGGCGATCTCGACGATGCCGTTTCGCGGCGCCGCGAGCGCCACATCGGCAACGAAGGCGGCAACATCGTCCGCTGCGATGGGCTGGAACAGGCCGGGCGAAATCCTGACTCTGTTTCCCGCCGCGCTTGAATCCGCGATGCCGCGGAGGAATTCCAGGAACTGGGTCGAGCGGATGATGGTGTAGGGGATGCCGGAGGCCTCGATCAGTTTCTCCTGGGCGACCTTGGCGCGGAAATAGCCGTTGTCGGGCGTCCGGTCGGTTCCGACGATGGATAGCGCGACATGGTGTCCGACGCCCGCTGCGGCCTCCGCCGCGAGCAGGTTGCGGCCGGAGGTTTCGAAGAATTGCAGCACCGCCTCGTCTTCGAATGAGGGCGAATTGGCGAGGTCGATCACCACCTGCGCGCCGGCCACCGCCTCCTTGAGCCCCTCGCCGGTGATGGTGTTGACGCCGCTGTTGGGCGAGGCGGCGACGACGTCGTGGCCGTGCTGGCGCAGAATGGCAACAGTCTTCGAGCCGATCAGGCCAGTGCCGCCGATGACGACGATCTTCATTGTTTACCCTCCCTTGTCGACGACTGGAGATCTCCAAATGCGAATACAAGTGAGAAAAATCCGGCCTCAACGCGCGTGCATCAGGCAAACCCGTGAGGAGACAAACACCAATGCGTCCGTGCGGAACAAGCCGCTCGCCGTTCCCTCGCGAAATGCTCCGGGAAGCCAGATTTCAGTGCTGGGATACCACGTGTTGATGCCTGGTTATTTCTACCACGTCATCGAGATGTGGAGCAACGCGACATCCGCGTGCATGTCGGCAAAGACAGCACGATCAAACACGTCATGTCCGGCATCAATCCCCGCGATCCGCGTGTAGCCGAGCATCCGCGGGACGTTCATCCATGCGAGCTGGCGGATCAGCGCAGCGAGACGAACGCCGGCGGCGGCGCCGTCGTGGCGAGGCCGAGAGAACGCTGCATCATGACGCTGTCGGCCCAGCGGCCGTACCGGTAGGCGACGCCGGGCAGGTAGCCGACGCGCGAGAAGCCGAACTTCTCGTGCAGCGCGAGCGAGGCCGTATTGTCGGCATCGATGTAGCCGATCATCTGCCGGAAGCCGGCCGCCGCGCACGCATCGACCAGTTCGCTCAGGAGCAGCCGGCCGACACCGCCGCCGACATGCGCGTGGTGGATGTAGATCGAGTGCTTGACCGTGTACCGGTAGGCCGGGCGCTTGCGGAACAGCACGACGTAGGCATAACCAATGACATCGCCGCGCAGCGTCGCCACCAAGTGCGGGAACCGGCGATCGCGCAGATTCTTGCGCCGGTCACGCAGATCGTCTGGCTGGAGCATGCCGTTGTCATCGACGCCATCCTCGACGCCGCGACGGATGTGGTGGCGATAAATTGCGAGCATCGCCTCGACGTCACCTTCGGACGACGGCCGCACGATCACTGCGTGGGCGTCGCCCGCAGGTTCCGCCTGCGCCAAGTTCTCCTGCCTCTGGTCGTCTTGCATCGTTCGGAATACCCGCGTCATTCCGCGACCACGTAAGTATGCAGCCGGACGCGGCCGGACGCATCGGTCTCGCGATAGACGCCCTGGATCTCTACCTCGAAGCCCGGGAAGGCGTTGAAGCTCGCCTCGAACATCTTCAGGTAATCGATCATGGGCTGCGCACGTTCCGTCAACCGCTCGCCGGGCACGATCGTGGCGATGCCGGGCGGGTAGACCACGAACGGCGTCGTGGCGATGCGGCCCGTGATCGCATCGATCGGGAGATAGTCGACGTCGTTGCGCACCAGGCAGCGCGTCGCATCGTGTGGCGACAGCGCGATCTCCGGCAGATGCGCGGGCGAGAACTGCCGCGCTTGCAACGAGCTCACATCGGCGGCACGGAGAAAGCGATGCATCTCCGCGCACAGGTCCTTCAGCCGTACGCCGCCATAGCGTGCCGGCCGCCGCCGGTAGAATTCGGGGATCGCCTCCTCCAGCAGCGCATTGCCGTCGTGGAGCTTCTTGAATGCAATCAACCCGCTGATCAGCGTACCGGCCTTGCTCGCCTCGACCCCCGGCGTGAGCAGGAACAGCAGCGAGTTGAGGTCGTTCTTCTCGGCGACGATGCGGTTCTCGCGCAGATATTGGGCGACCACCGGGGCCGGGATGCCGTGCTCCGCATAGCTGCCCGTGGCGCGTTCGAAGCCCGGGGTGAGCAGCGTCAGCTTGTTGGGATCGGTCATGGCAAAGCCCTGCGCCATGCCCGGGAAGCCGTGCCACGTCGCGTCCGGCGCGAGCTGCCAGTGCCCCGGATTGCTGGCAAGCTCGTCGGTGCTGATCGTCTCCCAGGCGACGTCGTGCACGCCTCCGTCCCGCGACACGTCGGGGATCTTCACGCGGTCGGGCACGAACGGCTCGAAGAACCAGCGGTTCTCGGGTCGCGCCTCCTTCTCCTCAAACTCGCGGCGCACCGCGCGGATCTTCTTGCGCAACTCGATGCCGAGCCTGATCGTGTCGTCCCACAGCACCACGCCCGAGCGCCCCTTCATCATCTGCGCGCCTACGTCGAGCGAGGCGAACAGCGGATAGAACGGCGAAGTGGAGGCATATTGCATGAAGCTCTCGTTGAAGCGCCGGTGCTCGACCCGCCGCTTCTGGCCGCGGATGTGGCGATCCTTCATGTGGATCTGCGAGGCCTGCGAGAAGCTCGCGAGCTGCTTGTGGGTCGACTGGGTGGCGATAATGCCGGGGGCCTCGGGCCCGAGGCCGGAGAGTCCCATGGCGAAGCGGCCGGCATAGAGCGGGTGGAACTTCATGAACCCCGCCCAGGCCTCGTCGAACAGGATGTAGTCGCAGAGATGCCCAATGCGCTGCAAGATCATCTCGGCGCTGTGGATCGTGCCGTCGTAGGTGCACTGCTCGACCACGGCGACCCGGAACGGACGCGGCTTACGCCAGGCGTCCGGATCCTTGACCAGCGGGTGGGTGCGAATGCACTCGCGCAATGCCATCTCCTCGAGCGCATCCCAAGCCATCGGGCCGATCAATCCCCAGGCGTTGCGCACGGTCGGCACATAGACCGGGATGCCACCACCGATCATCAGCGCGCCGTGATGAGCGGCCTTGTGATTGTTGCGGTCGAACAGGACGAGGTCGCCGTCGGCGACGAGGGCGGCGAGCGCCACCTTGTTTGAGGTCGAGGTGCCGTTGAGCACGAAATAGGTCTTCTCGGCCCCGAAGATCTGTGCGGCCTCCTTCTGCGCCTGCAGGGCGGGGCCCTCGTGGGTCAGGAGGTCGCCGAGGTCGAGCACCGAGTTATCGAGATCGTCGCGGAATACCGCCTCGCCGAGGTGCTCCATGAATACGCGGCCGATCGGGCTGCGGCTGTAGAACACGCCGCCATTGTGCCCCGGGCAGGTCCAGAGCTGATTGCCTTCCTCGGCATAGTCGACCAGAGCGCCGAAGAACGGCGTCTTGAGCGTCCCGGCATATTGCTTGAGGCGACTGATGAGGCTCTTGGCGATGAAGGGCGGCGTCTCCTCGGAGATGAACACGTATCCGTCGATGAAGTCGAGCACCTCGACGGGGAGATCCTCGAACCGCTTGTTGCGGATCAGCAGGATGATCGGAAAATCGAGGCCGCGCCGGCGCATGAGGTTGATGAGGGCGGCGGTCTTGCCCTCAAAGCCCTTCTTGCCCCAGTCGACCATCATGCACCCGATCGCCGCATCGGTCTTCACCGCGACCTCGGCGTCCTCGATGCGGCGTGCCTTGACGACCTCGAAGCCGGAACGCTCGATCTCCTCGACGATCTGATTGAAGCGCATGCCCTCGAGGTCATCAGCGTCGAAGGCAGGCGCCGCGAACAGGAAGTTGAAGCGTCTGTAGTAGTCCATCGCCTGCTCCGACCTTATCCCGGGGCAGGTGTCGGCACGTTTCATAACAATTTGGTGACAGCCGGGGCTCGGCCTGCTCAAGCTGGAGTGGAACCAGGTCATTAAGATCTTTCGATCGCCGCGGACGGGAGAGCGGCGTGACGTAGCAAGTGCATCCAAGATTCTGGCGCGAGTATATTTTTGCTTGCCCTCCACGCGCTCGTCTTGCATATCTTTTGCATGACTGATTCGGCGAAGACACCCGCGCCGATTCTGGCGGCCGGTGGGATCTTGTTGCGGGAAGGCCGCAGACCGCGCGTCGCCATCGTGCGGCTGCGTCGGGACAAGTCGTGGGTCCTGCCCAAGGGCAAACTCAATCCGGGCGAACGTCCCGTTGCCGCAGCCAAACGCGAAGTCATGGAAGAGACCGGACACGACGTCTCGGTTCATGCGTTTCTCGGCTCAATGTCGTACCCGGTCGATGGCGGAATCAAGATCGTGCAGTTCTGGCATATGCACGCGGTCGGGGAGCCGGTCCACGAGTTGATCTATGAGGTCAGGGCCGTAAAGTGGCTGCCGTTAAAGCAGGCCGTCGATATGCTGACGCGCGCGCACGAACGGGTCTTCCTCGCCAATGTCGGTCCGATCGCGCTCAAGGCCGCCCGGCAATTGGAGCGTGACAAGGAGATCGAGCGCGCACAGCAGGCCGAGCGGGACAAGGCCGCCAGGCGCGCGCTCCACAATGGCCGCCGCCGGCGGGCCGCGTCAGCCGAGCATCTGCTGGCCACCGGCTAGTACGGAGGCGGTTACGGTTTAGCCGAGATCGGGGTCTGCAGCGCTCCACTTTGCTTCGTGCCGCACCGCGCCCGGGACACACCTTCAATCGCTTCACCTCAGCGGGGCCGCGGCGCGATCACACCGCGCCATTCTGCTCACGCGCCCAGAACGGCTCGGCACTGACGAAGGCATTCCAGTCCGCGACCACCTGCAGGTCGATTTCGGCCGCCCGCCGCCGATGCCAGCCGAGAATGCCGCCGGCGGCGAAGGCGAGCTGACCCTGCGGCGGCTCGGCCGCGGCCAGTCCATCGCCGGCGACGCCGACCAGTCGCGCGAGCATCGTCTCCGCCACGGCGACGTCGTTCATGCGGCCGAGATCCTCTTGCAAGCGGGCCAGCCGCTTGATGAACTTCTTCTTGCCCTCGCTCTCGAACACGCCGCCGAAGAAATCGAGCGCGTAGCGCAGCCGCTTGAGCGCGATCCTCACCTCGTGGCGTTCCGGCTTGGACAGCGTTTCGAACCCGTCGCCGCGCTTGAGCAGTTTGCGGTGCGCGCGCGACAGCGCGTGCGAGGCCAGCTCCGCCAGTGGCTGGTCGAGGCCCGGTCCGTTCTCCGCCGGCTTGCCGAGATCGTCGGCGTGCCCGAGCGCGCACAGGTCGATCAGGAGATGACGGTAGCGCGGCGACGACAGCGCCTCGCCCACCTGCTCGTATGCCGCGCTCTTTCTTATGCTCAGATTGACCAGCAGCGGCGCCAGTTGCTCGCCTTCGCCCAGTGTCTCGATGGCGGGGTCGAGCAGCTCGACTTGCAGCACGTCGAGATCGCGCGCCGCCCCCAGGATCTTGCCCAGCCAGCGCACCGATTCCACCACCGGCTCGATGCGCTTGCGGCGCAGCAGGGGGCGGTAGATCTTGAATGCCGACTGCAGCCGCCGCAGCGCCACCCGGCACTGATGCACGCCTTCGATGTGGCGTTTGAACCGCGCGCAGTCGTCGTTCGCGGTCAGATGCGAGAACGCGTTGAACACGATGAGCCGGAACGCGTCGTGCGCGGTCATGCCGGGCGTGAAGTCGAGCTTGGCTGCGCGCGACCAGTGCTTGCGGTCGGCCGTCTTGAGCGCGTAGCCCAGGTCGGTGAGGGTGCGCGCATGCAGGCGGCCGTCGACCGCGTCGCTGATGCGCTGCACTTCCGCGAACAGGTCGTCGAGCTCGCCGGCGACCAGCTCGAGCTCGATCTCGCAGATCGGTTCGCGCTCCTCGCCGGCGACGATGGCGCCGTCGTCCAGCGATACGTCGATCCTGGCGCGGTCGGATGTCAGGTGTCGGGTCTCGCGGCTGACCTCGACGTCGAATACCGGCTGCAGGTCGACGGAGGTGAGCTTGCGGAAGTCCCGTGGCAGCGCCGGGTCGATGACCAGCGTCGGGTCGGGGACCGGATCGGGAACGAGCATTTCCCATTCCCGGCCGGAGGCCGGATCGGCGTGACCGTTTCGCATCGTGACGGTCTGCGTGATGGCGCGGCCGTTGGTATGGGTGTGCAGGCTGATGTTGCAGTCGCGCAGTTGCCGGTCGCCGGTATCGAAATAGATGCTATGGAGCGATTGCCGCTGCGCGGGCCCGAGCTCGCGCCACCAGCCCGAGCGCCGCACCTTGGTGAGCGCGTCGGCGTCGGTTCGCAGCTTCAGCTCGATCTCGCGATATGCGCTCATCGTCCCCGTTTCACGCCGGCGGATTTGCTCCGCACCGCGGCCTGACGCGCTCGTCCCCCGGCGCGCTGTGATCTCTCCAGTACGCTCAGCCGCGTCCCCAGCACGTGCAGGCGCTGGTTCAGATCGCTCAGCGAGGGTGGTCCGTCCGCGCCGGCATCGAGCGCCTGCAGGAGGGAGCGGCGTACCCAGGTGCCGACCCCGACCCCCTCCGCCCTGGCTGCATCCTTGATCGCCTTACGCATTTTGCGGTCAACGCCGCGGATCATCCATCGCTTGTCATCTGTTATGACACGGCCCTTTCGAATCAGAGATAGTGTGACATATTCATGTCAAAGTGTTTGACATTTGTCAGCCGAAAAGCTGACACCTATCGTCAGCCAGTCGCGGCAGCAGCGAGCGCAAACCATGGCCCGGCAGATCCTGTTTACCTCCCGCAAGGGCGGTGTCGGAAAGTCTACGCTCGCGCGCGCGATGGCCATCGCGCTGGCCGCCGAGGGTCGCAAGGTGCTGCTGGCGGATTTCGACGTCGAGCAGCGCACCTGCCTGCGCTGGCAGGCGCAGCGCCTGGCGCGCCATCTGGAGCCGGCGATCGACGTGGAGAAATTCTCCAAGGGATCGAAGCTCGATCGCGTCGCGCATCGTTATGACGACGTGGTGCTGGATACCCCCGGGCAGCAGGAAGCGCTGAGCATCGACCTGGCGACCGGGTCGGACGTCATCTTTCTTCCGTCGAGCTTCTCGCTCGACGACATCACCCCGACGCTGACGCTGGTCGAGGCGTTGCGCGCCGAAGGCGTGCCTTGGTCGCATACCGCCGTGGTGTTCTGCCGGACCGGCGGCGCGGCGCGGCAGGGGCTGCATGCGCGTTCGATCCTGCAGATGAACAGCATCCCCGCCCTCGACGCGGCGCTGCCGCAACGCGACGGCTTCGTCTCGCTGTTCGCCACCGGCCGCACCGGGCGCGAAGCGCCCAACGCCGCGCTGCAGGCAATCGCCGTCGCCGTCGACCGCGCCATGCTGCAGTTCATCGAGACGGCGATGTCGGACCCCGGCGAGGCCGGCCCGCGCAAGCCGATGGATCGCGGCGCGACCGCCTGATCCTCGAGTGTCCCGTTTCCGAAGTTCGCCTCTTTATGAGGCGCGCTCGCTTGCGAACTTCGGAAACGAAGGACACTAGCAACGTATTGACCTAGTGTGGCTTTGGTTCAGAAGTCCGCATTTCGGACTAGCCGCGGAAATAATGCGGACTTCTGAACCGCCACACTAGGCGCGCGCCGCGCCCGATTTTCCATTGAGAGCGTCGTCGCGCCGGCTGCTCGCGACCGAAAAACCTTGCAAAATCGGGGCGAATCTTTTAGAACAAAACAAGAACAAATGCCACAAGACCAGGCAGCGTGCAAGGGGGAATAATAAAGCATGATCGAGACACAGCTTCCGTCCACCGCCGGCGCCGCCGTGGCGCAGGCCGGTCCGAGCGCCGCGCTGGCGTTCCTCGCGATCTCCCCACTGATCGCGGGCGAGGACGCCGCCGCCTACGACGACCTGAGTGCCCGCATGTCGCGCATGCTCACGCCGTCCGACATTCTCGAGCAGATCTGGGTGCGGGACGTCGTCGACCTCACCTGGGAGACGCTGCGGCTGCGCCGCCTCAAGGCGCAGTTCTTGACGGCGACGGCGCACGAGGGCCTGGCGATGGTGCTCGGTCCGCTGCTCGGCGCGAAGACGTCCGATCAGGTCGCGCCGAGATGGGCCGCCCGCGACGCGCAGGCGCTGGTGCAGGTCGATGCCGTGCTGGCCGCGGCCGGACTGGACATGGACGCGGCGAGGGCGCGCACGTTCGCGCTCAAGATCGACACCGTCGAGCGCATCGAG
>Ga0307503_10000253_pt1 | contig 12371 bp, 11 predicted proteins | sample 17_S_MG_FD_194514 | JGI IMG/M metagenome (GOLD analysis project Ga0307503, IMG submission 194514) | Soil microbial communities from Populus trichocarpa stands in riparian zone in the Pacific Northwest, United States - 17_S | ecosystem: Environmental > Terrestrial > Soil > Riparian zone > Trees... | reverse complement strand
CGCTCCGCCAGCGCTAGAATTGGCTCTCGCCAAAGTCTAAAATCCGCCTGTGGTGCAATGAACAGAGCCGCTACACCTTGCTGGACCAATGAGTTAACCGCGGAATCAAGTTCGCTTACGCTCGCGACCCTCTGGACGTGCAACGTCCTTCCTAACGCCGCAGCCGTAGCCAGGGCGTCTCGGACATCGGTGACCGTGTTGGGATTACGCGCATGCGCCAACATGCCTATCGGCGCGCTTCCTGACACGAGCGAAGCCAACAACTCCAGCCGCTTCGCGACCAGCTTGTTGGAGAGGAACGTGACCCCCGTGACGTTTGCGCCGGGTCGATTGAAGCTTTGGACTAACCCCACTTCGACGGGATCGACCCCGGTCACAAATACGACTGGTATCGTCGCAGTCGCTGCCTTGGCTGCAAAAGCCGGAGGCGTGGTGTTTGCGACGAGCACCGTCACCTGCAGCCGAACAAGTTCGGCGGCCAAAATCGACAGACGATCGAGCTGGCCATCCGCAAATCGATACTCGAATTCTACGTTTCGGCCGCGGACATAGCCGCTCTCATTCAATGCCTGGCGCCATGACGCCAATACTGCGGCCTCTGACTCCTGCGACTGACTGCTGAGAACGCCGACCACTGGCATCGCGGATTGCTGCGCGCCCGCGGCCAGTGGCCACGCAGCCGCGCCGCCGAGCAGCGCTACAAAGTCTCGCCGCCTCATGCCGAGCATCGGGGCCCCCTCCCACGGGTGCCGCCGCCTACCATAGCAGGTAGGAACCGCCGGGTGCTGGCGGTTTTGACGCATCAGGAGCTTGCGGGGCTTGGGACAGTCGGTCATTGGGGCAGAGCTGAATCGTTCTTAAAACGATTACCATCTGGGGCTCGACCAGATCGTTTCGAAACGGCGCGGGAGGGCCAGGCAGCAAAATCTGAGCGGCGCGCGAAGTAGACTGGTCGCCCCGGGCACTGACGGGATTTCGGCGCGTCCCGCTGCCTGCTCACGAGGCCTACGTTACAAGATCGCCTGGATTTCAGAACGATTCAGGTCTGCATCAAGGACTTATCCAAGCTCTAATGGGTAGTTTGAGGGTGCAGGGACTTTGCGGAGCCAAGGAAACCTATGAGCCGTCGCTTTGCAGAGAGTAGCCGGAACGCGGTGTCAGACATCGTAGAGCTCGCATTGTATTCGATCTCTGTTCTTTTGATTTTCCTACTCTGGGTATACGTTCCAGCCTGGCGTTCCAACGGTACCCGTGTGCATCCGCTAACGATGCCCATCAGGTATGTGGACGGAGAAAGTCCCCATGGCCGGCATGAGTCGGCGGGACTTCATTGCGGCGGTCCGGAGTACGGCCGTGGCGTGGCCGGCGCTCGAAAACCGCCGGCCGCGAGCTGTACCCTTCCCGCTGGAGGGATGAGATGACGGCTTTCATCGGACGCCGTGAGTTCAACAGGCTGCTCGGCAGTGCGGCGGCGGCATGGCCGCTTGCTGCGCGCGGGCAGCAGGGCGAGCGCGTGCGGCGGGTCGGGGTTTTGATGGGGGTAGGAGAGAACGATCCAGAGGGGCAGGCGCGTGTTGCTGCCTTTCAGCAAGGTCTTGCGGAGCTGAATTGGGTCGATGGTCGAAACGTGCACATCGATTATAGGTGGGCAGCGGGCGAGACCGACCGCATTCGCGCTTACACCGCGGAGTTAGTGGCACTGGCGCCCGATGTGCTCATCGGCAATGGAACCTCGGCGGTTAGGGCGTTGCGGGATGCAACCCAATCTATCCCAATTGTCTTCGTTTTGGTCAATGATCCGGTCGGCCAGGGCTTCATCGCGAATTTGGCGCGTCCGGGCGGCAACATCACCGGTTTCAGCTTTCTCGAATATTCCATGATCGGGAAGGCGCTGGAGTTGCTTAGGCAGCTCGCGCCGAATGTTAATCGACTCGCGATTATGTTCAATCCGACGACTGCGCCTCACTACAATGTCTTCCTACGTTCGCTTGAAACCGTTCCGCCGCCCACCCCGCTGGAGATCAAGGCAGCCCCTGTAGGCACCCAAGCCGAAATCGAACGGGCAGTGGCGAAACTCGCTAAAGATCCGGGTGGTGGCCTGATGGTCCCGCCTGACACTTATATGGTGGTACATCGCGGTCTGGTCATCAGCTCGGCAGCGCAACATCGTCTTCCCGCGATTTTCACATACCGGCAATTTGCCCGCGAAGGGGCATTGATCACCTACGGACCAGAGACCACTTCTATTTTTCACCGCGCGGCGTCTTATGTTGACCGAATCTTGAGAGGCGCCAACCCAGGCGATCTGCCGGCACAAGCACCCACGAAGTTCGAGTTGGCCATCAATCTCAGAACAGCTCGGATGCTTGGCCTCGAGGTGCCGGCAACCTTGGTCGCGCTCGCCGATGAGGTCATCGAGTGAGGGGAAGGTTTGTCGCAAAGGACGCATCGCGACCGATCCAGATGCGGTCGCGAAAATGACCACTCGCGGTTTCATGGCGCTCTTGTTTGCCTTGAAGGGCTCAGCGGCCCCTAACGATAATGCAGAAAAGCAACTCCCCGGCAAAGTGCCTATCCCAAAAACGCGCAGACGCCTGTTTGCAAAGTACGTTGCGCTCTTCGTTGCAGTCGTTTGTGTGGCGCTCCTATCTAACGGCGTTTTCGACGTGTTCTTCTATTATCAGGAGCACAAGGGTTCGCTGATCCGTATCCAGCGTGAGCAGGCGGAAGCCGCCTCGGCCAAGATCAGCCAGTTCGTGAAGGAGATCGAGAGCCAGCTTGGCTGGACGACGCAACTGCCGTGGTCAGCGGGCTCAATTGAACAGCGCCGATTCGATGCTCTGCGGCTCTTACGCCAGGTGCCAGCCATCACCGAGCTGGCTCAGCTCGATGCCGGTGGCAAGGAGCGGCTGCGCGTATCACGTTTGGCCATGGATGTGGTGGCGAGCGGTACCGACTTTTCGAAGGATGCCAAGTTCACAGAAGCGGCGACGCGAAAGGTGTATTATGGCCCGGTATATTTCCGCCGCGAATCCGAGCCCTACATGACGCTCGCTATTGCAGGAACAAGACGTGACGCCGGTGTAAGCGTCGCCGAGGTCAATCTGAAGCTGATCTGGGACGTGGTCTCGCAGATCAAGGTGGGCGAGCGGGGGCATGCGTATGTTATCGATGCGCAGGGCCGGCTGATTGCGCATCCAGACATCAGCTTGGTTCTGCGCAACACGGACATGTCCCGCCTGGCTCAGGTGAATGCAGCCCGAGGGACCACCGGCGGCGGGGGGGGTGCATCGGAAAGGGTGCAGGAAAGCGAAGACATCGTGGGGCGTAAGGTGCTCACTGCCTATGCCCCGGTGGCGCCACTTGGTTGGCTGGTCTTCGTGGAGTTACCGGCCACGGAGGCCTATGCGCCGCTCTATGCAGCTCTACAGCGGCTTGCCTTCGTGCTGCTTGCGGCGCTCGGTTTTGCGGTGTTGGCCGGGTTGTTTCTGGCGCGCCGCATGGTCGGACCGATCCAGGCGTTACGCGCGGGTGCCGAGCGCATCGGTGGAGGCGACCTGTCCCAGCAAATTCGCATCAAGACGGGCGACGAACTAGAAGCGCTTGCCAACCAGTTCAATGACATGGCGGGACGGCTGCAGGAATCCTACGCCGGGCTGGAACGAAAGGTCGAGGAGCGCACGCGCGAGGTGGAGGAGAAGAGCCGTCAGCTCGAAATCGCGAGCCAGCACAAATCTCAGTTCCTCGCCAGTATGAGCCACGAACTACGGACACCGCTTAACGCCATCATCGGCCTCACCGAAATGATGGTGACCAATGCGGCTCGGTTCGGCACGGAAAAGGCGGCGGAGCCGCTGCGCAGGGTGCACCGTGCCGGCAATCATCTTCTCGGGCTCATCAACCAAGTTCTCGATCTCTCCAAGATCGAAGCGGGCAAGCTCGAGCTAAGCCCCGATTTGGTGGCTTTAGATCCCTTGATCAATGAAGTGGTCGATACCGCGCGGCCGCTAGCCGAGCAGAATAACAACCGCCTTACAGTCAAAGCTCAGGAGGACCTTGGTTCGCTGACAGTCGACCCGATGAGGTTGCGCCAGATCCTGCTCAACCTCCTGAGCAATGCTTGCAAATTCACCAAGCAAGGTGAGGTGACATTGCTTGTCCGTAAAGTAATCAACCAAGGGTCTTGGATAGAGTTCGCGGTTTCTGACACCGGGATTGGAATGACGCCGGAGCAGCAGGAGAAGCTATTCCAGGAATTCACTCAGGCTGATTCCTCAACCGCACGGCAGTACGGCGGGACAGGTCTCGGTCTGGCCATTACGCGCAAGCTCGCACGTATGATGAACGGCGATGTGACCATGACCAGCGAGGTCGGGAAGGGGTCGACCTTTACGGCGAGGTTACCCGTCGGCCCTGCTGCTTCTGGCGAGACCCTCATCAGTTCAGAGGACGGCCGTTCAGCCAGTGCCGGTTGCATTCTGGTTATTGACGACGATGCCACGGCACGCGAGCTGATCTCAGATCATCTCAAGGCAAAAGGATTTTCCATAGTGACCGCCGCGGGTGGGATGGAGGGCCTTAGGCTGGCTAAGGAGTTGCGCCCAACCGCGATCACGCTTGATGTCATGATGCCGGACCTCGACGGCTGGTCGGTCCTGGCGGCGCTGCGGCAAAATCCTGACCTCGCCGACATCCCCGTCATTATGGTGTCGATCGTGGATGAGCACCGCCGCGGCATCGCACTTGGCGCAGCGGGGTATCTGACCAAGCCAGTCGACCGCGAGCATCTGCAGCGGCTAATACGTCGCTTTCAGGCACCGTCGCGGCGGACGCGTGTGTTGATGGTTGAAGATGATGCAGTGCAACGCGAGCGGATACGCGGATGGCTCGAACCTCCGCAATGGGTCGTGCGGGAGGCAGCGAACGGACGGGAGGCATTGAGGATCCTGCGAGGGGAACGGCCGGACGTCATCCTGCTCGACCTTATGATGCCTGAGATGGACGGCTTTGAGGTCGTCGCCGCCTTGCAAAAGGACACTGGCTGGCAGGACATTCCGGTCATCGTGATCACTTCGCTTGATCTCACGGCTAAAGATCGCGAACGACTGAACTCCGGGGTAAAATCCGTGCTGGTCAAGGACAAGTTCCGGCCTGAGGACTTGGTCGAGCGCATCCGCCGCCTTGTGCAGAGCAGGCCGGCAGCCACCAACCAGATGGAAGGTGTATCGTGACCAAATTACTGTATGTCGAAGACAACGACGACAATGTCTACATGCTGAAGATGCGGCTTGAGCTACTGGATGGTTTCGAGGTGCTGACGGCTGAGAATGGTGAGCGAGGTTATGAGGCGGCGGTTGCTGAGCGGCCCGACATCATTCTGATGGATCTGGAGATGCCAATCGTCGATGGCTGGGAGGCAACGCGCAGACTTAAGAGCAATCCCGAAACCCGCGACATTCCCGTGATCGCCTTTTCTGCTCACGCGCTTGCTGGCGAGCGCGAGAAGGCGCTCGCGGCGGGCTGTGACGAGTTCGATACCAAGCCGATCGAATTCGACCGTCTGGTCACGAAGGTGCACCGCCTGCTCGCCAATCGCGGCGGCGCTCCATCGCGCGCTTAGTCGGAGAGCATCCTCTTGTGCGTGCGCGTCACGATCGATGACCACCCGCAATGTGATCAAGACGAGCGAGGGAACAGTCGGCTCATCGACATCAGTATTCGTGAGGCATGGAACGAACGTTCACCTCTTGCCCTTCTGATATCGCGGCTAATCTCCGAACCCCTGCAAAGGACTTTGGCTTTGCCATTGCTGCGGGCTCGTACTGGAACCGCGGCTAGCAGCTTGTGTCATGTAGTGCAACGCAAGCGCTAGCAGCGCTTCTGCGACACTTGGGGCTGGAGATGCAATCGCAAGCTGGGCGGATCGATCAGCCATCTCTCTATAGTCCGCCGAGGTCAACATTGGCCCCTCCCGAGCTGGAGCGAAGGATGCGATCGTTCGCACTGCGCCGGCTTGTCGGCTACGAGAGAAGTGTGCACCGTAGATCGGACGAAGTACTTAAGCGGATCCTTAAACGTTCTGATTTCGACCGAAAACCGATACTCCTAGCTGAGCGCGGCACCGGGCTTGTCTGCCATAATCCTGAGCGTGGCCCTAGCGCTACCGAGGCCCTACGATATTGGCCAGTGCTCGCTGTCTTCGTGGAGAACAAGGAAGCAGTCTTCCTGGATCACCCTTCGCAAATGGGCCTGGTTCCGATGGGCATGCAACTTGCCTTAGGAGGGAAAGTCCTACGTTTTCAGCCGCGCTGAATCGTTCTGAAATCCCCTGAATGGGTTGCAGCCGGAGTTTAGGCTTAAGTCGATGTGGTATATGAGAGAACAGGCGTTTCACCGCCGCCACCCCCTGCAGGTGATTGCATGGATATCGCGACCGAGGATCTTGGGGGCGAAATTACGAAGGTCACCCTGCGTGGTCGCCTCGATACGACAGGGGCCGTCCAGCTCGAATTACCGTTCAACAGACTTGCAACCGAGCAACGGAAGGTCCTCGTTGACCTTTCGAGCGTGAGCTTCCTAGCCTCCTACGGCATCCGCGTGCTTCTAGTCGGCGCCAAGATCGTAGACGGTAAAAACGGTAAGCTTGTGCTCTCGTGTCCTGCTCCCAGCGTTGCCAAAGTTTTGAAGACGGCCGGAATTGACCAGGTGATTCCGATCTTTGACAGCGAAAGTACTGCCATCGCGGCGTTGAAATAGTGACGACCAATGTCAACTTCGGATGTAAGTCGTCTAGTGCTACGCAACCATCCTGCCGAATTGAGGCGACTCGCAGTTTGGGTTGAGCGCTGGACGCAAGAAGGCGTGTCTCCAAACGTGTCGTTCGCTCTTCAACTTTGCCTCGAAGAGGCAGTCGCCAATGTGATCATGTATGGAGCGACCGATGGTGAGCTCAAAATTGCGATCGAGCTGGAACGCCTTGGTGGTACGCTGGTCGCTCGGATTGAAGACAATGGCCAACCCTTCGATCCAACACAAGTGGCACCACATCCTCTACCGAGCACGCTCAAGGATGCGAAGATTGGTGATCTTGGCATCCATCTTGTGCGTAGCTTTGCGAGCCGAATGGATTATGAACGACGTCATGGTCGCAATCGCTTGACCCTGCGTTTCGAAGAGCAAGTAGGACCGGCGCCATAGTTCGAGATCGCCTCGATGCGGGAAGCCTACCTATTCGGACCGTTCCGTCTGCTGGCCCATCAGCGCGAGCTCTTCGCCCACGGCGTACCCATTCCCGTGGGACAGCGAGCGTTTGACATATTGTTGGTGCTGGTAAGCCGCCATGGCCATCTGGTCACCAAGGACGAACTCATGGCCGAGGTGTGGCCAGGCGTCATCGTCGAGGAAAATAACATTCAGGTACACATCTCGGCATTGCGCAAAGTGCTGGGAACGGATGGGGACCCCAAGCGCTACTTAGTGACTGTACCCGGGCGGGGCTATCGTTTCGTGGCACCTGTAAAAACCGGGAGCGCGGACCACTCTGCACCATCGACGACCGCCTTGGCCGAGCAAACAGTAGCAGCACCGGGCACAGTGGGAAGTCAGCAGGCTGGCAACAATCTTCCCAACCAGTTGACCAGCTTGATCGGTCGGGAGACCGAAGTCGCAGAGATCAAAGCAGAACTCTCCAATTACCGCCTCGTGACTCTGACCGGCGCCGGGGGCGTCGGCAAGACCCGGCTGGCGATTGAGGTGGGCCGAAGCCTTCTCGAGCGGTACCCCGACGGAGTGTGGTTCGTGGAGCTCGCTCCGCTTACCGATGCGCAGCTGATCAGTCCGACCATCGGCGCGATATTGGGGGTTAGCCTAGGCGCTTCGAGCGCGCCTAACACGGCCTTGGCCGCGGCGCTCAGGACCAAACAACTCTTATTGATCCTCGACAATTGCGAGCATGTCATCGAACAAGCTGCGCGCATCGCGGAGGCGCTGATCCGGGTGTGTGCGCAGATGACGATCCTGGCAACCAGTCGTGAGCGCCTGGCGATTGCGGGCGAAATTGTCATCCAGGTGCCATCATTGCCAACGCCACAAGCGAGTGCCAGTCTCTCCGCGAGGGGGGCATGCGAATACGCAGCGGTGCGCTTATTCGTTGAACGAGCGAACGCCCTCGGCGTTGGATTAATTTTGAACGACACCAACGCGCCCGTAATCGGATCGATCTGCCGTGGGCTGGACGGAATTCCGCTGGCCATTGAACTGGCAGTGCCGCGACTAAGGGTTTTCTCTGTTAGTGAGCTGGCCAGAGGCCTTGAGGAGCGCTTCCGGCTGTTGACGGGAGGCAACCGCACGGCCTTGCCGCGCCAACAGACACTGTATGCTCTGATCGACTGGAGCTATGCTCTCCTAAATGACGCTGAAAAACTTTTGCTGACCCGATTAGCTGCTTTCTCAGGTAGCGCTCTTCAGATCTCGATTACGGCAGTTGTTGCATGCACTGTCATTGCGCCCGAGCAGGTTGGGGATCTCCTGCTTTCATTGGCTGAGAAGTCCCTGGTCTACCCCGATCCAGTCGGTAACGAGACCCGCTACCGCTTGTTGGAATCAACGCGGTATTTTGCAGCTGAGAAGCTTGGACCTGCAGCGGACATTCGACGACGGCATGCCGAGCATTTTCTCGATCGGTTTTCGGTAGCAACCGCTGAATGGGAAAGCACGCCGACGCAGCAATGGATCGTGCGGTATGAACCTGATCTCGACAATTTGCGGGGTGCGTTGGAATGGGCGTTTGGGGAGAGCGGTGATTTGAGTCTCGGGCTGAATCTCGTAGGCCACAGCCACGTGCTATGGGCCGAGCTAGGCCTAGTGCAGGAGCATCGGCATTGGGTCGACCGAGCGCTCGGTAACGTCTGCAACGTGACTCCTCCCGAGATCATGGCACGGCTCCTGTCTTGGCAGGCTGGCGATGTGCGGGAGATCGATGATCCCACCGATTACGAGGAAGCCATGCGTGCAGTTAAGCTCTATAGAAAAGTTGGCGACGGCTTCCAGGAAGGGCGTGTGCTGTTAAGGGCGGGTACGTCACGGCTATCGCTCGATACTCCGGAGGAGGCAGAAGGCTTGCTGCGGAAAGCGCAGGCGCTGCTTCGCCCATTCGGTCCCACGAAGACGTTGGCAAAATGCCTAAGCGCCCTGGCGTCCGCTCGGTTATTCGCCGGCGACATCGCCAAGGCGCAAAAACTGCACGATGAGGCGATTTATATCTTCCGAGAGCTTGGCGAAAATATTTGAGTGTTCGGCGGTTAACGACAAAATAAGATTGGATTAGGGATTGCTGGGGCAATGAAGCCAAGCTCAGGCGGTCGGCTACGAAATGGATTGCTGTATTGCCCCACTGATCCTCGCCAATAATCTCTTTCAACCATTTCCATTTGCTCTTGTGCAGACTTCGAGCTCACGCCTCTACCGCCGCATTCCTCGCAAATGAAGGACCACGACGGGGGCGCTCCACCACATGCCCAGCAAGTTGACATCGACGTGTCTCCTTCCGTTTTGCACCACGTCCTCAGGATTGTGACGATAACTGACCGCACGCGATAGGTACTTAAGGTGTCCTGAATTGTTCTGAATTAGCGAAACTGGGGCCCCCATCGACCCTACTGCCCCAATGGACCGGCGCGGGCAATTGCCAGACAGCACGCCCTAGTCCTCGTCCGCTTCCCGGCGGACCGCCGGGCGCGCCAGGTCTCTTGAACTTTGGCCAGCCGGACGAACCGATAGCGCGATCCACCCGTCGGGCTGCTCCAGGTGTTCGTTGAGCCGCACGCCGGGCCGGCTGTTGCGCCAGATGCGCGCTACCGTCGCCTTCCGCCTAGTGACGGGCTCCAGGCGAATACGCGTGGCATCGAGTTTCAGAAGGTAGATCCAGTTGGAGCCGTATGGCGGGCGGTCGGCGGGAACTGGAGGCAAGGCTGATGAACCGGAGGGAATGCAGGCGATTTCAATAGAGCTTGTGCATCTCATTGCGCTCGACCCTTGCCTGCAAATCTTCTGAAGCGTCCGGCATAGCTACTGCTTTTTCAGAACTTGTGCATACGTTGGCAATCCATCGATAGGGCCCCAGCGGTCCGGCTCCCACATGCCTGGGGCCTGGTCTTGCGTGCGCAGGAAGTGAGCCAATCTGATCCACCGCAGGACAGCAGTATCGCGTCGGAACGCTACTTGAACAATTCGGGTCCTGGATCGGGAATGAAGCCGTTGCGGTTTGGCATCTGCACGCGCGGAAGCGTCTCGGCATCGAGCACCACCGCTTTGTTGCCACTGGTTGCAATGATTTACTCGATCACCTCGTCGGCGCGGGCGAGTAGCATTGGCGGAATTTCGAGGCCGAGTGCCTTGGCAGTCTTGAATTTCGTCGGCTGCATGACTGGCAGGTCGGCCGCTTTCCCTCGAAGTTAATGAGCCCCGTTGGTCGTTTTCGTCAGATCGCGACGAGTGCTTATTCCGCGGCCTGCCGTGATGGTGAGCGGACGGCCTCAAGCCCGTCCGCCTCAGTCGCGGAGATCGTCGTGCGCACCATGAGCCGCGCCTCGTGGGCTGGCCATGGTCGACCACGATGCATGGTCGCGCGGTTGTCCCACATGACGACGTCACCCTTACGCCAGGTGTGCACATAGCTGAGCCCCGGCGCGGTCGCGGCATCCATCAGCTCAGCCAGCAGCCTTTGCGCTGCCGCCTGCTCCATACCCTCGATCGCATAGGCGTGCGAGGCAAGGTAGAGGGCGTTGCGGCCGTTCGCCGGGTTCTTCCACACCATGCGCCAGCATTGCGGTGGTAGGGCCGCACGCTCCTCAGGGCTCGCCAGGTCGTACGCAATCTTGCCGCGGGAATGGGCGTAATCGTGCCAGGCGAAGGAGCTCTCGAGCCGCTTGTGCAGCGCCGGGTCGAGCCGTTCCCAGGCGAGGCGGGTCGAGACGAATTCAGTCTCACCTCCCAGCGCCGGGATGACGCGCGCCGAGAGTACAGAGGCCAGCGCCGGCACGCGCTTGAAGGTGCTATCAGTGTGCCAAAGCTGGTTCGCCTTGTTGCGCAGGGCAAGCCGGTGATCCGCTGCCACGACCTTGCCGCTCTCGTCGATCGTGCTGAGAATCACGAGGTTGGTGCCCGCGCCCAGCGAGCCGACCTTGGTCACTTCGAGCGGTCCGAATCGGCGCGAGAAGGCGAGCTGTGCCTCGTCGGTCACGTCCTGGCCGCGAAATACAATGACTGAATGCTGCTCGAACGCTGCGCGCGTCTCCTCGTATGCGGGGGTGTCGGCCGCGATCTCGGCGAGTGTCACGCCGCGCAACTCGGCGGTGAAGCCCGGACCCAGCGGGACGATCTCCATCGGCGAGCCCTCCGTTGCTTCGGTTCCTCAACTTTCCCCCAAAATCGCCCCGCCAGCAAGGAAAGGCTCAGTGCGATGCTGATTATTCGCGCTTGCCCGCATAATCGGCAGCACGCATTCTAGCTGGACCGTGGCATGTCGAAGGACGCATGACATGAAATCCTGCTGGTACCCGGCGATCATAGCCGCGGCGATCGGTCTCGGTTCCGGCGCGGCGCTCGCGCAGCCTTGGCCGTCCAAACCGATCCGGGCCTTCATTCCGTTCGCCGCCGGCAGCGCGACCGATATCGTGCCGCGTGCGTTGTTCGAGCCTCTCGGCGCGGAGCTCGGCCAATTGATCATTGTCGAAAACCGCGGCGGAGCGGGCGGAACGCTCGGTATGGGCGCGGTCGTCCGGGCCGACCCCGACGGCTACACCATCCTGGCGAATTCGTCGGCACACACCGTCGCGCCCTGGATCGTGCCGAACTTTCCGTTCGATCTCACCAAAGACCTGTCCGGCGCCCTAATGATCGGCCAGAACGCCAATATCTTGATTGTGTCGCCCGCCAAGGGTTGGAAGACCGTGCAGGACCTGGTCGCCGCGGCCAAAGCCAAGCCCGGGTCGATCAACTACGGTTCGGCCGGCGTCGGCACCGCGACCCATATCGCGGCCGAAAAATTCCGCATCGCCGCGGGCTTCGAGGCGGTCCACATCGCCTACAAGGGCGGCGCCGAGGCACTCGCCGACATTCTCGCGGGCCGGATCGACTTCTACTACTGCCCGATCTCGACGGCGCTTCCCTTCATCGAGGACAAACGCGTGCTCGCCCTCGCCGCGAGCACGTCGACGCGGGCGCCTGAACTGCCCAACGTGCCAACATCGCTCGATGCCGGCTATCCGAAGTCCGACCTGACCATCTGGTACGGCGTGTTCATGCCGTCCAAGACACCGCGCGAGATCGTCGAGAAATTCAATGCGGCGGCGACCCAGGTACTGGCCACGCCA
>Ga0307503_10000252_pt1 | contig 12531 bp, 10 predicted proteins | sample 17_S_MG_FD_194514 | JGI IMG/M metagenome (GOLD analysis project Ga0307503, IMG submission 194514) | Soil microbial communities from Populus trichocarpa stands in riparian zone in the Pacific Northwest, United States - 17_S | ecosystem: Environmental > Terrestrial > Soil > Riparian zone > Trees... | reverse complement strand
GACGCCCTGGATGACGCCAAGGTACTTCAGCAGTTGCGCCGATTGCAGCTGCTCCAGCTTGCCGCCGCTGTTCAGTTGCTTGAACAGTTCCGCCGTCGCGCCCCACGTCGCCCCCGGACTTGCATCTGGACGCAACCGTTGGATCAGCGACTGCACCTGACCGAGATCGACATGCTTGCCGAGCAGTTGGTCGAGCGGCACTCGGCCGCCGCCCGGCATGGTCGCCATCAGCCCGGTTCCGCCGCCGGTCGCATCGCCGCCCCCGCCCGCCTCCTGATCGGCTGGCGCTGGAGCCGCATCCGCGCCTGTCGGCGGCGTGTATGGCTTCTCGTCTGCCGGAGTCGACGACACCTCGGCGGGAAGAGGTATGCCCGTCTCATCCACCGGCGACGGTCGCTGGGCCGCAGGCGTTTGGCTGTCCCAAAATCCCTGACCCGCCCTAGCCGGCCCTCTATTCCACCGGACTTCCGGCCTTCCTCCCGGTGGCCCCGCATTATCCGGTATCGGCAGCGGCGACAGAGGTGGCGGTATCCGCGCCGTCGCCTCATCCGGTGTCTGCGTTGTGTATCCGCCGCCCGATCCCGGCTCACTGCCGCCCGCGTCGTTGGGCGGCTGAGCCGGGTTCCCCCCGCCGCTATTCGGAATCGCCGCGCCGGGCGGACCCATGCCGCTAGGCCCCCAATCGGGCTGAGAGGCCGGTTGCCCTCCCTGCGGCATATCTGGCGATATCGTCGACATCTGCGATTGCGGCACACTTCCATACGGCGAGCCTCCCGGCGGCATCGGGCGCGGCGAGAACCGCCCAGGTGGCGTGTAGTACTGCGGCTGGGGTGTGCTGGCCGTCCCCGGCGCAGGTGGCTGACCGCCAGCCATTGCCGGGTTCAGTGCTGCGGCCGGAGTAAACCCGCCACCCATGCCGCCGCCGCCCATCGCGCCGAGGGCGGACGGCGAGCCGAAGAGGGCGCTGATCTCGCTGCCGGGGATGCTGCCGAGGATGTCCTGCCATTCCTGCTTGCGCCGGTATTCCTGCAGCACCTGCTCCAGCCCGCGTCGCCGCGCCCCCGCCTCAAGGCCCTGCGCGATCCCCGAGAGGCCCGCCAGCCCGAAACCGCCAAGTCCGCCGATCGCCATCACAGCATCCTTTGGTACATCGAACTAACCTTCTCATACCCGAGGCGTTTAAAGAACGGATCTAGCGGACGCTTCTCGTTGTCGTGCGCCCTGATCGCAGTCACGCCGATCGCTCGCAACGCCGCCTCGGCCCCGCGCCACATCGCGATCGCCGTATGCACGTCGCGATGCTCGCAGTCGATGTAGTGGCCGCAGTCGAGCGCCCATAGCTGGCCGCGATAGGCAAACGGCTTATGAAACATCCATTGGATGAAGCCGATCATCAGCCCCTCCTTGCGCGCCACCCAGGTGCGGTAGTGCCCCGCCTTCTCCAGTTCGTACATCGCCGCGAAATCGAACTCGGGCTCGACGTCGGGCAGATGCGACAGCTCGACCCACTGGTCGGCAATCAGGCTACGCCAGTTAGGCTCGCGGAAGATGACCGAGAGAGACTCCCATGCGAACTCAGCTTCCACCTCACAACGACAGAGCCATCGGCGCGGCCGAGGCCAGCGTCTCGCCGATGCCCGCGCTCGCCGCTCCCGCTCCCGCCTCTCCCAGACCTCCGGCAAGCAACGGCGTCGCGCCCCAGCCGCCCGCAGCCGCGCCGCCACCCAGGCCGAGGGCGCTGCCGAGGCTGCTGCCGAGGCCGCCGAGGCCGCCGCTGCCGGAACCGCCGAGGAGGCCGCTGCCGAGGTTGGCGAGGCCGCCGATGCCCTGCGCCGTCTGGTTGAAATTGGTCGTGCCGATCTGGTTGCCTAACTCGCTCCCTGACTGGCCCAGCTTCAGATAGCTCTGCAAATCGTTCAGTACTGTTTGCGGGATTGCGTAGTTCTGGTTGCCCAACGTGATCATGTTCTGCAATGCGCCCTGGTTGGCCTGCTGCTGCGCATTCAGGTTCGTGTAAGGCAGCCCGGCATAGGTATTCTCGCCCTGCGCCGCCTGCTGCAATAACTGATTGGCCCCGCTGTAGCCGCCACTCGCCGTGTTGGCGAGGTTGCCGAGAGTGGTCGCGCCGGTCGATTGCGCCAGCATCGCGGCGTTGGCCGGGGTGAGCAGCGAGGCGAGGGCGGATTGGAAGGCCCCGCCGGCCCCCGCGATGTCGCTGACGCCCGCCTGCGTCGTCGCCAACGCCGGCCGCAACCTCTGCTCGATGCCCTGCGTGTCGAGCCCGCTCGCCGCCTGCCCGCCCTGGATCTGGCGCTGCAGCAGGTTGTTCTCCCAGTCGATGCCGGCATTCGACAAGGCGTTGCCCAAGACGCCCCCGCCATAAGGCGTGCCGGCCAAGCCCTGGTTGGCGAGCGATGCCCCGAGCCGGTCGGTGAGGCGCGACATGGTGCGGTTGCGCAATGCATTCTGCGGGTCGAAGGCAGTGTTGCGGATGTCCCCACCGGCGGCGAACTGCCGGGCGGACGCCAGGTTTCCCTCCTCGATGGCGCGCTGGTAATTAGGATTGAAGGCGTCGCCGAGCAGTTGCATCCCGGCGCCCTGCATCGGCCCCGAGAGGTTGTAGCCGGCCGCGTTGGCCGCGGCGTAGTTCGGGTTGTTGGCGGCGGCAAAGGCGTTGCCGCTCTGCCCGTAAGCGGTGTTGGCGATGTCGGCCAGTCGCTGCGAACCCTGGTAGACGTTGGGCAGGACGCCTTGGTTGAAGAAGTCGTAGGCCGTCTGGCCGCCCTGCACCATCTGGTTGGCGTAAGGGTTGTTGAGGACGCCCTGTGTCGCGGCCTGGACGCCCGGCCACGCCTGCCCGGCCGGCGAGACGTCGCCGAGGCCTTGGATGCCAGCGAGTCCTTGGCTGTACATCGGCCGCAGCAGGTTCTGGTAGCCGGTGTCCGCCTCTGCCTGGGCTTGCGGCTGGTAGGCGGCCTGGGCCGAGCCGCCACTGCTGCTGCCGCCGCCCATGCCGCCCATCATGCCGCCCATTGGATGCTCCTCAAGCAGTGTTCTGAAACGCCCAAGAGACGCCGGTATTGAAATTAGCCGTACACTTCAACCCCGCCGCCGTATAGGCGCTGTCGCAGTTCGAGCCGCCGCCCGCGACCGACGAGATCGCCATCGCCGCCACCGCATTGGCCTGGTAGCCGTCCGTATCGGACGCAGTACCGGCTGCCGTGCCAGACGAGGGGCAAGCGAGAAAGTGCCAGGAACCACCGGACCCCGACACGGCGCCGGAATAGGTTATCAACGCCCCGCCATTGGTCGCGGAGATACCAAACGTCTTGGCCCCAACGTTGACGTCGCGAACGTAGTACCGCCGCCCGATCGTCAAGTTTGCCGGCGGCGCCGTCGCCCCGCCCCCCGTCTCGGTAAAGATGTCGTATGGGTAGAAATAGTCCCCGTTCGCCAGCGTCGTCTCCGGGTCCACCAGACTCCATGTGATCGTACCGCTGGTGGCGTAGTCATAATGGGTATCGGCCCCCCCCACGTTGCCGACATCCGCATAGCTGCCGACGTAATTGCTCTCGGTATAAAGCGGCCCCCACTCGTAGCCCGACGCAAAAAACGGACAGTAGGTATTAAACATCCCGGCAAGCCACGTCGCGCTGTAGGCGGCGATGAACGCCGAGAGGTTCGTGCTCAAGTTTGAGTTGTCACCCAGCAGAAGGCTGACCATCCCGAGGGCGGTAGACATGTACCAGGACATGAAATTACTGCAGATCGTGAGGTCGCGTCGCGATGGGAGACTGTAAGAATCAAAAAGAAATATCCCCATTGTCTGGTAATTCGCGCCCTTAAACGCACGGTCGGCGACTTGCCAATCAAGGTTGTTCTTTAATACGCGGACGAAGTAGGACTTCTCGTCGGAGCCGTCCGGGGCGGCAAACGCGGCATAACCAAGTCGAAGGAACGCCCACGCGCCCACCCGCATCGCGGTCCCGCCCTCGGTTATTACCGTCCCGTAGTAAGTGGTCCCCGTACCGTTTACCTGCAGGTTCCGGTTGGGCAGATACGCCTTTTGAATGATCGACTGATTGCCGTTGTAGTAAATCACCTGGCGCAGATACGCACCGCCCTCCATCACCCAGACGGGATAAAGCGGGTGGGGCAGATGGCTGCCGTCGACGCAAAAACTCACCGTGAATTGTCCGCCGCCGCCGGTAAACGTGCCGGCGCCACTGCCGATCTGCGAAGAACACGTGCCGCCGAGGGCGGTTAATGTCTCAACCCCGGTCCCCAGGCCGGCAGGCAGTTGCGCAGTCGGAAGCAATCCCGGGATCTTCCCGGTCGCGTCGTTTCGCAACGCGATTCCCATCGCACACATCGCCCAGGCATTGGCTCGCGCCTGCAACTGCGCCGCCTGCGTGTTGGCGACGTGGTAGGCGCATCCCCACTCGGTCATCAAACCCAGATCGAAGCGCGGACCCGTTGCCGTCAGGTCATTGCACAGATCGCCGCGAGCCAGCGGGCCGATACCGGGACGGACAAACAGACCACTGCCCGCGCCTGTCGGGATCAGTTTGCCGGTAGCGCCCCCCGCGATGGCGTGCGGCAGGGTGTCGTACAGAAAGACCGTGTCGGCTGTTTGGTATGCCGCCCAATAGATATTCCCAGCGCCGAACCCGCTGCCACTTGGCAATGACGTGCCCCGGAAGGTAACGCCGGTCGGAAGCCCGGAAGAATTAGCCCCGAATATGTAGTTGAACGCGCCGGTTGCTGTGACGAGTCCCGTGGAAGTGCTGATCGAAGCCGACCACTCGGAAACCGGCGTGTATGACAGGCCAGTCTTGAACGGCGGGATCTTCTTTGTGGCGCGGGTCTGGGTGTAGTCCTGCGTTACGAAGACGACCGGCTCGTTGGCGGTCCAGTCCCACAGCCCATCGTTGCGGCAACCCACCGCGATCGAGCCGCAATGCGTCCGCACATCGGTCCAGGACCGCTGCGTCACCGTCGCCCGCTTCCAGGCGAGATTGAAATTGAACCGGCTCGGGTCGGCCTTGAACAGTTGCGTGTTCTCGATCCACGGGCCGCGTGAGGCGATCGGCCCAAGCGAGGTGTCCGCCTTCTGGCAGACCCAATACTCCATCACCGCCTGCAGGAATTGGTGCGTCGAGCCGGTGTTGACCAGATCGGCGCGGACCAGGACGTGAAGGCCCAACGGTCCCTGGCCGTAACTCTCGATCGTGTTGGTGACGCCGGCATCGAAGGTCGCGATGTAAGTGCCGGCCTTGTCCATGTTGTTGCCGCTGGTGCCGGTCGTCGTGACACCAGACACCTCGACCGTATCGGCCAGCGCCGTCCAATTCGTATTCGTGCGGCTGGTCGTCGTTGACCAGGAACCGGCGGCGGCGGTCAGGACAAGGCTGGACGTTCCCGCGCCCGCGATCGAGATGCCGCTGAGATTGATGTGGAGGTCACACCAGGCGAGCGAGCCGTCGTTGTGGGTAATCAACCCCATTCCCTGGACAGGGACGGAGACGCCGCCCACGGTCGCCGTGACGATCGAGCCGCTAGGGACATCCCCCGCCTTGAACGGCTGCCCTACCTGCCAGAAAGCCGTCGCCGGCAGGGAAGAGCTGTCGGCGTTGTTGATCGTGCGAGTGACGATCGACCCGCCACCGCCACCACCGCCGGTGGTACTGGTCCCGCCGCGGAAAATAAGCGCGTTCGCCGCCGGCGCGGAGAGCGCCAGAAGGGAGACGCCGCCAAGCAAAACCTCGCGGCGTCGCATCAGAAATTATTCCGGCCGGCGCTGCGCATGTTCGTAATCAGCGTTGCCGCATTACCGGAGCTCAGGACGCTGCCGTCATACCGGAACTCGGTGCCGCAGCCGTCGTTGCTGCTGCCGGTATCCGACAGGATGCCGATGTTCCCTCCAGGGGTCGTGCCGCCGCTGCCGCCGGTCGTGTCGGTCGAGCCGTTGACGTAAAGAGCTACCGCGCCCCCGCCAGCCGCAGAGGTTCCCACCATCGCGAGCCAGGTGTTGTTGGTTATAGCGATCGGCGCGCCGTTAAACCCGCCGTTGTAGATAACCGCGGCGGGGGTGACGTTGATGCCGAAGATAATGCCTGCGCCGCCGGAACCGGCGTTCCACATGACGCGCGCGTTACCGCCGGGAGTCGAACGCTCGACATACGCCATCGAGAAACTAATGGCGGAAGGCGCAAACGTACCGCCGAAATAAAGAGCCTGGTTGAGGCCGGTAGTGCCGGTAGAGCAGGCGGCAGGAATGGTTCCATTGAAGTTAGGCACGAATTGCGCCCGGTTTCCCGGGCCTGTCTGCGTTATGTTGCCGATGCCGCTGGTGGTCTGGTCGTACCATGTCTTGATGGTGCAAGCGTTGGTCGCGAAGGTCGTTCCGCAAGTGGTGCCACTGATGACCTGGGTGCTGGAAACGATGCCCGTCGTCGGATCGCTGTTTACGTCCTGGCACAGCGTGTCGATGTTACCTGGCGACAGGCACAGATTGATGGCCTTGGTGCCCCGCAAGGCCGAGGTGTAGGCGAACAACCCATAATACCCGCTTGCCCCCGCCACGGCATCGCCGGAGCCGGTAAATCCACCGCCGCCGGCAGAGTGAACCGTGCCGGGACCGGGCCAAGGCATCCCCACTTGGGCATTGGCCGTGACCGGCAGCAGCAACAGGATGGCGACGAGCCACCTCATCGCGCGACCCGCCAGTTAAGCGTGATCGCGCCTGGGGTTATCGAGGAACTGGTGTTGTTACAAACCTTGAAGTTCACGTTGTTGGCAGTCGGATACGAAACAATGGTCAGCATTCCTGCCACCAGCGGGATGTAGCCGGTCACCGCGGTCGGATCGCCGTTGAACGAGGCGGTGACGACGTCGGTGGTCGCCGTGCCGGTCGCCGCTGTGGTGACCACCGAGGCGCAGGTAGCCGACGCAATTGCGCTGGTGCCGAGGGCGGAGGTGCCGCTGGCGATCGTGCCGGGGGTCGCGGCAGCGATGTTGACCCGATAGGCGGACGTGCCGTCGCCCTGGATATAGGCCAACTGGTGCCCCGCCAGCGTGATCGAGGTCGCTGCGCCGTTAAGCGTGTCCGAGCCCGACCGGGCGATGGTGCAGCCGGCGTCGCAGACCACCGCGACGGCGTAGCCGGCTCCGGCCGTTGCCGCGGCCAGCACCGTCACCGTGGTGGCGGCGACATTCGTCATCCACACCGTCTTGCTGGCATCGGTGGTCAATAGCGTGTAGGACGCGCCGCTCTGGCTGTTGGTGGTGTTGGTCAATGTGACCGCGGCGGTGCCGCTGGAGCCGCTGGGAACGGTCAGGCCGTTGCCGAAGGCGACCGTGCTGACGCCGGTCGAGGTGCCGCCGCCCGCCGTCACGGTGATCGTGCCGCCACCGCCGCCGGTCGAGGCGACGGTCTGGTTCGGCCAGGTGCCGGTAACCGTCACGTTACTGCCGGCGACGAGGGACGGGGTTGCGGTGCCGGTGCCGCCATTGGCTACGGGCAGGAGGCCGGTGACGCCGGTCGTCAATGGCAAGCCGGTCAGGCCAGTGGCGACGCCGCTGGCGATCGTGCCGAGCACCGGAGCGGTCATGATCGGCGCGGTCAATGTCTTGTTGGTCAGGGTCTTGGTGGTCGCCGCCAGATAGGTGTCGAGCGCCGCCGGGGTGGTGGTCGAGGCCGGGTTGGCGGTCTGAAACATCGGGATCAGCTCGGGACCTGTGAGCGCCCCGCCCGGGCTCAGCGTGTTGATCGTCCCGTCCGCCCAGGCCGGGGTGGCGCATAGCAGCATCAGGACGACGAGTCTCTTCATGGTGCGCTCACTGGATCAGGAGGACGATTCCGGTATTGATCAGGAACTTGTTGCCGGTATTGATCAGGAGGGCGCTGGCCGGCGCAGCGGGGCCCGCCTTGAAGACCCGGATGTCGTCAAAGCCGAAGCCGAAGCCGATGCCCTGGGCCAGAACCGGCCCGGCGGCAAGCAGCAGCCCGATTAGTAGAAAGCAAATACGGTTGTACACGACGTGCCTGCGGACATGAGTTGGATGATCGAGTAGGGCAGGTTGGCGCCGGCCTGGACATTGGTCAGGGTCACTGCCGCGCTGTCCTGGATGAAGCGCACCGCGATGTTGCAGGCCGCCGCGTCGCCGATGAAGAGGCCGCGGGTGGCGGTGAAGACCGTGGTGTCGCTCTTGGTGAGGGCGCGGGCCGAACGGGCTTGGTTGAAGACCGCCTGGCCCGAGGGCGGCGCGGGTGGTTGCTGCGCCACCGCCATCGTGGTTGCGGCCACCACCAGCCAGAACCCGATCGCGATGGCGATCAGGAGGAAGACGCCGCCGCTGCGGTTGCGCGGGGCGAGGTGCTCGTCGCGTATGCTGCCGTCGAACATCAGCGTTTCCCCTTCGCTTTCCCGGCCTCGGACAACCCGATGGCGATGGCCTGCGCCCGCGATTTGACTTTGGGTCCGGTCGCCGAGCCGGAGCGCAACTTGCCTTCCTTGAACTCGGTCATGACCCGGTGGACTTTCTTCTGCGAGGCCGATTCTTTCTTCGCCATCACGGTTTCATCCTGCCGATCTCGAACCAGCCGCCGGTGCCGCCGTTCGCCGCCAGGGTCAGCGTGCTGCCGGCCGCGCCGACATAGTTGGCCGAGCCGTTTAGCTGCACGGTGCCGAAGCCGCCGCCGGTCGTGTTCTGCACCGTCGCCGTCGATTGAAAGACCAGAGTGATGACCCGGTTGGCCCACTGGCCGTTGATGAACTGGAAGGTAGCGGTGCCGGAAACGGTGAAGACCTGGCCGACCGGCGGCAACGAAACGCTGGTGCCGCTGGCGACGATCGGCGATCTCGCCGCCCCGGACATGATCGTCCGCCCGGCGTGGGTGACAGGGTCGCCGAAGAAATTGTTGCTGCCGATGAAGATGTTCGCGGTCGGGTTGGGCACGTGGATCGGCGTCGGATCGACCGACGTGCCGATATAGGTGTTGTTGATGGAGACCTTCTCGGTTGTCGAGGGGATCTCCATCGCGGTGTTGACCGCGCCCATCTGGAAGCCGTCGATGAATGTGTAGCCGTCCGAGGCCGCCGCGATATTGATGCCGGTGGTGTTGGCGCTGGCGAGCACCCCGCCGACGATCCGCAGGATGGCGCTCGCGCCGCCGGTGTGATTGACGTGGATGCCGGTATCGCGCAGGTAGATCGACGGGTTGATCAGGGTGATCGGGCCGCTAGTGCCGGTGACGCTGAAGCCGATCGAGCCCGGCTGGACCGTGATCGGCCCGTCCGTGTCACAGTTCTCGCAGACCTGGCCGTTGGCGTTGATGAAGGCGAACCCGGTGGCGTAGCCATAGGCGAGGTAGTCCCGGATCACGGTGGCGTCGTTGCCGTTGGCGATCGAGAAATTGGCGCCGGTGCGAGTTAGCGCGGAGTCGGGCACGCCGGGAGCGAACGTCGCCCAAGGCCAGGCGTGGACGGCGTGGATCTTCCAGGTATCGAATGAGTTGATGATGCAGATGTTGGTCTGATTGTCGAAATTCATGTCCTCGATCAGACCCTTGTCGAAGCCGTTCGGCCCCGGGCTGGCGCACGCGCCCGCGGCGTAGCCGCTGCTGATGCCGATGGCGAAGCCGAGGATCATGCTGTTCTTGACGGTGAGGCTGTCGCCGCCGTTGGTGATGGCGGTGCCGGCAAAGGCCGAGCTGTTGGCCGAGGGGAACGGCATGCCCGCGCGATAGATCAGGACGCCGTCGATGGTCGTGCTGCTCGATGTGGTGATGGTCGCGGTCGAGGCCAGCCGGATCGCCGGCCGCGTCGAAAAGTCGAAGAACGCACTGTGGTAGTTCGGCGAACCGACATTGCCAGTCGGACCCTTCAGTGTCGTGTTTGGCGGAAAGGTCAAGTTGCCGCCGATAAAGTAGGAGTGGTTGCTCTGGAACAGGGTCTGCCCGGCAGCGGCGTTGAGGGCGTCCTGGAACGCCGCCGTGTCATCGGTGACCCCGTCGCCGACCGCGCCGAATTGCTGCGGCGTCAATATGCTGACAAGCCCGCTCGGCGTGATGCGGTGCAGGGCGCCGCCCTGGGTGATCGGCAGGTACTCGCCAACACCGGTGAGGGCGCTGGCCGGCGGCGCGTTGGTGATGACGCTGGTGATGGTGTTGGGACTCTGCGCGACGGCAGTCGCGATGAACCCGAGAAAGAACCCCGCGGCGGCATAAAGCCGGCGCATCAATGCGACCCTTCCAGAGCGGCGAGACGCTCTTCCAGCTTTTCGATCTGCGCCTGCTGCTGCTGGATGGTGCGGATCAAGAGCGGGGTCAGCCGGCCATAGTCGAGCATCCACGGTTCCATCACCGGGTCGTCGCCGCCGACATGGACCGCTTCCGGGTAGACCGCCGCCACGTCCTGCGCCACCAGCCCGTGCGTCGCCCGCTCGTCGCCCTGCATGCGGAACTCGGAGACCTTGAGCGCCATCAGGGCGTCGAGGCCGCGGTCGCTCTCGACGATGTCGCTCTTCAGCCGCTCGTCGGAAGTCGTGTTGTAGAGCACCGCCGCCGCGCCGTTGCGGGTGATCGAGCCGCACGGCGTGGCGATCGGGCCGTCGAGGAACCACACCAGCTTTGTGGTGGTGTCGGCCCCGGTAGGCCCGCCGCATACCATGACGACGCCGTCGCCGGCCGTGCTGTTGGAGTTGGTGAACTCGGCGATATAATCGGTGGCGCCGCTGACCCCGGGTGCCCGCACGGCCAATCGGCGAGGGCTGACGAAGGTGCCGATCTGCACCCGGCCGACAGCGTCGATCGCCATCTGCTGGACGTTGTTGGTGGCAAAGACAATGGCGCCGTTTTCGTAGTTCCAGACATTGGCGGTAGCGCCGCCCAGCGCCAGTTGAAAGCCCTCGGTCACGGCAGTGCCGGAAGCCGAGTTGTGGATCTGGATCTGGGTAGCCACGCCGCCGCTGGACACGCTCAACGCAGCGACCGGCGCCGCCGTGCCGACGCCCAGCCGGTTATTGGTGTCATCCCAAAACAGGTTGGCGTTGTCCTGACCGAGGCCGGCGGCGGAGGTGGCGAAGGCGACCGAGCCGGGTATCCACGTCGCCGGGCCGGTCGGCGTGCTGGTCAAGGCGGTGAAGTTGGCGTTGACCTGGCTTGCGTCGGCGACCGTGCCGTTGGCGAAGGTGTACGGGATTGCAGGCATCTCTACCCCACCATGATCGGGTTGCCCTGGTCGTCCAGGATCGGCACGTTGTTGTCATCGAGCAGGTAGCCTGGCGGCACCGGCTGCGGCGGCAACTGGTAGCCCTGCACCTCGTAGCGAACATAGAGATTGCCGAGCGCGACGTTGGCCGCGGCCGGAATCGTGATCACCAGGGCCGCCTGCTTGAACACCAACGGCTGGGTCCAGGCCAGCCGACGCTGGCTGAGTACGGCGTCGCCGATAGTACCGCCGCCCCAGACCGCATCGCCCCAGACCATCTCGCCCCACAGGCTGTCCGGCGACAGCGAGAAGCCGGTGCCCCAGGCTCCCTCGCCCCAGACCATCGAGCCCCACAGGCTCTGCGGCGACGGCAATCCGACCAGGAAAGTATGATCGAGGATCTGTTGATCATCGTTGACCGCCTTAATCAGGGCGATCATCCCGTAGGGGATCTGGGTGAAGAACGAGGACTCGATGACGCAATTCTGCGCCATCTCCTGGTTGTCGGGCTGTAGCGAGGTCCGGTAGATGCAGCGCATCTGCGCGTCATTCTCGATGTAGACCGAATCCCGCCGCGGCAGGCTGTCGCTGAACCAGAGGCCGATAAGGCTGGTGTCAGACGAGAACAGGACAAAGCCGAGCGGCGGGTGCGTCGCCGAGGAAGATTGCAGGGATCTGATGTGGCGAGCCGGGAAAGTGTGCGGGCCGCTCCAGCTTTTTAATTTCACATGGAACCAGAACTCTTGCCAGACCGGGCCGCCGGCTTCGATGCCGCCTGACGAGAGGGCGCTATAGACGCTGATCCGGTAGATATCCTCGTTGTAGGCGGCGGACATCCGCGTCGGCCAGACCGCATTGATAAACGGCTGGGCGATGCCGTCGCCGTTGGTGCCGAGCGGCGGCGAGGCGTTGCCTTGCTGGTCGATGATCCGCAGACCGTCCGGGGCGATGAACATCAATCCGGCCGGGGTCGAGGCGATCGAGAGCGGCGCCAACGTGCCGACCGCCTCGCTGCTGTTGTTGACCTGGAGGTTGTTGGTCGACTGATCGCCGGTGATCTGCTGGTAGTTGGTGCCGCCCTGGAACGCAATCAGGCTCTGGACGATGCCGCCGACGAGCGCGTTGTTAAGGCCGAGCGGGGCCAATGCATTGACGTGCAGACCGTTCTGAAAGGTCAAGGTCTGCACGGCGGTGCTGTTGCTGACGGTGACGGCCGCGCCGCTGTCGGAGAAGGTGACGGCGCCCAGATGATCGGAGCCGCTGGGCGGCGAGTTGTGCGCGAACCACGCCCTGCCGGCGAACTGGGCGACCGCGACCG
>Ga0307503_10000251_pt1 | contig 12532 bp, 10 predicted proteins | sample 17_S_MG_FD_194514 | JGI IMG/M metagenome (GOLD analysis project Ga0307503, IMG submission 194514) | Soil microbial communities from Populus trichocarpa stands in riparian zone in the Pacific Northwest, United States - 17_S | ecosystem: Environmental > Terrestrial > Soil > Riparian zone > Trees... | reverse complement strand
GCGTACAACTCGACCAGCAGGGTGCCGAAGTCCCCGGCCTCGCCCACGGTCTGCCAGTCGGGCATGATGCCCGAGGCCAGGCCCACCAACTGGGCACGGATCGAGGTGAAGTCCCGGCTGGTGTAGTCGAGGACCGCCTGATCCTTCAAGCTCTCGTCATCGAGCGTGATCAGCACGCCAACGTCACTCATGGGGTTCCTCCTGGGATCAGTTCGCCGGGGGTCATGCGAGCGTGCTCGTAGAAGAACGACGACCCAGCATCGAGAGGCACCGTCAGCGTCACGTCAGCCGCCAGCACGGACGGCTTGTAGACGATGTTGACGTAGAGCACGGTGGAATCGACAGGCGCCTGGACCTCGATGCTGCGCACGATGCAGCGAGGGACGAAGTCCTCCAGCCGCTTGCGGATGACGCCAGCAGCGTCGTTGCGCACAAGCTCGTCTCGGGGGTCGAACAGCGCCGCCTGGATGTCGCAGCCGTAGCGAGGGCGCATCACCCGCTCGCCCTGGTTGGTCATCAGGGCGTCGATCACCTGGCCGCGCACGATCTCCTCGTAGGTGGCCGAGACAGCCACGCCCTTGGAGTTGGTCAGTCGGAAGGGGAAGGAGATAGCTCTCATCACGATGTCCAGGAGGAGATCCAGCGATCTTCGTGGAGGGTGAGGTAAGGCCGAGATCGGGTCGGCTCCTCCATCTCCCAGAAGGGCTTGTAGTTGGCGTCCATAGGCGGGTAATCATCCGGGTTGGGGCGGGTGAGGAAGAGGATCGTCTGGAACGACTGGTTGTCGGCCTTGTGCCCGACCGTACGCACCAGCCACTTGCCGTCGTACTTGGAGTAGACGAAGGTCTCCTTCACGGTGACGATGTTCACGCACATCAACGGGAAGATGTCGGCGTCGCCCCACATGCGAGCGACAGCGGTCTGACCCCAGGAGTCGAGGCGCACGTCCATGCCGTCCATGTAGGCCTTGGCCTCGGGCTGGCTGTGCAGGACGGCGTCGGTCTCCTGGATGTAGCCCTTGAACTCCCCGGTCTGGACCAGCGTCTCCACCGAGGTGCCGTTGAAGTAGCCGACCTTGGCACCGAGGTTCTCCTTGGAAACCCCGGCGAACTCGGTGGCCGAGAACTCGATCAGGTGACGGTCGTCAGGCTCGGTGTTGTTGCTGCGCAGCGTGGCGTAGGGAGCCATCTCCCGGTACCACCGGTTGGGGTCGTGCAGCATGACCACGCCGTAGCGGGAGAACACCGACCAGCCGACGCGCTTGGCCAGCTTCAGCACCATCTCCCAGTCGCTCTCCTCGGTCTGGGCCAGCCCTGACCAGAGGAAGGAGTGGGGGTGACCCCCGAAGCCGAGGTCGTTGGCACGTACCAGTTCACCGGCCGCAGTGGTAACCGACTTGTCCAGCCAGAAGTGGGGCTTGCCTTCGAACATCATCTTCGTCGCCCCGAGCACGGTCAGCCCGAACGACAGCGACCCCTGCGACTTCTGCTCGTTGGTGATGTCGGTGATGTAGCCATGGAACAACTCGGTATGGGGTGGCACGCCGAAGTAGAACGAGAACGGCATGTCGAGCATGTCCTCGGTGTTCTCCATCGTGGACGAGACGCACGAGATGGTGGTGTGGTCGTGCTGGCCCTCGGCCAGGGACACCGAAATCTCGGTGACGGAGATGTCGAGTTCCTCGCCGTTGAGACGCGGCCCCCATACCGGGGTACGGCCTCGTGTGTTACGAGCACCACCGCCAGCAGCGGCATCGACCTGGGTCATCGACATCAGGTGAGCGGCACCCTGATCCGGTCCCCCGTCTGGAAGTCGAGGGGGTAGTACACCTGCGGGTTGAGCGTGGCCAGTTCGTGCCAGCGCCGGGGGTCATCGAAGAACTTGAAGGCGAGGAACTGCAACCCCTCGCCGTCCTTGACGTAGTAGTCGAAGGCGTCGGTCGTTGAACGACCTTCCACCTCGGTGGTCATGAGGTACAACGTGTCGCGGTACGCGCTGTGCAGGCGCAGTGAGGTACGCCCCTGCTCGCCGTCGAGCAGCGGGTAGCCGTACTGGTTGTAGCTGTGCGTCTTGGCGAAGCCGTGCTCGGCTGCCTGGTACCGAGAACCTTGCGCTATCACAGTCAGCCTCCTCCCCCGCTGCCAACGCCACCACTCCTGGAGGGGTGGGGACGGACGGCGCAGTTGTAGTTGACCGCCGCATCGTTGGAGAGCGTGGACTTGTAGATGTCCTTGGATGATGACCCGGCGTGCATCACGATGATGTCGTCGCCCTGGATCGACCAGATCATGCCAACGTGTCCGGTGGCGTGGCCGGGAGCGTTGATCCGCAGGAGGATGTCCCCCGCCGTGCAGTGCCTCTTGATCAGCCCGTGCTGGCCTTCGTTGTGCCGGGTGGGGAAGCCCCACAGGCGGCGACAGGTCGTGTTGCTGCTCTTGAAGCCCTCGTACATCGTCTGGGTGGCCGGGGCGTTGCCGTGGATCCCCTTGGTGATCTTGTCGTAGTCCTCGACCAGCTTCAGGTTGGGCTTGGGGTCGTCCCACACCGTCCAGCCGAGAGACCCCGACATCCCAAGCTCGGCGTAGCAGGCCCAGATGAAGCTGGAGCAGTCGCAGAACTGCCATAGCTCGTTGCGGTGGGGGATACCGCCGTATTGCAGGTGGTTGACCGGCTCGCCGCCGTCCTCCTGGATGTCGAGGAAGCCTGGCTGCTCTTCGAAGGCCCGTGCCCAGCCGTGCGACATCGCCTCCCGGTTGAGCCTGATGTAGCCCTCCTCGTCACCGGACGGGATGGGGTCGGTGATGGACGAATCGACAGGGGCGTCAGTGGGGTCGGCCTCACCGTCACCGTCGCCGCCACCCTCGTCACCCCCGGTGCCCTCGTTGCTCCCGGCATCGAAGGTGATGGGAACGTAGGCGAAGTTGTAGCGCACCGGCTCGGTGACCGGGAAGGGGATCGACTCCAGTGCTCGCACCGTCTCGGGCACGAAGGTGGTGATGTCGCGCTTCGGGCCGAAGTAGACGACACGCATCTGGAGGTTGATGCGCATGCGGGTCGGCACCATCTTGTGTGTGAAGCGCTCGTAGGTCACCGAGGCGTTGAGCGGGCGCCCCTGCACCGTCAACTCCGTGGAGAACACGACGGTGATGTCACGGGGGTTGACCATCATCACGCCGTTGTCGGGGAGGCTGTTGTTGGAGGTCGAGGGCTTGACGTTGCGGACCACGAGATCGAAGTAGTCCATGTCCACCATCACGCCGCGGTTGTCCTTCTCCATCGCCTCCTCCTGGCGGTCGAAGAAGATTTCGAAGTTGAAGTTGAGCATCGACGGCGGGGCGACGAGGTTGCCCGACTGGAACACGGTGTTGAAGGGGTCGAGCGCTCCTTGGTCGAGGTAGTTCATGTAGTCCCGGCTGATCTGCTCGGGGTTGTACATGAAGTAGAGCCGGGACATCGAGGCGTCGTCGTTGAGGGCGTACTCGGCGCGCCGGATGTAGCCACGCAGGATGTGGGGGGAGTTCAGCCCGCCCGTGACGTGGATCCCCTCCATCGTGGTGCCAGCCGTGCCCTTGGTGAAGGGCGGGTTGGTCTTCCACTGGTTGGAGTAGTCCATCCACTCATAGATCGTCTGCTGGTTCTGGGTGCTCGTGCCGGTGTCGGGGGTGGGGGTGACGACGGTCGCCGCCACCTGCGTGGAGACGCCCGTGCGCAGGTACGTCGGCCGCAGCGTGTTGGTCGCCATCAGTTGGACCTCTCCAAGCGCCTCTTCATCTCATCTTCCAGTTGGTTGGCGATCGTTGTCACAGTGCGACGGACGTCGAAGCCTCCTTGGCCACCACCGCCGCTGATGTTGAAGGTGTTGTTGAACATGATCGTTTGCCCGCTGTCGCTGGTCGCCACGGGCAGAGAGGGGTAGACCGAGGCGTCCATCGAGAAGGCAGCGGTGTCCACTGGCGACGGCTCGACGTCTCCGATCCAGCCCTTCGACTTCGCCAGGACCAGCCCAGCCTCGGCCGCGGCAGCCCCTCTGCTGGTACCGAAGAAGGGGTCACCGCCCTCCACCCATCCACTTGCGTCGGCACCCCACCCGCTGAGGTCGGAACCCATCTTGGACACGTAGCCCGCTGCTCGGGCGTTCTTGACCGGATCCCTCAGATCATCGGATGAACCAATGATTCCCTGCGACTTGAAGATGGCGTCCATCGAACCGTTCGGCTGGTTCTCACCAGCGTTGATCTGGAACAGACCACGGTCGCCCCAACGCCAGTCACCCATGTGGTGGTCAGAGCGTTGAGCACCTGGCTTCCACCGTGACTCGCGCCAGGCGATCTTGGTCAGGTCGTGGATCCCCTGGCTCCCGAAGCCCGCTGCCTTCAACGCCGCCGCTGTTGCCGCCGCCCGCTCCGTGTCGTTGTCAGAGTTGAAGAACGCCGCTGCTCCAGCGGGAAGGACGCCCGAGGTGTTCCTCCAACCGTCTGCTCCCCCGCCATCCTCCTCATCGCCCCACGAACCAGAGGAGCCACCACCACCGCCACCACCCACTGTGTTGGCGTTGAAGGTGTACGTGTTGTGGAACGCCCCGCCATAGGTGATGATGCCCTCCGGCCCAGCCGCCGCCTTGCGCAGGGCGGCGTACAGGTTGGGGTCGTAGGCGATGGACGACATGTCCTCGCCCGCCGTCCCACCCATACCGAAGGTACCGAGGAACAGGCTGAGCAGAGCGGGCACGAGCGAGCCGATGCCCTCGATCGCCTGCTGCTTGGTGAAGCCCTCCTTGAACATGTCGAACAGGGAGCCGAGGCCGGTCGCAGAGCCTCCCACCGTGGTGGTGTCAGTCGTCGTCACGGCCGGGGCCGGGTCACCGATGTGACCTCCCACGTCTCCGATGCCGGGGAGTCCGACGTGCCACGGCTCGCCGTGATCGAGGCCCGAGCGCAAGCCGTACTTGGAGGCGTTGGCAGCGATCCACTTGTACTGGCTGGGCGGGCCGAGATCGGCAGCCAAACCACGGGTATGGGCCGATGGCTTACCCGATACCCCGGTATTCCCAGCGGCCCGCAGGCGCCGCTGCTGCACCGTGTCCCGCAGCCCCGAGGTGACCGAGACCCTGGGGTTGTCGCCCATCATCCGCTCCACACCACGGCGCACCGTGGGGTGCAGGCCAGCGGTGGAGGTGGTGCCGCGCTTGGTCCAGGCGCCGCCGACGTCCCCGATGTCGCCCACGTCGCTGATGCCGAGGAGGTTCTGCAACCAGTCGGGCAAGTCTTCGGTGCTCCGCCCCTGGGTCAGTCCAGTGATCAGGTCGTTGATACCGGCAGCGTTGGGGTTGGCCCCGAAGCCCTGGAGCATCAACTGGGTCTGGTCAGCGTTGCCCAGTGCTCCAGTGGGGAGGCCACCAGCGAACAGTTGCTGGAACAGGCCAGCGTTGAGGTCGGGCAGACCGGAGACGCCGTACCCGATGTATCCACCGATGGCGGCGCCCACCGTGCCCGAGCGCTCCAGGAACGTCATCAGCAGTTCCTGGATCGGGTCGGGCATCACGCCGAGCGCCTGGAGCGAGCCGCCAGCGATCTGGTGCGGGATGACCTCGCTCATGACCTGGGCGATCAGTTCGTTGAACCACTGGTTCGCCGTCTCCTTGTTGGCGAACATGCCCGACAGAGCACCGCCGAGACGCATCTGGCCACGGGATTGTGCCGACGCCGCTCCCAGTCGAGCGAACGCCTGGTTACCGCCCTGACCTGGCCCGGTGTTGACTGCCTGGACGCTGAATGGCTGCGGAGCGAGGCCAGGTTGGGCCGGGGGCATGACGTTGTTGGTGGTCGAGCCGGTCATGCGCGCCTTGGCCAGCGCGTAGTTCCACCAGTACTCCTTCAACCCCTCGGTCACTCCATTGGCCGACAGCCAGGCGTCGATGTTGGAGCCGGGGAACTGCTGCGCTAGCAACTCGCCGTAGTTGAAGCCCTTGCCCCTGTTGTCGCCGGGGCGCTGGTCCTGCAACCACTTCAGGATCCCCTCGGCCCACTCACTGACCGACTTCTGGTGACCACCAGCGCCGATCATGGCGAAGGCGCCACCCGTGAGGTATGCCGCCTGCTGCTGCGCCCCGGTGTTGGCCGAGAACTGGCCGAGCGTCTGGGCCAACTGGGCGACCGGAGCGCCGGGGGTCATCTGCTGCATCTCCCGCACGCCCCGGAGGAAGCCGACCGCACGAGGGTTCTGCTGGAAGGATGAAGCGCCTGGAGTGATCGCCCCGTTCGGTCCCGTAGGGATGCCCGACAGGTCGGCCATCGCTCCGTACTGACGCATGAGCGCTTGCAGCCCGATGATGTCCTCGACCCCACCCTGCACGCCACCGGGGAAGTTGGACAGGACGTTCATCAAGCTGCCCTGCTGCTGGCCGGTGGCGTACATCTGGCCACCGAGGGTGGTGCTCACACCCATACCCAGGTTTCGGGCCTGCTCGGTGGCGCTGGTGATGTAGCGCAGCGGGAACATCGCCAAGTCCTTGACGAAGTTGGAGTTCACCGCCGAGCCGAGGATGCCAGCGATGCTCATGGCCCCCGAGCGGAAGCGCCCCATCTGCTCGGTGGCCCCACCGACAGCGCTCGACGTCTGCTGAGCGTTGGTGGCGATCGTCCGCATCGTCGTGGAGATGCCCTGGGTCAACTGCGCCTGCTGCTGTGACAGCCCGGTGAGGCTCTGCACCAGTTGCGCTAGCTCGGTGTTGAGCGCACCCATCTGCCGGGTGGCCTCTTCCAACCCGGCGACCTTGATCTCCGACCCCGCCATGGCGTTGATCGTCGTGTTGCGCTGGAACAGCGAGCGGAAGAAGTTCTGTGTGCCTCCTGCGTCGGGTTCAGTGTTGGACACGGATCTGGTTCTTCTTCCACTCGATGATGGCCAGCCACCAGTTGCGCTGGCGCACGCTCAGGTTGCGGATCTCCTCCAGCCCCCAACCGGGGTAGGCCTGGGCGATCACTGCGTAGTTGATGTAGTTCGCCTGCTCGCTACGGACGAAAGAAATCGGGCCAGCCGAGGCTGACCTGCTGCTCCTCCCCGCAGCTAAGGCAGGGGAACGTGACGTCCCAGGTGAGCGTGGGCTGGCGACCGACCATCTCAGCGAGCAGTGCTTGGCGGTCGCGCATGGACAGGCTGCGAGCGAAGTTCATCGGGTCAACGACGACATCGCCCTCGATGTTCTGGATGCAGTTGGCGAGGATGAGGGTGTTCTGCTCAGCGACGGAGAGATCCCGGCTGAGCACCTCCATCTGGTCGGAGCCGACCGGCAACCGGTACGCCAGCTTGGTGCCTCGGGAGGAGGTGAACTCGTAGCTGCGCGCCGTGACGTCATCCCCCTCCTTCAGCTTGATGTCCTCGGTGATGGAGAGCTTCAGATCCTGCTTGTACTCGCACCGGGTGCAGGTGTACGGGAACAGCCGCACGTCCCCGTAGGTGGCCTTGGCCACCTCCAGGGCCAGCAGATCCCGCTCCCCGATGAGCAGGCTGCGCAGGTAGCTCTGGCGTTCTGCCATCGGCAGGTCTTCCAGCGCCAGGTCACCGATGCGCACGACACCGCGGGTGAGCACGGTGTCGAAGGTGTCCTCGATCTTCTTGCACTTGGAGAGCGCCTCTTCGTCCACGCCGGTCAACTCGCGCACCTCGGCGCGCTTGAAGACCTTGTTCTGGTACGTGAGACCGCGAGGGAGATCGACATGGGTGTCCGGTGCCGACTCGATGAGCGGCACCGGACCAACCATGGCCTCCTTGGCGGCGTGAAGCTGCGACTCCAGATCCTGGGGTTGTCCGATTGACGTGTTGAGAACGTCGGTCACGATTGATACTCCTGAGTTGTGTTACTAGGCGGCTGGGAGACCGCCAGGGATGCCGGTCGAGGAGGTGCCATCGGCATGCGTCAGGTTGACGGCCTGGGCATGACCCCAGTAGACCTCAAACCCCTCGTGGTGGACCTGCATCTGGTGGATCAGGATGTTGTTGTCCTGAGCGTTGAGACCGCTGAAGCCGACCGAGGCCGTCCAGCAGTTGCGGAACTTGAAGGCGAGGATCGCCCCGTCGTAGGAACGTGGGTTGCCCGACGCCGCCCCCGCGGTCACCGGGTGACCGAGGATGCGCACGACCATCTCGTAGCGGAACTGGGTGATCTCACCGTCCGTGAAGGCCAGCGAGCCGCTGCCCCAATCGACGGCGAACATCATCCGCGCCCTGTCCCACATCTGCTTCTTGTTGTAGAAGACGCCGCTGGAGAGCGTCAGTGGGCTGAAGTCGGTCTGGCCTGGGAGCTTGTGAGGGCTTGTGTTGAACCCTCCCTCGCGGTAGGGGAGCATGTCCGTGTTCATGGCGATGCCATCAACTGACATGAACCCCATCTGGCCGAAGACGTCACCCCCTTGGAGGCCGACAGCGTCCACGAGGAACTTGAAACTCCTCAGTGGCTCAGGGCGTGCGGTCTGTGGTTCAGCCATGGTGTGTTACCTCCTTCAGCCGAGCGGCTGAACTTCGTTGGGGAACGTGGACGTGGTGATCTGCGTGATGCGGATGACCACGAACTCCGCTGGATACTCCAGCGCCACGCCGATCTGCATGCGCACCTCACCAGAGGCGATCACGGACGGTGTGTTGATGGAGGAGTCGCAGAGGATGTAGTACGCCTCGGAAGCGGCCTGGCCTCGGAGGCCACCGCGCTCCCACATCGGGCGAAGGATGTTGTCGGCGGTGATCCGCAGCGATGACCAGAGGCGCTCGTCGTTGTTCTCGAAGATGGCGAAGTTCGTGCTACGGCGCAGGGACTCCTTCAGGTTGATGAGGACGCGGCGAGCGCTGACGTAGCGGTCAGGGCCGTAGCCCTTGCGCGTACGGGCGCCCATGACGCAGATACCGGAACCGACCACTGGTCGGATGACGTTGAGGTTGCGGCTGTTGAGGTCACCCAGTTCGGTGTCGGTGAACTTGGTCTGGACCCCCACAGCGTTGGCGACCCCAGCGATGATCCCAGCCGGTGCCCGCTGTGGCCCGACCGTCGCATCGATGCGCGCCATGATCCCGGCAACGGCCCCGCCCGGAGGGATCGTCACCACCGAGCCGACCGCAGTCGGGTGGGGAATGATGATCCACGGGACGTACGACGCCACGTAGGAGCTTGACGAATCGACCGACGTCACGCCCTGGGTGGCCAGGGCGCCGGAATAGAAGGCCGAGTCACGGCCGACGTCACGAGGCATCGCCGCATCGTTGATGCAGATGACGTCCTCGCGGTCGGGGAAGGCCGTCTGCGGCGAGATGCTCGTGCCGATCCAGGAGTCCGACATGTTGGCGCTGTCGGCCTTGGTGGCATCGCGCAGGTAGGAGGCGATGTTGACGACCATCGGCCCTTCCACCTGTCCGAGCTTCTTGGCCGAGTCCTGGAGGTCGGAGATGTCAGGCAGGTCGGGATCGACACCACCGGTCAACGGCACAGCGTTCTGGTCGGTGGTGAAGATGTAGTTGAGCGGATCGACGGTGGCCATCCGCACGAAGCGGGAGCCAGAGGTCAGGTTGTTGATCCTGGCGTCGGCCCGGTACGTCCCCGAGGTGAGGCCGTCGAGGGTGAGGTCACGGAAGGTCTCCATCACCTCGTCCTGGCCCGCTGCGTTGCGCATCAGGATCTGCAACGTGAAGGCGTTGTTCGCCGCCTGCGTGGTGAGGCGGTACGACAGCCCGTTGCCCCACAGGCCGACGCTGAGCGCCGACAGGGTGAAGGCGGTGGCAGCGGCCCCATTGGCGGTGGGCTTGCCGGTGACGGACTTGGACGACGCTGTCCCGGCGCGGTTGGTGTTGCCGGTGACCGAGCGCACGACCCAGGCGAAGCGCCCCCCGTTCTGGAAGAACGTGTAGACGGTGAAGGGGAGGTAGGACAGCACCTGGGTGTTGGTCGGGATGCTCGCTCCCGTACCTGGGTATGCCCCGGCCTTCCAGTGGCTGACCTCCAGCGAAGGGGCGCCGGGATCAGCGGCCCACGCCGTGCCTGACCAGTGGAAGGCCCACTGGCCGATGTAGACGTACTGCCCAGCGGTCCACGCCGTCTTGGGGACGGCCTTGTAGCCGAGCAGGTCGGTACCGGGCGTGGTGACGGTCGGGGTCAGGACCGGGCTGGTGCCGGTGAGGCTGGAGGTGACGGTGACCAGCGGGACGTCGCCGTAGCCGACGAAGGTCAGGGTGACCGCCGTGGGCAGCGGGCCACCACCGACCGTGATGTTGTTGCCGGGGATGGCGGTGTCGAGCGCCGTCTTGATCGCCGTGCTGGCTGCGTTGTAGGCGATCGCCCCGGTGGTGGTGCCGAGCACCGTCAGGGTGAACGTGCCGCCCGTGGCCGTGCCCGTCATGGTCAGGGTCTGGACCTCGTTGGTGCCCAACAGCTTGGCGGCGTTGGGGGCGTCCGACGCCGTGACCGTGGCCTCGGCGGCATAGATGCTGCCCGGTGCCACCGCTGCCTTGTCGGTGCTCTGCGCTGGCTGCGTGTAGTAGCTGTTCTTGGAGTTGTCATCGATGACGACGTACTGGCCCGCCGTGAAGGCGATGCCGTTGTACTTGCCGTCGCCCTGGTTGGGGTCGGCCTGGAGCGCCGCCAGGTTGGCATAGCGCTGGCCACCCAGTCGGGCGGTGACGTCGTTGGGATCGACGGGGGTCGGTGGAGTGATCAGTTCGAAGCCACCGAAGATGGTGACGAAGTCGCTCCACGACTCGACGCGGATGGGGATGTTGGCCGGTCCCTTACCGGCGACTCCCACGAAGGCAGCCACTGTGAACGTCCCGGCCACATCGGACGGGCTGATCAGCAGTGACTCCTCCAGGTAGACGCCTGGACGGCGGTAGATGGCGGGCATTGTCGCTCCTCATGTTGAACGTGGTTACGGATGAGTGCGACGACATGTGGTACGAGCCAGGCGGCATTGTCACGTTGCGGGGGGCACTTCGACCCCTTCGGTGACGATGGAGAAGTACTCCCCACCGTCAGTTCTCTCTTGGTCGGTGAAGTCGTTGAGGGGATCGGGCTGATCCCGGATGAACTGGGCGTAGTAGGTGTCGAACCGCTCTCGATCGACCACCGGGATGAGGGTGCGGAGCACCGGATAGAAGATGTCGTTCTCGGTGAAGCGGGTCTGCGGGATGTCGGTCAGCATGGCGATCGTGTAGTACTTGCGGAAGATCCGCTTGGTGCCTGACTCGGTGGTCTCGGGCACGTTGGAAGCGTTCATCCCGATCAACTCGGTGCGCCGGAAGACGTTGTCAGCGGGCGACACGATCCAGAAGGGCCGCACCGGGAACACGTCGGTCATGAAGATCGAGGTGAGGTAGCGGTCGTGCAGGTTGGAGCGAGCGAACACCGACACCTGGAACATCAGCCGGAAGGGCAGGTAGCTCTTCACCGCCCAGCGCACCTCACCGAACGGCGGCGGGGGCAGGGTGGGCGACACGGAGGGCCGGTACAGCCCTTCGGTGTTCTCCCAGTAGTCGGAGTGGAACAGGTCGAAAGCTGGCTCCACCGAGATCAGGTCGATGGTGATGAAGGGGTACTTGATCTGGCGCTCGCCCTCGGGGAAGCGGAACCAGACGCCGACCTTGGTCGGGGGCGCCGTGGGCTTGCCGGGGATGGGCACCGAGATCCCCGAGAGGTGGATCTTCAGCGCCTCCTCCTCGGCCAGGATGAAGCCGCGGTGGGTGTCGAGATCCGGCTCGGCCAGCAGCGGGTAGACGTCGTATTGGGTGCTCACCAGTTCGTCATCCCCTGGGCGAAGGACTGGTTCATGATCCCCTGAGCGGCCTCTTGGTCCGGTCCCATCGTGCGGAACAGCGGGGAGGGCGGCGTCGTCTCGTCACCGAACTCCAACTGGAAGGCCTGAGAGGCGAGCAGTTGGTCGTGGATACCGATGACCAGACGACCGTCCTGGGACCACACCTCGATGTTGTCGGCCAGCGCCGACCACTGCTCGTCCTCCCGTGCTCGCTGCTGCATGCGATCCTGGAGGAAGACCGCTGCCTTGGCCGCTGCAAGCTCGGCTTCTTCCTGTGCTCTACGGGCATAGCGTTGTATGCCCTCCTGTAGAGGGCCGAAGTCGAGAAATGCCACGGGGTCTCCCGGTGCGGTCTGGGCGATGAGGTCAGTGGCCGCTCGACCACCAACGGGAGTGACGCTACTACGCCGCCTGAGGCCGACTGAGGTTTCGCTCCAGGGCAGCTACGCGTTCGATGGTCTCTTGCAACGTTGCGACCGTGAGCGGCATGAGCCTGTACTCAGCCATCTGTTGATGGACCGGGTTGCCGTCTTCGTCTACGGCATCCTTCTCCCCGAGCACAGCGTCAGGAACGATGGCCTGGACTTCGTGGGCCATGAACTCGTCGGTGACGCCGCGGTCGGGGTCGCCGTTCCAGGTGGTCCGGTAGGTCCGCAGCGCCATGAACCGCTCGGTAGCGTCGGTGATCTTGCTGACGACGGTCTTGGCGCGGTAGTCGGAGGTGGTGGCGAAGACGGCGCCCG
>Ga0307503_10000250_pt1 | contig 12572 bp, 14 predicted proteins | sample 17_S_MG_FD_194514 | JGI IMG/M metagenome (GOLD analysis project Ga0307503, IMG submission 194514) | Soil microbial communities from Populus trichocarpa stands in riparian zone in the Pacific Northwest, United States - 17_S | ecosystem: Environmental > Terrestrial > Soil > Riparian zone > Trees... | reverse complement strand
CTCGCCCATCATCGGCTCGCCTCCCGTCCCGTGCAGGACGATTGAATCAGAGGCGAGTCACCGGCGCAAGGCCGAGTTTTTCAACACTATCGGCGGAAAGCGGACATTCTCCCAGTGCGATTCGGGTGGTTAGCTGCCGTTGCCTCTCATGCGGATGAAGCGCCCGCCTTGAAAGCGCCACAGGCGGCCGCCGCAATTCGTTTGCGATTCGTTACGGTAGCATGATAACTTTCCGATTCCCAAGGAACCAAGGAGAGATCGGATGGGCGGCGCAGCCAGTGGTGACAACACCAAAGCCGACAAGGACATCTTCGATTCCAACCATGAGGCCACGCAGAAATATTTCGAAGAACACGGGACCGTCGAGAGCAAGCCTGAGAAGCCGCATTCTGATCCCGCGCCTGGGAAGAACCCAACTGCGATTTGACGTCATCCGCCTCGCCATCGGCCATTATCGCGGCCGCATGACCGAGGTGGCGCGCCGCCTGGGGATCGGCCGCTCCACCCTCTACCGCAAATTGGGCGAGCTCGGCATCGGCGACATCGCGGCATGATCCTGCCGCTGCTCGTCTCGCTGATCCTGAGCCTCGCCCAATTCGACAAGCCGCCCCCAGCGTCCAGCGTGCCGCGGCCGCCGCCCTGCCTATTGCCCCCTGTCGATCCCGACACGCGCCTGATCCTCGCCGGCTTTTACGAAGGCGCCGGCGTGTCGACCGTCGCGGTCGCCGGCCAGGACGACGAGGCCACGGTCGGGGACGTGCATATCGAGCCCGGACGCGAGCGGCTCACCCTGGTCTTCGTCAACTACGAACCGATCATCTATCGCTTCAGCGGCGCCACCGGCCGGGTCGCCCGGGTGATCCTGCTCCACCGCGACCGGACCGGCGCCGGCGCTACCGGCCTGCCCCGCGCCCGCGTCGCCTTCGGCTCAAGCGAGAGCTGCGGTCTCTCCCATTCGATCTATGAGGATAGCGACGGGCATCAGGCGCGGCGCGCCGGCGCCTTGTTCGGGCGCGCGCCCGATGCCGTCGGCGGCGCCTACGAGCTGCAATGGGCGGTGATCGGCTCGGGCCGGATCGCGCCGGCGCCGATCCGCCGCAACCATTGGCGAATGCAGGGCTTCGAAGCCGAGCTGTACCGCTTCTACCCGTCGGGCGTGATCGCGCTGCGCCCCCGCGACGTGGTCGCTTCCCGCCCGCCCGAGCGTTTCCAGGTGCTGCCGAACACGGCCGGCCTCGTCCAGCTGCTGCGCGAAGGCGCGCTGGTTCCGGCAACGCCGCGCGACGCCGAGACCTGGCTCGCCGCCGCCGCCCGCTCGCAGGCCTATTCGGACCGGGCGCTGGCCGACCTGCGCGGCCATATGCGGCAGACCGGCTTGCGCGTGGTCCGGCCGATTCTGCTCCCCGCCCGATTGTGCGGCGCGCATTCGGTGCTGCTGTTCGCGCCGGACCCGTCCTTCGTCCACGGAGATCCCTGCCACAGCGACCTCTTTTTCGCCGACGGAACGGGCCGCGGCACGATCACACGCCCCGACCGCCGACCCTAGGCGGACGGCGGACGGTGGGCTAAGCCCGCCCCATGCCCGACTTCACCGACGCCATCGTCCTCGTCACCGGCGCCGCCTCCGGCATCGGCGCCGCCGTCGCCACGCACATCGCCAATGAGGGCGCCCGCAAGCTGATCCTGATCGACATGGACGAGGATCGCCTGCGCGATTTCGCTTTCTCCCTGCCTTGCGAGCGCCAGGTGCTGATCGGCGACGTCACCGACGAGCAGCTATGGGCCGATGCCGATTTGACCGGCCTTACCCATGCCGTCGTCAATGCGGGCATCGGCGCCGGCGGGCCGATCGAGGATCTCGCCTTCGCCGAATGGCGCCGAGTCCTGTCGGTCAACCTCGACGGCGCCTTCCTCACCCTCCAGGCGGCGATGCGCGCGATCCGCTCGACAGGCCAGAGCGGCGCCATCGTCCTCACCGCATCGGCGGCTGGGGTGAAGGCCGAGCCCGGCATCGCCGCCTACGGCGCCTCCAAGGCGGCGGTGATCCACCTCGCCCGAATCGCCGCCAGGGAAGGCGCGTCGGCCAATATCCGCGTCAACGCGATCGCCCCGGGCGGGGTCGAGACCGCGATCTGGACCGGCCTTCCCTTCTTCCAGGACCTGGTCGAATCGACCGGCAGCGAGGCGGCGGCCTACAAGGCGATGGCGTCGGCCTCGACTCCGCTCGGCCGCTACGCCACGCCGGACGAGATTGCCGGGCAGATCGCCTTCCTCCTCTCCGACCGGGCCGCCTACATCACCGGCGCCTGTTTGGTCAGCGATGGCGGTTATTCGCTTTAGCCTGCTGATCTCTCTCGCGCTGGCCGCCTGCGGGCCTGCGGCGGAGGCGCCCGAAGTCCCGGCGGATGCGACCGCTTCGGCCTGCGAGCGCCGCGTCTTCGAAGGCTCGGCCTTCACAATTTGCCGCTACGACCGGCGGCGCGACGAGATCGCCTTCTTCCTCGACGGCCGCAATGGCCGGCTGCGCAGCCTCGCCGCGCTCGAGGCCGAGCTCGGCCCGCGCGCGCGCCGCCTGCGCTTCGCGATGAACGCCGGCATGTATGACGAGGCGGGCGCACCCATCGGCCTCTATGTCGCCGAGGGACGCCAGCGCCATGCGATCAACCGCCGCCCGGGCGCCGGCAATTTCCACTTGTTCCCAAACGGCGTCTTTCAGGTCGCCGCGGACGGCCGCGTCGCCATCCTGGCCGCCGCCCGCTACGACCCCGCCGCGCGGCCGCGCTGGGCGACGCAGTCCGGGCCGATGCTGGTGATCGACGGCGCGTTCCATCCCGCCATCCGGGCCAACGGCCCCTCGCTCCACATCCGCAACGGGGTCTGCGTGGTGGACGCGAACGTCGCCTGGTTCGCCATTTCCGAAGAGCCGGTTTCGTTCGGCCGCCTCGCCCGCCTGCTGCGCGACGCGCTCGGCTGCCGCAACGCTCTCTATCTCGACGGTTCGGTCTCCAGCCTGTGGGACCGGCCGGCGCGCCGCCGCGACGGTTATTCGGAACTCGGGCCGCTCGTGGCCGTCTTTGCACGAGAGGAGGACGGCCGATGACGTTCACGGGAAGTTGCCATTGCGGCAGGATCGCCTACACTGTCGCCGAGGAGCCGCCGGCCAAGGCGATGCAGTGCAATTGCTCGATCTGCCGGCGCCGCGGCGCGCTCCACCATTTCACCACGCCCGACAGGTTCACGCTGGAGACCTCGCGCGACGACATCGAAACCTATCGCTGGAACAAGGGCGCCATCGGCTTCCATTTCTGCAAGACCTGCGGCTGCGCGCCCTTCGCCGAAGGGACCGGTCCCAACGGCCCGATGGTCGAGATCAACCTGCGCTGCGCCGAGGATATCGACCTCGACGCACTCGAGATCACCGCGTTCGACGGCGCCCATAAGCTGCCCGGGCCCGCTCGATCCGATGAAGGAACCGGATGAGGCCGGCGAAATAGGCCTCCTGGTCGTCGTACATCGCCATGTGGCTTCCGTTCGGGAGAAACAGATATTGGCCGCGCGGCAGCCGCGCCGCCATCGCCCCCATCCATTCCGGGTCCATCGTGTCGTGGCGTGCGCCGATCACCAGAGTCGGCACGGCGATGCGGTGCAGGTCGCGGCTCCGGTCCCAATGTTCGAGCCGCCCGCTCGCGCCGAGCTCGCTCGGGCCCTGCATCAGGCTGTAGAGATGCTGGTTGAGATGGCCGAAGGAGCGCGTCACCGGCTCGGGCCATGACGCGGCCGGCCGCCGCAATATGTGCCGCTCATAATGCAGGGGCATCAGGATCTGCATGTAGCGCGGATCCCCGGTCCGGCCGCTCGCCTCGAGCCGCTGCACCTCGGCGAGCTGCCGCTGGTCCATGGCCGGCATCAGCACCCGCCGCGCATAATCGTTATAGGCCGGGATCGAATCCATCATGTTGGAGATGATCAGGCATTTGAGATTCTCCGGGTGGGCGAGCGCATATTCGATCGCCAGCATGCCGCCCCAGCTATGGCCGAGCAGGCAAAAATTGCTGCGGTCGAGCCCGAGCGCGCGGCGGACCTGCTCGACCTCGTCGACGAAGCGCGGAATTGTCCACAGGCTGTCGTCGTTCGGCTGGTCGGAATAAGCCGAGCCGAGTTGATCGTAATAATAATATTCGATGCCCTCGCCGGGAAAGAAGCTGTCGAACGCCTCGAAATATTCGGGGGTCGCCGCCGGGCCGCCGTGGAGGAGAAGCACCCTCAGCCGCGGATTGTGCCCCACCCTCTTGGTCCAGACGCGGAAAGTGCCGCGCGGCGTGGAGATATCGATCATCCGGACGCCGCCGCTCCAGGCATCGGCGTGGCCGGCGCGCCGATGGTAGCTGGCGGGCTGCGCGGCGGCGGGCGCGGCAAGGAACAAGGCGACAAGCAGGAACAGGCGCTTCATCCGGGCTCTCCCCCTCTTCGATCCTGTATATCACTGGCACGCCGAAACGGTCCATCTCCCGGGCGCGCGAAGGGAAGAGTTGGCCTGCCGCCTGCGCCAGTTCGGCACAGGCCCCCACGGCCATTGGACCTGAGCGGCGCCCTGCCCTAATTTGCGCCCTGGCATGCGACCCGTCACCGCCTTCCTGCGCGCCATCGCGCTCACCATCGGCCTCGCGGCGGTCGCCTGCTTCGGGGCGCCGCCGCAAGCTGGGCCGCAACGCACTCGGGCCGCGCAGGGCGCCTTCGCCGCCGAGCCGGTCGCGCTCGACGCCGAAATCGTCTCTTTCTATCGCGAGCGCGATCTCCAGCCGCTTTGGATCGAGCGCCGCTCGCTCAGCGCGGATGCCGAAGCCCTCGTCCAGGCGCTGCCGCCGAATCCCGAGCTCGCCGCCGCCATCCGCGCCGCGGGGAGCGGCGATCCGCGTGTCCTCGCCCGTGCCGATTTGCTGCTGACCCGCGCCTTCGTCGAGGCGGTCCGCGAGCGCAACCGCCCGCCGGAGCGCAACCGGATGCGCTATATCGATGCCGGCCTCGCGCCCCGGGCGGCGTCGGAGCGCGACACGCTCTACGCTTTGGCCGCCGCCCCCTCGCTCGCCGCCCATGTCCAATCGGCGCTGCGCCGCAACCCGGCCTATGACGGGCTCCAGCGCGGGCTCGCCGCCTATCGCGCGCGCTGGTCGCGGCTGCCGCAGATCCAAGTGTCGGCGGGGCGCGCCGATCTGCTCCGGCAGCGGCTCGGCGGGGCCGATCTGCGCGAATTCCAGGCGGTGCACGGCCTTCAAGTCACCGGCCGCGCCGATCGCGCCACCATCGCCGCGCTCAACCGGGGCGCCGCTTATTATGAGCGGCTGATCCTCGCCAATATCGAACGCGCCCGCGCCATTCCGGCGGCGCCGGGCCGCCGTTACGTCCTCGTCGATACCGCCTCGGCGCGCCTGTTCATGGTCGAGGACGGCGTCATTCGCGATTCGATGCGGGTGATCGTCGGCAAGAGCGCCATGCCGACGCCCGAAATGGCGGGCCTGATCCGCTATGCCGCGCTCAACCCCTATTGGAACCTGCCGCCCGATCTGATCCGCAAGCGCGCCCGCGCGGCGCTGCGCAATCCCGGCGCGATCGCCGCCGAACGGCTTCAGGTCCTTTCCGACTGGTCGGACGAGGCGCGCGTGCTGCAGCCCCGCCAGGTCAATTGGGCGTCGGTCGCGGCCGGCCGCAGCTTCGTCAATTTGCGCCAGCTCCCGGGTCCGCAGAACATGATGGGGCGGGTCAAGTTCATGCTGCCCAACGATCTTGGCGTCTATCTGCACGATACGCCGCTCCGCGACCTCTTCGCCGGCGCCGACCGCCGCCAGAGCTCGGGCTGCATCCGGCTCGAGGACGCGCAAAGGCTCGGGCGCTGGCTGTTCCAGGGGCCGATGCCGCGCGCCACCGGCGCCGCCGAGCAGCGCGCCGATCTGCCCGAGCCAATCCCCGTCTACATCACCTATCTGACCGCCTTGCCCACCGCGGACGGCAGGGTGGTGTTCCTCGCCGACAGCTACAACCGCGATACTAGGGCGGCGTCAGCGCCGCGTCGCGCAGCCCGCGCCACACGCGCAGCGCCTGCAGCGTCTCGGGCACGTCGTGGACGCGCAGCAGCTGCGCGCCCTGCCCGGCGGCCTTGAGCGCGAAGGCCAGCGAGCCGCCGAGCCTTTCGTAAACCGGCGCCTCGTTCGACAGCGCCCCGATCGTCCGCTTGCGGCTGGCGCCGACCATGATCGGGCAGCCGAGCCCGTGCAGCAAGGAAAGGCCGTTCATCAGATCGAGATTGTGCTGGACGTTCTTGCCGAAGCCGAAGCCCGGATCGACGACGATCCGCTCGCGCGCGATCCCCGCCGCCGCGGCCGCCGCGATCCGCGCCTCCAGCCAGTCATAGACTTCGAGGATCACCGGCCTCTCGTAGCGCGGATCATCCTGCATCGTCTCCGGCGCGCCCTTATGGTGCATGAGCACGACCGGGCACCCGGCTTTGGCGACGACCTCCAGCGCGCGCGGGTCCCAGGTCAGAGCCGAGACGTCGTTGACCAGCCCCGCCCCGGCGCCGAGCGCCTGCTCCATCACCATCGCCTTGCGGCTATCGATCGAGACGGCCATCCCCGCCGCGGCCAGCCGCCGCACCACCGGAAGCACCCGCGCCGCCTCGTCGCCTTCCCAGACCGGCTTCGCGCCGGGCCGGGTCGATTCGCCGCCGACGTCGACGATCGCCGCTCCCGCCGAGGCCATTTCATGTCCCGCCGCGACCGCCGTCTCCTCGTCCGCATGCAGGCCGCCGTCCGAAAAGCTGTCGGGCGTGACGTTGACGATGCCGACGACCTGCGGCTGATCGAGCCGGACCGTGCGCGCGCCGAGCGTCAGCGGCGCCCGCGGCGACGTCAGCCGCGCCCAGACCGCCAGCCCGGCCTCGTCGAGCCGCGCCTCGATCCCGGCGACCGGCACCAGCTCCGCCCCCTCCCCGCCGATCATCTCGACGGCCGAGAAGAATTGCAGCCCGCCCGCCAGCCGCGCGACCTTGCCGTCATGGCCGAACGGCGCATCGACGAATGCGGTCGGGCGGAGATACAGCTTGTCGGTCAACACCCACTCCGTTCGCCCTGAGCCTGTCGAAGGGCCTTTCTTCTTTTCGGCCTAAGAGAAGGAATGGGCTTCGACAAGCTCAGCCCGAACGGATGGGTTATCAGCCCGAACGGGTGTGTCAGGCGTGATCGATCAGATAGGCCTGGCGCAACGCGTCGAGCGGCACCAGCCTTCCCTCGCGCTCGACATGCCAGAAGGTCCAGCCGTTGCACGCCGGCGCGTCCTGCACCGCGGCGCCGATCTTGTGGATCGAACCCTGCCGGCCTCCATGCTCGACCGAGGCGTCGGCGAGGACGCGGGCGCTCCACCGGCGCTTGCTGTCGGTGAGCAGCGCCCCGGGCTCGATGATCCCGCTCTCGACCAATGTCCCGAACGGCAATTTCGGCTGGGTGGCGCGCGACGCCATCACCTTCATCGCGCTCTCGTCCAGCTCGAGCGTCGAATCGATCCGCTCGCGCGCGACGCGGATGTAGCGGCTCTCGCGTTCGATGCCGATCCACTTGCGACCCAGCCGCCGCGCCACCGCGCCGGTCGTGCCGGTGCCGAAAAAGGGGTCGAGCACGACGTCGCCCTTGTTGGTGCAGGCGAGCAGCACCCGGTAGAGCAAAGCCTCGGGCTTCTGGGTCGGATGGGCCTTGAGGCCGCCATCCTTGACCCGTTCGCCGCCCGCGCAGATCGGCAGCACCCAATCCGAGCGCATCTGCAATTCGTCGTTGAGCGCCTTCATCGCGCGATAGTTGAACGTGTAGCGGCTGTTCTCGCCGCGCGACGCCCAGATCAAAGTTTCGTGGGCGTTGGTGAAGCGGGTGCCGCGGAAATTGGGCATCGGGTTCGACTTGCGCCAGATGATGTCGTTGAGGATCCAATAGCCCTGGTCCTGCAGCGCCGCGCCGACGCGGAAGATATTGTGATAGGAGCCGATCACCCAGAGCGTGCCGTCGGGTTTGAGGATGCGCCGCGCCTCGGCGAGCCAGGCGCGGGTGAAGGCGTCGTAGCTGGCGAACGTGTCGAACTTGTCCCAGTCGTCGTCGACCGCGTCGACCCGGCCGCCCTCGGGTCGGAACAGGTCGCCGCCCAGTTGCAGATTATAGGGCGGATCGGCGAAGATCATGTCGATCGAAGCGTCGGGCAGCCGCGCCATGGCGGCGACGCAATCGCCCTGGAGGATCTGGCCGAGCGGCAGGCCGGGGACCGGCTCGCCCCCCCTTTTCGGCCGCAAAGCCGCACCCAGACGCCCCATCACGCTCATTCGATCCCGCCCCCGGTCCGGCAAAGGGTCATGCTGAGTCAGCCGGACTCATCGGTCAAGTTCAGAGACTTGCACGATATGGTTAACGCTCCGTTGAGGCATGTGCGAACGAAAGGAGTTTGCCGCTACATCTAGTGGTGTCGCACGATGTTCAGACTCAATCTGAAGTGGGTGTGGCGCGAAAGACTCAAGCGGAAAAATCCGGAAATCACCCATCCGGGCGATACCCGCGTATGGCGTCCTGGGCTAAGGGTGCGGCTTCTCCAGCGGAGTGGAAGCTTATGAAACTCGCTCACATCCTCCTGTCCGGACTGATCCTCGCCGCGGCGACGCAGGCCCCGCCCCCGGCCGCGGGCGGCCAAATGCCGCTCGGCAATTTCTCGGTCAGCCTGACGGTGAGGGACATCGGCGCCGCCAAGGCCTTTTACGAAAAGCTCGGTTTCGTCCAGATTGGCGGCAACCCCGCGCAGAATTGGGTGATCATGAAGAACGGCAGCACCAATATCGGGCTGTTCCAGGGCATGTTCCCGCGGAACGCGCTCACCTTCAACCCCGGCTGGGACCAGGACGGCAGCCCGACCGGAACGTTCGAGGACGTCCGGGCCATCCAGCGGCGGTTGCGGGCGGCCGGTCTCGACGTCGGCGCGCCGATCGGCAGCGCCAGCGGCCCGGCAAGCTTCGCAATCACCGATCCGGACGGCAACCCGATCCTGTTCGACCAGCATCGTTAGCCCATCCTGTTCCCCGGCGAAGGCCGGGGCCTAGGCCCGGTGCAAACCGGGCTCAGAGCGTCCGAAGCCCGCCTTCCCAAGGAAAGCCTCCGGCTCCTGGGCCCCGGCCTTCGCCGGGAACTACTCCGCCGCGATCAGCTCCAGCTGCATCTGCTCGCGCACGCGGGCGAAGCTGCGGCGGTGCAGCGGCGTCGGGCCGAGCGCCTTCAGGGCCCTGCAATGCTCGGGCGTCGGATAGCCCATGTTGCGCTCCCAGCCATAGCCCGGATGCGCGCGCGCATGCTCCGCCATGATCGCATCGCGCGTGACCTTGGCGACGATCGAGGCGGCGGCGATCGAGCGGCATTTGGTGTCGCCGGCGACGATGGCGAGCGACGTCCGCTCCCAGCGCGGGCAGCGATTGCCGTCGACCAGCACCATGGCGGGATCGAGCCCGAGCGCATCGACCGCCCGGCTCATCGCCAGCATCCGCGCCCAATAGATGTTCAAGGCGTCGATCTCCTCGACGCTGGCAATGCCGACGCCGATCACCGCCACCTTGTAGAGCCGCGCGCAGATCGCCTCGCGCGTCGCCGCCGGCAGCGCCTTGCTGTCGTCGATGCCGCGCGGAAAACGGTTGCGGTCGAGCACCACCGCGGCGGCGACCACCGGCCCGGCCAGCGGCGCGCAGCCCGCTTCGTCGACGCCGGCGAGGGGGTCGGGATGGATCTTCTCGAGCTTGAAGCAGGGCCGCGCCATGCGCGCCAGCCTAGGAATCTGCGCGCCGTCATTCCAGCGAAAGCTGAAATCCCGCTTCTTTTTCCTGTGGATAGTTCGGCCGCCCCGGGTCGGACGATCACAAAGACCCGTCACCCCGGACTTGATCCGGGGTCCACCTGCCTTCGCGAGCGGAAGAAAGATGAGGTGGATGCCGGATCAAGCCCGGCATGACGAAGCGGGTTCATATGGTTTCGAACCGCCCTAATCCCCGTCCCGCTCGCCCCATTGGAAGTCCGTCACATATTGCTGGCCGAGCGGCCCATTGCCCTGGCCCAGCCCCGGCGCCTCGAGGATAGCAATGCGGACGAAGCTGACCGCCTGCTCGAACGCTTTCTCGATGGCGAAGCCCTTGCCGAGCCCGGTGGCGAGGGCGCTGGCAAGCGTGCAGCCGGTCCCGTGCGTATCTTCGGTGTCGAAGCGCTTGCCGCGCAGCTCACGAATCGGGCCCGAAGGCGAGATCAGCCGGTCGACCACCTCATGGCCGTCCGCGTGGCCGCCCTTTGCCAAAAGGTGGCAGCCATGGGCCAGCACCGCCGCCTCTCCGCCCAGCGCCTCCAGCTCCGGAATGTTCGGCGTTACCACCGAGGCGATGCGCATCAGCCGCTCGAAGGCGGCGATCGTGGCGTCGTCGGCAAGCCGGGCGCCGCTGGTCGCGACCATCACCGGATCGAACACGATCGGCACCGCGAGCCGCTCGAGCCGATCCGCCACCGCCTGCGCGGTTTCGGGCGAGCCGATCATCCCGATCTTCACCGCGTCGACGCCGATGTCGCTCACCACCGAGTCGATCTGGGCCAGGACCATCTCCGCCGGCACCGCCATCACCGCCTGCACGCCGAGCGTGTTCTGCGCCGTGATCGCGGTGATCGCGGTCATGGCGTGGCCGCCGAGCATGGTGACGGTCTTGATGTCCGCCTGGATGCCGGCCCCGCCGCCGCTGTCGGAACCGGCGATGATGAGGATTCTGGGGGTAGTCACCGTAAGAGCCGGGCGGGGGGATGGGGTCTCATTGTGGACCCTTGCGCTCCGTCGAGGCGGGATATTTCTCGAGCAGATGCGCGGGCCGGATCGGCCTCGGCTCGAAATTGCCGCCGCAATTGGGACAAGCACCGCCGAGCGGCCCGTCGACACAGGCCGCGCAGAAGGTGCATTCGAAGGTGCAGATGCGCGCCTCAACGCTGTCCGGCGGCAGGTCCCGCCCGCAATGCTCGCAGTCCGGCCTCAGCGCCAGCATCAAGCCGCCTTCACCGCCGCGCAGATTTCGTCGACGACCGCCTCGACCAGCGCCTCGTCCTCGCCCTCGGCCATCACCCTGACGACGGGCTCGGTGCCCGAATTGCGGATGACCAGCCGGCCCTTATCGCCGAGCCGCGCCTCGCCGTCGGCGATCGCCTTCTTGACGGCCTCGTTCGCCAGCGGCGCGCCGCCGGCGAAGCGGATGCTCTTGAGGAGCTGCGGCAGCGGCTCGAACAGGCTCAGCAGCTCGCTCGCCGGCCGGTCCTGCGCGACCAGCTCGGCGAGGATCTGGAGGCCCGCGACGAGCCCGTCGCCGGTCGTCGCATATTCGGACAGGATGATGTGGCCGGATTGCTCGCCGCCGACATTATAACCCTTGGCCCGCATTGCCTCGAGCACGTAGCGGTCGCCGACCTGGGTGCGCTCGAGCTTCAGTCCCTTGCCGCCCAGAAAGCGTTCGAGGCCGAGATTGGACATGACGGTCGAGACCAGGCCGCCGCCGCGCAGCCGGCCGCGCTTGTGCCAGGACGAGCCGATCAGGGCCATCAGCTGGTCGCCGTCCACGGTTTCGCCTTCCTCGTCGACCACGATCAGCCGGTCGGCGTCGCCATCCAGCGCCAGACCGATATCGGCGCCGTTTTCGACGACGGTGCGCTTCAAGAGATTGGGGTCGGTCGAGCCGCAGCCGTCGTTGATGTTGAGGCCGTTGGGCGAAACGCCGATCGCCACCACCTCGGCGCCCAGCTCCCACAAGGCCGAGGGGGCGACCTCGTAAGCGGCGCCGTTGGCGCAATCGACGACGACCTTGAGCCCGTCGAGCCTGAGATGCTTGGGGAAGGTCAGCTTGGCCGCATGGATGTAGCGGCCGCGCGCATCCTCGATCTTGCGCGAGCGGCCGATCTGCTCGCCCGGAACGAGCCGGGGCTCCTTCTCGAGCAAAGCCTCGATCGCCAGCTCGTCCTTGTCGGAAAGCTTGAAGCCGTCCGGCCCGAACAATTTGATGCCGTTGTCGACGAACTTGTTGTGGCTCGCAGAGATCATCACGCCGAGGTCAGCGCGCATCGAATGGGTCAGCATGGCGACCGCCGGCGTTGGCACGGGGCCGACCATGACCACGTCCATGCCGACGCTGGTGAAGCCCGAGATGAGCGCGGTCTCCATCATATAGCCCGAAAGCCGCGTGTCCTTGCCGATCACCACCCGGTGGCGATGGTCCCCGCGCAGGAAATGCGCGCCCGCCGCCTGGCCGATGCGCTGCGCCATCGCCGCGGTCATCGGCGCCTCGTTGGTCCGGCCCCTGATCCCGTCCGTGCCGAAGAATTTACGAGTCATCTGAGGATTGCCCCGACTTTTCCCTTGCCGTCACCCCTAGGGTCCGTACTCCATACCCGCAATGGTCGTGATCGCCCGGAGAAGGCCGCCGGCAAGGCGGACGGTGCAGGCCGGGCTGGTAGCCCGGACAAGCCGTCCAACACAGCCGGCGGCCTTCTCCG
>Ga0307503_10000249_pt1 | contig 12710 bp, 18 predicted proteins | sample 17_S_MG_FD_194514 | JGI IMG/M metagenome (GOLD analysis project Ga0307503, IMG submission 194514) | Soil microbial communities from Populus trichocarpa stands in riparian zone in the Pacific Northwest, United States - 17_S | ecosystem: Environmental > Terrestrial > Soil > Riparian zone > Trees... | reverse complement strand
ATTTCACGAATGAGATTCCATGGGTGGTATGACTGGCGTGGGAAATTCTTGACAGTGACATACCGCCACACCTTGTTCCGCTTCTTCATGATCGTAGCTCTGTAGTCACCCCGCTTGCCACTCGTCCTGATCGTTTCAATGACGTTGTTTGAAATCGCAATCGTCCCAAGGTGCTCTGCATTTTCAGCATCACCACCCGGCCATAGCTCTAGCTTGCAGACGATCATTGATTCTCCATTTCCGAACGCAGTCGGTTTGCGATCCCCTGTACCGTAGTTCCACCGGCACCAACAAACGTGGCGAGGATGTCACGGACGCTTCGATTCAACAGTGCTGAAATTACCACCAGTGCTGCCGGAAGCTCGATCATGACTTCAGGCACTGTGCGTGGGTCAGCATCAAAATCCTGGCTGTGCAACTTTGCAAGCTCACGCGCTCGTTCTAGGATGGTCTCGTTGGTGATGTCCATTCAGCACACTCGTCCTATTCCAACGTGAAATTGCTCGTTCGGATGGTCAAGCGCGTAAGTGCTGATGAATTTCAGACAGCTAGCCAACAGTCCAACCATTCCGGCCAACTCTTCGGACGGGTTGCCGGGATGGAAGATCCCCACTGTCCACTCGTCCATACCCTCATGGTCAGGATGACTTCTTGGAATTGCGAACATCGTTATGCCCACCTTATTTCCCTTTCTTCTTGACCGGACGATTGCAGACTGCACAGAGCTTCTTGGGGAATTTGAATCCCGCTACCTTCACGTCCATCTGTGCTAGGTCTTTGAGAATTTCAACCGCCATATAGGTCGTGTTGTATCGGATAGTTTGATCTGGAATTGGTATCACCATACGATGATCGCTACCGCGTGATGATGCAACCCACATGTGTTTGCGAGCAATTCCACTGAGAAGGTCAATGATGCGGTCAAGCGCATCTTGAGTCTCAGCGTCCTGCTCGTCATACACAGCCTTGGCACCCTTGTACCGATCCTCGGCTGCGGCTTGAAATTCAGTCATGGTCTGTTCAGCCAACTCAGTGAGCTTGGCTTCACTCATCTTCTTGACTACGACTGGCTTGGATTTCTTCTTAGCTACCGGAGTCTTCATCACTCCACCCAATCAATTCGATCATCTGAGCCGCAGTCTGTTTCATGTGCTTGACCTGTTTGTAGATACCAGTTGCGTCACCATGCAACATTTCACCATCATTAGATGGGACAAATGACATGGCATCAACACGCATGATGATCGCATTGGCCTGTTCTTGAATTTCATCCATGTAGTCCTTGTAATTCTTCTGTGACTGGATGATTGGTTTACGTTCGCCCACTTGGTGCTCTCCCTTGTCGTCGTCGGATGATTCCACAGTCCTCACATTTCAGATCGTACTCGTACCGCTCTGCACTGGGTGCGTACAACGTGGTTGAAACTGTCTGATGGGATGCAGGATGATCGCACCACTCGTTCTGAAATTCAATGATCGCTTCCCGGTACTCAAGCTCGCCATCGAGCGAGTGTATGAATTCCATGAGTGGTGATGGTGGCCGTGGTTCACGGATCAACTGCGAAACGTCAATCGGGTGAAGCACTCTCCGCTTTTGCTTTTTCTTCTTCGCCAACTTCTTTCGGTCGCGTGTTGAAATTCGTTTAGGAACCTTCTTCTTGACGACCACGGTGCTCATACCTTCACCGAATGCGGTGGATACGCAGTCACTCCGAACGGCCCAATGACATAGTGAAATTTGAATGAATCACCAGTCATTACAGACATTGGTGGAAATGTGCAGGTGTGCCGAGTACCAGCACAACGTGGAATCTTCGGCCAGTCCCAGGAACAGTCGAACGGCTCAACTCTAGAGACCATCCCTGAGCGCGTGTCCGGCCCGTAGAGCGTCTGATACGCCTCAAATGAAGTCAGATGTGTGTTGACCCGATCCATCGCCTCAGAGACCGGATCAGAGCTTTCACGAACGTCGATCACCTTGTAGAGCATCGGCCCTCCCTATGGGCTTTTTAGGTATTCCACGGAACGATATCATGCGGGGGATAATTTGTCAAACAGTTTTCAAGCTCCGCGAGTGATAGCCCCACCGCCTGCTGGACGCCTATTCCGTCGAACCATAGGATTTCCTCCACCTGACTGAACTGCCATTTCCTCTAACACACGCGCTTCAGCATTGGCACGTCTAACTGGGTCTTTGAACCGACGAGCTTTTGCCAACCTTTCATCCAGACTAGTCTCGGCTGACATTGCCTGCCTCTATTCCTCGCCGGGACATTTCACGACTGGCTGCTTTGACGATGGACTCGTAACCCTTGATGACTGCATCGAGTGCAACAGCTTTCACATCGAGCTTCATCATCTTGTGTTCCATCTTCTTAATTTCAGGATCGAGTGTCATTGCTGACTCTAGAGCCTTGACTGTCTTGTGCTCCCCTTCGTGCCTCATTCGGAATCGAGCCTGCTTGATATGCAAGCTGCGACTGAGCACTAACTTCTGCCCCTCGATTTCTGAGCGAACGTAAAGAGCATGTGCCAAGCGATTGCATAGGCGACTATGTATCCCGCCCACCCCGCGACTACCCAGACGTGTGAAATCGACTCGGAACGATTCATCAAAAGGGTCAAGATCATCTGGGACTACGACGCCTTTTTGGGCGAGAAATTTCAAGTCGTTTGGACGAGCTAGTCTTAGCTCGGGCGGCTTCTGTTCGCTTGACTTCTTTACGACAGAACCCTGCGAAGGGGCATCCTGTGAACGCGATGAGTCTTGTGCTCTGACACTCTGCCGCTGGGATTTCTTCTTTTTCTTCATACTCCCTCAGTGTCTCCAATCGGGCTTGTACTTCAGGCAGGTTTGGTTTCAATGGAATTACAGTCTCAGTCAATGCAGCAGGGTGAGTTTGATCTGGGCCACCTTTGTTCTCAGCCAAGAGCACCATGCGCTTGACCTTGGGAAACTCTTTCATCCCCTGGTATTTCATGTACTCCAACACTGGCTCAGGTGGAGTCCACGCGCCACGTTGCAAAGCAGAGTTGAAAAGCATCCCGTAGTCAGTGACCTGAATTCGATACTTGTGGTTGTTGTCGCTCACTTCATTCCGATCCACTGCATTGAACGAGCGCACGTTCAGACCTTTCACATCGATAATGAGAGGTTCCGTGTTGTAGAGCGCGAGCACGTCGAGGGTGCCACCATGATCCTTGCGCTTTGACATGATCGGCAACTCTACATCCACCAAAATGAAATCATCCAACACCAGTGACAACTTGTAGAACGCATATTGCCATTTCAGATGGAGGAAGTCACCAGTGAAAAAGTAGAAGTGCGGCTCGATAGCCGGAAGTGAAACTCGCTTGAGTCCGAATTTCTTGTGGTTCTTGGAGAGATAGACACGCCTCATGCAGTCGGCTAGACCTGATGGGCTGAACACCATTTCATCTTTGTCATATCCCTCTTGACGCAATCGCTCGCGTTCAACTTGTTTCTTCGCAAGCTCGTACAACCACATGGCATCTTGCTCGGTATCGATGCCCAATGGGGATTTCAATAGTTCCTCCAACAGAGGAACGATCAGACCGCCGCGCTCACGCAGCTTACGGTCTTGAATTATTCGCTTCTCAAGGTCGCTCGGCATTCTTGTACCACACCGCCCCACATGGTTTGCCTTTGACTGGACGCTGACACTCTAGCACGAATCGCTTTGGGATTCTAGGGGTTGCATTCTCATTGGCATCCTGAATTTCAAGGAGCATTGGGAACGTTGCCGCTTTGCACACAGGACACGTTACAGCTTCATGGAATCTAACCACCATTCAACAACTTCTTGAATTGTCTCTCAGCAGCAGGTTCATCTTTCATCCCGCATGTGAAACAAACCTGTTCACCATTCGGGCCGTATGGTCTAGTCTCTTCAACAGAACCGCACAATTCACACTTGCCCGGTGGTTCTTCAGCGATGAACACGACCCCTTGTTCTTTGTCAAGATGGGTCAATCATTTCACCTACTTCATCCCACAAATCTTCCTCGATCACCATGAGTTTGTACGGGCCAATGTCCAGTCGCAGGACTGGATGACAACCTGGGGGAGTCCTATTTGCATCCCGCTTCAGGTCATACCAATCATGCTGTGTGATTCGATATGAAATTAGCGGCCCATCTTTTCCAGTCTTGTTGTCGATGAGAAGATGACCTACCACACTGCGCTCAACCACATCACGCAAACTGTGCCACAACCTTCCTGAATTTATCTGTGCTCTGGCACCCGGTCTCTTGGCTTGACGCTTTTCAGCACTGGCGTATGCTGGGGTTGTGTCCTTCTTCCATGGTGTTTTCATTTCGATGCCTTGGTGCTCTGACGCCGTGACTTGTGGTATTCATCAGCAGTCTTCCGCTTTTGAAATTTGAATGAGTTGAGCAAACGACTCGCACAACAAATTCCCACATCTGCATGGTGGCTGTAACTGTTAGCAAAACTCCCTTTGCTGTTTGCCAACGGTGTGTAAAACAGTTTGCCAACAATTTCCTCAGTTGGTTGCTTGCAGATATCGCACATCAATTGCTTTGCCATTACGACACCTTTGACAATTCATGTGTTTGGTCATTGATCGCGTTTACTAGCTCATCACACAACTCTTCATCGTCTGACAACAGCTTGTTCCAGAATTTGAGATCGCCTGAGTATTCATTTCCATCCACTGACTCATAGACCCACTTATTCCCCTTCTTGTCTATGATTTCATCTTCAAGTCCAAGGTGGATTATTTCAGAAGCGAAGTCGATCCGTCCCTTGTCAGTGCGGAAAATGTATGCGCCCTGTTGATACGGGCGTGAAGTCTTCTCCTTCTGCGACTTAATCTGAATCCAGTCGCCCACCTTGACCGGCTTGGTTTTCAACTCTCCCTTTTCAGCAAGCTTGCCCGACTGTGTGACAGCACCTGTCTTCTTGAATTCCAGGCGTGTAGTTGCGTAGAAGGACATGGCTCGACCACCCGACGTGACGTTGGGTTGAAATTGCGAACCGAATCCGATGTTGCTGCGGAGTTGATTCGTCCAGATGAAAAGCACCTTCTTGTTGCGAGTGGTTAGCAACCGGAGTGCTCGGCTCATCATTCGCGCCTGAGAAGCTACCCGCTCTTCCTTGTCAGGATCTTGCTCGACCTGTTCCTTTGTCACCATGGCGCTCTGAGAGTCGATTCCGATTACCTCGATGGGCGCACCCTCGACAGCTTTTTCAACCATGATCCTCAAGGCTCCAATGATTTCCTCTGCCGTGTCTGGGCGAGCGTACAATAGCTCTTCAGGAAATCCTCCCAAGTGTCGAAACCAGTCAGCGTCAAAAACTCCTTCCGGGTCAACCAAGCCACAGATATTTCCCCGCTGTTGGGAGAGGGCCATTGTTCCGTACATGATCGTTGACTTTCCGGTATTGGGATCACCAAACAATTCAACATGGCGTCCAAGTGCCATCCCTCCCCCGATGATCCTATTGATGACCAGCGATGGTGTTGGGATCTTGATGATTTCAAGATCAGGGTCTGAAGCTAGTTTCATGATCGGTCTCTCATACACGCTGTTGATTTCAGTCATGAGCGTGTGAGCAATCGACCGCTGTTTACTCCGCTTTTTCTTTACGGGTGCCAAGCTGTCTCCTTCGGGATGAAATTAAAGATCCTCTTCTTCCAATGGGTCAGTCAGCATTGCGGTTGAACCTTCAGCTTCCATTTCATCGCGTACTCGCTGTGCCGCCAACTCTTCCTCTTCAAGCCTCCATGCTTCTTGCTCTTCCGCTGCCTGTGATTCTGTCAGTGCTTTCTCTACTGACTGAGCGAATTCCTCATCTGGCCCATCAGCTTCACGCTCGGCAGGATATTCAGGCGGCGCTAGGTCTCTGTTGTCACCCTCCTTACTACTGCGTCCAGCGTACCCAGGGAATTCAATTTCAAACTTGGTGTTCTTCGGGATGCGGAACGTGGTCTCCTGTGTGATAGTCGGCTCACCATCCACCATTCGTGATCGACCAAAGGTGAGTGTAATTCCATTCGTCGGATCACGGTCAACCTTAAGAAGACTGAGATTCTCGATGTCTGGAAGTGTGAAATTACTCACGTCCCGCTTGATGTGGAGCCTAGCTCCACCTTCAAATGAAATTCCAAAGCCTGAATCATCCTTTTTCTTCCGTACTGTCGTGACCGGGTGCTGCGTCAGATACTCAATCTTGGGGGCGAGCGTCATGCTGCTTTCCTCCTTCGCTCTTGTTGTTTCATTTCATGGAGTCCAACAAACCCCAATTTCTTTTTCGTGCCAAGTGGTGTTCCGTCAGGTTTCCAAATCTGTGGGTCTTTCTTGTAGTCGGCTCCTGTAATTCCGTAAAACCGGAATCCCATCGGGCCATCCTGCAAGAAAGGTTGTCTGATCCCGCCGTCACAACAGATCACATGCCCTCGGAATTTGTCAGCCAACACCTTCAGGATGCGACTCTCTGATTCCTTGTCCTCGTTGCACATGATGTGAAATGGTAGACCGTTCACATCAATCGCTGTGAGCAAGTAGGTCTTGACCTGTGCCCACGGGCTAGCCTTCAGATCGAGCAACTTGAAATGTTTGCTGTCCTCAATGTCTGGAATCCAGAAGAGCTTGCTTACCGATGCCCTACCCTCAGTGATTTCAGCAGTCTTGTCCAACCCCAGATGGTTCCAGCCGCTACTAGATACGCGCTCACCGACATGGCGAGGCTTGATATTGCGAAGTGCTTTCGGCTTCTTGAGAGTGAACCCAAGAATCTGAAATTGCTGTGCATCGTTTGCCCCTCCCTTGATGCCCAGTGATTCAAACGCACCGATAGTTGCCAGGGTTTCTAGACGTGTCTTGTTTACTGCTCGTCTTGATGTTCTGTTCTTGAAATCTTCGTAGGAATGAAATGGCTGTCCGGCAAAGATTTCTCCGGTCGCAGCAGGGCCGAGTCCCTTAACACGCGCAAGCCCCACTCGGATAGACCCTGATTCACGATCCAGGGTGAATCCCCTACCCGAGAAAGATACATCAGGCGGGAGGAATTTGAATCCTTCGTCCCTGGCGGCGGCGACGTATTTGGCTTTCTCCGGGTAGACATCTAGGAGCGCCGTAAAAAACTCGGCAGGGTAATGTGCTTTGAGGTACGCCGCACGAACAGCCAAAATTCCATATGACGTAGCATGTCCCTTGTTGAATCCGTAACCTTGGAACGCGACGAGCAATTCCCAAAGCGCGGCACGTTCAGCTTTGGGGATTCCCATGCTCTTGCAGCGAGCAAGGAACTTGGGTTTGATCTTCGCAAACGCTTCCTTCGCATGACGGCCTACCCCCATTGCTAGTTTAATTGCCTTGTAGATTTCATCTACTTCCTCGTCTGACATTCCAACGGCGTACCCAATCTCCATGGCCTGTTCCTGAAATACAGGTACTCCGAAGGTCTCACGCATGATCGGCTCGACCACAGGGTGTGACTCCCACTCTTCAACACCCCTCCTGCGCTCATTGTAGCGCGTGTGACGGCCTTCGCGGGTCAGGGCGGGTCGATAGATGGCTACGGTTCGGATCACGTCATGAACGCTCTCAACCTCTACCTCCATGCAACCACGCCGGTTCTCTTTTCCCTGAAGTGTGAAAATTCCTTCTGTCCTACCATCGCGCAGCATCTGGAATGTTTCAGGGTCATCGAGTGGAATGTCCGTGATGTCCAATCCATCCTGCCCGATCATTTTTCGGGTGTTCTGAATTACATCTAGAGTCTTGAGCCTGAGGAAATCACCCTTGTTCAGCCCAAGGTCTTCCAGAATTTTCATGTTGTACTGCGTGACCATCCGACCAGACGACGCAATGAGGGTAAGCGGAATCCATTTCTCAATCGGTCTGTCCTTGGTTCCGAAGAGCCAACCGCAAGCATGTTGTGAAACGTTCCTGATCGAGTCGAAGACACCTGAAGCCATTTCATAGATTTCAGGGTACTGCTCTTTCAGAAGCTCGTACACATCTTCCTCTTCATCAACCATGCCTGAGTCAATCATCTGTGGGAGAAGCTTCGCCATTTCATCAATAGCTTCCTTCTCCATCCCAAGCTTTTCACCGATCATCCTGAAGGTAGCTCGGTTCGCAAAGGTGCCGTAGTTGCAAATCTGCACAACTTGCCCCTCACCTTCGCGCTCGGCCATGTACTCCTGAACATAGGCCATGAAATCATCGAACCTATCCTTCTGGATATCGATATCGATGTCAGGCAATTTCTTCCGTGACGGATTGACGAATCGTGAGAAGATGAGATTGTACGCATCGGGCATCGGATCGATGTCATGAATTTTCAAGCAGTAACACAACATCGAGTTTGCAACTGAACCACGGGTGTTGATAAGAATTCCCTGTTTGCGAGCGTAGATGATTAGGTCGCTCATGATGAGCAGGTAGTGAGCGAAGTCACCCATCGCGTCTAGCTCTATTTCAAATCGTTCCTCAGCAGCAACTCCATGAATGCGCGTGAGCGCAGCAAGTCTTCTAGCTGATCTTTTCCTAATTTTGGCAAGAGGATCTTGATAACCGCTGAACGGGATGGAGTATGTGAATTTGTCAAGTGGGTCAAGGACAATGCTAGCTTCACATCCGATGTCAATTCCATTTTGGAGAATGTCATCTGGAAGGTCATCAGTCCTTTCAGCGATCTTTTCCATTGACTGCATGTAACTAGTGAAATACCCGTACTGTGGTAGGTAATTTGCAGCCCAACCCTTGTTGCCACCCATCTTGTTTGAAATCAGCATCAGGTGTGACGTACGTTGATCGGTGGTCTGGAAATGGGAGTCGTTGGTTAGAACCGTCTTCGTTCCGGTTCCTTCCGCAAGCGCCACCAATTTATGACGTACCACTTTCTCCCTCGCAACCATTTCCTCATAGCCGTGGTAACCCTTGTCCATGAATTTGCTGTGCCCATGATTTTGTACCTCGATGTAGAAGTTGGGGAACAAAGATTTCATGGCCTGGACATACGGCACAGCATCGATCCCTTCAGAGAGACCGATGCAAAGTTCAGACCCAAGACAACCACTGAGCACGACATTGTGGTTCAGGTCGTAGGGTGCAATTTCAACCATCTTGAGAAGACTGATCCTGGGCTTGTAATGGAAATTTTCACGCTGAGAAGCGAAGGTACACCATGCAACAAGGTTGTGATATCCCTCCGCTGAAATTGCCAGGACTGTCAGGTGATAACTGGCAGCTTGCTTCACCCCAAGGTCATCATCCTCAACGATGTAAAATTCACATCCGATGATTGGATTCAGACCTTCGGATCGAGCAGCCTTGTAGAACAGTGGGGCACTGCCCATCCAACCGTGTTCAGTCAGACAGACAGCACCCCACCCCAACGCCTTGGCCCGTTTCACAACGTCCATCGGGGTTCCCATCCCATCTAGGGTGGAGAAGGTTGAATGCACATGGAAATCAGGCGCAGCAGGCATTAGATCGCACGTCCTCCTTGTGATGGTAGAACACGAATTTCACCAACAGCCCTGTCATAGACCAATTGGTCATACACTGCCTCAGCAGATTTCAACAAGACAGCTTTGACTTCCTGTGGCTGTCGTGAAAATGGTTCGACATCACCGGGCTTCAGCAACCCCGCCTGAATTGATGCACCATCAATCGCATCGTTCATCACTCTGGCGAGTTTGCGGATTTCTTCTTCTCTGACGCCAGCATTCATGCGTCAGGTGTTTTCATTTTGTCTGGGTTCTGATCTGCCCATTGCTGAAATTCCTGCAAGCGAGCAGTAATGCCATCGCTGAATTCAGTACCTGCATTGTACTCACCATGACTGGTGAGATACTCATATTCAGCAATCGTTTCACGCGCAGCAGCATCCTGTGCCCTGAGAACAAAGATCGGCTCGTCCTGAGGAATTCCAAGGATCTGCCGAACCTTCACAAGGGCATCATCATGACGCACTGAAGTCTTCTGAATTGCGATCTTGCCCCCGATTGGAACGTCGGGGAACAACGCTTCAGCCGCTCGTCTAGCATCAGGCTCAGTCGTGTAAAATTCACTCATCGCCAGAATTTCATTGTTACCGCCGATTGGAGTGAAGTAATACTGACCGTTCTTCGCCTCATGAATTTGAATCTTGATTGCCGATGTTTCCATTTCAGGCACCGAGGTTCTTGGAAAGCTTCTGAACAGACGGTAGGGCGTCCTTCACCTTCTTGGTGAAAATTCCCTGTGTCGCTGCCAGAGTGATCTTCGCCTTGTACGTCTTCTTCTTCTTGGGCGACGTGGGATCACCGAACACAGACGAGACCATGCGCTCACCCTTGGTGTGCAGACGGGGCTTGATCTTGACCAACCCGAACAGGTTGACAGGATTTCCTTCTCCAAGCTCTTCCTCGACCACAGCCTCAACACAAATCTGGAAATCCCGCAGGTCAGCACCGCTGAGGGGGTTGTCCATCTTCATGTTGACTTCCTTGAGAAACTGAGCAGCAGTCAGGCCACCCTTGGCGACGATGATCTGAGGCTCATTTCCTTTTGTCTTGGTCTTGCCCTTCGCCTTCTTTTTGGTCTTTGTCTTAGCCAACGGAATTTCCTTTCACTTCGGGTTGGAAATCGAAGGTAGGACGGATACAGGATGCACACTACCCTCTTCGGTGTATCCGCCCTACCTTTTCGACAGCTTGCACCCAAGCGTTCCCTCCTGGGTGGTGTGCGCCTTGGCTGAAATTACTTCTTGGTCTTGCTCGACTTCTTCTTGTCCTTCGTCTTCGGTGCAGCCTTGGCCTTGGCAACCGTCACCTTGGTCAGCACCCAGTCGTTCTCATCGTCCTGCTTGGCATCGACGGTGATTTCAACACCCTTCTTCACCTTGTCCCAGTCAACGTCGAGACCCTGGCCGACAAAGAGCTTCGTTGCCTTGCCCTTGCCGTCCAGCTTGCCGGTGATGATTTCATCCTTCTCAGACGTAGACGTGACAGAGACCTTCTGCTTCGACAATTCATTGGTCTCTTCCTCTTCATCGTCATCCGACTCTTCCTCTTCTTCGTCATCGTCGTCGGATTCCTCTTCGTCATCGTCATCGTCGTCATCATCATCGTCGTCATCGTCGTCTGAGTCGTCGTCGTCATCCTCGTCGTCGTCCTCGTCCTCATCATCCGAGTCGTCGTCGTCGGAATCGTCGTCGTCCTCATCGTCGTCGTCTTCTTCTTCGTCTTCCTCTTCGTCGTCGTCATCCTCGTCCTCATCTTCATCCTTGGACTTGGAATTCTTCTTCGACTTGTCCGTACCCTTACGGCTCTTGGGCTTCTCATCCTCGTCGTCATCGTCGTCGTCATCATCACTGTCAGTGAGCGAATCGACAGCATCGACCTTGGCAAGAGCGTTCTTCGCCTGTGCGAGGATCAGAGCCTCAATGTCGATCTTGGCCTCTTCTTCGGCTTCCTTGATGAGCTTCTTGATTTCACCAGCCTTGAGAGGCTTGTCAGCCTGGGGCGTGACTCTGTACTCACCCTTGTCCGACAAACGCTTGACGCGGAACCGGCGTCCAAGGACACCACCCTCTTCCTCGTCAATTTCAACAAAGTCACGGATGAGATATCCGTTGGCCTTGAAGAGCTTGAAACGCTCCTTTTCAGGATTGTCGGGGAAATACCACAGGGTCTGGGCACGTCCACTCGGGTTTTCACCAAGCTCACACATGTAGCAGTCGTCACCCAGACAAGGGACGTACTGATTGTTGGGCTTGTCGTAGTGCTCTAGGTACTCAAACCAGCCAGGATTCTTTTCAGCCTCCGGGTCAGGAGTGAAAAGCGCATACCCCTTCAACCATTCGTCCGTCTGAAGACGAGCGAACAGTGTGGCAGATTTCCTCTCCTTCTTGGACTTGATCTGCCGTACCGCTACCTTCGACTTGCCCTTGTCTTTCTGCTTGGACTTAGCCAAAACTGAAATCCTTTCTACGGTCGCTTCGGGTTACGATGCCTGCATTGCGAATCAGTCTGTAAAATTCCGTCTTCGATACCGCCCTCCTAAACATTCGCTGTATGCGTTCCTCCGACAATTTCACTGTCGAGCCTGGGTCTGTGTATCCCTTCGGATACCTCACTACCCGGAGCGGCTGTCGTGGGAGTCTTTCGATGATTGAAATTGTTGCTGAAATTCCAGCGCCATCTGCGTCACACATTGAATAGACCATCTTGGGCCTCATGTTCATGATGAGCTTGGCTTGAAATTCAGACAACTTACTCCCTAGAATGCCGACCGTAGTGGGAAATCCGTGTTGATGCATGACCCATGTATCGATTGAACCCTCGACAATCACGATGCCGAACGATTTTACCATCCCTAGGTCGATTTGTCCAGTGCCGTATAGCAGGCGGTTTCGTTCGACGCCCTCAGTATACAGGTACTTCGGATGATCCTTGTCTCTGACCGCTCGCTTGATGAGAAGCTGTGTGCGACCGCGAGAGTCCTTTACAGGGATCACTATGCGACGTTCATCTGCATCCCACCCAAGCTCCCATTTGGCAATTGAGGCTGGTGAAATTCCCCGTGAGTGTAGATACTCCATGCCGAAGGGTGGAATGTACCTATCGTACTCAAGAAGATCGGGTGAAATAGTTGCAACTGATCCGGCCCTCCGTCGCTTCTTCGTGACCGGCCCGATTCTGGAATGCTTGAGGATTCGTTTCCTCGAT
>Ga0307503_10000248_pt1 | contig 12729 bp, 39 predicted proteins | sample 17_S_MG_FD_194514 | JGI IMG/M metagenome (GOLD analysis project Ga0307503, IMG submission 194514) | Soil microbial communities from Populus trichocarpa stands in riparian zone in the Pacific Northwest, United States - 17_S | ecosystem: Environmental > Terrestrial > Soil > Riparian zone > Trees... | reverse complement strand
GACCAGATCGCCGGTTGCGGTTGGCCTAGCCCCGGTGGTTATCGCAGAACGTGTTTTAATCACATGAGGAGGAAAGACAATGACTAATGGTAATGGTGGTATGCAGCAACCGCAGATGGCGCAGCAACCGGAACAGCAGCGGGATATTACGACTGAAGATATTCAGCGGCAGCAACGCGCTAATCTCGCTTTGCGAGCGCTTGATTTGGAGGCCGAGAACGTGATTCTGCAACAGGAAGTTGCGAAATTGAAGGCGCGGATTGCGGAGCTTGAGGCACCGCCGGTTCGGCGTCAGGGTCATCCGATCCCCGCTCAATCTGATGCCTGATGGCGACAAGCCGTCTGGGGGTGGGGGAGGGTTGGCCGGGTATCTCGGCCAACTCTTTTCATATCTGGATGCGCCTTGGAAGGTTCTTGCCGTTGTTGTGTTGGTAGTGGTTGGTGGTGTTGGCTGGACACTCTATGAGAAGCGTGATGCACTCCTTGAGTCCTGGCTAACGCCATCCACTCCGGAATTAAAAGTTGCCGATATCCCGGCGGCTTTGGATAAACTGGCTGAAGAGAGTGATGCCGATCTCGTTCAGATTTGGCATGTTGATCTTGCTGCTAATAGGCAACAATTCATTGCAGCCCGGCGACGGGATGGGGAACGACCCGTTATCCCAGCGCCTCGATCTCTTCCGGTCATTGTTCAAATCAGTGATGCCAAGGCATTGGTGCAGGTATTAAACGGTACTCCGGTTTGTATTGATCTTCATGCAGATGGTACGCCAGTCGCTCGCCGTTTAGCGGAACGCGGGATGAAGCGGGGCTGTGCTATTCCAATCCCGCCAAGTCCGGATGCGTTTGTGGGGGTAATCTATCTGGCTTGGGCATCTGCCCCGGAGGCCAGTTCCGAGGATGTGGCGGTACGGGTAGCTCGCGAGGTCGCCGGCAAGCTAGCGACTCATTAACAGGCAGGAGGTTGTAATGAAAACCAATGCCGCTGGACGAGAATTGATCTGCCGGAACGAGGGATGCAGGCTAACAACTTATCTTTGTCCTGCCGGAATCCCTACAATAGGTTATGGCGATACTGGCCCGCATGTTGTTCACGGGATGAGGATCACCCAGGAGGAAGCCGAGAATTTATTGGCTGACCGGCTGGAGCGGGAGTTTGAGAAAGGCGTTCTTCGGGCGATTGGCGATGCGCCCACAACCCGCAATCAGTTCGCAGCGATGGTGAGCCTCGCCTACAATATTGGGGTTGGCGGGTTCAACGGGTCGAGGGTTGCTCGTTTTCACCGGGAGGGTGATTACGATGCTGCCGCGAAATCCTTCCATCTTTGGAACAAGGGTGGTGGTAGGGTGCTGGCTGGTCTGGTGCGGCGACGGCAGGAAGAAGCTGATCTGTATATGACTGAGGACAATGAGGAGGATGGCTGATGCCGCCGAAACCACCAAGCCCACCACCGCAGCCGGTTCCACCGCAAAAGCCCATCGGCCCTAAGCCGCCACCGAGAACCGCGTATCATCTGGATGATCGCGATCAGCGAGTCATGAAACATGCGTTGAAGCGTTCGACCCGGCGGGTAGCGAAAACTGATGGATGACGATGCCGAATGGTTTGCCTGGATACGCACTAACCCCGGCACCGATATTGCCCGGTTATTGGCAATGATCGAAGCTCGCGATGCCGAAATCGCCAGCCTGACCGAACAGCGCGACCGGGCCATCGCAATGAGCCTTTCCTACAGACTATCGGTTTATTGGGAAATGTTGCGGAGCCAACTCCGTGATAAGAATGCTGGCGCACGGCTATCGGTTTGGCAGCGTCTCCAACGCGGCCATCGCTTGGGTACTATGGCAATGCTATGTATTAAAGGACCGCCCTACAAACCACTCCGTTGGATGCGGTGGAAACAGCATGACAGAGCTTGAAGCAAGAATCCGTGAACGGGCTATTGCGCTATGGAAAGAGGCAGGCAGGCCGGCGGGTAGAGACGAAGAATTCTGGTTGGAGGCTGAGTTACAAATCGCGGTTGAGGAAAGGGGTAAACCCCTGGACCCTCCTACCGCACCCCGGTCTTGACGGTTGCGGCTATGTCATGGCTGAGTAATCTCAAAACCGGGTTTGCGCTGTGGTCATTCCGAATGATGCGGGATCGGGCGCGAGTAGCGGTTGAGGCATTCCCCAGTTACGCTATCAACCGGGTCCATACCGAGGTTCTGGTTAAGGAGGTCACTGTTGCGCTGGCGGCGGTGTTCTGGGCTGGGGTATTTATTGGCGTCCCGGTGGGCGCAGCGGTAATAAGTGTGGTGGCGTTGGTTGGGTATAATTTATAGCAATGAGGGATCGAATGATAGGGGTGGCTATCGCCACCGGGTTCGTTAGTGTGCAGGGAGCATGGACTGTTTTCCTGGGCTGGGTGGTCTTAGAGCTGTTGTGGAGGATGGGGTGATGCGCGTGACACGCTTGATAGCGATAGTCCTGGGCTTGGCTCTAGGGGCCGCAGCCTGCGTTCCGGTGCAACCCCTCCCTCCCCCACCGCTGCCCCCTCCCCCGCCACCTATGGCGATCACGGTGCCGTTCCCGCAGATTGTGGAGCCGGCCTATGCGGCACCTCCTCCGGTGCGACGGCGGGCTAAGGTAAGGGTGTATCATCAAGCGACCTCCCGTTGCCCGGCTGGGATGTACTGGAGTGCCTCGCATCGGGTGAGGGTTTCCGGTACGACGATGACCAAGACCGTGCGCGGAACTTGCGTGGTAAAGAATAAAGGTAGGCTATGACCCCAAGAAGAGATAGGCCGGAAGGATAAATGAGGATACGCAAATGATCACGTTCTTAATCACGTTCCTGATAGTCATCATCATCTTGGGTCTTATCTGGTGGGTTACTACTGTCCTCCCACTCCCGGAGCCGTTTCCTAGAATTGTTCAAGTAGTTGTTGTGGTGGTTGGGGCGTTGATTATAATTTATATGCTGTTGGGATTAATAGGACAGGTGCCTGCGGTATCTCTGCGGTAAGGATGTCAGATAGTCAGTTGCTAACTGACCTATTGATATCGTGTTTAAACACGCATAGATTGGCATGAGTAGATATTGGCGTGGGGCCGATATCCAATCTATGCGAGGATGAACATGGAGAATTTCGCTGAGTATGTGTCGCAGGAGCGTGAGCGTCTGACGGCAAATCGGGTTGCAGCACTGGAAGCTCGCCGGCAGGCTGATCAGGATCTGCTTGCGGTGGAAGCTGAGTTTCGCGCGATCGATGCTTATGAGGCAGCGAAGAGCGGGAAGCGGGTTGTCCATAATGGGGCGGGTAATGGCCGGCGGCAGCGTGGTTCTCGCCGGGAGGAAATTCTCGGAGTGATCCAGCATTCCCCTGGCGGATTGAGGCGGCGTGACATCCTTGAGACGATGGGAGTGAAGGGCGACAAGTCAGCGGAGATGTCGGTGTCGAATGCCCTCAGCGCGCTGCTCAAGGGCGGTCTGTTGGATCGCACTGGAGACGGTGTGTATATCCCTTATAGTGCCGCACAGGACGGTGCAACCGCCGAAGCGGATGTTGCTGCCTAGCGACTGTTACCACAAAACGTGCCGGGCGGATTTCTGCCACGATTATCCGGATTGCCAGCGAGTCAGGGGGTAGCAATGCCCAAAGGGTCTAAGGTAGCGAAAGCGGAACGTGCGCTGAAGAAGTCAGCCAAGCGTAAAGGGCTGACCGGCGCACGGGCTGGTCATTATGTCTATGGCGCTCTGAATAATCTTGGGCTAAAAAAGGGGTCGAAGACCACCCGACGAGGCCGGTCCCCGGCTCATCGGCGGAAGGGTTAGGAACTCATCAAGGCCCATGCTCCTTGATGAGAGCGATGCGGTGGGACTTTTACCCCTAAAGTACCCACCGCATCGCTGCCACATCATTGCTGCCCGTTTAAACGCTTCGGCGACTTTCTCAGGAAAGGAATCGATCGATTCCTTTCTACAGATCGCCCTATGCGGATTGCAGGGGTTTGCATGGCACGGTGACTGAACGAGGGTCATCGGCGCGGCCAGCGGTAGTGCAGCCTACCTTGAGGCCGCAGATACGACACTCAATGACGTAGTGTCCGATCCGCTTGGCGGGGTACGGCAGCACGGTCGCACAGCGGAATTCGGCACCGTAAGAAACATCCAGATCGATGCCGTTTGGATAGTCGGGATCGGGTGCGATGCGCGGCTCTTTGCCGGTGTCGAACCACTTGATGAGGAATCGACCGTCCCATTTGATGGTCATGGCTTGCCCAGCCTTTCCATTGCCGTGTGCAATTCTCTGGTTGCCGTTGCCTGCGTCTGTCGAGACACGCGAAAATTCACTAGACTGTAACCGCTATCGCTAACCTGATTGCCGAATTGCGGAGTGACGATCGATTTGTGTGCGATCAATACCCAACTGTAATCCTTATCCACCCGGTCGAGAGCAACGACGCCAAGCACGAGATCGTTTTCGGTGGCAAAGAATGCCAATTCTTTATGGAATAATTTATTCCCGCGCCACGGGATGCCATAGATATCGAGGCTGGTTAGTTCTTTGATCATGTCTCATTCTCTTTCGGTGCGGTATCGGTTGGTTTCGGAAAGGTGACAATTGCCCAGCGATAGGCGCACCAAGGACAGCCGTCCCCCTCGCATCGGATGATGCTGCCCGCCTGCCAGCCGCCATAAGAGCGCGGCCAGCGATGATAGATTTTATCGGACATGCTTGGTTTCATACTTTCGGCGCGGGCATAGTATGCCTTCGCAGGTTTGTTCGCTGGTTGGCGGGCACACGCAACCTTGCTTGGCCTGCTTCGCCAACCTAAGATACTCCTCTAATCTGATAATCTTGAAATCCCTTTCCGATATCATTTTTGCGAAATAGTCGATAAGCGGTCCCATATCGACCGGCATCTTTTCATCTGACATGGGCATGTTCCCTAAGCTGACGCAGGTAACAATCTTGTCGCGGGGGCGTTTGAGCGCACTCGCCTTTCTCGGCACTCTCCCAGAGTGTCAGGGTATGGCACACCGGGCAGAACCAGCAGACCAGATCAGTCGGTATCTTTTCATCTGACATGGACATGCCTTTCTACCCGATCACCGTGACCCCTGACGTAGGGTTCGACAATCCAGTGCTTATCTCCCCGGCGAGCCAGATACCTGCTCACCATGTGAACCCGTGGAGATTTACGGGCATAGCCTAGCGGAGCGCGGGATGCCCCAGCTGCTGGTGGTTCGGTCACATGCATGGTGACTTCGGTGTAATCCCACAGCGGAGGTTGCCGCCTCTTGGCGCGGGCCTTGTTGAGCTTTCTGCGATCGACCTTGCTGTAGTCCACCGTCTGCCGGCTTGCCGTCAACAGCAGGAGGATCGTCCAGGCGGTGATATATTCTCCGTAGACATCCCGGAAGAACTCCGACAATCGGTGTGTCACCTGTTCTTTGGTTTGACAGATATCCTGTAAGAACCGCCAGCCCCACTCGCTGGGAGCGTGCGTGGCGGTACGCCAGATATCGAAGAGGGCTTGTTGCTGAACCGGGTTGCCATCCCATAAATGCCGGATGGTCAGGGTGGTGTTAAAGGTGTCGTTGTCGTTTTTGGCATCGAGATCGAAATAGGCGACCACTGGAGAGACATGGGGGATATCGACTTTGTCGAGGCTGACCCCGCGACTCGTCCAGACCCAGGTGATGACTCCCTTTCTGCCTCCCTGCTCGGTTTCGATCAGAAAACCGAGACGCTGTGGCATGGGGCGTCCCGGCTCGGTCAATGGCACAAAGGTGCTGACCACCTCTTGTAGCTTGGTGCGATGATCCTCCTGCCACTCGATCCACATCTCGCGGTAGGGAACTTGGCAATGCTCCAGGGCTTCCATCAGTACTTTGGGGCGACCGAGGGATAGCTCAATCGATGCTTGCATTGCCGTGGCGCTCATCAGAAAGCGTGGCGCATACTCCATCCTCTTAATCAGGTTGGGATAGATGTCCAGCACGCCTTTGTCTTTGGTGTAATTGGACAGTGCCACCGAGGTCGCCATGTTGGCGAGTGCGTCCATCAAGTAAGCCATCAGCGTTGCTGCTCAATGTGGCCGATAATTATCGCGCACAGGGTATTCCATCCGCGTTCTTCATAGGCGCATTTGCGTAATTCCTCGAAAGACAAATCGACCCTGTCTTTCGCGCCCGGAATGTATATATCCAGATCGGCGGCTTGCGCTATGCGTGCGATGCTGATCCTGAGTTTGAACAACAGTTCTTCGTCCATCATAGGTCGCGTTCCCTGACCTTGGTGATTTTGGATAGGCGAACGCGATGACGGTTTATAAAGTTTTCCTCCCTAATGTGCCATTTTTGGTCAAAGGCCAATGCCTCTTCAATGGTATCGAAATCCCGATAGGCATCGATAGAGTGTAGTGTCGAATAGGTAACCCGGTATTTCTCCAGTTCTTTAACGACCGGAGGTTCTCTCTCCCACTTGATATCCCAGCACATGTCAACGCATTCGTAACAGATAAATACCCCAGGTCCAGCGATAAGCTTAACTTCCTTTTGGTCTTTACCGCAGAAATTACAATACAAGGTTTTCTCGGTCATCGTGCTTCTTTCCTTTTTATGTGCTTAAGAAGCTGGAACGTGTCGAGTTCCGGTTTGGTCAACTGGCGATCGGTTTTGATCAGACCGTAGGTATAGCGGGATACCGGCAGGTCCGGTCGATAGAAGGCGAGGTTGGGCGGCACCTCGACATAGTCCCAGCCGATGCCAGCAGGCAGGGTGGCGAACCCTGGCGGGCGGTAGACCGGGCGGTAGAGGAATGCCATCGGCTCAGTGCCGCCGCCGGTCCAGGCCGCGCACGGCTTTCTGGTATAGCTCGATTTCCGGGGTCATCGTGATCTCACCCGGCTGCGGTTTGCGTAATGTCAGATCGTCGGCGAACACCAGCACCTGGGCGCAATTGATGCAAACACTGATGTCTCCGGGCTTTGGCATAACGTTCGTCTTGAGATCGGTTGCCGTATCGAGCTTTGCCTCGCAGTACGGGCACTGGCATTCCGGAAGCTGGTTCTCACGCATAGGACGCCTGGGGTGGCTCCGTGATGGGCAGAACGGTCTGCCGGGAGGTAAGATAGCCTGATGGGCATCAGGCTGTCTAGGCAGCTTTAGAGCCGATCTAAAAATAGGTTGCAAATACGGAACCGGGCTGTCATATTTCCGTTCGGTTGTTGTGTGTGTGTTAATCCCTTGCCCCCTCCTTCGCGGAGGGGGTTTTTTTGTGCTCTGATCAGTGTGCCGGCTGTGGCTCGATCAACCCATCGATCATCCCGCCGCTGATTATTCCGGGATCAATTGGATCGGTAACCAGATCGATGATCCGGCCCTGCTTGTTGCGGATGATCCGCAGGGACCGGCTGCGGGTTTCTCTGCCGGTAGTGGCGACCAACATGACCACCTCGATCCGATCGGGGTGTTGTGATGGTCGCGGTTCTTGATCGATGGTTCGTATTCTGTCTTCCGGGACAGACAGCATCCAACTCTCACCAATAAACATACCGGCGATTGCTTTCATGTTTCTGGCGATGTTTTTAGCGTTTAGAAAGGTGATCTGTTTTTCAATGTTGTTAGCGAAGTGGCAAGGAATTAGTGCATCCGGCTCCTTCCCGCCGGAAACAATATGATAGAGTGGGGTAAGCTCCTTCTGCCTAAGCTCCAACAGGATCTTGCGAGCGTGGGCTTCTCCAGTTGTTAACAGTTTGTCGATAATGTCCATGTTGGAGTTCCCTGGGTTGCTGCGAGTGTATAACCTAGCGTCCCTGCCAATAAACCAACGGCAACCATTACGGCAACAACGACTTCAATCCGCAATGGTGCTGTCACCATCTCTTGAATCCGGTGTTCGGCATCGACGTTAAGCTGGCGGATGCGCGCGAGCTGCTCTTCGATGTAGAGGTGCATTTCATCCGGGGCCATATTTACGGCTCGCCCATCCACCGATCAACAAGATAACCGATGACGAGAATGAGAAAGACCCATTCCATCAGTCGGGGAACAGTCGTTCGATATCCCGTCGCCAGGATCGTGATGCCACCCCATAGCCAAAGCCAAACGCGCCGATGATAAGGGGGGCGACGATATACCACTCAATCATCTTCTTCCTCTACCGGGTCATCATCGAGAGCCGTTAGGAATTCCGTGACCGCAGCCAACTCGTGCGGTTCAAGCCCGGCATTCTTAAGGTAAGTGAGTGCCGCCGATTTCTCGTGGCATCCAAACATACTCCACTTCGATATGAAGTCCATCAGCGGTACGACCAGTTGTGCGGTTTCAATGTTCATTTGGTTATCTCCTGCGCTTGTTTAGGGTAGTGCGGCTGGGACGGTAGATGGTCGAGGTGTACCGCTCGACCCGCATCAGTTTGACCTCCTTTATGTGCGGGTGATCGACCCATAGGTCATCGATCCAATCGGTAGCTTCCTCTTCCGAGAGGAAGGTTTTGCTCTGTTGGGTTGGGGTGACCGCTACCCAGCGGGTGGTGTTCTCTTCGCTGTCCATTCGGGTTCCCCCTTTGGTTAAAGGTGCCGGTCGCGGAAGCAAAAGGAATCCAAAGCCTCCCACCGGCTGACGGGGTTATTTTAAGGACAGATATGGCTGTCCTACGGACACTCGCCGTCTTGCCCGATACGGAGCCTATGACGAACTCCGTACTCTTATATCGCGAGTGCGATGATAATAAACAGAATGAGGACGACAGAAAGAACAATCATCTCCATCTGATGGCGCATCGCATTCTGCTATTTGTCAGGGGCTTCGGGCGGCAACCAACTGGTGTCGGAAAAGTCAGGCAGATCGGGTTCCTCAAGGTCTTCGGGCAACTCGATCTCGACATCGTCCAGCCCGTCTATCTCTTCCAATTGCCCAATCCATTCCATGTGGGTCGAGCCGGCATCGCTGTCTTGCCATGCCTCGCTGCGATTGTCGTAATACTCCTGTGCCTCGCTGGCAAAGCCTTTGTAAAGCTCCTTCAGCGCTTCCACCGATTCGTTGTAGCTGTTTATACAATCTCCCAGATCGCCACGCGCAGGATCAACCACCTTATTATAATAGTCTACCGCCATTTGCAGCTGGCTTCCCTGCTTCTGGCAGGCGTCCATCGCATCGGCGACTTCCTTCCACTTCTCCTTGGTCAGACGCTGCATGGCTACTCCCCCTCCTCTACCGGGATTATGATCAGTTGGTAATCGACAAATCGGTAGTTAACCGGATCGTTGGTTTTGACCACCCGTGTTTCGCGGACTGCGGTCCACTTAAACATCAGGTTGGCAATGTAATTCTCTGCCTCCCGCTTGGTGGCGAACCGCATCTGGTTACCATAGAATTTGCCGCTGCTGTCGGCAATGACTTCCCCTGCGAAACTCGTCATGTGTCAAGTACCTCGATAGCATCAACCAATCGGATATCAACTCCAGCGATCTTCATCTTGATCATCCACTCGTAGAGACGCAGGGCGTTACCGACAACCTCATTGTAACTATCAGCCCCGGTATCTTGCTTGAGGGCGGTGAGTCGTTGAAGTGCCTCGCCCGTAAACCTCAATGTCACGTTCGTCATGTGTGTGTTTCCTTTGCGGTTAGGGATTGCCGACGATCCGGCAGAATCCTACTTCATCAGTTACCCAACGCCAGCCCATGCAATCCGAACCGATGCATTTCATGTTATCGCTGATTTCCCCATTGGCTTCGCGATTGAGCGAGCCGCCATTGAGGTAATTACCGATACGAACAAACGGGCACCACTTGGTCCTGGCTTCTTCTTCGGTCATGGCTGTGTCCTCCCAAATACCCGGCGCTTGAGTTCGCGGTCCAACCTACCCTGCTCTAGTACTCGTTCATGGTTGCGGGCCTTGTACTCACGGCTGTGGATGCGCTGGCACTCGTTGCAGCGTCCGTTGGACCGGACGCGCCCAACAACCGAGATGTCATGTCCGTGATGGCAGTGGGTTTTGATAGCCATTATTTCTTCCACGGATCTGGGTTGGCGTGATGCGCCGCCAAATCAGCGCCAAGCTGTACCAGTTTAACCGCAGCGTCATGATTGATTCCTGGCAGACGGTAAATGCTCTCTAAGCCGCTGATCGCCTCATCCCTACCAAGACCCCAAACGCATAATTCTTGGATCTGCGATTCCATCTTAGGGCTATATTTGGAATGGGTGCTAGGGCACCCCGTGGGTTCGCCCGATCGGTAGGATGATGGACTAATTATCTCCTTAACCAAGATCGCAAAGCAGACAACACACATGATTGTTGTTGCCAAAGTTTTCCGCTCCATCTCAGCCCTCCACCATCGGGATGTTGTCGGTGGGGCAGATCGGTGCGCCGGCCATGTCCAGCCAGATGCGGGTGGTGCTAGCACGGTAACCGCAGCTGGGGCAGGTTAGCTTGAGGTTGCGGGTACTCTGCTTGGGAGGACCGGATGATTTCCCGGTGGCGTTCAGCATGGCGTGCGGGTATGGGCCGACATCCGCCAGGATCGGATCGGCATGGCGTTTAAACAGATCGCCGGGGACCGTGGCGGTCATCTTGCCGGTAAGGCCGATCGCCAGGGCGAGCGTCTTGAATTCTCCCGTGTGACCGCACTCCAGGCCGACAGCCGCGTGAACCAACTCATGGGCCAGGACGCCTGCGACCAGCATCGGATCGTCTAGGACCGGGCTGACCATGACCTCAAAGGTGCCGTCAGTGCTGGCGGATGATGACCAGCATTCGCCGATCCGGGTGTTCTTGCCGGGGGTAGCGCGTTTGCTGGGGAAGCCACAGGTCACTCTGATGTTGCGCGGGATAGGGTAACCGGCGGCAGAGAATACCGGCTGGAGGCGCGTGGCAAACTCATCGAGCCACGCTTCGCGATGGATGTGTGTGTTGGTGGTCATAGGCTGTCGGGTTCCTTGTAGAGGTTAGCCATGTCGCGGCCTGCGATATAGCATGCGTAAGACGGGGTCTGTTTGGAGTCACGGTCCCAGTTCATCGGGATGTTGTCGTACCCCTTCCAGAAGGGGCTGGCAAAACCGTTAAGGGTAAGGCGCGCACCTTTGTGGAACAGGAGAGGGGAGCGGTCGCAGTAAGCTGCGACCATCCCTTTGTAGGTGTCGCGCATCTTGCGAACGCGAAACCTGTTGGTCACCGAGGCTCTCCGAAAACCGGCGTATCCGGCAGGGAGATACGAGCAATCTTTGCTGCCCTGTAAGTCGAGGACTTGAGGAATTTTCGGTTTGCTGTCAGTGCGGCTCGCGCCGACTCTTCAGTGGGGAAGCGGGTTGCCCGGTCGATGTCACCAGTGACAACTGCGCCACGCAGGAACCAATCGCCGGGGAAAGAAACGATAAACATTTGTGATTTCCTTTTGGGTGAGAGGGAGAGGGGTGGCGCGGCCTAAGCCGCGCTCTTCTTCTGCTTGGGTCTGCCGAGATATTCGGCGCAGATGCCGCACTTGTCGAATGAGGCATTAACCTTTTCGACCGCTGCCTTGGCATCTCGCGCCAGACGGTAGCCATCGATGTAGCCATTCCCCGGCGGCTGGGCTGGGTTCCAGAAGCGGACCCGGTAGGTGTTCGACCAACTCATCTTCGGTTCCTCCGGGGGAGGGGATCTCCCTTGCCCCCAACATGATACCGTGCTGGCTTGGTGTCAAGAGGAAAATGCTGCCCGCAAACCGGGGAGAACCGGAAAGATCCTTTTCCCCGGTTTCCCGTTTTCAGCGCCGCTTCGGAAAGGGGGTGTCGGTGATCCGCTGGATGACGGCTAGGGCGGCTTCCAGGGGCTGCATGCGGACCACTGCCCGCCGGTCCCACCTCCAGCTGCCGCTGCCGCTCATGCGGCCTACGAAGCGGTAGTAGTCGGCTACGAGTATGTTCTGGTGAGGCGTCAGGACGGCTTTCTGGATGCCGTCCTGCGACAGGATCTCATCGGGAGTGCAAGTCGGGGTGCGGGTCTTGCGGGGCCGGCTCACTTGCTGTCTCCTTGCAAAATGCCTGCTTCGATCAAAAGACCGCGACATCCGATAGAGCCGATGACACGCCCAGCCCAGATGCAGCGACTCTCTGCTCCCATCCGGTAGACGGAGCCTTGCCATTGGAAGCCCCGGTTCTGTCCGCGCGGCTTGTATGCGATGCGTACCGCTTTGCCACGTTTGACCGACAGAGCGTATTCCTGCCCGTCAATCTTCACGTTCCTAGTCCAGCCGCCAAAAGTTTCGCGACGGTCAGTGGTGAAGGTCATCGTGATCACCGTGCGGTCCTCCCCTTGCGGCGGTAGATCTTGCCGCTGGGCTTGACCTTGGACCGCAGCTGGCGAACGGCTTTGGCGATCGGGTTCTTGCTCTTCATCGAGGCTCTCCGTAAATCAGCCGGGAGAGAACCCCATGTGATGGCAGGCTGTCAAGGGGAAAATGCAGACATGAAAAACCCCCCAGCCGGTTAGGGCTGGAGGGTAGTTCGATGGTACGAACTAATTCAGGAAGTGTGAACGAACTAGGAACGGTGGTCGCGGTCCTCCTTCCGCCGCCGCCAGAAGACCATCCCGGCCATGCCGATCATGCCGCTTCCCAACATGACAAGCGAACCGGGTTCCGACACTGGATTCGGAGGATCGTCATCTCCACCCCGACCACAAGGAGGCAGAGGACACGGATCATTAAATGCCACCACCGTGCCAAAGAACGTCTCGTGCGCTCCAGAAGCA
>Ga0307503_10000247_pt1 | contig 12800 bp, 16 predicted proteins | sample 17_S_MG_FD_194514 | JGI IMG/M metagenome (GOLD analysis project Ga0307503, IMG submission 194514) | Soil microbial communities from Populus trichocarpa stands in riparian zone in the Pacific Northwest, United States - 17_S | ecosystem: Environmental > Terrestrial > Soil > Riparian zone > Trees... | reverse complement strand
GGCAAGAGTGGCCACCCCCTAAGCCCCTCGCGCGCGCGCGCGACCTATGACGCATGGCAGGAAAGTTCAACGACGACATGGCCACCTTGTGGGTGCAAGCCTACGAGGAGATAGGAGCGGTGTCGTTCGCCTGCGATGCGGTCGGGATCACGTCGGCCACGTTCTACGCGTGGATGGCCAAGGGCGAGCAGGGCGTTCCCGGCTACAGCGAGTTCTACTACGCCGCACGCAGAGCTCGCGCGAAGCATGCGCTGCAGCTCGTACAGGCTGCCCGAAAGGACAAGGGCGGACCGGCCTTCCTGCTCGAGCGGTTATTCCCAGCCGAGTTCGGCGCGCCGGCTCGTGCGGCTCGAGACGCCATGCAGGTCCTGCTCGACATGGTGCTGCCACGCGTGAGCCTGCAGGCCCGCTCGGAGGTGCTTGATGCCCTCGCCGCCATCGAACGAGAGCGAGCCGGGACTGGTGAGCCAGGAGTGGCTGAACCAGAAGCGGTTGGAACTGGCGCGCTCGACGTTGTTGGCGTCGTCACCGGACATCGCCAACTCGAACCCGGTACCGAGTAGTTTCGTCGCGTTCGCCGAGGGTTGGTTGATGGTGCAACTCCGGCCGGCGCAGCGCGTGCTGTGCAAGGTGGCCTTCGACGGGTGGGAGCCGCGCGACCTCGACGCTGACGAGCGTGTGCTGGCGCTTGAGTTGTTCGGCGAGGTGGAGGAGATACCCGCCATCGCGCGCGCGGTGCTCGCGGTCATCATCGGCGGCCGTGCTGGCAAGACGTACCTGTTCAGCCTGCGCGTGCTGCACCTTGCGCTCACCCATCCGCTGACGACTCTCGCGCCCGGTGAGCACGGCATCGGCCTATTGATGGCTCCTGACCTCGACCTCGCGAAGCAGGCGCTTCGGTACTGCAGCGGCGCCGTGAATGCGCACGAGGAACTCAGGCAGATGGTGCGTTCCGACACCGCGGAGGCGCTGACGCTCGAGCGGTACGACGGGCAGATCGTAACCATCTCCTGCCGAGCTGCAGCCCGAGGTGGTCGAGGCGGCCGTGGCAAGTCGCTGTTCGCTGTGCTGATGGACGAGGCGTGCTTCTTCCGCGACAGCAACTACGCGGTCAACGACGAGGAGGTGTACAAGGCAGCCAGCCCGCGCGTGATGGAGGGTGGGCAGACGCTTATCCCATCGACCCCCTGGATGGAGTCCGGCCTGCTCTATGACATGTGGTCGAAGAACCACCCCGCTCGCGGTGGGACTCCGACATTCGCCCTCGCTGCTCACGCCAAGACGCTGACCATGCGGCCGGAGATGGCTGACGTGGTAGCCCGCGAGCGCGAGCGCGATCCGGGTAACGCCGCGCGCGAGTTCGACGCCGAGCCGATGGGTGGTGGCGCGGTCCACTTCTTCGACCCGGCAGCGCTGAAGGCCTGCATCAGCGACGACATGCCGGCCATCGTGGCGCGCCGTACGCCGTTCGAGCGGGCGTGGATGGGCCTCGACACCGGGTTCCGCAAGAACCCGTCTGGCGGCGTCGTAGTGCGCGACACGGGCACGGTGCTGGAGACGGCCGAGTGCGCGGAGATTACGCCACCGAAGGGAGGCAGGCTCGTGCCAAGCGAGACGTTGAAGGCGCTGGTGGCGCGCGCGAAGTTCCACCACTGCGAAGCACTCGTCGCTGACCAGCACTACATCGAGACGGTGCGCGAGCACGCTTCCGGGCTGACCCTCATCGAGGCGCCCACGGTCCCGGCTGACGCGTACACCGTTGCTCGAGACGCCGTGGCAGAGGGACGCGTGCGCATCTCTGCGCAACACACACGGCTCATCTCGCAACTGCGTGAGGTGGTGAGCAGGCCGACCAGCGGCGGCAACATCAGCATCTCGTCGCCGACGCGCGGCACTGCTCACGGTGACGTGGCGAGCGCTTGGGTGCTGGCGATGTGGAAAGCGGCGAGCGGCGGAGTTGGCATGGTCAAGGGCCAAGCCGCTCGCACCGCGGTGACCAATCTGCTAGACGAGTCGACGGCCGGCGTGAGGCGCGAGCACTCGTTCGACGGTGAGCGACAGGTTAGACAGCGGAAAGCGAGAGGACCGTTCGGATGACAACAAGGCAGGACATTGAAGCGACGTGCGCTGACTTCGCAGTGAAGCATAGGCTTGAGTTCGAGTGCGTGGACACATACCCGATACTCGAAGCGGACGACGATTGCGAGTGCGTACAGTACGGGCTGATCGCAGACGGCTTCAGACTGGCGTTCGCAACGCGCTACGGCGAGGTACCGTACGAGTGCGGGTTGAAGCTGCGATCCGGCCAGGAAGAGATGGCCGCTGAGCAAGCGCTGCCGCGCTGGCTCGAGACGGTGGCCAAGTCGGTGGCAGAGATTCGAACTGGAGAACGAACATGACCAAGAAGAAGAGCGCAGACGTGGTGAAGGAACTGGCGGAAGAAGAGGTGAGCGAGCGCGCTGCCGTGCTCGAAGCGGACGAGCCGTCTGTGCTGGCACGGCTACAAGGTTGCGTCGAAGACATCTTCACCGAGCAGCACAGCCGCTCGTCTGCCGGCCTCAGCAACCCGTCAGCCTACGCCAACGCCATGCGCCACATCCGGGAGGCCATTGCGTGTCTCGAGACGGTGAGCGAGTGAACCGCTGCGACGACTCGAGCGTACCACTCGACTACCGGCCGTTCTGGCGAGCGGTGTACGCGGCGGCCTATCCGCGCATCGACACGTCGGCGTTCGCAGAGCGAGAGCGTGCGAGAGTGGAAGACGCACACCGGGTTGCCAAGATGGCCGCTGACCGGGCGTGCGGGTTGAGCCATAACCCTACCGCTTCGTAAGTCATCGGCCAGCGTAAGCGGTTCACACTCACACCGTGGCATTCTCGCCAGCGGTTCCGCTCGTTCCCGACCAGGGTGATGCGCCATCGCGGCCGATGCCGAAGCGGCCGTTTGCGACGATAGCGCCCATCCGTGGCGCCGAACGCTTCCGCGTGCCGGGTCGCTTCGGCGACATGACCGCTGGTCGGCTGCAAGGCATCCTCTGGCAGGTTGACCGCGGCTACCTCGAAGACTGGTCTGACCTCGTCGAGTACGCCATCTCGAGCGACGACGACCTGCAGTCGCTGTACACCACGGCCATCACGCGCGTGACGCAGGCGACGTGGAAGGTGAAGCCGAACAAGTTCGGTAACCAGGCGGACGCGAAGCTCGCGGCTGAGCTCTGCGACGAGATGATTGGCAGGCTGCAGGGATGGGCCGCTGCGAAGACGACGCTGATGCACGCCATCGCTCTTGGCTTCCAGCCGATGGAGAAGGAATGGGAGACGGACCGCGTCGCGAAGAAGAACTTCGTGCGCCGGCTGCACTTCCGGCACGGGCATCGGTTCCGGCTCGACACGCAGTACAAGTATCGCCTCTACGACCACGGTGACCACGCGTACACGTCGCAGTCATCGTATGGCACATCACTCGATCCGAACCGCTGGATGGTGCACACGCATCAGGCTGTTGCCGGATACCCGACGATGGCCGGCCTCATGCGCGCTGGTATCTGGCGCTGGATGTTTGTGCGCTGGGCGAACAAGGGCTACATCCGCGCGCTCGAGAAGCACGGTGCGCCGTACGTCTACGGCAAGGTTCAGCCGAACACGCCGCAACCTGTACGCGATGACCTTCTCGAACTGCTCGAAGACTTGCACACCGAGAAGGCGGCGGTCATCGAAGAAGGCGGCGAGATCGTCTTCGAGGCAGCGGCCAGCATCAGCGGTACGCCGATGCACGAACTGTATCTGAAGACCGCGCTCGGCTCGATGGCGAAGTTGTGGCTCGGCGCGAGCGACATCACTGACCCCGGAGCGAACGGTAGCAACGCCGCAGTCAACACACGCGCTGGCGTGACAGCCGACCCGCGCATGGTTGCGTACGGTGACCGGCTCGGCGAGACGACGAGCGACCAACTGTTTCGCCAGGCGCTTGAGATGAACCGGCACCTGTTCGGTGGCCGCATGCCACCTGTGCCGAGTTACGAAGCCAATACTGCTAGCGACGAGGTGCAGACCGACAAGCAAGACCTCGCCGAGCAGAGTGGCGTATCGACCATCGTGCGCGGCGCAGCCGAAGAACTGAAGACTGGCACACCGAAACCGATCGCATCAGACGACGGGTCGGAGGTGCCGATGACGGCCAGCGACCCAAAAGCGCTGACGCAATCGCAGCCGTCACCGCGACGCAAGCGCAAGACGAAACCGTCATCGGACCAGACGACTTTGCCGATTTCATCAGCCTCGCTGAGCCTGCTCGCAAAGACGCTACGCGGCGAATCGGACGACCCCGATCGCTGATAGTCCGCGGCGCGCGTGAGGCAGCTGAAGCGCTGGTCGACGCTCGAGCGGAGATAGCCGCCATGGTCCGGTCGGCTGGCAGCATCGAGGCGTTGGATGCGAAGCTCAAGAAGTGGCGCCCCAACGCGGACTCGTGGGAGCAGTTGGGCGATGCCATCTTCACCAACGCCGTGAAGGCGGACCTTGCTGGCCAGTTGATGGTGCATCGGGATGCGTCTGCGCCGCGGCAGATGGACGCCAAGGACAAGCCGCCATTTCTCGACCAGCCGTGGGAGGAAGCGCTCGCTGAGTGGCGTGCGCGCGGCATCATGGACGAGCGCGAGTTGTCGACGCTGCTCAAGGACTACGCGCAACGAGCGGACAAGGCGCGGCAACTGATGCTCGCGCAGGTGCAGACGTTCGTGCGATCCGAGCTCGAGAAGAGCATCGCGGAGGGCGGGACGTTCAAGCAGTTTGCGCGCGAGATCGAGAGCGGAGCGGAGCCGCTTGGCATCACCGTCGACGACCCGTCGTACCTCAACATGGTGTTCCGCACCAATGTGCAGTCGGCGTATGGCGCTGGGCGCTATCGAGCAATGACCGATCCGGTCGTGATGGACGAGCGACCGTACTCCGAACTGCGCACGGTAGGCGATGCGCGTGTTCGACCTGAGCATGCAGCCGGTGACGGTGTCGTTACGCTCATCGGCTCGGCAGCGTTCCGCTACTGTGCGTGCCCGCTCGGATATAGTTGTCGGTGTGCCAACGTCACGCTGACGCGCGAGGAACTCAACGGTCGACAGGTCATCACCGAGATAGCAGAACTGCCAGAAGGCTTCCGCGCAGAGCCGGGGTTTACGAGCGCGCCAGTCGCAGAACTCAAGGTCTAACTCCTAACCCTACCCGTTAGTAAGTAGTCCGGCATGCCAGTGTGACCGTACCTTCCAATGCGTAGGAATGGCTCACGGCGATACGCTCAGTGTGTTCGAACACGACGGGGTAAAGCACCTCGCGCAGTTCTTCGCACTCGACGCCAAGGACCTCGGTGAAGCGGCCGACGACGGCACGGTTCCGGTGTGGAAACACATCGCATCTGTCGGTGAGTACGAGGGTCACCCGAGCGGTGGTTTCAAGTTCACCGAGCAGGCGTTCGACCAGATCATCAAGAACTTCGATGACCGCGCAACGCCGCTGAACATCGACTACGAGCACCAGACGTTCAACCGCGGGCTGAAGGGTGCCATCGACTCGGCCGGCTGGATCGTCAAGCTCGAGAAGCGCGCGGACGGCGACGAGTTGTGGGCGCTCTGCAGCCTGTTGCCTGACGCTGCCGAGTTGGTGCGCGGCAAGAAGATTCGCCAGTGCTCGCCGGTTATCGTGCCGGAAGGCACCGACCGCAAGACAGCGGACGACATCGGCTTCGAACTGCGCTCACTCGCGCTCACCAACGATCCGTTTCTCGACGGCCTCCACCCTTTCCAACTGACGAGGACTGCCGCAATGACCGACGACGAGCAGAAGAAAGCCGACGAGGCAGCTGCGGCTGCGAAGGCCGAGGAAGACGGCAAGGCCAAGAAGATGGCGGACGAGGGCGGCAGTTCTGCTGACGCGTTCATCAAGTCACTCGCCGACGCTTCAGGCTCCGACGCCGACAGCGTGCTGGCCTATCTCGCAGAGAACCAGGACATGCTGGTCAAGGCGATCCAGGACGGCATCGAAAAGGGTGGCACGCCAGCGGAGAACACCAACCGCGAGATGCGCGCGATGACCATCCACATCGGCCCAGTCATGGCGCCGGCCAGCGACAAGGACGCGAAGGCTTTGGCCATCGCGCTGACGCACAAGGACGGCCAGATCAAGAAGCTCAGCGAGCAACTCGCGGAAGCGACCACGGAGCTCAGCGGATACGCTGCTGCGAAGGCTGCTGCCGAGACGCTGGCGGTCGAGGCCAAGTGCAAGAAGTTGCAGGAGGACGGCTTCATTCAGAAGACCGACCAGGCGCTGCAAGACGCCATCAAGTTGCACGGCTTCGACCAGGCGCTGTTCGACCGCACGTACTCGATGCAGATTCCACCGACCGGTCTGGTCGGTGACAAGGTCGACCCGGTCATCGAGTCCGGCACGGGCGGCAAACCGCTGCTGATGTCGCAGCTCGACGATGGCCAGCGCGCGTCGTTCGAAGTCCTGCGCAGCATCTACAAGAAGACCGAAAAAGAAGCTCTCGAATTCATTGCGCGCACGCCAAGCGCTGGGCACGCGGCATCCAACTGAGTCACGTGCCGCGGATGGCGGCGGAAGGATTTGAATCATGACTGCTCTCGCTGCACACCGTGAAGTCAAGACGCGCAATCGGCACACGATGAAGACCGGATCGAGTCTCGTCGAGACGAGCGCCGTGGTCTACGTGGGTTCGCTGCTCGTCGCAGACGCGACGACTGGCCTTGCGAAGGTCGCTGCCGACCTCGGCGCCGGTGGCTCAGTGTTCTTGGGCATCTGCACCGGGTTCAAGTACCTGACCACAACGCTCGGTGCGTCTGTCACCGGCGACGGCACCATCGTCGCTGAGTACGCGTACGGTCACCAGGTGCTCGTCCCGTGCGTCGCCGGCCTCACGGTCGCCGACAAGATGCGCGCTTGCTACTGCCTCGACGACGAGGGCGTGACCGACGTCAGCACGGCCGGTCCCGGCTGCGGCATCTTCGTCGAAAACGAATCCGCCAGCACTGGCTGGGTCGAACTCGGCACCTACGCATTGCCTGCCGCAACCTGATCTCAACCGGTCTGAACTCGGAGAACAAGACACATGGGTACCACTCTCTCACTCGAATCTGGATTGGCGGCTGCCAACACAGCATTCAAGGCCGGCTACGAAGAGTACTTCGGTGGCGGCAAGACGCCTCCGGGCGCTCACCCGTTCTACTGCGGCGAAGAGCCCATGACTACCGAGACCAAGCGGTACGACTGGCTCGCGAATTTCCCCGTGATGGAGCGCTGGGTTGGCCCGCGTCGATTCGGGTACTTGCGTGAGTACAATCAGACGATCGTACTCGGGCCGGCGTGGGTGCAGACCCTGCCGATCAAGCGTCGGCTGATGCAGACCGATGCCACTGGCGCCGTCGCTCGCGGCATCCAGTCGTTCATCAAGACCCAGGCCGGCGCGTTCGATAAGGACGCGAGTACTCTGTACCTCTCGGCAACCGGTGCTGGTCCGACTGGCTACGATGGCGTCGCCATCTTCAGCGCGTCGCACCCGCACGGTCCGAGCGGCAATCAATCGAACATCTCGGCTGGCACCGCGCTGTCCCCTGCAGCGCTCTCGGCGGCTGACATCGTCATGCGCGGTCTGCGCCTGGAGAACAACGAGCCGGCTGGCGTCGACCCCGACACGCTCATCGTCGGGCCGGCACTGAAGGACCGCGCGCTGGCGATCGTCGGCGCGAACGTGGAGACGCGCATCGTCGCCGTCAACGCGAGCGGCGCCGAGGTGCCAACGGCCTCCACGGCCGTTGCGGCGGCTGCACCGTTCAACATCTACTCCGGCATGTACAAGTTGGTGGTCGACAATCGTCGGCCATCCAGCGGCACCGGCGCGTTCTACTGGGAACTGCGCGACAGCAAACTGCCGCCTCCGATCATGCGCCACGTCTTCCGCGCGCCCGAGCCGCAGCATCAGGACCAGATGGGTTCGTTCTGCCGCTTCGTCAACGACGAGTTTTGGTTCGGCGTCGAGGGCGACTGGGTGACCGACGCTGGCTTCTGGGCCGGATCGCACCGCGGCACTGGCACGGCTTGATTGGAGATTCGCATGAGCGAGGCAGCGGCAGCGATTGTTGATGAGATGGTTCCGGTGACCGACAAGCCGGACTTCCCTGTTCCGAAGTCCAAGGACCCGGGACACATGCTGGTCGAGATCGACTGCCGCGTCATGGCGACGCCGATCCCTGGAGGCAACATCGCCGTCCAGGGTCGGCACCTCTACCGGATGCCGAAGTTCTTCCTGCCGGTGCTGATGCAGCAAGTCATCAGTGATGATGACAAGCGCGAACTCGAGCGTTGCACCGCGATGCACGAGCAGATGTTGGCCAGGCACGTCGAGGAGAACGCTGGCCGTCTTCAAGGCGTCGAGCGTCAACTGAAGGAAGAGCAGCTGCGCGCGACGTACGGCGGGTCTCCGGAAGCGCTGTTCCACCGCGACACGCTGGGCAAGAACGTCCAGGCATTCTGGAGCGTGAAGGTCATCGACGACACGATCCCGGCGCCGATAGATGAGTCGGCGAAGGTGCGCGCGCGAGAGACCGCGGAACTCGTGGCGAGCGTCTTGCCCAAGTCCGCGGACATGGCAGCCGTCATCACGGCGACCATCGAAGCGCTCGCGGCAAAGGGTTTGCTGCGCGGCGGCGGCCAGCAAGACCAGCAGAAGAAGTGAATCGTGGAGGACGCTCGTGGCAGATCGGTACATCGACGTAGCGTACGTGGACGCCCGCATTGGTCGGAGCGTTCGCGAGTCGCTTGTCGGTGACGATGCTGCTCCGGACGAACTCCTGCTTCACATCGAGGATGCGACCGCCGACGTGCAGGGCTTCCTGCGCAACTCCGGCTACACGTGCCTCGCGACGCAAGACCCGACCGACATCGAAGAGCCGGTCGTCAAGCGCGCGGTGATGTGCATCGTGTGGGAGTCGCTGGCGATGAAGCCGGACTCGTCGCTGGCGATGCCTGAGAACTGGGCGACCATGCCATACCGGCGCGCACTCGACGGCATTCTGTCCGGCACGATGACGCTGAACCTGCCACAGGCGATCGGCAACGCTCCCGGCGGCGTGACCATAAGCACCCGCGAGCCGCGCGCGCGCGCAGAAGACTTGGAGACCTGGTGATTGAGATGTCAGTCACCGGGCTCGAGCAGGCCATCACCGCGCTGCAGAAACAGTCGAAGGCGCTCGTCAATCTCGAGCCGGCGTACAAGCGCTGTGCTGCCGAGTACGTCAAGCGCACTGACGACGCCTTCCAGAACGAACGCGGCTACGACGGTGAGACCTACGAGCCGCTGGCGCAGTCGACCATCGACAAGCGCATCGGCAACCTGAAGGCGGCCAACAAGCGCGGCAAGAGCGGCAAGTTGACCAAGGGCGCTCAGCGGTTTCGCGAGCGGCTCAAGTCTCCTGGCGGCATCAAGCCTCTCATCGACACGGCGCGCGCGCGCAACAGCGTGCATGCGACGTCGAGCCGCGAAGGCATCGAGTGGTCGGCGGTCGGATACCTCGGCTTCCACATGGGTGGCGCTACGAGCGCTGGCCGCTCGCGTACGGTCACCATTCCGGTCCGCAACCCCACGCCGTTCTACTGGAGCGGCGACGAGTGGAAGCTCCGTGAGAGCGCGCGCAAGACGCTGGAAGAGCACATCAAACGGCACGTCTACGGGGTGGCGACATGATCGTTGTCATCGCGCTCGCCGCCGTGCTGTTCACCATCTGCGTCGTCGAGTCGTCTGAGAGGTTGCCGTGAGCTACCTCCAGCAGAAGTACATCCGCACGGCCATCGTGGAGCTCGTGCGCGGCAGCATCGGGACAACCCGCGTCGTGCCAGCCGGCATGTTCGGTGAGGGCGTTCACGCTGGCCAGAAGCCGAGTGCGCAGCAGGCCAAAGCGCTGAACCGCAACTACACGCACCGGTTCGATGTTGCCGTTCGAGTTGCAGGCGTGCACGAGGCGAGCGCTGTCAGCGTCAAGACATCGTCGCGCATCAGCCGGTTCGCCGTCGAGATCATGTTCACGACGAAGTTGAAGTCGGTGGTGCAGGACGAGGCTCGCGACGACGTGCTCGCGCGCGTTGCCGGCGATGGTGACGTTGTCATCCAGGCGCTCAACTACCCGAACAACCTGCTCACCACGAACGACGGCGAGGCGACTGGCATCGTCAGCGGCATGTTGCTCGGGCCGGACAACACCAGCACGCCGCGGTGGGAACTGGTCGAAGAGAACTGGGAGCAGCAACTGCTCCGCTCGCGCATCGTCGCAGAAGCAATCGTGATCCAAGTACAGGCGGTGGCATGAAATGACTGTCTACGTTCATAAGGTCGGCCGCGTACGAATCATCAACGAGTCGACCTTCTGCACTGAGGTGAGCGAAGGCACCTTCGAGGAATGCCCCGTAGTCGAAGACACACCTAAGCTTGTCATGATGCGTCCGTTCGAGACGCCGAAGATCATGCAGCAGCACATCGATGGATATCCGTCGAAGGTGCCGATGCCGCGGTCCGCCACGTTCGGGTGCACCACTGTGATGCGCGGAACCGCGGTTCGCGGCACTACGACGCACGCCGTCGGCAACCTGACAGGCCTACCGCGGCTGATGTGGCACTGCTGCTTCGGCGCTGTCAACGGCGGCACAGGAACCACGATCGCCAGCACGTCGACCACCACCGTGCTCAACGTCACCAGCGCAGCGGGCCTCAGTGAAGGCGGCGCCATCGTTTGCGCGACCGGGACCGGCGGCGCGCTCGAGTGCCGCGAGATCAAGACGGTCTCGAGCAACGTCGTCACCACGAAACTGGCTTTCAGCTCCATCCCGGCCAACGGCTCGACCGTGTACTCGTGCTACTCGTTCTACCTCGGCAACCTGGACGGCTCGTCCGTGCTGTCGTTGCAGACCATCGTCGAGGGCCTGGACACAACCGACCGCTGGCTGCTGAAAGGTGGCGCCATCGCCGCTCCACCGGTATTCAAGCTTGCTCCGGGTACTCTGCCGACGGTCGACTGGTCGTGGCAGTACGCCGACCACAAGCGCGCCGACGGCTCAGAGACGACGATGAACCTGAACTCTGCGCTGGCAGACCAGGCGTATTCGGATATCGGCATCAACGCCATCATGGACTCCGAGTTCCGTATCTTCTCGACCGCGAGCTCCACGCTGTCTGGCACGGATGTGCACGCGAGCGAAATCAACATCACGCCCAACATCGCGTACGAGCCGCACCGTACGCCGGGTGGAACCAACACGATCAAGCAGTGGGTGCGCACTCGCGTGGATGGTCCGGCTGTCACCGGAGACTTCGTGTTGCCGTACGAGTCCGTTGCATGGCGCACGGCTCGCGATAGCGAGACCTCGTACGCGATGACGTATCAGGTCGGAAGCGGCACCACGAACGGTGGCTTTATGATCTCGGTGCCGAGCATCACCGTCGACGACATCCAACGCGAAGCGGTCGGCGGACTCGCTGGCCAACGCGTCAAGTGGTACGCGAAGCTCGATGCGTTCACGACCACGAACAGTTCGGCGCTCCAGAAAAGCGCTATGCGTGTGCATTTTTTCTGAGGCTTCATGAGACCCGAGCGATTCCCAGTCATCAGCGTTCTTGACCCAGCGATCGACACCGAGTCGATGACGCTGTTGCAGATGTTCGAGTACGCGGAGAAGCGCGACGTCAAGCTCATCCAGTCGCGCGTGAAGCCAGGCGCGAAGTTCACCGTGTACAACGTGCGCGCGGTGCCGCATTCGCTCTGGCAGTCGTACGTTGACGCCGACCCGAACGAATCTGTGCGCGCGCGACGAGCCTTTCAGTGCGGCGTCGAGTCGGTCGACAACCTCGCAGGCAACGACGGCATCGCAATCACGAAGTGGACGCCGACGCAGAAGGCCGCTGACGGCAGCGTCATCCTGTCCGAGCAAGAACTCAACGAGCGGTTCGCGCCATCCGAGGTGTTGGAGATTGGCTCGGTGATCTACAAACACAGTTTTTTTCCCCGGAGGACCGAAGCGTCCTATCCGCTGCTGCCTGGGTATGCCGAACCGTTGGCACATCTGAAGTTCCGATCTGTGGAACCGAACCCGAGCACTGCTACGACGACGATCACCGAGCAGCCGTCAGTCGAAACCTCACCAGCAACGGAGACCGCGACAGGCTGAGAGCGGCCCGCCGCCGGGTGCGGCTCGCGTACCTGTGCGACTGCGCTGGAGAGCGCCACGTAGGACGAGAGCACGAGCACATGGTAGACGCAGCCCGCAGCCAGATACGCGACTTCGCCGGACACGAGACGGTGAGTTGCCCATGGCGCGCGTTCACCTCGTGGCTCGTGCGCGACGTGCTCCAGGGCATGCGCTACTTCGAGAGCGGCAACCTGCATCTCGCGTTCCCGCAGCCGAGTCACCGGCTGGTTGAGGGCATCGGTTTCTGGAGCGCGACGATGAATCGCATCCAGTCGAAGCAACTGGAGCTCGACAAGAAGAACCGTGAGAACGCCGCTCCACCGCAGACGGGTAGGCGCTGATGGGAGACCAGCCAGTCAAGATCAAGGTCACCCAGGAAGGCGCCACGCAGGCAGCCGGCCAGGTAGACAAGCTCACCGCCAGTCTTCAGAAGATGCTGAAGACGCAGACGATGATTGCGCAAACGGAGAAAGACCTCCAGCGCAAGAATGTCATCGACGCGATCAAGCGCGAGGCTGAAGCAGTCAACGCGCTGTCCACTGCGTACACGAAACAGCAGTC
>Ga0307503_10000246_pt1 | contig 12862 bp, 10 predicted proteins | sample 17_S_MG_FD_194514 | JGI IMG/M metagenome (GOLD analysis project Ga0307503, IMG submission 194514) | Soil microbial communities from Populus trichocarpa stands in riparian zone in the Pacific Northwest, United States - 17_S | ecosystem: Environmental > Terrestrial > Soil > Riparian zone > Trees... | reverse complement strand
ACCTGGCCCGCTACCTCGCCTTGGGACCCCAGGGGATCATCGATCCGGCGACCGGGATCCCCGTCGCGACCTTCCACTACCTGGTGGCCATCTCCGTGCTGTGGATCGTGGGGCTCCTCGTGATCTTCGTGCCGCTCGCGATCCGGTTGTACCGCCGCCTCACCTGACGCGGCGACGTCGCGGACCTGGGGCCCACCTGACATCGACTCCCCGGCCGAGTCAGGTCAAGGGTTCTCTCCTCAACTCGTCAGCTGCCTGACAGCTTTCAGGTGTCAGGCAGCTGACAACCTCTGGCGCGAAGGCTCGACCCCTCGCGACTGCGACCGCGACCGCGATCGCGAAAGTGCGCACGCCCGTGCGCGAAACGACCTTGACGCGCTCGGCCACCCGACCCAGCATGCGAAGCACGTGATCACCGCCCTGGCCTCCACATGAGCGAGACGATGAAGGACCGCCTCATCGTCGTGCTCTCGGCGGTGTCCCTCCTACTGCTGGTGGTCGCCAGCTGGGCAGTCGCAACCCGCCAGCCGGACGCGACCGCGGCGCCGACCTACTGGGTGGCGACCGACGGGGACGACGCTGCGGCCGGCACTTCGGACGCGCCCTGGGCCACGCTCCAGAAGGCCGCGGACACGGTGCCACCCGGCGCCACCGTGTACGTCCACGGGGGCACGTACGCACAGCGCGTCGATATCCACGTCTCGGGCGAGCCCGGCCGGCAGATCGCGTTCGCGTCGGCTCCCGGAGAGACCGTCGTCCTCGACGGGTCATCGCTCGATGTCCCGGCGGGGCAGTCCGCCATGGTCGGCGTCGATTCCCAACGCTACGTCACGATCCAAGGGTTCGAGATCACCGGCTATCGAAGCGACGAGTCGGGCCACGTGCCGATCGGGATCCTCGTCACCGGAGCCGCCGACCACGTCCGGCTCGCCGACAACGTGGTGCACGATCTCGGGACCACGTTCGAGGGCCGCAACGGTGGTGACGCACACGGCATCGGCGTGTTCGGCACGACGAGCGATCACCCGATCGCCGGCGTCGAGATCGTCGACAACGAGCTTGCGAACCTGACCCTCGGCTCCTCCGAGGGACTGGTTGTCAACGGGAACGTCACCGACTTCCTGGTCCAGGGGAACCGAGTCCACGACACGAACAACATCGGGATCGATGTGATCGGGTTCGAGGGAACCGCTCCCGATCCGACGGTCGACCAGGCCCGCGAGGGGATCGTGCGAGGCAACGCGGTGTGGAACGTCGACAGCTACGGCAATCCCGCGTACGGCTACGACCGCAGCGCGGATGGGATCTACGTCGACGGCGGTCGCGACATCCTGATCGAGGGCAACGTCGTGCACGACGTGAACATCGGGATCGAGCTCGCCAGCGAGCATGCCGGCCGCGCCACGAGGAACATCACCGCCCGGAACAACCTCGTCTACGACGCGACGGCGATCGGCGTGGCGATCGGCGGCTACGACCGACACCGAGGCAGCACGGAAGACTGCGTGATCGTGAACAACACGGTCGTGCACACCGATGGGGTCGAGCTCCTCGTGCAGTTCGACACCAGGAACAACACGATCGCCAACAATGTGATCGTTGCCGGCCCCTCGCACACCTTCGTCGAGAACGCATACCGAGAGAACATCGGCAACATCGTCGATCACAACCTCTACTACTCGATGGACGGGAGCCCGGTCGGCGTCTGGCAATGGAAGGGGATCGCGTATCGGAATTTCGACGCGTGGCAGGCCGACTCGGGGAACGACCATGCGTCGACGTTCGTCGACCCGCGATTCGCCGACGTGAGCGGGGCCGACTACTCGCTCCTGCCGGACTCACCCGGTGTCGACGCGGGCGCGTTCCTCGCCGCCGCGGGCGCGGCCGATCTGACCGGGCAGCCTCGGGCCCAGGCCGCGGGGATCGACCTCGGCGCCTACGAAGTCACGGCGGCGCCCCCGTCCCCCACCCCGTCCATCGGGGTACCGGTCACCTACGCCGGGGACCTCCCCTGGGCGCAAGCCGACAACGGGTGGGGTACGCCCGAGATCGATCGGAGCAACGGGGAGCGCGCGCCCGACGACGGCGGACCTCTTCGGATCGGCGCAGCCACGTTCACGAACGGGATCGGTGCGCATGCGCCGTCTCGGATCGAGATGGACCTGCAGGGCCGATGCTCCCTCTTCCTCGCGGACGTCGGACTCGACGAGGAGGTCGGTGACCATGGCTCGGTCGTGTTCGAGGTCTGGGGAGATGATGAGCGCCTCGCGGTCAGCGGCATCGTCCGAGGACCACAGGTCAGCGTGCCGATCACGGCCGACGTCACGGGCGTCAACCGATTGGCGCTGGTCGTGACGCCGGGCGGGGACGGGAACTCCTTTGACCACGCCGATTGGGGGAACGCACGGCTCGCGTGCCAGTCGTAGGCCAAGCTGCCGGCCTCAGGTTGCGACGCGGTGCAGGTGCCAGGGCTCGGGGATCCCCTTCAGATAGCACTCGCCGACCGTCTCGAAGGTCAGGCCGGAGCCCGCGGTGAGGTCCTTCACGGTCTGAGAGACGAGGATCTCCGAGGGGGCGGCCGCATCGGCGATCCGCGCGCCGATGACGACGCCGAGACCGCCGACCTTGCCGTCGATCACCGTGGCTTCCCCCGTGTGCACCCCGGCGCGCACCTCGATGCCCAGGTCGCGGACGCGCGCGATGATCTCTTGGGCGCAGCGGACCGCGCGCGCCGGACCGTCGAACGTGGCGAAGAACCCGTCGCCCGCCGTGTCGTTCTCCACGCCCCGCCAGCGTGCGAGCGCGTCGCGCACGATCTCGTGGTGACGCCCCACCAAGGGTTTCCATCCCTCGTCCCCGAGCGAGGAATGCAGCTCGGTCGAGTTCACGATGTCGGTGAACAGCACTGTGGCCAGCACCGTGTCGAGCTCGAATGCAGGCGCGGGGACGCCGATGAAGTCGCGGATCGCACGCAGCACCTCCGCTTGCTCGTGGATCGCCGGGATGCTGTCACCGCCGCCGGCGAACAAGCGCATCGAGGCGCGCGGCATCAGATCGACCAGGTACGTGAGCGCGTCCCGGTCGTGCTCGCGCGCGAGCAGCAACGTATGCGCGCTCACCGACGGCAGGGTGCCGCGGACGTCGGTCTGGCGCCAGATCAGCTCGTGCTGGATCGCAACGTCCGGCGTCGCCGACTGTCGGGACAGCAGCCCCCAGGGGACCGACGGATCGTCCGGATCGTTGTACCGGGAGGATCCCCAGTTCTCGACGATGTCCTGCATCCACCGCTCGAGGTCGTCCTGGTTGCCACCCCACGGGTAGTCGTCGGCATGGGTCGAACGGGGCGACGGGTACCACCAGAAGAGCGACCGCACACGCTCGGGCTGCGTCGCCGCGAACAGGACGTTCACCGCGCCCCCCTCGAGTTGCCCGCCGAGCACGGGCCGCTCGGCCCCCAGGTCGTCGAGCAACGCGCGGAGATCCGCCACCCTCGTCTCCAGGTTCGGCACGTCGACGTTCCGGCTCGACGCGCCGGTTCCGCGCCGGTCGTGCAGGATCAGCCGCGAGAACGACGCGAGCCCGCGGAACCAGGACGCGTACTTCGGCACCTGCCACAACGCGTCCACGCTCCAGGAGTCCGGGGCCCAGGCGATGTCGATCGGGCCGTCGCCCAGCACCTGACAGGCGATGTAGGCGCCGTCGCCCGCACGGACGTAGCGCGTCTCCGGCGCATCGCTCATCTGCTCATCACTCCGGCAAGGCTAGTCGAGGTCGCTCAGATCGGCCGGGCGGGGATCGTCACGAGCCGCAGACCACGCGCCAGGATGCCCTTGATGATCGCGGGGAGCGCCCGGATCGTGTGGCCCGCGTCCCCACCCCCGTCGTGGAGCAACACGATCGAACCCGCGTGTACGTGCGACAGGACCGCGCGCGAGATCTCCCGCGGCGTTGCGTGCGAGCGCCAGTCCCGAGGATCGACGTCCCAGGTGACGAGGCGCATGCCTTGTTCGCGCGCCTGCTGGATCAGCTCGCCGTCGTACCAGCCGCCCGGCGGCCGGAACAAGGTGGCATCGACGCCTTCGTCGGCGAGCACCGCGGACGTGTGCCGCAACTCCGCGGCGATCTCGTCGGCCGATTGGTGCACCATCGTCTCGGGATGGTCGAACGAATGGTTACCGATCTCGTTCCCGCCGGCGAGCACCTCGCCCACCAGACGCGGATGGTCGGCGGCGAGCGATCCGATCACGAAGAAGGTCGCGTGCACGCGGTACCGATGCAGGATCCGAAGGATCCGTTCCGTCGCGCCCGGCCAGGGGCCGTCGTCGAACGTCAGCGCCACCTCGCGCGGCGCACGCCCCTTGCCGATCGATCGTTCGGTGACCGATGCCAGGGTCCCCGAGACGCGCCCCTGGATCGTGATCTGGCGGGTCGGATAGACCGTCAGCGTCCGCTCGGGATCGCCGACCCGCGGCCCCATGTCCTGAACGAAGCGGACCGTCGGCTCGATCCTGTCCGTCCCGTCGACGATTCGGATGCGGTCGCCGGTGTGCAAGACCGTCGACCGAGACGCGACCCGACCGTTCAGCTCGACCCGGCCGGAGTACGCCGTGCGTTCCAGGACCGACCCGTCGACCGCGAGCAGGCGCCCGGCGTCGGGCCGCAGGTCCTCCTGTTGCAGCAACGCGCCGAGCGTGGTGCCCGCCGCGAGGGTGCGCCCCGCACGGTCGAGCCGCACCTGGATCGGCTGCGGGGTCGGCGAGGGCGCGGCAGCGCCTCGCGTACAGGACACCAGCGCCACCAGCGCGAGCAAGAAGCCGGCGGCCCGGACGGGGAAGAAGCGTCCGACCACGCAAACATGGTTGCACAAAGAGCCAATCCCGACTTACATCGGGTCGCGCTTACTCCGCGAGCGTCGCGGCGTGATCCGGCACGTAGGTGTAGATGTCGCGAGGGGGACGCTCGTACCCCCTGTCCGACTGCCGCGGCGGCAGCTCGATCGCCGGCTCCGGCCGTTCTTTCCACGGCACCTTGCCCAGCACGTGGGCCATGCAGTTGATGCGCGCCCGACGCTTGTCGTCGGCGTCGACGACGTACCACGGCGACTCGGGAAGATCCGTGTGGACGAACATGTCGTCCTTGGCTCGCGAATAGTCCACCCACTTCGTCCGGGCATACAGGTCGGTCTCGGAGAGCTTCCAGCGGCGCATCGGATCGTCGATCCGCTTGCGGAACCGTCGTTCCTGCTCCTGGTCGGAGACCGAGAACCAGTATTTCAGCAAGACGATGCCGTCCTCGACGAGCAGCCGCTCGAAGATCGGGCACTGTCGCAGGAAGAGCTGGTAGTCCTGCGGCGAGCAGAACCCGAGCACCCGCTCCACGCCGGCGCGGTTGTACCACGACCGGTCGAACAGCGCGATCTCGCCACCGGCCGGCAGGTGCGCGACGTACCGCTGGAAGTACCACTGGCTCTGTTCGCGCTCCGTGGGCTTCGGTAGCGCGACGTGCTTCGTGATGCGCGGGTTCATGTGCTCGGTCATGCGCTTGATCGCGCCGCCCTTGCCCGCCGCGTCGCGCCCCTCGAACACGACCGCGATCCGCGCGCCCGTGTCGGCGACCCACTCCTCCATCTTGACGAGCTCCTCCTGGAGGCGTGCCAGTTCGCGCTCGTACACCTTGGCGTGCAGCTTTTCAGCCATGGGTCGCGAGTCTAAGCCGAACGCCCTTCCCACGCTGGTCGCCAAGGCGTACCCTTCGCGCGATATGGACGACGAACAGAACCTCCCGGACGGCGCGTTCCCGCTGCCGTTCCGCTCGATCGTGGAGCACCTCCCGGTCATCGTGTACGTGGACGCCTGGGATGCGCCCGTTCCCCAGACCCTCTACATCAGCCCCAACGTGCAGGACATGCTCGGCTATCCGCCCGAGCTCTACCTCGAGCCCGGCCAGCGCTGGCTCGAGACGGTGCACCCCGACGATCTGGCGTCGATGAAGGCCGAACTGGCCATCTGCTCGTCGTCGGGAAGGCCCTACGAGCTGCACTACCGGTTCCTGCATCCGGACGGGCGGGAGATATGGGTCCGCGATCGGGCGACCCCCTATCGGGACCCGGAGACCGGCGAGGGCAGATGGATGGGGGCGCTGGAGGACGTCACCGCCCGCGTCGAGGCGGAGCACGCCCACGCCCTGTCGACGATCCAGTACGAGACCCTGCTCGAGAACCTGCCGGTGGTCGTGTACGAGACGGACCCCGATGACGATCGCAGCACGCGCTACATGAATCGCACGATCGAGGACCTGCTCGGCTACACGATGGAAGAGTGGCTCGATCAGGAAGACATGTGGATCGAGGTGCTGCATCCCGACGATCGTGAGCGGGAGTTGGCCGCGCACGATCTCGCGTCCGCGACGGGCGACCCATGGGAACGCGAATACCGGCTGATCGGCGCCGAGGGGCAGGTCGTCTGGGTGCGTGACCAGGCCGTGTTGCTTCGCGACGCCGACGGGGTCCCCACCCGCTGGCAAGGGGTGATGGCGGACATCACGGCCGAGAAGGAGGCGCAACTCGCGCTCGCCGCCGCGCACGAGGAGCTCGAGTTCCGCGTTCGCGCGCGCACCGCGGCCCTCCAGGAGACGAACGAGCTGATGGGCATCGAGATCGCCGAGCGCCAGCGCGCCGAGGAGGAACGCCTGCGTGCCGAACAGCAGCTCGGCCACATCCTCGACAACGTCCCTGCCGTCGTCTACCTCTGGCAGACGCGCGAGTCGGACGATGGCACGTTCTCGTCGTTCATCACCCCGAAGATCGCCGAGATGCTCGGCTACTCCCCGGCGGAGTGGGCCGACGGCGGCTGGCGCAACCGCCTGCATCCACACGACCGCGACCGGGTCAACGACGCCGCCCATCGCAGTATCGAGGAGGGCGTCCCCTTCCAGATGGAGTACCGGTATCTTGCGCGGGACGGCCGCGTCGTGTGGGTCGTGGACCACGCCGTCCTCCAGCAGCGGAACGCGGTCGGTGAGACGCTGCTGTTCGAGGGCGTGATGATGAACGTCACCGCGCTGCACGAGGCGGAAGAGAAGGCGGCTGAGGCACAGGGCCGGTTCCGCACGCTGGTCGAGCGAGGGCCGGCGATCCACTACAGCTATGCGCTGCGCTCCTGGGATCCCCCCCATGTCGAGCTCGAGTACGTCAGCCCGCAACTGAACGACGTGCTCGGGGTGACCGCCGATGCATGGATCGATGACCCGATGGCGTGGTTCGCGATGATCCACCCCGACGATCGTGACGCCATGCTCGCGGCCAGCCGATACACGTGGCAGACGGGTGAGCCGTGGATCTCGGAGTACCGGATCCTGGCCGCCGACGGGCGTGTCGTCTGGCTCGCCGATCGCGGGCACTGTGTGGAGCGGGACGACCAGGGTCGCCCGACCCGGTTCCTCGGTGCGATCGCCGATGTCACCGACCGGCGCGAGCGGCTCGCCGAGCTCGAGGCCGAGCTCGAGATGCTGCGGGCGATCATCGATGTCGCGCCCGCCGTGTCGTGGTCCGAGACCGTCGATCGCCGCGCAGGCACGACCCGGTACACGTACCTCTCGCCGGAGACGGAGGCGATGGTCGGCATCGCGCCGGCAGAGCTGTTGGCCGAGCCCGCGAGCTTCCCGCGCCTCGTCCATCCGGACGATCGTGCCCGCGTCGTCGAGACGAATCGACGGTCAGAAGTGACCGGGGAGTGGGAGGACACCTACCGGATCCTGCGACCCGACGGCGAAGTCCGGTGGGTGCACGGGAGGGGCCGCCGCATCGACGGGGCCAACCCCGACCTCAGCGCGTGGTACGGCGTCACGATCGACGTGACCGCCCAAGTGGAAGCGGCGCAGGCGGCAGGGCTCGCACCTGACTCCTGGGCCGCCACCCCGCCCCGCGGTTAGCCGGTCGGCGCCAACACGCGGACCCGCTCCGGCAGGTACTGCCAGAGGTGCTCGGGGATCTCGACCGTGCCGTCGGCGCGTTGGTGGTTCTCCAGGATCGCGATCAGCGTACGGGCGATCGCCGTGGCCGTGCCGTTGAGCGTGTGCAGGATCTCGACGGAGCCGTCGGCGCGACGCACGCGGGCCTGCAGCCGCCGGGCCTGATAGTCCGTCGTGTTCGAGCAGCTCGTGAGCTCGCGGTAGCGCTGCTGCCCCGGCAGCCACCCTTCGATGTCGTACTTCTTCGCGGCGGGCGCGCCCAGGTCGCCGACCGGGATGTTGACGACACGGTAGGGAACCTCGAGCTTGCCGATGATCGCCTCCTCCACACTGACCAGGTATTCGTGCTCGTCCCAGCTGGTCTCGGGCGTGACGAAGGAGAACATCTCGACCTTGTCGAACTGGTGGACGCGGAACATGCCACCCATGTCCTTGCCGTAGGTGCCTGCCTCACGGCGGAAGCAGCTCGAGTACCCCGCGTAGCGCATCGGCAGCTGCCCCTCATCGAGGATCTCACCCATGTGCAGCGCCGCCAGCGGCACCTCGGCCGTACCGACCAGATACAGGTCATCCTCCGCGGTCTTGTAGATCTGCGCCTCGTCGCCCGGGAAGAACCCCGTGCCGTACAGGGCCTCCTCGCGCACGAGCACGGGCGGGATGACGGGAAGGAACCCCTTGTCCACCAGGATGTCGAGCGCGCTGCGCACGAGCGCGAACTGCAGCAGCACGATGTCGCCCAACAGGTAGACGAACCGGGAACCGCTGGTGCGTGACGCGCGCTCGATGTCAAGGACACCCAGCAGCTCGCCGAGCGCCACGTGGTCGCGGATCTCGAAGTCGAACACCGGCGGCTCGTCGTGGTTGCGCCGGACCTCGACCGCGTCCTCATCGGTCAGGCCGTCGGGCACGCTCTCGTGCGCGATGTTGGGGGTGGCGGCCAGCAGGGCGGTCAGCATCGCCTCGGCGCCGGCGAGCTCGGGCTCGGCGGCCTTGAGATCGGCGCTCACCGTCGCGACCTGCGCGATCAGGGCCTGCTTCTCGTCGCCCTGCGCCTTGCCGATCGCCTTCGAGGCTTTGTTCTGCTCCGCGCGCAGCTCCTCGACACGGGTCGTGCGCTCGCGACGGCTCGCGTCGGCGGCGAGCAGTTCATCGACCCGCTCGGGGATGCCTCGACGGGCCAATGCGGTTCGATACGCCTCCGGGTCCTCCCGGATCTTCTTGATATCGAGCATCTACCTCACACCTTCACCTGGCCGGGTTCCTTCTTGTCCGCGGCGGCCGCGCCCGTCGACGACGAGGCGGCCGAGGCGGATGAGGAACCCGACGAGGCGCCGGCGTCCATGATGCTCTGCCCGTGGAAGACCCCGCCCTCCTCGACGACGAGGGTCTTGGAGGTGATGTTGCCGTCGATGCGGCCACCCCGCGCAAGGTGGGCCTTGTCCTTCACGACGATGTTGCCGGTGAAGCGGCCCGCCACCGAGACGTTCTGGGCGCGGATGTCCGCCTCGACCTGGCTCTGCGAGGACAGGGTGACGTCGCCATCGGCGTTGATCTGGCCCTTGACCTGACCGTCGATCCGCAGGCTGCCGGCCGACACGACGTTGCCCTCCAGGCGCGCGCCGGTGCCGACGATCGTGACCTCACCGTTGTTGTCCGCCATGTCCCTGTCCTTTCGCTCACGATGCTCGACCGGGGCCACGCCGGGCGCCCCTTCCGCATCTTCCCGTCGCCAGATCATCGTGCCGCCGCCGCTTCCTCGCCGTCGTGCCGCATCGCCTGTCGGATCGCTTCCTCTTCCTCGCGGGAGAGGTTGTACGTGCTCTGGCCGGCGGTCAGGGGCTTGGCGTACACGCGGGTCTCCTGCCGGCCGTTGATCGAGGTCAGCACGACCCCGGTGCCGTGGTCATCGAGCAGGGCGCAGGAGAAGGACAGCCGGCCACCCACGTCCTCGAAGGCGTCGTAGCGGAGCACGCCGACGCGGCGCACGCTGCCCTCGATCTGCACCTGCTGCGTGCGGTCGGTCGCGTTGAGCGCCCGCACCGCCTGCTCGAGACGATCGATCTTGCCGAGCAAGGCGCCGACGGCGTCGTCGCCAGCGAGGGCCGACGGCTGGCCACGCCCCCGCGAGCCGCCGAGGATCACGAACAGGATCGCGAGCAGCGACAAGCCGATCGCGATCATCGCGACCAGCGTGAGCGTGCGATCCGACAGGGTCATGGCTGGCTCCTCGTGCGCACCGGAACCGCAGCGTGCGAGCGGTTTCCGACAGATTGGGCAGTATACGCCGCCGGTCGAGGCGGCTCAGCTGACGTCTCGGCGACGGAAGACGAGGAGCGACAGCACCAACAGCACGACGACGTAGACCCCGACGACTGCGTTCGCTCTGGCCACGCTCATCAGAACGAGGGGGTCGGGGGACGTGGAGCTGTAGTACGCGCCGGCGCGATAGTCGAGGATCGGCGTCTGGCTCACCACGACGATCCCGGCTCGCACCACGAGCCAGCCCTGGATCGACGGGCGGAACCCCGCGATCACCGCTTCGAACAGGATCAGATAGCCGACCAGCGCGCCGAGCGAGGACACCGTCGAGCGTCCGATCATGGCGATCGACAGCGCGATCAACGCGAACGCGGTCGACACGACCGAGGTCCGAAGCAGCGTCTGGCCGATGTCACTCCAGGTATCGCTCGGCGTGAAGGCCGTCGTGCCCCGGATCGCCGCGCCCATCCAGAAAACCGCAGCGAAGACCGCCTGGAGCGCGATCGTGATCGCGAACGCGAACAACACCACGACGAGGGCGCGCGTGAGTAGCACCTTGATTCGTCGTGGTTCCCAGGTGAGCAGGGTCGTGATGGTGTTGTTCGTCCAGTCCGCCCCACCGAGCGATGCCCCCAGCAGCGCCCCGAGCAGGATCACGAACGTCGCGATCCCCTGGAGGACCTCGGGGAGGTCGCGCAGCTGCATCCCGTCGAGGTCGTAGGGGCCGGAGTGGTCCCGACAGAACTCCTCCAGCGTGTCGTAGCCGGGCGGCAGCTCACCGTTGCGGCCCAGGTACTTGCCGCTGAGGCACCGCTGGAGCTGCTGGTCGTACTCGGTTTGCGCCTTCTCGAGCGACGCCTGCGAGGGCGGGGAGGAGTTGATCGCCGCGAGCCCGAGGCTCACGAAGACGGCGAGCAGCCCGCCGACGATCACCATCGGGACCAGCCGGCGCGACCGCGCGCGCAGGAACTCCGACCGGAACAGGCGCATCAGTCACCCACCCCTTGGTCCTTCGTGAGCTCCAGGAAGACGGTCTCGAGGTCGACCTCGTCGGGCCGAAGCTCGGTCACGAACAGGCCCGCCTCGGCCAACGTGCGGCTCACGCGTTCGGCCTGTTCGGTCGGCACGTCGACCTTCAACGCCCCGCCCGCGGGCGCCACGGACATCTGCGCCTCGGTCAGCACGCGACGACCTGCCTCGAGATCCGCCACCTTCACGAGCAGCCCCCGGCCGCCCGTGGTCAGGACCTCATCGACCGGCCCCGACGTGATCAGCTTGCCCTTCGCCACGATCGCGACATGGTCGGCGGTCTGTTGCACCTCGGACAGGATGTGGCTCGAGATGAAGATCGTGCGACCCTCGGCGCCGAGGGATCGCACCAGCTCGCGCACCTCGACGATCCCGGCAGGGTCGAGCCCGTTCGCCGGCTCGTCGAGGATCAGCAGCGCGGGATCGCGCAGCAGCGTGGCCGCGATCGCCAGCCGCTGCTTCATGCCGAGTGAGTACGTCTTCACACGGTCTTTGGCGCGATCGGTGAGCCCGACCCGCTCCAGTGCCGCGTCGATCGCGGTGGCGCCCTCGCCGTGGATGCGCGCGAGAATCTCGAGATTCCGACGCCCGGTGAAGCGCGGGAACATCGCGGGCGCCTCCACGATCGAGCCGACACGCGCGATCACGCTCGGCAGGTCTCGTTGCACGTCGGCGCCCATCAGCGTCATCCGGCCCGCACTCGGACGCACCAGGCCGAGCAGACAGCGGATCGTCGTCGTCTTGCCGGCGCCGTTGGGCCCGAGGAACCCGAACACGCCGCCCGTCGGGACCGAGAGGTCGAGCCCCTGGATCGCGACCGTGCGGCCGCCGCGCAGCTTTGCGTACTCCTTGTGCAGCCCCTCGATCTCGATGACGCCCATGCGGCACCCTACCCTGGGCCCATCCGGCTGTGGCGCCACATCCACACCGCGCCACCGAATCCGAACATCGCAAGCAGCCCGAACGTGGCGCGGTCACTGACGCTTTGGGCGAGCGCCCCGCCCAGGCTCGGCCCGACGATCCCCGAGCCCGCCCACACCATGTTGAGCAGCGCCCCCACCACCGCGACCGAAAAGCCTCCCTGGCGCGCACCGACGGCGCCGAGCGGGTACGTGAGCGCGATCATCACGCCGGTCGTGATCCCCATGACCAGCAGGAACACGATCGTCGCGGGCGCGGACACGAAGAAGGCCGCGATCGTGAGGCCGACGCCGAACGCGGTACACCAGACGGCGGCCACGCGGATCGTGGTGAACCGATCCGCCCCCCGAGCGGTGAACGCGCTCGTGGCCGCGAACACGATCGCCGACGCGGAGAACGCGAGGCCGATGGCGGTTGCCGAATACCCCAGGTGGTCGAGGCGCAGCGGCACGAGCAGCTCGGTCGTCATCCACATGAGCGCGACGACGAGCGTGAGCATCACGCTCGTGACCATCAGGTCGTCGGCCCGCGCGGCGCGCACCATGTCGGCCAGCGGCGGTCCCGGCTCGGCCACGCGACCCTCGTCACCGGGCGCGAACACGAGCGCGATACCGGTCGCCGCACACACGATCCCGAGGAGCACGAACGGCGTGCCGAGGGAGTACCGCTCCCCGACGAACCCCGC
>Ga0307503_10000245_pt1 | contig 12934 bp, 9 predicted proteins | sample 17_S_MG_FD_194514 | JGI IMG/M metagenome (GOLD analysis project Ga0307503, IMG submission 194514) | Soil microbial communities from Populus trichocarpa stands in riparian zone in the Pacific Northwest, United States - 17_S | ecosystem: Environmental > Terrestrial > Soil > Riparian zone > Trees... | reverse complement strand
CCGGCGTCAAATGGTCCATCGACGATTTCGAGCGCGTGCGCAAGAAAGTGCCGGTGCTGTGCGATCTCAAGCCCTCCGGGCGCTTCGTGGCGGTGGACTTTCATCGCGCGGGCGGCGTGCCGCAGGTGCTGAAGATGCTGCTCGATCACGGGCTGCTGCACGGCGAGTGCCTGACCGTGACCGGCCGCACCATGGCCGAGGAGCTGAAGAGCATTCCTGGCGAGCCGCGGCGCGATCAGCAGGTGATCCGGCCGTGGTCCAACCCGATGTACCCGCACGGCCACCTCGCCATACTGCGCGGCAACCTCTCTCCGGAAGGCTGTGTCGCCAAGATTACCGGCTTGAAGTCGCCGAAGATCACCGGGCCGGCGCGCGTTTTCGATTCGGAGAACGCGTGCATGAAAGCGATCATGGCGAAGAAGATCAAGGCGGGCGACGTCATCGTCATCCGTTACGAAGGACCGAAGGGCGGGCCAGGCATGCAGGAAATGCTGGCGCCGACCGCGGCGCTGATCGGCCAGGGACTCGGCGAGTCGGTGGGACTCATCACCGACGGTCGTTTTTCCGGCGGCACCTGGGGCATGGTCGTGGGGCATGTCGCGCCCGAAGCTTTCGTCGGCGGACCGATTGCGCTGGTGCAGGCGGGCGACTCGATCACCATCGACGCCACCCGGCGCCTGATCCAGCTGAACGTGCCGGCGAAGGTGCTCGCCGCGCGCCGGCGGAAATGGAAGCAGCCCAAACCGCGCTACACGCGCGGAGCGCTCGCCAAGTTCGCGGCGCAAGTCTCCAGTGCTAGCGTCGGCGCTGTAACAGATTAGTTTATAAATCAGATAATTACGTTGCAGGGCCGACTTCCAACCCCGTTCCGGGTTGGTCGGCCCTGACCGAACTGGGAAGCGCTGTCTGATGCCCAATCGCCTCGCCACCCAGACCTCTCCCTACCTCCAGCAGCACGCGGAGAACCCGGTCGACTGGTATCCGTGGGGGACGGAAGCGCTCGAGCTCGCCCGCTCCCAGGACAAGCCGATCCTGTTGTCCGTCGGCTACTCCGCGTGCCACTGGTGCCACGTCATGGCGCACGAGTCCTTCGAGGACCCCGCGGTCGCCCGGGAGATGAACCGGCACTTTGTCAACATCAAGGTTGACCGCGAGGAGCGCCCGGACCTGGACCAGATTTACCAGACCGCGCACGCGATGCTGACGCAGCGCAGCGGTGGCTGGCCGCTCACCATGTTCCTGATGCCGGACGGCACGCCGTTTTTCGGCGGTACCTACTTCCCCAAGAACGCGCGCCACGGCATGACGGGCTTCCTGGACCTCCTGCCGCGCATCGCCGAGGCCTACCGCGAAAAACGGGATGACATCGGCAAGCAGAATACCGCGCTCCTCGAGGCGCTCGCGCGCACGCTGCCGGTTCCGGGCGATGGCAAAGAACTGAAACGCGCGCCCCTCGACGGCGCGGTGCGGGAATTCGCCCAGGTCTTCGACGACGTGCACGGCGGCATCGGGCACGCGCCAAAATTTCCGCATCCGTTTGAGCTTGCGTTCTGCCTGAGGCGCCACGCGCTCGACGGCGGGGAACTCGGCCTGGCCATCACGCGCTTGACGCTTGCCAAGATGGCGGAAGGCGGCATTCACGACCAGCTGGGCGGCGGCTTCTGCCGCTACAGCGTGGACGAGTACTGGGACATTCCGCACTTCGAGAAGATGCTATACGACAACGCGGCGCTGCTTCCTCTCTACGCCGATGCGTGGCTCGTCACCGGACGGCCGCTGTTCGAGAAAACCGCCAAGGGCATCGCAACCTGGGTCATGCGCGAGATGCAATCGCAGGCAAGCGCCAAAGAAGGCGGCTATTACTCCTCGCTCGACGCCGATTCCGAGCATGTAGAGGGAAAGTTCTACGTTTGGACTCCGGACGAGGTGAAAGCCCTGGTGAGCGCGGACGAGTACGCGGTCCTTGCGCCGCATTACGGCCTCGACGGGCAGCCCAATTTCGAGGGCAGGCACTGGAACCTGCGGGTGACGAAGCTGCTCGACGCCGTCGCGCGCGATCTCGGCATCACGCCGGCGCAATGCGAGCAGCGGCTCGACTCGGCGCGGGCGAAACTCCTCTCCGTGCGCGTGAAGCGCGTGTGGCCAGGGCGCGACGAGAAGGTGCTGACGAGCTGGAACGCCATGATGATACGCGGCATGGCGCACGCCGCGCGCGTATTCGCCGAGCCGGCGTGGCTCGCTTCCGCCCGCGGCGCGCTGGAATTCATCCGCGGCGCAATGTGGAAGGACGGCAGGCTGCTCGCCACCTACAAGGACGGCCACGCGCACTTGAACGCGTACCTGGACGACTATGCGTACCTGCTCGACGCGCTCTTGGAGATGATGCAGGCCGGGTTTCGCGAGGAAGACCTGCGGTGGGCGCGAGCGCTCGCCGACACCCTGCTCGAGCAATTCGAGGACCGCGAGGCAGGCGGCTTCTTCTTTGTCTCCCATGACCACGAAAAATTGATCCACCGCGCGAAGCCGGGGCACGACAATGCCACACCCTCGGGCAACGGCATCGCGGCGTTCGCCCTCCAGCGGCTGGGTCACTTGATTGGAGAATCCCGTTACCTCGAGGCGGCCGAGCGCGCGTTGAAGCTCTTCTATCCCGCCATGGAGCGCCAGCCAAGCGGCTTCGTGAGTCTGGCCACGGCGTTGGACGAATACCTCGCGCCGCCGCAGACGGTCATCCTGCGCGGCGACGGGAAGATCGTGTCCGAGTGGCAGGAAACGCTGGCGCGCACCTACCGGCCCCATGTGCTTGTGCTTGCGCTGCCGCCCGGCATGCCCGGCCTGCCGCCCGCGCTGGACAAGGCCGCCCCGCCTGCTGGGGTCAACGCCTGGGTGTGCCGCGGCGTTAGTTGCTTGCCGGCGATAAGCAGTTTCGTGGATCTTGAACAGGTTCTCGCGGAAACTGATGCGCGTTGAAGGGCGGAAATGCTTTCCCCTTCAAACGTGCGGGATTGAACCGGCGATTCCATCGTCCGGTTTTATTTGAGTTAGAATGCGCCGTTTTGTAATCGTCACCAAGGAGCCTTTAAATGAAAAACACTGCAATCGGCCTCGCCACCGCCGCCTGTCTCATGCTCGCCGGCGCCGCGCAAGCCAATGAGAAACTGCTCCAGGCCAGCGGCTGCACCGCCTGTCATTCGGTCGACAAGAAGCTGATCGGCCCGTCACTCAAAGACGTCGCCGCCAAATATCGCGGCAACAAGGGCGCGGAGGCCGACCTGATCAAGAAAGTAAAGGCGGGCGGGAAAGGCGTGTGGGGCGATATTCCAATGACACCCAACTCGCACGTGAAGGACGAGGACATCAAGACCCTGGTGCAGTGGATCCTGGAATTGAAGTGATAGCACTGGCGTAACCAGAAAAAGCCGGCACCCGCCGGCTTTTTTTGCGCCCCGTGCTTCGCCGGCAAGGACTTGCGCGAGGCGAAAATTGACAACGCGCAGGCCCCTGCGCATAATGATTTCCGGTGTTTTCTCCAGCAGCAACAACGGTTTATCGTCAGGGAGCGCGTATGACACTCAGGCTGCTATTTTCCCTCGGGCTGGCTCTCGCATTCGCCGGCTGCGGCCAGGAAGCGCCGAAACCGAAAGCCTCGGCGAAGACCGAGGCGCCCAAGGCGGCGCCCGAAGTCGTGGTGAAAATCGGCCAGGTCTCACCGCTAACCGGCCCGCAGGCGCACCTCGGCAAGGACAACGACAATGGCGCGCGGCTCGCCATCGAGGAGATGAACGCCAAGGGCGTCATGATCGGCGGCGCGAAGGTTCGGTTCGAGCTGGTGAGCGAAGACGACGGCGCCGATCCCAAGACCGGTACGATCGTCGCGCAGAAGCTGGTGGACAACAAGGTCGCAGGCGTGATCGGCCATCTCAATTCCGGCACCACCATCCCGGCTTCCAAGATCTACAGCGACGCGGGAATCCCGCAGATTTCACCATCGGCAACGGCCGTTGCCGTCACCTCGCAGGGCTACAAGACCATTTTCCGCACGATGGCGAACGACGCCCAGCAAGGTAAAGTGCTGGGCGAGTACGCGTTGAAAATCGGCGCGAAGAAGATCGCCATCATCGATGACCGCACCGCTTACGGCCAGGGCCTCGCCGACGAGTTCGAGAAGGCGGCGAAAGCCGCGGGGGGAACAATCGTCGGGCGCGAGTTCACCAATGACAAGGCGACCGACTTCCGCGCCATCCTGACCAGCGTCAAGGCCAAGAAACCGGACCTCGTGTTCTACGGCGGCATGGACGCGCAGGCGGGGCCGATGGCGGCGCAGCTGAAATCGCTCGGCATCAAGAGCAAGTTTCTCGGGGGCGATGGCGCGCAAAGCGTCGAGTTCATCAAGTTGGCCGGCGCCGCGGCGGAGGGCGTAATCGCCTCCTCGCCGGGCCTGCCGCTTGAGAACATGCCGGGCAGTAAGGAGTTCAAGGACAAATTCACCGCCAAGTACGGCGCGATCCAGATCTACGCGCCTTACGCTTACGATGCGACGCGGACGCTGATCGAAGCGATGGTGAAGGCCGACTCCACCGAGCCCGCGAAATACCTGCCGGAGCTGGCGAAGATACAACGCCAGGGCGTCAGCGGACCGATCTCGTTCGACGAAAAGGGCGACCTGAAGAACGGCCCGATTACGCTCTACGTGGTGAAGGACGGCAAGTGGGACACGCTCGAGACGGTGGGCGGCGCAGCGCCCGCCGCCGAGAAGCCTGCCGCCCCGGCCCCCGCGCCGGCGGCGGAGAAGAAATAAGCATGGCGTGGTGAACCCGGCCCAACAGCGGGCGAACGGCACCCTCGGGTGCCGTTTTTACTTTTAGGCGCCGCGTGGACATTTTCCTGCAGCAGCTCATCAACGGCATCGTGCTGGGCTCGATCTACGCGCTGGTCGCGCTGGGCTACACCATGGTCTACGGCATCCTCGGCCTCATCAACTTCGCCCATGGCGAGGTGGTGATGATCGGCGCGTTGGTCGCGCTCACCGTGATTCAACTGCTGATGGGCAGCGGGATCGCACTGCCCGGCCCGTTCATCGCCGCGCTGGGGCTCGCCGCGGCAATCCCGGTGTGCATGGCGCTCGGGTACACGATCGAGCGCATCGCCTACCGCCCGCTGCGCAACGCGCCGCGGCTGGCCGCCCTCATCACCGCGATTGGCGTGTCCATCGTGCTGCAGAACGTCGCGATGATTGTGTGGGGTCGCCAGTATCACTCGTTCCCTGCGCTGTTGCCCTCGGCGCCCCATCATTTCGCCGGCGCCGCAATTAACGACTTGCAGATATTCATCGTGGCGCTCGCCGCGGCAATGATGGCCGGGCTGCTGTGGCTCGTGCACCGCACGCGCCTCGGGCGCGCGATGCGTGCGACCTCGCAGAATCCCGAGGTAGCCGGATTGATGGGAGTCAACATCAATACCGTGATCTCGGTCACCTTCGTGATCGGTTCGGCGCTCGCGGCGGTCGCCGGAATGATGGTGGCCGCCTACTACGGCGTCGCGCACTACTTCATGGGCTTTATGCTGGGGTTGAAGGCATTCACCGCCGCCGTGCTGGGCGGGATCGGCAACCTTGCGGGTGCGATGCTGGGAGGGCTGTTGCTGGGCGTGATCGAGAGCCTCGGGGCCGGCTACATCGGCCCGCTCACCGGCGGATTCCTCGGCAGCCATTACCAGGACGTGTTCGCCTTCCTGGTGCTGATCTTGGTGCTGGTATTCCGGCCCTCGGGGCTGCTGGGCGAACGGGTTACAGAGCGATCCTGATGCCCCTGCCGACCGAGCGCTGGCGGGACTGGAAGCGCGACCCGCGCGTGGCGTGGGCGGTGTATCTCGGGCTCGCCGTACTGCTCCTCGCGCTGCCGTTTCTCACCGACTGGGCGGCCGGGCGCGCCTGGGTGCGCATCGCCGCATTCGCGCTGCTCTACATCATGCTCGCGCTGGGGTTGAACATCGTCGTCGGCTATGCCGGGCTGCTCGATCTCGGCTACGTGGCGTTCTTCGCCGTCGGCGCCTATCTCTACGCGCTCCTGGCTTCGCCTCATTTCGGCATACACCTGCCGTTCTGGGCGCTGCTGCCCGCGTGCGCGCTCATCGCCTGCGTCTTTGGCGTGCTGCTCGGCGCGCCCACCTTGAGGCTGCGCGGCGACTATCTCGCAATCGTTACGCTCGGATTCGGCGAGATCATCCGCATTTTCCTCGTCAACCTGAACGCGCCGATCAACATCACCAACGGCCCGCAGGGAGTGAACCTGGTCGACCCGATACGGCTCGGCGGATTTTCACTCGCACAGACGCATTCCTTTCTCGGCATCGAGTTGCCCGCGGTCTACCACTACTACTACCTGTTCCTGTTGCTCACGCTCGCCGTGATCTTCGTCTCGATGCGGCTGGAAGATTCCCGCATCGGGCGCGCCTGGGCGGCGATCCGCGAGGACGAAGTGGCGGCCGCGGCGATGGGCATCAATACCCGCAACGTGAAGCTCCTCGCATTTGCCATGGGCGCCAGTTTCGGCGGCGTTTCAGGCGGTCTTTTCGCCGGCTTTCAGGGCTTCGTCAGCCCCGAGAGCTTCACCATCATCGAATCGGTGATGATTCTGTGTATGGTAGTGCTGGGCGGCATGGGCCACATCCCGGGCGTGATCCTCGGCACCGTGCTGCTGGTCGCGCTGCCCGAAGCGCTGCGCTACCTCGGCCCCCTGCAGCAGGCCGCCTTCGGGCGTGTACTTGCTGACCCCGCCGACCTGCGGCTGCTGGTTTTCGGGCTGGCCCTGATATTGGTGATGCTGCTGCGGCCTTCGGGCCTGTGGCCCTCCCCGGTGCGCCGCCGCGAGCTGGCCGCCAGCGATGACGTCGGGAGCGCGCGCGCATGACGCATCCCAACACTGCCGTGCTCGACGTGACCGGCGTCAACAAGCGCTTCGGCGGGCTCGCCGCGTTGACCGGGGTCTCCATCACGGTCGGGCGCGGCGAGATTTTCGGCCTGATCGGCCCCAATGGCGCCGGGAAAACGACGCTGTTCAACATCGTAACCGGCCTCTACCAGCCGGATTCCGGTGAAATCGCGTTCAACGGCGCGCGCCTGACCGGCATGAAGCCGCACCAGGTCGCCGAGCGCGGCATAGCACGCACCTTTCAGAACATTCGATTGTTCGCCAACATGAGCGCGCTCGAGAACGTGATGGTGGGGCGCCACGTGCGCACGCGCGCCGGAGTGGGCGGCGCCGTGTTGCGCAATGCCGCCACTCGCGCAGAAGAGGCGGCGATCACGGCCCGGGCATACGCGCTGCTCGATTATGTCGGCATTGCCGGGCACGCCGTCGAGCCGGCCAATTGCCTGTCCTACGGCGACCAGCGCCGCCTGGAAGTCGCGCGCGCGCTGGCGACCGATCCGGCGCTGCTCGCGTTGGACGAGCCGGCCGCCGGAATGAACGCGACCGAAACCGCCGGATTGAAGCGTCTGCTCGAAAGAATACGCGGCGATGGCACGACGCTTCTCTTGATCGAGCACGACGTAAAGCTCGTGATGGGCCTGTGCGACCGCGTGGCGGTGCTCGATTACGGCAGAAAAATAGCCGAAGGCGCGCCGCTCGCGGTGCAGCGCGATCCCGCCGTGATTGAGGCCTACCTGGGAGGCGCCCTTGCTTGAGGTAAGAGGACTCAAGGTCTCCTACGGCGGCATCAACGCCGTCAAGGGCATCGACTTCAAGGTGGCGGCCGGGGAGCTCGTCACGCTGATCGGCGCCAACGGCGCCGGCAAAACCACGACGCTGAAAGCGTTGGCCGGGCTGGTGAAGCCCGCCGCGGGCGGCATCCTCTATAATGGCAAGGACATTACAGCGCGCCCGGCATACGAGCTGGTCCGGCAAGGACTGGCCCTGGTGCCAGAGGGACGCGGCGTGTTCGGGCGGCTCACCGTGGACGAGAACCTCGCGATGGGCGCTTACAGCCGGCGCGATTCGGCGCGCGTCACCGCTGATTTCGATCGTGTTTACGGACTCCTGCCACGGCTGGCCGAGCGGCGGCGCCAGTTTGCGGGAACGCTCTCCGGGGGCGAGCAACAGATGCTGGCGATTGGACGCGCGATGATGAGCCGGCCGCGGCTGCTGCTGCTCGATGAACCCAGCATGGGACTCGCGCCACTGATGGTACAGAAGATATTCGAAGCCATACGCGCCATCGCCACCGATGGAGCGACGCTGCTGCTGGTGGAGCAGAACGCGCGTCTCGCGCTCGAGACCTGCCACCGCGGCTACGTGATGGAAAGCGGACTGATTACTGCCGCCGATAGCGCGGCGCGCCTGCTTGCCGACCCCAGAGTGCGGCAGGCCTATCTGGGTGAATGAGCTCGTTGAATGAGCACGGCGACTAAACGCATGATGGCCATCCCTGCCCCGGTCGCGGCAATGCTTCAGCGCTTCCTCGCGGTCAAGTCCGCGCGCTGGGTGCTTGTCGCCGCTGCCGCGGCGCTTCTGGTTGCCGTCCTGGGTTTCCTTTACTTCAAGACCCAGGGCGCGGACATCAAGCGCAAGAACGAGGCGCTGGCGCTGTTGCGCGAATTGAAGGAAATCGACGTGCGCTGGGACGTTGACCTGTGGCGCACGCGCTTGGAATTCACGACGCCTCCTGCCACCGTACCCGACACAGGTGCTGCCATTGCCCGTATCCGGCGCGATCTCATTGCCGCCGCGCCGGGGCTTGGCAGCCAGGCGGTAACGGCCGGCTTACCTGATCTGCTCAATGCCTTCGCACAAAAAGCGGATATGGTGGACAAGTTCCGGAAAGCGAACGCCACCGCCAAGCTCGCCCTGGCCCAAATAATGGCGGCGGACGCGGAAATCGCCGGCCTGGTCCGTGGGTCGTGGCAAGACTTCCGCGACCGCGAGAGCCTGGTCGCGGCGGAGAGCACGGCGACCCAGATCATCGCCGAGGCGCAACGCTACTACTTTGCACCAAGCGATGCGCAGCGCAAGCACGTCGATGCCGTGATCACGGACCTGCGGCAATCGGCCGCACGCCTGCCGCAAGCCCTGCGCGACGGCCTGCTGCGCCTGGATGGCCACGTCCAGCAGCTGCTCGGCACCAAGCCGGCGGAGCAGGAACTCTTCGAAAAGCTTTCGTTTCTCACAGCCGGCCCGCGGGTCGACGGCCTGACAGCTGCGCTCTCGCGCGACCTGGAAGCTACGCTCGCCAACCAGGAGATCTACCGCGCCTATCTCGTCGCCTATTCGGGCGCCCTGCTGATCCTGCTGGGATACCTGGCGATGCGCCTCATCGCCAGCTACCGGTTGATCCGTGCCGCTAATGAAGAACTGGAACGGCGCGTCGTCGAGCGCACGCGCGAATTATCCGAAGCGCTAACCCAGTTGAAGGAATCCGAGGCCCAGCTGATCCAGACGGAAAAGATGTCCTCCCTCGGACAGATGGTGGCCGGGGTCGCGCACGAGATCAATACGCCGCTCGCCTATGTCAAGAACAGCCTGGGCTCGGTGACGGGAAAAATTCCCGAGCTGGTGCGGCTCGTCGCCGAATCCGAGAGGTTGCTCGACTTCCTGCGCTCCGGCACGGCCGACCCCCATCAACTCGGGCAGCAATTCGCCCTGACCGAACAATTGATCGCGCAATTCCGGCAGCACCAGGTGATGGAAGAACTCCAGGCGCTGGTGACGGACGGGCTCCACGGTATCGCGCAGATTTCCGAACTTGTGTTGAATCTCAAGAATTTCTCCCGCCTGGACCGCAGCAAGGTTGCGAGCTTCAACCTGAACGAGGGCATCGAGAGCACGCTGACACTCGCCCGGCACGACCTGAAGAATTACACGATAAAGAAGAATTTCGGCGACATTCCCCCGGTTACCTGTTCGCCTTCGCAGATCAACCAGGTGTTCCTGAATCTCATCAGCAATGCCGCGCAGGCGATCGAGGCGGGACGCGGGGTGATCACGCTTACGACCCGGCGCCAGGACGTTGACCACGTCGCAGTGGAAATTCAGGACAACGGCAAGGGCATTCCGCCCGACGTGCTGCCGAGGATTTTCGACCCTTTCTTCACCACCAAGGATGTCGGCAAGGGCACCGGGCTCGGACTATCCATCGTCTACAAGATCGTCGAGCAGCACGGCGGTAAAATCAGCGTAGACTCCGCGGTCGGAGTTGGCACCAAGTTCACTGTGGTGCTACCGTTGAGCCCCCAGGAATCCGAACAACAAACGGCTTGAAAGCGGCACCGTTTTCTCCGCTTCCTCCCATGGACGACTTCCCAAGCACTATCAGCAAGTACCAGATCCAGGGCGTGCTGGGCCAGGGCGGCATGGGCATCGTCTATCGCGCGTTCGATCCCGCGATTCACCGCCCGGTGGCAGTCAAGACCATTACCAAGTCGGCGCTCGATCCAGCCGATTTGCAGTACGCGCTGACGCGCTTCCGGCACGAGGCGCAGGCCGTGGGCCGGTTGACGCACCCGCGCATCACCGCGATCTACGACTACGGCGAAGATTTGGAAATCGCCTACATCGTGATGGAGTTGGTGAACGGCCAATCGCTGTTTCACCACATCCAGAACCAGGCGAAATTCGGGCTCAAGGAAATCGGCGAGATGGTCCGCCAGCTGCTGGACGGCCTCGGTTACGCGCACGAACTGGGCGTCGTGCACCGCGACATCAAGCCCTCCAATATCCTGATTAATGACGACGGGCGGTTGAAGCTCACTGATTTCGGCATCGCGCGCCTCGATTCCTCCACCCTCACGCAGGTGGGCGAGATCATGGGCTCGCCTGGCTACATGTCACCCGAGCAGTTCCTCGGCACCGACATTGACGCTCGCAGTGACATCTATTCGGTGGGAGTGATCGCCTACGAGTTGCTCGCCAACCGCCGCCCGTTCACCGGCAACAATGCGGAAGTGATGCGCCGGGTGCTGGGCGAGCGCCCGGAAAACCCTTCCGAGTACAACCCGCTGATCTCGGTACAGCTCGACTGGGCGGTGCAGAAGGCGCTCGCCAAGAAGCAATCGGACCGATTTCAGACCGCGAAGGAATTCTCCGACGCCTTCGTCAAGGGCATCGAGGCGAGCATCCGGCAGGGCAAGCGCGCGCCCGAGACCGCCATCGTGGACGAACCGACCCAGCGCATCGATCCCAAGCTGGTGCAGGCCGCGCGCATGCTGGCCGGCCTGCAGCAGGCAAGGATTGAAGACGCGCCGACCCAGCCCCGCACGTCCGCACCGGCGCCCGCTGCAGCCGCAGCGCCACCTCCTGCGCCGCCGGCCGGCACTGCCGGCAAGAAGGCGCGAATTCTGTTTGTGGATGACGAGGAGCGCATACTCACGGCGCTGCGCTCGGTGTTCCGCATGAACTACCAGGTGCTCACGGCCAACGGCGGCGCGCAAGCGCTCGATCTCCTCCGGAAGTTCCGGCCCCACGTCGTGGTGAGCGACCAGCGCATGCCGGAGATGACCGGCGTGGAGCTGCTGCGACAGGTAAAGGAAGCGGCGCCCTCGACGGTGCGGTTGCTGCTTACCGGCTATTCGGATCTCGCGGCGATCGTCGGCTCCATCAATGATGGCGAGGTGTTCCGCTTTGTCTCCAAGCCGTGGGACAACCAGGACATCCAGAACACCATCGGCGAGGCCGCCGCAATCGCGCTGGAACTCGAAGAAACGGCAGCGACCCCGCCTATCGTCCCGGAAAGGATGGAGGCGACTGTCCTGGTAATCGACGCGCTCGAAGAAACGTTCAATGCCGTGAAGCGCTTCGTGGGTGGCGCGTGCCCGGTCCATTACGCGCGGGACTTCGACGCGGCACTGGGGCAGCTGGAAGCGCACGAGACGGCACTGATCATCGCCGATGTCGCAGACCGGGGCGAAGAATCGCTTGCCGCTTTCAAGGTACTGAAACACGAGCGGCCCGAAATCCTGGTCATTGTGCTGACCGAGGCATCCGACTCGGAACTGGTGATCGAACTCATCAACCAGGCCCAGATCTTTCGCTTCATCAACAAGCCGGTAAAGCCGGAATTGCTGAAGCAGCACACGCAGTCAGCGCTCACGCGTTACCAATCGTTCAAGCAAAACCCCCATCTCATGCATCAGCACAAGGTCGCCCCGGCGCCAGCGCAGGAAGTGGGCCAGAACATCTTCGACCGGGTGAAATCGCTGAAGGCCTGGTTTTGACGGCGCCAGCGGCGCCGAGTGGTGAGTTTTTAGTTCTGAGTGTTGAGTTGGAAGGGGTTAACTCAAAACTAAGCACTCAACACTAAACACTGCCTTTATTCCGCCCAGTCCCGGGGGGCCAGGAATTCAGTGTAGAGCTTTTCCTCAGCGCTGCCTGGCTCGGGCTTCCAGTCGTAGCGCCATTCGACCCGTGGCGGCAATGAAACCAGGATCGACTCGGTGCGACCGCCCGATTGCAAGCCAAACAGCGTGCCGCGGTCATAGACCAGGTTGAATTCGACATAGCGGCCGCGGCGGTAAGCCTGGAATGCCCTTTCACGCTCGCCATACGCCAGCGCCTGGCGGCGCTCGACTATGGGGTCATAAGCCGGCAGGAAATGCTCCCCCACTCGCTTCACGAGGGCGAAGCAGGTGGCAAAATCGGGCGCGCTGAGATCGTCGAAGAAGATGCCGCCAACACCGCGCGGTTCCGCGCGGTGCTTGAGATAAAAATAATCGTCGCACCACTTCTTGTAGCGTGGATAGCGCTCCGCGCCGAACGGGGCGAGCGCGTCGCGGCAAGTGCGGTGGAAATGCCGCACGTCCTCGGCGAACGCGTAATAGGGCGTGAGGTCCGTGCCGCCGCCAAACCACCATACCGGGTTCGCGCCATCCTTCTCCGCGAGAAAAAAGCGCACGTTCATGTGCACGGTAGGCACATACGGATTGCGCGGGTGCAGCACCAGCGAG
>Ga0307503_10000244_pt1 | contig 12976 bp, 18 predicted proteins | sample 17_S_MG_FD_194514 | JGI IMG/M metagenome (GOLD analysis project Ga0307503, IMG submission 194514) | Soil microbial communities from Populus trichocarpa stands in riparian zone in the Pacific Northwest, United States - 17_S | ecosystem: Environmental > Terrestrial > Soil > Riparian zone > Trees... | reverse complement strand
GCCGTGTACCGAGCTCGTACCGCGTGGGCGGTCACGCCGCGCCGTTCGTCTGATCTGGGGTTTGTTCAAACCACGCAGTTTTCAGCCATGCGTAAACCTCGGACCAAAGGAAGATTATATTTGCGCCTCCGCCGCCTGGCCTATGGTGAGGCATTGGCCGTTCGAGATGCATCCAACGCTGGATACTCGCCCGTGTGCACTTGACGCCGTACTCGTTGAGACGGGACACAAGGTCCGTTGCGCTGAGGAATTTTTCCTCTGTCATCGTGTCGTTCATCCTTGAAATCTACCAGCACTTGCAGTTACCGTGCAAGTCGCCATGGAACGACACGTGTTGATCAGCGAGCATGTGCTCTCCATGCGGCGCCGAGGGCTATCAGCCGGCACCATCAGCGTGCGCCGGTACGCGGTCATGTCGTGGCTCAAGTGGCTTGAGATACACCGTGTGGAAGTGTTCGAGGCAGACACCGAGCACGTGGAACGGTTCCTCGATTCGATACCTCGCAAACCGGCGAGCCGGGCGGCGGCAACCTCCCACATCCACATGTTCTACAAGTGGGCGCGGGCGAGACGTTTCACGACGAACGATCCGACTGAGGCAATCGAACGACCAAGGCAACGTGTCGGGCTACCGCGCCCTATCCATGCCACCGATCTACAACTTGCCCTGGTGTTCGCTCAGGAAGGGCCGGCGGCCGATCCACGTATGGAGGCAGCGCTACTCCTCGGTGCCGTTTCCGGCCTGCGTTGTTGCGAGCTCGCCCGTCTGCGATGGGAAGACATCGAGCACCGCCAAGCGCGGGTCATGGGCAAGGGCTCCAAGGAGCGGGTGGTGCCGTTGAACGCCGAAACCGTTGCAGCGTTGGATCGGATCGAACGCACGAGCTCGTTCGTGCTGGACGGATGGCAGTCGAGCACCTCGAGCAATCCCGGCCAGCGTGCCAGCCGGCATCTCACTAAGCACTTCCGGGCTACCGGCCTAGCGGTGACCGGTCACCAGCTCCGCCACCGGGCGGCGACCGAGGCGCTACGCAAGTGCCACGATCTACGCAAGGTGCAAACGTTGCTCGGTCACGCAAGCGTCGGCACGACGGCGATCTACACCGCCGTGGACTCTCGTGATCTGGCCGACATTCTGGCCGATGTCAATGACAGCGGTGACCAGGGGAAAGTCAAAATCATGGATTTCGCGCACCACCACACCGACCAGGGGTTTCAATGAATCACACATTTTCCGTAGCGCCTACGTGGTGGCACGGTGGGCCGAGAATCGAAGGCGAATGGGTGCTTCCGCCGTATCTGACCGGTCGGTGTCGTTCGGGAGATCACGACTTTGACCGGGTGGTGTTCATCTCCGCTGAACGTGGCCTAGCTCTCAACTACGCCGCAACGTGCAATGGGTGGCTCTACGAGGTTGAACCGATGTTGCCGATTATTCAAGACCCCGGTTCCATGTTGGCCCCGATGGTGTCGGCAATGTGTGAGTCGGCGCGCATCGTTCGTCGGTTCCGACCGTCGCGTCAGGAAATCCAAGAACGGGCGCGCCTGATCGAATCGCTGATGAAAAGCGCATACCCATGACAGCGCGAAAGGTGAATCATCTATTGATTTCCGTAGGTGTCGACTACTGCCTCGTCCACTTGGGGTTGCGTAACGAGGATGAGTACGGCTGCGACAACGCAGATCAAGGCGACGGCGAGACACCCTGCCAACTACGACCGCTGTTCTATGTCATGGATCAGCGCAAACAGTGAATCATCTATTTCGCGCAGGTCACCAAATCTGGAGCGCGAGATAGATCGCGATGAGCACGAGCACGACACAGATCAGCAGGTACTTCAGATCGATCATCGCCGGAACCAAAAGAACATGAACACGCACGCGGCGATCAGCACGGCGGCGCCGGTGGTGACGATCAGCGCGGAGGCGGTCACCATGGCGGCGGCGTCCCGATGACCATTCCGAACTCGCCGGCCATGATCGCTTGGCGCGACACCTCAAACGGTGTCGCCGGTAGGCCACGTTCGGAGAGTTGGCCGCGGTAGTACTCGTCTGACCATGCGGTGGTGATCCACCGGACCACCATCATGTCGCCGGCCCATCGTTGCTCTGACTCATCGATCAAGTACTGGTACATCTTGTCCTCCTCGGATGGTTCCGGTTCCGGCGGTATCGGGGTCGGTGGGAGCCCGGTAGACCTGAGCCAACATTCATCCCAGATGTCCGCAAGCGACCACGTACCGCTCGTGGTGACCGGATCGGGCCGCCATGGTCCTTGTACGGCGGCGGCGGTTGCCGGGTCAATCTTGCGATCGGCGGCGTACTCGTGGTGGGTCGCCACGTCATCGGGGCGCATCCCATACGCGGCGGTCAAGGCGTTGGACACCGTGAAGTAGGCATCGATCTGGACTTGTGGCCACGGCTCGCCCAAACCGTTGTTGGCGGCCTCGATCCCGATGGCGTGGGTGTTCATCTGGTCGGCCGGTACCACGCCTTGCGACATGGCAAGCGCTTTGCCTTTGCCGTTGGTGTTCGTCGCACCGGCGGCGCACACCCACACCGTGCCGTCACGAGCCAAGTACAGATTCGATACCGGCGCATCTGGGCAACCGTGCACGATGTATGACACGTCGTTCTCGGGTGACGTGCTCGAGGCTGTGTGATGCCACATGACGCACCACGGCCGGGTGCCGTCATAGCCGCCGGAGCTCCTCGCACGGTTGCCCCATCCGTCAACCTCGATGACGGTGAGCCCGGCGGCGCGCAACACGTCGGCCAGATCGGTGAGGTAACGCGCACCCATCACAGGTCCAGCATGGCGATACGGGCACGAATGAAACCGATGTCCTCGGTGATCCGTTGGACGCGTGCCGGCATGTCATCACGATGCTCAACGAGCCAAGCGATACGGCGTGCCAGGGTGGCCAGGAGGGTGTCTACCGGGTCGGAGGCGTCCCACACGTCATCGGGGTCGTAGTCACCGAACACGCTCACGACTGCCTCGGTGTAGGGTCGCCGGCCATGGATGTACCTATGCACATCGCCTGGTATCGGGTGGATGACATCACAGCACCGAGAACCGGCAACCGATCGCGAAACTGGTGTTGGATGCGGGTGTTGTGGGGATCACGTCGCCGGCGACATTGATTCGTATTTGACCGAACGCATCAAAGCTGATCGTGGAGAACATCAGCGCGTTGGGCGGTCGGTACCCGGCGGGCAGGGTGAACGCGGCGAAGTTGACCGAGCCGCCCTTGATGATTCCGCGAATCTCGACCGAATCTCCGACTTTGCGGTATTGGCCGGGTTGGAAACCGGACCCGAAATCGGACCAGGTGTTGATGTACCCGGGAGCGGTCCACGCGGTGGGAGGTGGGGCGAGCGCGAACCATGCGCCACCGATCGGTGTCCACAAGGTGCCGGTATCGACGGTGATACACACCGCGCCCGGGCCCGCGCTCGCCGCGGGGTAGGCGGCGTCGCGGGCGGCGACGGTGTTGAAGCGGTGCACGGTGCGCCGGGTGGCGTTTGCTGCCCACGAGCTGGCGATCGGTGAACCGGGCGCCGGTACGTCCGGGTATTCACCGATGGTTTGCGGTGGTACCGCCAACGGTGTCGGGCCAAGCCGTGCTTCGAGCTCGGCAAGTCGGGCCTCCAGATCGTCAATGGTTGCCATCGCTCCAAGTCCTTCCTAGTAGCCCCATGTCGCGCCGCCATCCCATACCGCGCCGGAATCCCATGTGGTGGTGGTGTAGTAGGCGAGCGCGCGGGTGGTGCCGAACGTCAGCACCCATCCGTCGGGTGTGAACGCGTGCGCCAAGTTGATGAGCATCGCGTCGATATCGACCCTTGCGACACCGCCCGGTGTTTTGGCGTCATGCAACAACCGGATGCGGTCACCGCGCCGCCAATCGACCACCGGCCACAGTCCGGTGTGGACGTAGATGTCGGCGCTATCGATCGATAGTCGGGCTTGCCACAGTTGGGCGACCATGGCGGCGGCGAGGGTGTCGCCCTCAACTTGGGCGGTCCATTGTTGATCTTGGTAGGCGAGCACGTACGGCGGCCCGGCATGGGTCGCGGTGGCTTTCAACCCGGCGACGTTTTCGAGGGTGACGGTGGATGCCATCGCCGTATCCGTGGTGGAGAGCACCGGGTCCCATAGCACGATCGCACCCGTACCGCACACGTTGGTGGACACCACCGGAAACACGGTCTGATCGGTGCGCCCGGCGCGCCACAACCGGTCAGTGGATACCACGGTGCCATCGGCGTCGCCGTACAGCACACCACCATCGGACTGCACCACGATCTGGGCCTCCTCGAGCGGTGCACGCTCGGTCGGCTGGCGGGTGAGGTGCACGGCGCCGGGCGCGTACCTCGTGCGGTACCCGCTGGCACCACCCGCCGCCAGCGCGGTGATCGCGGTCAGTCGTGGGCCGGGTGTCTCGTCAGCGGTGCCGGGTGTGAACGTGCCGACCGGCGACGCCAAATCGGACAGGTAGTCGAAACATTCAACCTCGATGGTGTCACCGAAACGTTCATCCCAACGGGCCACACGACCAGCGAAAAGCCACCATTGGCCGGCGGCCCGGTCGGTGGCCCAAATCCACACCTGCTGCCCGGCACCAAAATCTGTCGGTGAACCATCAGCGTTGTATGACGCCCACCGCCCGGAACGGTTGTCGAGTTGGATGATCGCGTGCCCGGCGGGGAAGTTGTTGGCGTCGTCGGGTGGATCGAACGTGATTTCGCACCCGGTCAGATCACACGTGGCGTCCACCCACCCGGGCGATACGGATGGCGCATCCCACACCGCCGTAGCGTCATCCCACACCGTGCCGGAATCCCACCCGTACGGCGGCGGCTTGGATGACTCGATCGCGACCACCGGGCGCACCGCCCACGAAGCGAACGCGTCCGGGTCCAACGTGATCGCCGGCAACGGACGATCAAGCGTCCTCATCCGACCCGGGCCCCGAACAGTTTGCCGTTACGCCGGCCCGACACACCCACCGCACGGTAGATGTCGGAGTGTCGGACACCGCGCGGCATGTTCACGTTGACGACCGAGCTCGGCGCCGCACTAGGGCTCGGAACAAGGGCCTCGTCCAAGATGACGGTTCCACCGCGGGTGACGATCTTCAACCGTGGTGGTAGCTCCGGGTGAATCTTCAGGTTCGCGTTGAGTGGGCCTTTGGCATTGATCATCGCTTGCATGTTGAAAAACGCCTTATCAATATCGCCTTGGTCGGCCTCATCAATAATCGCCTGAGTCTGGATCGGTGTGAGCCCGGCCACCCGGGCGGCCTCCTTGATCGCATCCTCCACCGCGCGGATATCAACCACGGTGTCCTTGTTTTTGTCGTGCACCGCTTCTTGAGCGGTGATCATCGCGGTCTGCCAATCCTCGATCGCCCGCTTGTCCGACAACCGTTCATCGAGTCGCGCGTATCCGTCGTCTAGGTCTTTCGTTTTCTGTTCGGCGGCCGACAGTTTCGACACCGAATCAGCTACCGCGGCCGTCATCTTTTTCTGCTTGTCCTCGGCACCGACCAGCACGTCAGCGAGGTGATCGTCGGCGGCGGCCTTGTCCTTGGATGCGACCTTGCCCTTTACGAGCTCGTCGCGTGACACACCCATTTGTTCGGCCAGGTCCTCGAACGCTTTGGCCTCGGCGGTGGCGGTATCGATGTACGTGTCACCGGCGGCGCGTGCTTTGTCTCCCTCGATCCGGGCTTCGTCACGTGCCTTGGAAAGCTCCTGGTACTTGGAAGTCAGACCGGGTATCGCGTCGTTTTCACCCGACAGGAACCGGATCACATCCTCCTGTCTGAGCCCGAACTGCTCGGCCGACTTGATCGCGTCGTCATAGAGCTTGTGGAAGTTGGCGGTGGCGGCGGCGCGGTCACCTTTGCGGATCGCCTCCGCCAAACCCTCGATCTGTTCGCGGTGTTCCTTGGCGGCGGCCTCGGCCGCTTTCTGCTTCGCGGTCCACAGTGACCAGATAGCGGCGCCGGCGGCCACGGCGACACCGAGCCCACCGATCATGCCCGAGAGTTTGGCGGCGGCATCTTGCGAGACACCGAGCTTGGATGCTGTCTCGCCGGCGATGTCTCCGAGCCCGTCGAACACGCCGGCGAAGTCGGATGCGGCACCGGAGGCTTCACCGAGCGGCCCGGTCAGATCAGCGATTGCGTTACCACGCAGATCGGAACCGCCGCCACCGTCAACCTTGTCCAACTTTTTGGTGGTGTCCTCGGCCTTTTCGCCTGTCTGGTCGAGCTCGGTTTGTAGTTGTTTCAGCTCGCCTTTGGCCTGGTCGATTTTGGCGCGCAACACGAGGTCGTGATCAGCGCGGGCGGCGGCCTCGGCCGCGTCGGCTACCGCTTGGATGTCGGCTTTGGCGGTGTCGGTGTCGGCGCCAATCTCTACCTCTGGCGTGAGTTTCTCCAGATCGCCGGCGGCGTCGGCTACGTCCTCGATGACCTCGGATGCTTTGTCGCGGGCGGTGATGTCAACTTGAATCTTCGGGTCCTGAGGCATCAGCCAACCGCCTTGCTCACGGCGTCCTCGAAGATGCGCGGCACGAGCTCCTCGGAGCGGGCGATGACATACAGCCACGCGTTAACACCACGCGAGCCCGGATGGTGCACCGTCATCTTTTTCATCGGGCCACGCTTGCGGCGCCGTATCGCGTGCGGTTCGGTGCCGGATGTGCGCCACGCCCACGGCCCGGCGGGTGTGCCTTGTATCAGGATCGCCTTGCCGTCATTGAGCGGTCTGATGCCTTTGTCGCGGGCGCGGAGTTTCATCGGGCGCCGGTGTTTGCCGTCCATCGGTGAACCGGCACGGCCACCCTCCTCGAGCGCGATCTTCTTGACCAGTTTCGCGGCGGCGTACAGCCCGGTATCGGGGACGTTACCGACCTCGATCGCTATCCGGCGCAAGTCCGACGAGGCGGTCACCGTTCACGCGGCCTCGGTGTCGTCGGCTGATTCCTCGTCGGCGGCGAGCGTGACCGGGAACACGATCACCGGCTTATCGAGACATGGCCACACCGCGCTGGCGGCGAGCGCGGAACCGTCACCGATCGGGCCACCATACGAACCACTGACCAAGTACACCTGTCCGGTTGCCGTGACTGTCGGTGCGGCGCTGTCCACGACAAGCTCGAACCACATCGGCTTGGTGTCGTTCGTGTACGCGAACCCGGAGAGCCCACCGAGCGATGCCGTCCAATCCTGAAGCCAATCGATCGAAAGCTCCCACCCTGTCTTACCGGGTGACTGTGTAGCGGGAGCGCAAGCGGTGGCGGGGATGGTGTTGAAGTTCGGGACGGCGTTGATAATCGCCTGCGTGAGTTGGCACTCGTACGCGGTGCCCGCGGTGAGCCCGGCTTGGGTGGTGGCCAGATGAAGTGTCGGATTGTTCATGATGATTGCGGTACGGGCCATGGGTGCTCCTTAGCAGGGAAGAGGAATCGAGAGGGTGAATGTGTAGGCGAGTGCGGTGTGTTCGGTTTGGCCGATCAGGACCGAGCTCACGAAATCGTCACGCGAGGTGATACCGACTGAGCCGCCGAGCTTGTCGGCCGAGATGGTGTCGAGTCGTTCGGCGGCCTCGAGCAGCCGGTCGTATTCGGCCGCGGATGTCTGCGCCTTGATCGCTGCCCACACTCTGACGGCGCGTTGGCCGGTGATGGTGCCGGCGGTGTGCCCGGTGTCGTACTCGGGCCACACCGCCGGGAGCGCGGTTTGATCGGGTGGGCATGGCCACACGCTCCATGACTCGTCAAACGCGGAGCCGAGGGCGACGGCCATCGCGGCGATGAGCTCGGAACGGGTCATGCGACCGGCCAACTCTCACGGCCGATCGAATCAAGCATCTGTGACACCGAGCTCGCCGGATCAAGACTCAACCGGCCGACGAAGTCCACGACTTGGAAGTAGCCGCCCGGTGTCGAACGACGGCGCCACACATCCTGGGCGATCACCAGTGCGGCTTCGATGACGGGCGCCGGCCACGGTGGAGCTGGCAAGCGTAACTCCACCGTGGCAGACCCGTAGTAAGCGTCGATGATCTGCCCGGCGGCGTCAACCGCCCTAGCCACCCTGCCGTCAGTATCTGCCGGGTCCACGCCGAGCGCGGCCGCCACCTCGGTGACGGTCACGTACGGTTCGCGTGGATCGGCCGGTATCGACATCTGCTTACTTCTTGCTCCGCTCCGGGGCATCCATCAGGTAGCCATCCTCGAACGCCTGTTGAGCATCAGCGGTTGTCGGTGCCGCGACCCTGAGTCCGACAATCCCGGTCGGCACCGTGGGCGTGAGCAGCCCCATTCCCCACACGGCATAGTTCTGGCCGAGCTTCTCGACATCGGTTGAGTTGATCGTCTGCGGGCCCTCTTCGCGCCATTGGGCGGCGAGCCCGTTGGTGACCAGAATCTCAGTCGCCGCCAAGTACGGGTCGTACACGACTCGCAAGCCGTCCACGCTGATATCCAATGTGGAGGCGTTGGCGGTGCCGGACACGTTGAACACCGGCGCCGGCGTCAACAGTCCACCGAGCTTCACGAACGCGGTCAACCCGGCCAGGATCACCGACGCTGGTGAACCGGTAGCGGCCTGAACCTTGGTGGAGGCGGTGAAGATCGCCGTACGGAGCACGGCGCCGGTCGGGTCGGCGGCGGCCGGGTCGTACAACACAAAGTTGTTGCGTGCGAGGGTGACTTGTGCGGAGAGTCCGGTGGCGGCGTCCTTGTCGGTCACGGCGGCGTAGGCGGCGGCCATGATCCGCAAATAGGCCTCGAGGTACGCCGGTGAGGATCGGTTGATGAGTTGGAGGCTGATATCCGAGCCGCCGGCGAACGTCTTGAGCGGTGCGTTGGCGGTGCCGATCGAGACTTTGACACTCAAAATCGGGGTTTTCTGGGTGGCCTGCACACCGACGAGCGTGGTCAGGTCGCCGGCGAACGTCGGCCAGTTGATCGTCATACCATCGGGCGGCAAGGGTGCGACACCGATGGCGTTGATCGCCGGGCGGCCTTGGTCCACGATTCCGTAGACCTGATTCACCCATCCGTTGTGGATCACGCCGGGGTTGTCGGTGGTGATCTGGTCAGCGAGCACCCGGCCGACCATCGCCCGCCCGATGGAGCGGGCAATCTCGATGTCCTGATACCCGGCACGCATCGCCTCTTGGAGGGTGGCGAATTGGGCGAGCGGGTGCACGGCGGCGCGCTGGATGTTGCGGCCGGTGGTGCGGGCCACCTCGGTACGGACCATCTCCGCTACCGCGGCGCGGCCGGTGTCGATGGTTTGGGCGGCGGTGTCGGTGTCGGTCACTTCTTCCTCTTCCTCTTCTTCCTCGGTGGGTGGTACTTCTTCTTCTTCTTCGGGTGGTGTGTCGGTGTCGAGCTCGGCGGCGGCCACGATCCTGCGCGCCTCCTCCAGCGACATCACGGCGGCGGGCGCGGCGCGTACCGCGGTCACGAGCGCACCCGCGTAGGCGGGCGACTGTGGCGGCAGGATCGTGGCCACCCCGGTCAAGATCGCCGGGCTGGCGGCAGTGCGAACCACCCGGCCGGCCGAGTCGGGTGTCGAGTCGGTGGCGTCCGCTTCGATCGACACGGCGGTATCAACACCGAGCGCGGCGAGCTCGTGAATCCGGCGCCCCTCATCCGTGCCGAGTTGGAGGGTGGCGCGCAACCCCTCGGGTGTCGAGGTGATGTTGCGTGCGACACCGACCAGCGGGCCACGTTCCAACCCGGCCGGTGTCTGCACGTGGGTGCCGTAGACCGGGATGGTGCCACCGTCACGCGGGACCAGCGAGCCGGGTTGCCATGTTTCGAGGTAGGTGGTGCGGCCATCGTCGGTCACCTCGGCCTCGGTGTTCCACGGCATCAACACCACATCGAGTTGACCGGATGGCTGTATCGACGGGTTGGCGGCCTCTCGTGCAATGCGGGTCATGCGATACTCCTCAATGGTCGGTCGGCGTTGAGTTGCGGTGGTTGCCGGGCGGGTGTCGCCTCGGCCATCGGCGGCAACTTGGCGGTGATGAAACGAACCTCATCGACAGTCATCCATGGCTGGCCGGCGAGCGCCTGCGCGAAGTACACGCCTTGGGTGGCCATGTCGGTCGGCACGAATTGGGTCGTGTCGAATTGGGCGACGGTGCCGAACCACATCAGATCGGTGAACGCGGCCTCGATACGGGTCATGTACGGGCCGAGCCCGATAGCACGCCACTTGGTGAACTCACCCTCAGTCGTGCTGTATGTCAAAGAGTCGCCGCCGGCGACGTTGACGATCGACGGCATGACACCGAACGACCGGGCAACCTCGGCATTAGCCCACGACATCGACTCGACCAACTGTGAATCGACGGCGTTACTGCCTACGGGTGCGATCGTCGCGCCGTTATCGATCACGGTCGGTTCGTGGCGGCGGCCCCACGACGTGAGCAGCTGGTCTTTCAGCTTCTTGGCGTCATCCGGGTCGAGCCGGCGGGCGATCATCAAAGCGATCGACGGAAAGCCGGCCTCCCAGAATGAGCCGGCCATGTCGTACAACGCCGCGAGGTATTCCATGGCGCGCCAGCAATCGCGGCACGGCGGCTCACCCGGATTGCCGGCCCGGGGTACTTGGTAGGGCACCCAGATCACGTTGCCCCGATCGGGCCCGATACCGAACGTGTCGCCACCGATCGACACGTCAACCATGCGGCCGTCACTGTCGAAGCTGGCGGTGCCGCGCTCGCCATCGATGACACGTATTGCGGTGGGCCACCCGTCCGCGGCCCACGCGACCGGCTCAAGCCAGCACCGCCCGTTCCGGGTCAAGTTGTCCACAATGCGCGCCTTGGTCAACCATGCCGGCTCACCCGGATCGGGTCGGACCACGATCGGCGGTTGCGGCGCCCTCGGTTGGCCGGCGGTCATGGCCACGATTGGGAACTGTGCGATCGTGTCAGCGAGCACCCGGCGGCAGGCGACCACGATCGGGAGCTCCCACGGTGTCAAATCACCGGCGCCATAGCGGGCGTCTTGTGCCTCGGTGATGATCTCAAGTAGTCGGGCTTCAGTACGCGCCAACTTGCGAGCCCGTTTCATCCCGTCCGACACTCGCAGTAACTACTTGACGGGTCAAGAACGGGCACCGCTACCGGCTGTGTGCCCGTCTCCCGGCCTGTAACTGCGGAAATGGGTGATGGGTGCCCGGGTTTTGCTAGTGGATGCTCGGAGCGGTCCGGTTTTGGTCCGACCACACCCACCGCGCCATCGAAGCGGCCAACCATGGCAGCGCCTCGGCCTGGCGGCGATCCCAGAGCCACGCGCCGAGCGCGCCACGACGCCGCGCTTTGGCGCAAGCCTCGGCCATTGTCGGGTCGCCACGGTGTGAGATGGTGCCGGCAAGTACGGCGTCATACATCGCACCCGCACCCGCCGTCACCGCCCGAGTTTGCAACGCCTGGCAATTCGTTGCGAGGTCAAACAGATCAGGAGCGAGCGCGGCGACAGGCCCGGCGGCATCCCACACCACCGCCGCCGCACGCCACCGGCGGGCGAGCTCACCCACCCTGGCCACCACCCACGGCCCGTGCGGGCGGTCCTCGATCGTCTCCAACACGCATCGGCCGTCGCGGCCGCCGGCGGCCACGATCACGAACCGGTCACGATCCAACGAAAGCTCCAAAGCCAACACGATCGGGTCAGCGAGCTCGGCGGCCGGGTCGGTGCCACGGTTCCACGCATCCACCAACGTCGCATCAATCAGAGCCTCGGGCCACACTCCGAGGTACTCGGCGGCGAACCGATCCGGCGGCATGCTCTCGCGGTCCGCGGCCAGCGCGTCGATATCGACGTGATGGCCCAAACCGGGATGTGCGGCGCGCCACGTCTCCGGGTCATCCAAGTCGGCACCCTCTGGCGCGGCGTACTCGATGTAGCACACTTGCGAGCTCGGGTCATCCACCGAGGCGCGGCCGATGTCGCGCCACTTGCGTAACCATGCCGCGGACATGTCGCCGGCGTTGGACACGATCCAAAATTGGCCACCGAGCCCGGTGGCTTGGGTGGGGAACGCGGCGGCCTCGAAATCCTCACCCTGCAGCAGTGTGAACTCGCGGGCCTCGTCAACGAACGCCAAATCAGAGGCAAACATCCGCATGGCGTCACCATCGGGTGGCAGTAGCCGGATCACCGACCGGTTGCCCTTCCATTGGATGGACTCTGAACCGTTGGAGCGGCGTAGATGGACATCGCGCGGGTAGAGCCCGGCGGCCTCGATACGCGGGAACCAATCATCGCGCCAGTAGGCGGCGGCCGTCTCTCGGCGGTGAGCCGCCACAAACGCGCGGGCCATCCGCCGGCGACGGGTCACGGCGAGCGCGTAGGCCAAGATGAGCAGTGTCTTACCGGCGCGGCGCGGGACGATCAGCACCACGCGCCGGTAGCGGAACCGGCCGGCGGGTGTGAGGGTGCCGGCGACGTTGGCGGCATGGGTCTGCCACGGTATGAACTGGTGACCGAGCAGTGTGGCGGCGCCCGATACCGCGGGGCCGATGTGTGGGCTATCCGCCGGTGGGGTGGTTGCCCATCGCGGCAAACACGGCGTCAAGATCGGTGCCGGTGTCATAGGCGGTTACCGCGGTCTGGTCGAGCAGGTGGGCTAGCACGGTGTCGTAGCGTGCCGCGAGTGTGCCACGCGTGTAGCGCGACTCGGCGGTGTCGGCGGTGGCGGCGTCGAGCTCATCCGCGAGCCCCCGTGCGAGGGCGACGCGTGCAGCGTCAACCGGTTCGAGCCGGCCGAGCTCGCGTAACGCCTTGAGGGTGTCGTCAAAGCCTCGTCTGTACCGACCGCGCGAGCGATTGCGAACGATCGGAAAGAGTGCGCCCTGATCGGTCACGACTCAAAGCGTAACTGCAAAGTTTGGGTGGGTCACCCTCGGATCAGGGGAGAGAAACGTTGAC
>Ga0307503_10000243_pt1 | contig 13028 bp, 11 predicted proteins | sample 17_S_MG_FD_194514 | JGI IMG/M metagenome (GOLD analysis project Ga0307503, IMG submission 194514) | Soil microbial communities from Populus trichocarpa stands in riparian zone in the Pacific Northwest, United States - 17_S | ecosystem: Environmental > Terrestrial > Soil > Riparian zone > Trees... | reverse complement strand
ATGAATGGCCCTAGGTAGTTGGGACTTCTGCTCGTCTGTTAGATCAGGATCTTCACAGAGTTTCTCGTAGTTTACTACTGTGATTGCAAAGCCACCGTACTCTTGAAACTTATCTGAACCGACAATCCTCTCGACTGTCATACCGTCAACTTCGCGCCTAGAGGATACGCCGATCTTGGCGAGATATTTTTCGCCACTCATCTCAAGAGTATCTTCCTCCTTCATGGCTGGCATGATGATAGAGTCGAGTTCCTTGATTGCTGACTCAAGACCCTTCTTTTGATACTCCATCTTGGCTCGTAGATCGATAGCCTCGCCAGGAGTTGGTGTCGAGAACACTCCACCGATGGAGATATTTTCACGCAGCGCGGTGCAGGTTTGCTTACGGATACAGAACATGCACTCTGGATTGAGAGTCTCTGGCGGGTTGTCCTCATCTGCGTCGATGATCCGCTGCGCGGTCTCTTTGATCCACTTCCAGGTGACGATGTTATCTTCACGCGAGAACACGATACCCACACGATCATGGCGCAGCATATCGAACTCGACCCAGATCTCTTGGGCATCCTTGAACTGAATCGCCGCTGCGACCGCGTAGGCTCTTGGCTGAATCTTCTTCTTCAAGTCGTCGTGGTTGACGTTCCAACGGCTAGACTTGTAATCGACAATCCGGTAGACGCCTTCTTTAATCTTGTCGGCGCGGTCCCAGATGTAGTTGAAGGTGAGTGGACCTTCAGATGTTGGAACTTCGAAGTTACTTTTGACTTCACACGAGAGCACCTCAACGTCAGAAAAGTCGGTTCGTTTGTGCCAAGACTTGCACATTTTGATTCCGTCTTTATGCTCTTCGGTACCCTTTTCCTCAGCACCAAAGAAGGACTGGAATGCAGTCTCAAAGCACGAAAGTAGGTAGGTCAGGGTTGGCTCAGTTTTTGGTTCCATGATTGCGGTCTTGACATAGAACTCTAGAGCAGCATGGACCGTTGTCCCAAGCAACGCTGCACGATTCTCCTCGTGCCTCTCTCCACGGAGTATATTCTCAGCATGATAGCGAGCCAAGCAAAGATCTGCAACGTGGAGTGCTGTCGCTGATATGGACTTCGGTTTCATTTGCCACCTTTATTCTCGTGATACTCGCCGGCCCATATGCCGTGAGTCGAACCAGTACTCTTCCGATAGTTACGACATTCTACCCTAACCGGACAAAAAAAGCAAACTGTCATGGCCTCGTTGGCCAGTGCTGTTTGACCACGTTCGGGGAACCAGGGGTCTTCTAAGAGTTCAGTGTCGGGTCTGTCTTTGTTATTTGGAGCCTTGCCGCGACAAGCGGCTTGACTCATCCAGCTTTCGTCTCGGGCGATGAAGTCTGCGATCCAGGCTTTTGTCCCTTGGGCGGCATACTGACCTTCTCCGCAGGGGCAGTCTTTTCCGATGGTACCTGGGTCTTCGAGTCCGAGGATTCTGCAGGCGCCACTGCAGACGAGTCTTTTGGGTCAGGAACTTCCGGTTCATCTGGTTCCTCAGTATAAACTACCTGAGGTCTAAAGTCTCCTGGAACTTGCTTAGATGGGTCACCTAACACTAGGGGGTGTATCTCCCTAGCCTCTTCATCGGCCATGAGTATTGTCTCTCCGGCTAGTAGGGTACGCGGTGCTGGCATGGTAGCGCGTTGGCCGCTAATGTGGTACCCGTGTCTGCCCGATAGGAAGGATTCGGCAGTTGATAAACCCTGCTCAGAAAAATCTTACGATAATCCGTGGTGCGGATTTTCGTGAGACTTATCGTATCAGGTATATGAATCCTGACGGATCGCCTGGTGCTTTGGTTCCGTTGGCTGGCTGGTCAGCTGATGCAACTTTGATTCTTCCGGATGGAGATACACTTCCGTTTACGGTAAACGTAGATTCTGCTCTCTCGACTGTGACTATTCGCATGGATGATTCTGTGACGATCACGCTTCCTGAACAGAACTGTTCCTGGCGACTTCGGATGATTGAGCCGGGTGGAGATAAGTTGCCATATCTCCTAGGATTTACAAGTCAGTCTGAGGGTGCCTTCATTGGCTGATCTAATTGTTCAGTCACTTGACGAGATGATTACTCTTGTTGAGGCTGTTGACACCCAAGACATTACTATGGAAGTTCTCACTCCTCTGCCAACTGAGGTTATTGAGGTGTGGGTTCCAGGGTTACCTGGACCGCCTGGACTTACCATTGAGCGGATTGACGCAGGGATAAACGGCAATCTTCAGATCGGTGTTGGAAGGCATAAGTTTTATCTAGGGGGCGGCGGTACCTATGTATTGGATTCTGTTGCTGTAAGTATTGGCACTGCTCCAACAGGTCAACCGGCGATCATCGACATAAACTTTAACGGCATATCGATCTACACGACTCAAGCAAACAGACCTACCATTGCTATTGGCGCAAATCTTGCGACGATTGCTGCTCATCAAGTTGTTACGTTTGCTTCGGGAGGATACTTTGGCTTTGATGTAGATCAGATTGGATCTACATTTCCTGGTGCTGATCTAGTAGCAACACTGAGACTTAGGCAGGTAGCCTTATGATGCAGCAAGCCGTATTGCTGATTCCTGAGCAGCGTTGGGACTGTCCCAACTGTGACTTCACTGATGTTACTCATGAAGCACACCCACATTCTCGATTCCATTCATGCAGGGGAATGAAGGGCCTTACGGCTCCAATGGTCCCGGCAGGAATCAAGGCAAAGGTTGAAGCAGTCGAACGACCAGATTATGTAGGTAAGGAACTGGTACAAACCGATGGGGAAGGTAAACCCATTATGTCTCTCGTCACGACTAGGGATGACGGCCAAGATGTAACTGTATTCGCCCCAACAGCAACCGCTGAAACGGAGTAAGAAATGAGTCAAGCATCAGGAGGCGAGGGCGAAGCCCTAGACGCCAGTGTGACAGCCGCTGCAAGCATACAAGCCAACAAGGATCAGGCCGCTGCCGAGCACAAAGAGTATGTTGTTGAGCGTGCAGATGCCAATATCGATGCAGCCAAGGCCAGGGTAGAAGAGGCCAAGGCACACCTGGAGGGCGCCAACAAATCGCTGGAAGTTGCCAAGTCAGAACGTGCCGCACTTGACGAAGGGCAGGCCTCCTAATGGCTTGGTCAGACAGTAGAATCTTCAGGGCCTTCCAGGCCGACAGTATTAACAACGTGGCAGCCTTCAACCTCGGTGGTGGCTCACCTGACGTACCCAAGGCAGCGCTGTATGTGAACACCATTACCCCTGACAATGACGTTGCAGCAGCCTCGTCTGCTTACAACACAGGTCAGTGGGTAATCGGTGGAGAGACTTCCGAGGCTGGTCAGTGGGCAGCAGGCGGTGTAGCACTCGCAGGTACGGTAGTCAACGTCGCCACAGCAGACTTGGTGTTCTATGACGCCAACGACACTGCTTCTGGTTCAGCAGCAGACTTGACAAACGCTACTGGTGCCTTGGTGTACGATGACACCTTGACTACTCCGGTAGCAGACCAGGGACTTTGCTACAACTACTTCGGTGGTCCCAACTCGGTCGTCAACGGTACCTTCACTATCGTCTGGAACGCTTCAGGCATTATGCGCTGGACTCTGTAGCCTCCTTTCCGTAAGGAGGTTTAAGTCGTGACTAGCCCTACTGTCCCGGCTTCGGCTGTCAACGCCATTTCTGCCAATACGACTTCGTTTACTGTCACGCTGCCTGCTACCACTGTTAACCGTGGTGATATCATCATGGTTCTCATTTCAGCAGACGGTAACCCGACGATGACTACCCCGGCTACAGGGTTTAGTGTCATCGGCACAGGTCGTTGGGTTTCTGGTACTGCAAATACTCTCTTTGCTTATGGCAAGACTGCAGCGGGTGGTGAGCAGAGTACCACTCTTACTTTCACCCTCAGTGCTTCTGAGCAGGGTGTTGTCAAGGCTTATGTGATACGCGGTTCGGGTGGAACTGTTGCGGATATCTTTGCCGCTACTGCCACGACTGGTACTACTGCGGTAGCAGATGCAGGATCAGCCAATCACCCTAACTACGGGGCGGTTGACTTCCTTGCGGTGGTGGCTGCGTCTTGGGATGGTGGAGCACGTACACTTACTACAGGCGCTACCAACTACACTGCTAACCAGGATTACCAGTCACCGGGTAACGCTGCTAACGGTGCTACTCTTTATGCTTCGTATCGAGCAATAACTGCCACTGGTGCAGAAGACCCAGGGGCGATTACTCAGTCTGCTGCAGACGACTGGGTTGCAGTTACCTTTCAGATTCCACCCGAGACAATACTGTTCGCTGAGGACTTTGAGGGTCGAGGTACTTCCCCTGCTGACGGTACTGCAATGTCAGCAACCAACACTTTCTGGGACTTGTTTAACGGCGTTGGCACGCGCACCTTCCAGTCTGCTGCACCTGCGGCTAACGCAGGTCTGAGGCGAGGCGAGTACGCAATTGGTGCATCTGGGCAGGCAGTCACCAAGGACACTAACTCGCTTCCTGGTGCTACCAATGGCGGCACCGCACAGAAGATCATTCGATGCCGGTGGTACTGGCGGAACCCGACTGCGACCGGATTGCCGTCAGGTGACTCTCGTACCTGTACGTTTGAAGATTCGGTTGCCTCGGGTGGTAATGACGTTGCTTCTATCACAGAAAAGTCTGACGGTACTTTACGTCTGGTGAATGGTACCACCCAGAATTCTACTGGTACTTCGCACCCCGTAGGTGCCCATACTCACTGGCACCGTATCGAGTGGCTGATCGATATGGCAAATGGCTACCAAGAATTGGAGATATGGTGGGCGGGTGATAAGGATTCAGTCTCATCTGGCGCTTCACTTTACGAGAAGATTACCTATACCACAAATACCGCTGCTAATCCAATAGAGGTCTTCGGCCTCGGATGCTTCAACGGCGTCAGTGTAACGAATGGCTTTGATGGTTTCGTTGTCAAGACTGGTGCCTCGCTTGTTGGGCCTGATGCTGTTTCGACTGATGTTAATGCTGAAGTTGCCGCCGCCACGGCTGCTGCCTTAGATGTTCTTAACTTCATTAAGCCTAACACCGCGGTTGCTACAGCAGTAGGCGCGGCACTTAACGCTACTGTTTCGACTGGAACATTTGCCAGTGCTGGTGTTGCCAGTGCAACCAGTGTTAGTCAGACGGCACAGGGAAGCGTCAAAGCAACTGCAGCAGTTGTCGCCATAGGTGGTGCCGCCCTAGTTACTCAATCAAGCGTCAAAGCCACTGCTGCTCTTGTTTCTGTTACTGCTCTTGCTAATAACACTACGATCACTAGATCTGACAACATAAGTGTTAATGCTGGAGCAGCCCTTGCAACATCACAAGCGTTTACTGCTCAGGGCGGCATTAAGCCGAATACGACTGCTGCCACCGCTACGGCTGCAGCATTAGTAACACAGACTACCATCAAGCCTCAGGGTGGACTCGCGTCGGGTGTAGGTGCTGCCAATGCGCCTAACGGAACAGTTGCTTCACCTGTTGGTAATGCTCTTGCTGTATCGAGTGCGCTTCAGGCTACTGTTACCACCAGTGCTGGAACCACAGTCAGTGCTGGTGTTGCGAGTGCGACTTCTCAAGGACTGACTGCACAAGCAGGTGTTAAGGCAACTGCTGGTCTTGCAAGTGCTTCTGCACAAGGATTCACTGCACAAGCAGGTGTCAAGGCAACCGCTGGTCTTGTATCTGTTGCAACCACGGCTCATACTACACAGTCCAACGTCAAGGCAACTGCTGAGTATGCTATTGCTACAGGGCTTGTTAGTAATGCCAGCGTCAATACAGGTGGACCAAAGTTTGTACAGCAGGCTACCGCTGCTGACAACGCAGGAGCCACAAGTCTTACTGTTCCGATTGCAGCGACAACTCTAGGAAACTGTCTTGTTGCTACGATTGGAGTCAGGACTGACACGACCACTCCGGTTACTGGTATCACCGACAATGGTGGAAACACCTGGCAGCTGGCTGTCGAGACTCACCCAGGTTCTGGCTCGTCTACTAGAACTGAAACGTGGTACTGCCTTAAGGCTGCGAGTACTACCAGCATCGTCATTACTATGGGTGGCACGCACAAGATCGCTGCTAACATTCAGGAGTATTCTGGCGTTGCAGATATCATTGCACTTGACCGGACTAACGGACAGTCGGCAGCAACAGTAACGTCATTGCCTACCGGGCAGATCACACCTTCAGTAGAGCAGGCTTTGATTGTCGCTGCGATTAACGCCTCAACTGCAGGTGGCACGCGCACCTTTACATCTGGTTCTCCCTGGGTGGAGTTAACTCGGTATGGAACCACTGGAGGATCTGACGTATTCGGGTCTGCTGCATATCGAGTGCTAGCCACACCGGCAGCGGTAGAGGCCGCGTGGTCACAGTCGTCAGCGGTTAACTATTCGGGTAATACTATCGCGCTTCTCCCGGTAGCAGCCGGAATAAAGAAGTACCGTTGGGATCGAACGCAATCTTCCACTACTTATGGTGTTGATTACTACGGCAATACTGACTTAGCAGTAGGGGACGCCTTAGCCACTCATGCTATTATCAGTATTCATGGTGCGTCTCGAACTGCTGCCGCTTATGCTGACTATGCGATGCAGGTTCCAAGGAATACTGAGCATGAAGCGACTACTGTAGTCGTTGCTCCGCACTTCAAGGCTAACACTGAAGCAGGAGCATCTGACCTTTGGTGGGCGGGTGGATGGGACCAGGGAGATCTCTCGCAGGGCGATGATCCCGGTGAAGTAAACTATCCAGTCGTATGGCGGTACTCTACTTTTGCGGTACTTGACGATATGCTGGCGTCACTGAAGAATAGTGGACTGTATCCCAACTTGAAGCGTATTGCAATTGTCGGGTTCTCTGGCGGTGGGCAGTACGTCAATCGATTTGCAGTAGGATCACAGGTCGCTCCATCAGCCGGCATGACCTTTGGGTATGGAGTATATTCGCCTTCTTCGTATATGTATCTCAATCCGAAGCGGTATGACTCAACACCGACTTGGCGTGTGTTAACTGGCCCCGAGCAGGCGGCGACTCCTGGTTGGGATGATTACAAGTACGGACAGCAAGCACCAAACGCTTACATGGCAGCCGTTTCAGCAGCCACTCAGCGATCCACTTACTTCGGTCGTCAGGTGAAATACCTAGTTGGTTCTGCTGACACAAACCCTGCTGATCCTGAACTCGATGTATCTGCTGAGGCGGGTTGGCAAGGCACCCAACGGGTAGATCGATCAAATAAGTTCTTCAACTCACTTGCTGAAGCAGATATATATGGACTGACTCCACCTACTCATTCACGCCAGGTAGTTTCTGGAGCGGGTCACTCACCCTCTGTTGTCATTACCAGTACCGAGTCAGTCAACTTTATCTATGCAGCACAGGCTGGTGTTGCCGGTGCTAGCGGTGCAGCCAACAACGCGAGTGTCTCGGTTTCTGCTGCGGTAAATGTCAGCGCCGGAGTTGCCACTGCCTCGGCACAGGCACTGGTCGTACAGGGAAGCATTAAGCCTAGTGCAGGTAATGCTCTCGCTGTAAGCGCAGCCCTTGTTACACAGTCTAGTGTCAAGGCAACTGCTGAAGTTGCATCGGTTACTGTTACCTCACTTAATGCTCTACCAAGTATTCCTGTTACAGTTACTGCTGGACTTGCATCGGCTACTGGTGTAGCACAGACACCGAATGCAAGTATCAAGGTTACTCCTGCAAGTCAGTTGTTCCGTAACAGCCGGATCGAACTTGCCTCGACTGCTAACCTTACTGGATCAGGAAACACTTACGACGGAGCCGTACTTTTTAACAGTCACGGCACAGTCAAGATGCCAGTTGGTTCTACGTCTACCATCTCTGATGACTTCATTAGGATTAGTCCAGACCTGACATACAGACTTCAGGTTGCCCTAAAGACTGATGTAGTAGCCGGTCAGTTCTATGCAGGATTTGCTCCGTATGATCCAGATGGTTTCCTCATCTCGCCGTATATGTCATTCTGGCAGGCTAATACCCTCACCACACTGGCTGCTGATCTGAACCCTGGCGACACGACGATGACTCTCACCAGTTCTGCCAACTGGCACAACGGGGCAAACTCGGCACAAAGACTCATTGGATTCTGGGACTACGTTGACGGCCAAGGTTATGCTTATCCGCCACTGACCTACACCAGGAATGTGGGTACGAGTGGCTACTACACCTATGCACAAGGTGGAATCTCAGGGAACGTCGTCACACTAGGGAACGTCTACGGTGGCCCGAAGCGACTTGCCGGTACTCAGGTCAGCAATATGTCCTCGGCGGGAAGTTTCCTCTATACCCCAGGGTCTGGTATCAACTGGCCGAACACAAACTTCCAAACTCTTGTCGGGACTGTTGGTGGTGGATACGAGACAGGCTCAGGGTGGGGAACAGGAAAGTTCCCACAAGCCACAAAGTCTATTCGCGTTATCTACCTTAATCTGAACAACCCAACTGGAGCTATGTGGATCGGTGAAAGCCCGATCACCACTGACGCTCCAGTACTGGTGTGGACTGAAGCACTCAGGGCAACCACCACAGTAAAAGCCGCTGGTGGACTTGCGTCGGCCTCGGGTGCTGCGAATGGTGCAACAGTAACCAGGTCTGATAATATAAGCGTTTCTGCAGGTGTCGCATCTGCATCTGCTGTTGCTAACAGCGCTACGGTCTCGACTTCGAGTGCTATAAATGTCAGTGCTGGAGTGGCTAGTGCTTCTGATCAAAGTCTAGTTGCACAGGGGAACATCAAGCCGACCGCTGCTGTGGCAAGTGCTGTCGGAACCGCCCAAACCGCTCGGGGGGCCGTGGGCGCCAGTGCCATACAAGCCACGGCTGCAACACAGGCGCTAGGTGTTCAGGGTAACGTCAAAGCAAGTGCTGATAACGCCCTCAGTACCGACGCTGCACTGGTAACACAGTCTAGCGTCAAGGCTACTGCAGGAGTTGCATCGGCTACAGGTGCTGCAAACAATACTACAGTCATTACATCTGGAAACACATCAGTCAGTGCTGGTAATGCGGCTGCTACGAGTGCCGCGTTAGTAGCACAGTCTAATGTTAAAGCAAGCGCTGGAGTTGCGTCGGCTACTGGTGTAGCAAATAACACCACTGTAATTACATCTGGTAACACATCAGTCAATGCCGGGGTAGCAACTTCTACTGTCACTGCTCACAATCCAGTTGTCTCGACTTCGGGTGCGACTAATGTTAGTGCTGGAACCGCCAGTGCAACAGCCCTTGCCAACAATACGACTGTCATAACTTCTGGTAACACCAGTGTTAGTGCTCAAGTCGCTACCGCTAGTGCTCAAGCACTTGTTACACAGTCGAGTATCAAGCCGAATGCGGTTGTGGCGTCTGCTAGTACCCAAGCACTGGTCGCCCAGGAGAACGTCAAGGCTACTGCTGGATTTGCATCCGTAACTGATGCTGCACTCAATACGACAGTTATTACGTCTGGCAATACATCAGTTAGTGCTGGAGTTGCTACCGCTAGTGCCCAGGCTCTCATTACACAGTCGAGTGTAAAGGCTACTGCTGGACTAGCCTCAGTAGCAGGCTCTGCTCATAATACAACAGTAACCACATCTGGCAATACGCTAGTAAATGCTGGAGTTGCATCTGCAACTGCCATTGCTCATAGTCCTACAGTTACTCGTTCTGATAACATCAGTGTTTCCGCTGGTCTAGCAAGCGCAACCGCTGTTGCAATCAGTCCAGTTGTTTCGACTACTGGCGCCACAAACGTCAGCGCGGGTACTGCTAGTGCAACCACTCAGGCTCTCGTTACACAGTCGAACGTCAAGTCAACAGCCAGCGCGGCCAGTGCAACGGGGGTTGCTCAAACTGCCCAGGGTTCTGTTGGCGCTAGTGCCGGTATAGCCTCGGCTACGAGTTCAGCGCTCAATGCTTCTGTCATTGTTTCTGGAAACACGAGTGTAAGCGCTCAGGCTGCATTGGCTACAGGTGCATCCCTTACAGCACAGGGGAGTGTGAAGGCTACTGCAGGAGTCGCTAGTGCAAGTGCTCTTGCTAATAACACTACTGTCACTCATTCTGACAGAATCAATGTTACTGCTGGTGTCGCCTCTGCTACTGGTATAGCCAACAATCCAGTCATCTCGACTTCGGGTGCTACTAACGTCAGTGCTGGAACTGCTAGCGCGAGTGCGCTGGCTAACAATACCACTGTCATAACTTCTGGCAATACTAGCCCGAGTGCTGGAGTTGCTACTGCTAACACCCAAGCGCTCGTCACACAGTCCAGTGTTAAGGCAACCGCCACAGCGGCTAGTGCTGTATCGACAGGTCAGACTGCACAAGGTAATGTTAGTGTTAATGCAGGCGTTGCATCGGCTGCTGGTTCTGCACTTAACCCAACAGTCATTACTTCGGGAAGAACTTCAGTCAACGCTGGTGTAGCAACTTCCAGCAGTATCGCTTACAATGCTAATCTCTCCATTACTGGAGTTGCAAATGCAAATGCTGGAGTTGCTACTGCTACAAGTATAGCAACTCCAGCATTGGCTAGTGCCGCTTCAGCACCATTTACCTTTGCACCACTGATTAGTTTCTAAGCCTTGATTGCGACTCCCATTGCTGCGGCAGCCTTCGGAGCCTTGACTTGGTAGTCGTTGGCCGGTCCAGTACCGACTACAGAGTCCCAATACATGAAGCCCTTGAAGCCAAGATCGAGTGCAATCTTGGTAGCACCCTCGATCCACTGAGCCTGCTTGCCGTCATACACAACTGGATCGAGACCCTTGTTGCTTGATCCGGTCTCGCAGATGTAGTAGTTGGCCTTGGGGTTGTGGGCCAGGGTGGCGTTCTTGCACTTACCGAACAGTTCCTTTGTGTACCTGAAATCAGGCAAGTCCAAAGAAGCTGAGTTGCCTGGGTAAGCATCCCAACCGATCCAGTCATACTTGAAATCGGTGGGCAGGTAGTTCTCGATCTTCCGGCCTGAAGATTCTTGAAGTGTCCACCCCATGAAGACGATTCCAAAGGTGATTTTCGTACCGTTGCGAGCATTGGCTTCGTCAATCAGAGTACGCATCTTCCGGTCCATCGCCTTGGCTTCAGCGAAGGTGAACTTGTGATCCTCAATGTCATCCTCGCGCTCATGGAAGATAGCAACCCGGCGAACCTTCTTGTCTCGAGGAAGGGAGTTCAGCCAGTTGGTTGTCTGACTGTCGTACTTGCCCTCTCCAAAGCCTTTTACATCATAGCCTGAAGGCTTGAACGAGACAACAGTGTTCGCCGTACCAAACTGTGGCCAGCCTGTTGGCATCTGTGGGAAGAAGAACCGAGTCATCTCCAGGTCGTCTACACCCCAGGCCTTGCACCTGCGGTCATAACCCTGCAGCATGGTTTCACCACCAGGGTTATAAAGGCTGGACCCAACCCACATCTGAGTCTTCGGGTCGGGTGGCGGGGGAGGCGGCGGGTCCACAGGTACCTGTGCCTCTTCTAGAGCCTTGCGTAGAGCATCGTTCTCATCTTGTAGTTGTGCTGCCCTAGCGTTGGCTTGGTCTGCTACTAGATCTGCTTGCGCCTTTTCGGCGTCGATACTTTGACCATCTTGAGTTAAGTGGTCTGTCCACTTTCCCATGCTAACCCCTTGATAGATTCGTACTTACCGGACGACAGAAGGATTAGGGTACTCCTCCTATCCACCAAAGAAACAACATAGCCAAGACTATCCCCGCAATGATTCCAGCAAGAGCAATCGCTAGAACCCACAGGAAAAAGTCTTTCATGGCTACCTATTGGCCTCGGCTAAGTGTGCGTCTCCAGCTTTCCAGGTCTCGTTCAGAGAGGGATAGTCCATTTCGGATTCCCAATCACAACGACAGACTGCCTTGGATCTTCCGTAGGAGGTAGGAACCGAGATAGTCATGTGGATCATTTCTTGAGTTCCTCCAAGCGCACGCCGGGGTTCACCTTCCCGGCCATTTCCTTTGCGTCGCTCTTTCGAGAGTAGCCTTGACCGCTCTCGCCAACTATCTCGCCATTTCCTGCTCGTCTGCGCCAGCGCCATTTCCCCTCAACATCTTCGTAAAGTTCGACGTGTTCTCTGGCCATCTTTACTCCTTCGGAAGATACCTCCTACACGCTTTGCAGGTTACTTCATCAGCGGTGCCATGCACAACATCGCCGTGGTATTGTCTTGTGGGTTGACAATACGCATAGTCTGGAGTCTGGCTTAGAATATGCACCTTGCCTGGTCCCCACTGTGAGCCGTGGGTTTTAAGGAGAACGTATTTCTCCTTCGGCTTTGTATCAGTCACAGTCCTTCCACCACTTTTTCTGAGTCTCGGGTAGGACCGTAAGACCATGAGGCTCTAGCCTAGATAGAAACTCACGCCTTGCGTCTTCTGCGGCGATCTTGTATTCTCCGTTAGTGCTGGCCGGGAATACCCGAACGCTTCCTTCGAGTTCTGCTGCCTGTAGATACATTTGCTTATCCTTTCCTTATGCAAACAACCACCGTACACGACCGATCTTTCCCCACCAGTAGTTACACTGGTTTTCCTGGGTAGGCGTGTCTCGGCAGTAGGTGTTCCCACCTATGCTGATTGGCCAGTCGTTATCAATCTCACCTGGCTGGTTGGTGTTCTGATCAACAAACACACCGTCAACGAACATGACTGTTCCGTTTACGTCGCGTGAGCATTCCACAGAATGCCACTTGCCGTCGTTCAGTCGTCCTGGCTTAATGCCGCCATGACGCGCACCCCAGGACTCAACTTGGCTGTCACCTGTGCTTCCTCGGAACAGACACTTGATCCCGCCTTTGGGCTGTCCCTCAGAAGGTACGCTGGTTTTCATCTTGAACAGTCCACCAGCAGGAGAACCTTGGCCTTTCTGGACAAGATTCATATCGTGCCTGTCGTTGTCCCACTTGAAGGATACTTGCACCATGAAGTCACCGAACCCTGGATCAAGACCGTCATAGTCCTGCACAAGGTCGATGTGCTGTG
>Ga0307503_10000242_pt1 | contig 13035 bp, 14 predicted proteins | sample 17_S_MG_FD_194514 | JGI IMG/M metagenome (GOLD analysis project Ga0307503, IMG submission 194514) | Soil microbial communities from Populus trichocarpa stands in riparian zone in the Pacific Northwest, United States - 17_S | ecosystem: Environmental > Terrestrial > Soil > Riparian zone > Trees... | reverse complement strand
ACTCCTTGAGATTCGTCGAGACAAATCGAGACGGGTTGAGACTGGCAGGATTGCAAGAATTGCTGAGTGTTTCACGTGAAACGGCGGGTCGACGGGGGAATTCTGGAACAAAACCGGCGGACGCGGTTGGGAGATTTTCCGTCACTGGGGGTCAGGGGGTCGCAGGTTCAAATCCTGTCATCCCGACCAAAATCCCTAACAAAAACGCCGATTCGCAACCCGCCGCCCGAAACTGTCTCCCGATTGTCTCCCGGTCCCAACAAGGACCCGGAGACGACGCCTCAGGACGGACGCGGGGTCCGCGACGTCCAAACCCTCGACGGCGACCCGGATCGTCGTTCCTGGGGCAATCCTGGGCGTCCGGCGGGCGGTTTAGCGTCGCCGCGCGAATCGGGCAATCATCAGCAATCCGATCAAGGTCAACAATGCGACCGTCTCCGGCGTCACGCCGGGAGCGGCGCGCCGCCTCCTCCCGGTCCGAACCGTTCCGTAAACTCCTCGTCGCTGATGACCTCGACCGGCGCGCCCGTATACCGGTTGCTTAGGACCCAATCGCCGTCCTGAAGGACCGCGACCCCGCCGGGAACATAGACCCGCGGGTCGCCGTTCGGGAACGCGGGCGCGACCTCGACCGACGCGCCGACCGGCAAGGGTCCACCGGTTGTGTATTGTTCGGCGTAGACCTTCAGCGGGCGCTCGGTGTGTTGCGTCTGGTTGCCTTGCGGCGGGAACGGTTGCGCCATGATCGCCTCACACAAACCCGTAAAAGAAATTAGCGCGAAAGAAACAACCCGTCGCCGCCTGCGCGGGCCATGCGGTCCCGGCAATGTCGCGGAGCAATTCGATCTTGCGTTGTCCGGCGGTCATTTGCAGGACGCCCGTGCCGACCGCGCCTGGGAGGTAGTACGAAAAGGGCAACCCGAATTGATTCGCCGTTGGCGGGACCGCTAAGGGCATCGTGACGTACAGAAAAATCGGTGACGCGGAAATCGTATGCGCGCCCGCACTAATGTCGAGTTGAATCGCAATCAATTTGTTGATAAGCGCATAGCGACATGTGACGAACGCGGCGGCGTTTGGGACCCAGGTTCCCGTTGAGGCGGAAAACATGGCGGGGTCAAACGGAATATCGTTCCAACCGCCAACCAACGCGTCAATCGGATCGAGGAGCGTTCCCGCAATCGCCGCCTTGTTCCAAATCGATCCCGTCTTGCCGGTCCCGTCGTCGTCGACGAGCGCGGTCCATGGCGCGCGGTTGATTGCCACTTAAAAACCCTCCTCTAACGTCCCGGTCAAGCGGCGGAGCAAGTCCTCAAACGACGCGCGAACGCTCGACGCCTGGACGGTAAACCGCGGCGGGTCCGACCCTGTCGTAATCGAGACGTCCTGAATGACGAGGATCTGACCCGTAATCCCGACCCCCGGGAGATTGATTTTGATCGGGCGCCCGCTTTTGGATTTCGGATCAAAACACGTATACCGCGCTTGCGTAATCGCGTACCCGTACATCGCGACGTCCGCCAAACAGAGGGACCGCAACGACGCCTCGCCGCGCCGTTCGTCGACGATCAAGTTTTCGATGATGCCGGACCCGCCGACCCGCGCGCCCAGGTTCGCTTGCGCGGTCGCGTCGTCGTATTGGACCCAGATATTGACGGGCGCGCCGTCCCGGAGTCCCGGCGCGGCAATGGACCCCGTCCCGGACGCCGGAATCCCGGTCACCATGGGCGCGCCCGAAATCGTCGAATTGTAATTGACGGGCGCGGCGATGGCGCCGTTGCCCGCCGCCGGAATCCCGGTCAACTGATTCCCGGTGACGCCGCCGTACCGGATTACTTGTTCGCCGTTGCCGACGACCGCCCAACCGCCCGCGGCGCGCGCCCAACCGGTCGAGGAGACCGGCAACGCCGTTGCCCCTGGGAGGACTTGTCCCGCGGGCATTTGGAGACCGGACGTATCCGTCGTCGGCGCGTTGAACGTGAGCAACGAGTCCGCGCGTTGATCAAGGTACGACGTCGACGTATTGTCCGCGAACCCGTCGATAAACCGGAGTTGCGACGTATTCGCGGCGGACCGGTAGATACGCCGGTACAGCGTTCCCGGCGGACCGACCGCGATCCCGGTCAATTGAACCGCGGTCGGGAGAAACAAATTCCCGCCCGCGGGCGGCGACCCCAACCCGCCGGTAAACCCCGTCGTAATTTCGGTCCACTGTTGCGGGTATCCCGTTGGTTGATTGGGCGGAAACGGGACGGCGTACCCAGGGACGTTGATCCCTTGCATGGAGGTATTCGCCCAACCTTGCCCGTTGTTGTCGTTGCGGTACACCCAGACATACCGCCCGCGCATATCCGCCGTCGTCACGAAATTGATTTGCGGGCGATTGCCGGTCGACGTAATCCGGAGCGGCGTCCCGTACGCGGGCGGCGAAAAATTTGCGCCGTTGTCGCTGATGTAAAACATATAGTCCATGACCGTTCCGGCGGGCGGTCCGCCGAATTGGACGCCGGACGAGACGCTAAAATTGGCGGCGGTCGGCGCGCCAATCGCGCCGCCGACGACGACGACCGACGCAATCGGAGACGGCAACGTCTCGCCCGTGCCGCCCGCGCCCGCGCCTGTGTACCACGTATACGCGTAGTAATGCCCGCCGACGTCGACGCCGGACCCCGCGGCAATCGCGGCGGTCGGCGCGGCGGTCGGGACGACGCCGGGACCGACGAGCGCGCCCGCGCCGCCCGGAGCGGTCCCGGTATAGGTCAACCGTTGCCATTCGGAAATCGCGGACCCGCCCGCGACGTTGAACATGACCGCGTTGGCAATGGGAATGGTCGTCGCGCCCGCGTCGACGGCGGCGAGCGTCGGTTCGCCGTGCCCCTTGCCATAACACCGCGTCCGGATTTGCGAATCGTCATTGCTCCAGGCAAACGGCGGATCGTCGAGGAGTTGTCCCGGCGCGCCCGTGAGGTCGTCCGGGTTGAGTCCGGGTTCGTCGCCTTGGAAGAAATGGAGGTCCTTGTTTTCCCAGTAGAAATATCCGCCGATCAATTTCGCCATCAACCGCAACGCGCCGCCGATGCGTTCCGTCCCGTCGAGATACAACGTGACCGGCGGGAGTCCGAGTTGGACGCCCGTCCAGGTAAACCCTGGACAAAATTGATTGACGAGATCAATCGCGACCTGGGTCGCCGTCACGTTTTCCCAGGCCCCGAACGGGCGTTGCCATTCGGATCGGTGCGTGTCGTCGACCGCTTGACAATGCCATTCCAGGACCGCGGGACGCCCGACGTAGTCCTGAACTGCCGATTGGATCGGTCCGGCAAACAGTAAATATTTCGGTTCGACGCCTTGCCAGACTTCTAACCGGTCGCCGACATGCGGCGGCGTCGCGTTGTCGACCGTCAACGTCGCCGTATTGGGCGCGTCGTTGATGACGTCATGGATCGTCAACGATCCCAGGCGGACGCGGACCGGGACGCCGTTGAGCGTGATGGTTAATTTCTGGTTGCGGGTCCGACGGAGACCGGCGGCGAGCGCGTTGAGCCGGAACGCATTGAGACGTCCGACATTGAGGATCGCCGTCGAGGACGGGACCGCCATCAGACCCGCCGCGCCGACATGACGGATCGCATAAGGACGTCGGCGACCTTGCGCGCGAGATTGGATTCGGTGTCGACAAGATGGAACGTGTTGTAGACGACCGCGCCGCCGCCGTTGGGTACGATCGCGCCGGACGCGCCAGGGACGAACAACTCCGGTCCGCGCTCGCCGACCATGTACGGCGACCCCGCGGCGACCGGTCCGCCCGCGGCGCGACGCGCGGGCGTGTAATAGCTCGACCCCGCGCCGTTGCCGCTCGTCGTCGTCAGGACCTCATAGTCGCCGGACCCGCGCGGCGGGAGATACCCGATCTTGCCGGACCCGCCTTGCCCGCCGGTCGCGGCATCCATGGCGGCGCGTTGCGCGTTCGCGTTCGCGGTCGCCGCGGCGACGGCATCGTTCGCCCGCGCCTCGTCGTACAGCTTTTGCGTGAAATCGGTCACCGCGCCCGACGCCGCCGGGAGAATGACCTCCGCTTGTTTTTTGAGCGATTCGTTGTACGCCTCGACCTTGCCGAACAACTCGCCGTAGATGCGCGATTGTTCGGAGGTCAACGTCCCGTTGCGCGCCATGACCTCTAACGCCTCGCGCATGGACGCCGACAGGTCCTCCCGCATTTTGCCCGAGAGACTGGAGACGTCCATCCCGAGTTGCCCCAACGCGTCCGCCCATTTCGCCGCCTTGTCGAGCGCGGGCGTCCCTAACGCCTCTTCCTGGATTTTTGCGACGTCCTCCCAATACGCCTTTTGCGCGGCGAGCAACTCCGCTTCCTCTTTCTCTTTCGCCATGCGTTCCGTAATCGCCGCCGTCCAGGAGTCCTCCTGCGCCTTGATTTCCGCGCCGCTCAGGACGATAGCGTCCAACGCCTGGACGACGTTATGCGCGGCGACCGGGATTTTATCCATCGCGCCTTTCAACCCCGTATCGCCGCCGCCGAATTTGTTTTTGAGGTCCTCTATCGCTTTGCTAATGGTCGTCACGTATGCGTCAAACGTCCCGCCCAATCCGCCGGGACCGGCGGTCCCTTGTTTGACCTCCTCCGCGACGGCATGCATGATCCCGATAATCTCGCCGCCGACAAACGTCATCGCTTGCTTCGTCGCCGCCCATTCGTCCTTGGTCCGACGCATGTTGTTCACCATGTCGTCGCCCATGACCCAGGCTTGCTTGCCCAACGCCGCCATATCCGTTTTCATGGCGGGGAAAATTTCTTTCCACTGTTTGTGAAACAACGCCTCTGCGGTCGTCGCTTGATCGTACGGGTCCTTGAGTCCGCTAATCGCCGTCGAGAGTTGCGTCATTTGCGAATAGGCGCCGAGGTCCTTGAAGTCCTCCAGGTTGATATTGAGATGTTTGAGCGCGCCGACGACGCCCGCGTCGCCTTTGCCGAGGTCCGCTTGGAGGGTTTGCGCCGCGCCCGACAACGCCGACATGGACGATCCGGTTTGTCCGGAGATGTACTGGAGCCGTTGGACCTCCTCGTACGTCATGCCGGTTTGTGCCGCGAGTTTCCCAATGGCGTCCGCGGTGTCGAGGACCGATTGCGCGAATCCGAGGATCGCTTGCACACTAAACGCCGCGGTCATCACGCCGGTTAATTGCCGGACGACGCCGGACATATCCACGAGCGACGCGTTGGCGCCTTGCGTCTCTTTCGCAATCGCTTTGATTTGCGCGGGCGCGTTCGCGCCCATGTCGTCGATGGCTTTCCCGGCGGCGGCGGAGTCTTTCTCAAATCCCTGGAGGGTCGCCGTGGCGCCTTTGACCTCGTCGTTGAATTGCGAGAAATCCGCCTCGAAATGTCCGGTGATGGGCATGCGTTAGTCCTCGCGCGCGGGCGTCATCAACTCGACGAGGATCGCGTAATCATCGACGTCTAAGCCGCGGACCCACTCGACGCGCCAGCCGCAACGGACGGCGAGACTGAGGTCGGCGGCGCGGTCGTCTCGCCAGAGAGGATTTTTTTTTCCTCGAGCCGCGCGGCAATCGTCGCGAGTTCGTGCGCGTCGACCGCTGCTTTGAGTTCAAAGAAATCGTCGGGGTCGAGGTTGTCGAGGACGGCGATCCGTTGCGCGAGGTCGAGCCCGCGGACCGGTTGGTCGTCGCCGCTGAAATGCCAATCGACGAGATACGCGGCGACCTTGGCGACCCCAATCAGCAACGGATTGGGAACCGCGCGCGTCGTCCCGTCCGGATCGGTGATGAGGTCGGTACAGGCACGGTACGACGCGCGTTGTTCGCCAATATTGAGTCGCCGCCGGACGACGAGCGTATCGCCGTTGGCGAGCGTCAGGACCGCGGTCTCCGGGTGGACGAAACGCGAACGCATGCGGGTTAACTTTCCGGCGGTCCCAGGATCGCCGACACGGTTGTTGCGGTGGGGGTCACCGTGACGACGGGCCAACAAAAAAACCCGCCGACCCGCGGCGCGGTGAATTTCAGATTCCGTTGTCGGAGTTGGAACGCGTCGCCGCGGGCGAGCGTTCCCGCGAGGGTCCAATTGCCGGACTTCGTCCGGCGCGCCGTCCAGGACCGGAGGACGGCGGCGGTGTGGTACCCCCACACAATCGTGCCCTCCGGTCCATGTAACGCAATCCCGTCGAACATGCGTCAGGCGTGGGCGCCGACCGCCCAGGCGGTCCCGGACCAATTGGCGCGCGTCCCGTCCGCGAGTTGGATAAATTGTCCGGTCGTCCACGCGGTCGCCGGACTCGCGGTCACGCCGGTCAACGCGGCGAAATTCGCGGGCGGGGTTGCGCCCGAGGGCGTAAACGTCCCGATGCCGGTTCCCGGTCCCGCGCCGGTCGCCATGACCTCGCCAGGAACCGCCCAATCGCCCGACGCCTTATAGGTCCCGGTCACTTTCGGCGCGGACATCGAGCAATCAATGTCGGCATCCATGTACGCCGGACCTTTCCAGGCGAACGCCGGTTCGGTCGTATTCGGCATGAGTTCCAACGTGCCAGGGGTCGTCGCCATCGCCGCCTTGAACAACGCGAGTTCCGCGGAGTTCCAAAACCCGGAAAACGTCCCGCCAATGTCCATCAGTCCGCCAGGGACGTACACCTTATTGTTGTCGCCATAACAACTTACGTCCTCGTAATCGGTCTTAAAACTCCCAGTCCATGCGTTGATCGAAATGATCTGGACGAGCGCGGACCCGCCCGCGGGGTCCCAGGAGACCTTGCCGTTCCGTCCGCCTTTGATCGACATGCGTTACTCCTCCGCCGGAACGGGGTCCGGCCAAGCCACTTGTATGCGGTACTGCCCGCCGTAGTGATGCCACGCGAGCGACGGGTCGAGCGCGTCTGGTACGGGGTCCTCAATGGGTTCCTCGCGGACGCAATCCATCCACGAAAACGCCGCGGGCGCGAGCGTCGCGCGTTCCAAGACGACGTCGATTTGATGCGCCGCCGCTTTCATGTTGGCGACCGTGACGACGCGCGACAACCCGATGGCTTTGACGACGTAGATCCGGTCCTCAATCGCGCGTTGCCCGAATAACTCCTCGTCGGTCCCATGCATCAGGACGACGAGGACGAACCGTTGGAGTCCCGGCGCCGCGAGACCAAACCAGACGCCGTCCGGCATCAACGCCGCGAGCGTCGCATCCGCTTGCAACGCGGCAACAATCGCCGACGAAATCGCGCCGGAATCCGGATGCGTCATGCGGCGACCGTGACGCGCGCCGCGCCGGTATTGACAATCTCGACGAGGTCGGCGAGGAGCAACCGGCGTTCCCGTTGCATGGTCGGGATAAACAATTTGCCCGCCGCGAGCGGCCCGTAAATCCGCGTCCCGCCGGTTTCCCAGGCGCGCGCGTAGATCGTGACGTTCCGAATTTCCCAATTGGGCGTCATGGGGTCGCGCGAGCGGTTCCACTTCTGGAGTCCGCCGCGGAGTTTGCCCGTAATGACGGGATACCCCGCGTAGATCGTCTGGAACGCCTGTTGCGCGTGACGCGCGACCGCCGCGGACGCCGCCGCCGCCGCGTCCGCGGGCCAGGACGACAGATCCATCTTGTATTCCGTCAATCCCGTCCAATGGATCGCCATTACGCGACGACCTCCGCGCAGACGAGATCCGTTTCGATTTCGCGTTCGTCGCGGTTGGCGACAAAGAGGACCGACAACGTCCGCCCGTCGAGCGTCAACCGCGTTTGCGTCGTAATCCCTGGATGATGCCGCCCGCGGACGACATGGGTCGCGTGGGCGAGGACCGACCCCGCGCCCAGGGATTCGAGCGTCCGCGCCGTCGCGGGCGCAATCGCGCAATCCCAGGTCGGCGGATTGAGCGGCGTCGTCGATTCGGTGTATCCGCCGTCCGGGTCCGGGACCGGATCGGCAGGATTCGCCAACGTGACGCGGTGTCGGAATTTGCCCGCCGCGGTCATCTCAACCCAACGTCGGGTCGCGATACATGGCGAGGAGTCGCCCAATCGCCGCCCAGACGTCCTCGTCGGGCGTCGACCCGGAGTCGGACGGACTCATGTCGTCGCCGCGGTGTTCGTACAAGTGGGTCGTCAGCAATTTGATCGCGTGTTTGACCGGTCGCGGCGCGGTCGTCTCCGTCCAGGTCGCGTCCGCGCCGGTCGTCAGGTACGCGAGGATTTCGTCCTGCGCGGCGGCGTAGATGACCGTGACGTCGGCGTCATGCGCGGCGTCCGTAATCCGGAGATGCGCCTTGACCTCCGCGAGCGGGACGAGCGGGGTCGCCAGGACGACGCGCGAAAACTCCAGCGTCATCAGGACTCCGCGAGGTCTCCGACTGCCGCGGCGACCTCCTCTGGCGTTGGGGTCGGCGCCGCGGGCGCGGGCGTCGGTTTGCTAAACGGGTCGGCGGCATCGCGTTCCGCCAATGCCGCGAGGCTAAACATTTGTTGCTGGAGGTACGGCGTATCGCCGCCTGTGACGGGTCCGAGTCCGTAGTACTTGAACCGCGCCTCGTTGACCGTGAGACCGCCGGACGCGATCCCGTCTTTCGCCGCGGCGGTTTTGGTCGCGGTGTCCATCCAAATCAAATTGTCGACGTCGAACTCCGTCCCGTACGGCGGCGGGAGTTCCAACCCCTCGTCGAGCGCGCGTTCCAGCGACACCATATGGACTTGCAAACATTGCGACTGGTACTGGAGTTGGGTCGCCTCCGAGTTCGCGTACGGCGGTTGTTTGCTGGAGTCGACATACGAAATCGGGACGCCGAAACATCCGGCAATCGTGGCGACCGACGCGTCGCGTTGTTCGGAGAGTTGGGAGTCAACCGCGGTCGTCCCGATCTCCTGGTATTTCATGCCCAACCCGACGACCGCGGTTTTTCCCGGTCCGAGTCCATGCCATTTCGTCGACAACCGCGCCGCGGTCTCGTCGGTAATTTCGGTCGGCGCAACGAGGATGCCGGACGGGCGTCCGCCCTTGCTGAAAAATTCCGACTGCGAGTTTTGAATCAGGTTTGCGGTCGTCGCCGCGCCGCCGCAGGCGTAGAGCGGCGACAACCCGACGAGCGGATGGAACGCGCAATTCCACCGGTCATGGATGATTTCCCGCGCGGGCGCGGCGAGGTCGCCGTCCTGGAGTCCGGCGAGGTCCGACCGTTTCAATTCGTAATACACCGATCCGTCCGGCGCGACGAGCGGGCGGACGCCGGTCGGGTCGAGGACGTACAACGCGACGACGACGCCGCGCGCGTCGCGGTCCTTGAGGACGTAGGTATTGCCGAACAAGAGTTTCGACAACATCCACGATTCCAAAAATTGTCCGATGTTTTGGTACCGGTTCGGTTTCCGGAGGACCGGCGAAAACGCGGGCGAGGTCGTCTCCGTCCACACGCCGTCGTCGTCGAGCGCGACGAGCCGCAACGGGGTTTTGGCCATGTCGCCCGCAATCAAGGTGACGCAACGAAAGACGGCAGGATTGGACAACGCGGTATCGACCGCGACCTCCGCGTTGAGTTGCCATGCGCCCGTAAACGGTTCGCGGACAATGGGCGTCCAGGGACCGGGGGTCGCGGCGCGCGGCGTGGCAAAGGACGCCGCGAGTCGCGATTGGATGGTCCGGAGGATGCCCATGGTCCGCGATCCTGCTTACTCGTCCTTGCGTTTGCCGGTGACGCCGCCGTTCCCAGGCATGGGAACCGTCTGGAGTTCCGCGCCGGACGGCGCGGGCCATGCCGCCGCGGTCAGGTACTTGACCGCGTTGGCGTTCGCCTTCGCCCAATTCACGTAGCGTTCCGCGCGGAGACCGATCATGTTGTTTTGCCAGAGCGACACGTAGACGGTCGTCGCGTCGGCGGGCGACATGGGCGCGGAGTCCATCTGGAGCGACGCCTCCCGCGAAACGTCAATCGTGACGCCGCCGTCGTCGGCGTACAGCACCAGATTGGGCTGGAGCGCAATGACGTTGGTGCCCGCGGCGGTCGTCCCGATGAAATTGAGACCTTTCCACGATCCGCCCTCGACCGTGAGTCCGGGAAACTGTGGCGTCCCGTCCGTGTTGTTGCGGAACGCGAGCGCGAGGAGGTTCGACGGACTCATAATGAACGTCAACCCGTTGACGTCGATATTGTTCGACGCAAAATGGTTGATCAGACCAATGAGGTCCGCGAGCGGCGCGCCCGTCGCCGCGGCGGTCGGCGCGCCATTGGTGACCGACGCGGGATTGACGCCCGCGACCGCGGCGACCGCCGGATCGATAAACTGCAAATCCAGGAACCGCGCGATCCCGGCGATCATGTCGTTGCGGACCAACGCTTCCGCGGACGGACTCGACAACCGCGCGAGTTCGTCGGTAATCGCAATGATGCCCGCCGCCTTGGCCCAGGTCAGCGTGGCCGACGCGAACGCGAGTTTCGACATGGGTTTGGGTTTCGCTTCCCCAACCCAGTTGTACGTGCCGCCCGCGGTTTGCGTCGGGACCAACGTGTTAAATGGGACGTTGCGGAAATTCGGGATCTTGCCGAGGATCGTCGCCGCGCGGAGGAGTTCGATAAAGTCCGCGGAGATGTTTTTATTGACGAGCGGTCCCGCCCAGGTCGCGTCGGTTGCGGTGCCTGGGGCAATCGCCGCCTTGAGCGCGAGCGCGACCTCCGGGGTCGAATCGTCCCATCGTTTCGCGTACTCCGCCGCCTCGCTCAAATTGCCGTGACAAACGACCTTGGCGCATGCGAGACGCACGAACGACGTCCCAATCGGGACGTTCGCGCCTTTGACGGAGATGACCGGCAACGTCGGCGTCCGCGGCGCGAGGACGACGGCGGTCGCGGTCCGTGCCTGGAGTTTTTCGAGGTCGCGCCACCGAACGAGGTCCGCGTCAATCGATTTGACCTGGAGCGACAACTCGTCATGTTCCGTCGCGGCGGCGTCGTCGAGCGTCGACGCGTCCGCGGCGGCGGTCTCCATGATTTCCGTCATGCGTCCGGCGAGCGCGGCGCGCTTGTTTTCCAGGGACGAGATATGTTCCGCGGGCGTCGTTTTCATAATGCGTTCCTTTCGCGGCGACGCCGCGGCGAGTGATTTAACGAGGAGGATCGACGCGTTCGCGTTGGCGGGAATCGCCACTAGCGACACTTCGCAAATTTCGGTTTTGAGGAGTTTCCGCGCGCCGCCTTTGACGTACTCGACGCCGTTGTCGAGGATGCGGTACCCAATCGAGACGCCCGTATAGAGTCCCGCCTTGATCGATTGCCACGCCTCGTCGACGCGATTTTTCAGGACGCCCGCCTCGTCGACCGCGGGAATCGTCGCCTCAAACGCGATCCCGTCCGCGCGGCGCGTCAACCGGACGGTCCCGATGACTTGCTGGCGGTCATGGTGAAAGAGCAACGGCAGGGGATTGCGGAACGTGACGCCCGCGGGGTCGACCATGTCGCCTTGCCGGTCTAGCTCCGGCGTCGACGCGATCCCGGCAAACGTCCGGCGGTCCGGCGCGACGGACTTGACGTCGAGGAGCGCGTACGCGAGATCCATTTTGGGTTCAAACCATACGCGAAATTTTCCTCGCGCGATTTGTACGGTTGGACAAATGGTTGGAACCCCAACGAATACGGGGTTATTTTTTCGCCGGCGAATTTTTGGCGAGGAGGTCGCGAATCACTTTGGAGAGGGACTCGTCCCGCGCGCGGGCGCGTTCGATCAATCGCTCATGGAGCGACGTCCGCAACCAGACCGAGACCGACGACCCCGGTTCGACGCGCGGACGCCCGCGGCGACGGCGGTCGCGGTCCTCCGCCGTCATCCGATAATCACCATGTCGTAATTCGGCGTTGGGGTCCGCCCGTTGCGGTCGAGGAGATCGACCGCCATGATCAACGCGACGACGCCGTCAATTTTTTCCGTCGACGCCGTTTTGGACGGTTTCAGATTGCCCGCGGGGTCGGTCTCGACGGCGACGTTGGAGATATTCCACCGCAACACGGGTTGCCCGTCATGGCGGAGGGTCCGGTTGAGAATGGATTTCTCTAAGGACTTGGTCGGCGCGGACAATGACCCGAACCCCTGCCGCATGGGAACGCACGGAATCCCGTCCTGTTGCTCTAACCGCTTGACGAGGTCGGTCGCGTTCCAGGGGTCATAGGCGACCATGCGGACCTGATAGTCGGACGCCCAGGACAACACCGCGTTGCGGACGGCGTCATAGTCGACGGTCGGTCCCGGCGTCGCCTGGAGGACGCCCTCGCGCGCCCATTGCTCGTAGGGGACGCGGTCGCGCGTCGCGCGTGACCGCATGCCGTCGACCGGGACGAAGAATTGCGCGAGGACGTCGAACCCGTCCGCGTCGGGGTCGGGAAACACCGCGACGAGCGCGGTTAAATCTTTCGTCGACGAGAGGTCCATGCCGACAAAACACGGGCGACCGCGGAGCGCCGCCGGATCAATCGGCGCGCGACACGCGTCCCAGGACTCCAGCGTCAGCCACCGATTCGCTTGTTCGGTCCATTGGTTCAAGTACAACCGCCGAAACGTATTCTCCTGGGCGGGAATCTCTTTCGCGCGGGCGCACATAATCCGCATGTCGTCGAGCGACCGGAAATCGCCCAACGCCGGATTGGCGGCGCGCCAAATGGTCTCGTCCGTCCAATCGGCGTCCGCCGCCGCCTCGTACAAAATCGGGAGAAACGTCGGATCGAGGTCGGGATTTTCGAGGACCTTGCGCGCATGGGCGTACAACTCCCACAAGATCGAATGGCGGTCGTACCCCGCGGTCGTAATCGCCATCAGGACCGGTTGCGCCCGCGCGCCTTGCGAGGTCGCCAGGACGTCCCACAAATCGCGCGTCGGCGCGGCATGCAACTCGTCGTAAATGACGACCGACGCGTTGAACCCGTGTTTGCTGTACGCCTCCGCGGAAATCGCGCGATAGAAACTCCCGGATGCCCGATGCACAATCCGCTTTTGCGAATCGATAATGTCGACGCGCGCGAGGAGTTCCGGATCGTTGCGAATCA
>Ga0307503_10000241_pt1 | contig 13048 bp, 20 predicted proteins | sample 17_S_MG_FD_194514 | JGI IMG/M metagenome (GOLD analysis project Ga0307503, IMG submission 194514) | Soil microbial communities from Populus trichocarpa stands in riparian zone in the Pacific Northwest, United States - 17_S | ecosystem: Environmental > Terrestrial > Soil > Riparian zone > Trees... | reverse complement strand
GAACTGCGGCACCCCAGCGGGCTGCCCGTTCTGGCCGTACGCCGGCTGGAACTGGAACGGCAGCGGCATCGGGTACTGCGGCGCCGCGGGCGTTACACCCATCTGCGGCTGCTGCCCGTACATCTGCTGCTGCTGCACCGGGGCACCAGCCGGCTGCCCGAACATGGGCTGCTGGCCGTACATCGGCTGCGGCGAAGGCTGAACCTGCGGGTGCGGCTGCTGCGCCACCGGCGCGAGGACCGGAACCGGCACTCCGCCCAGCCCGGGAACGAACTGCCCGGCGGGCTGCTGCCCACCGAACTGCACGCCCTGAGGCTGGACGGCGGCCGGAGCCGGCCCTCCGAGCGGCTGAGATGCCCCCATCACCGGCCAGATCGGGTCACCATTGCGGCGAAACCCGAGGGCCTGGAGCGGGGCGCCCGTGACCGGATGCCGCTTGGTCGGATGGACCGGCAGCGGCGTCACGTCGGCGAGATACGGCTTGATCACTGCGTGTTCCCCATTTCGGGATAGGTGGGTGCCTATCGCCCATTGCGGGCTTCAAGGCGCAAAGACCCCGGACACGGCAAAAGGGCCCCGCAACACAAGCGGGGCCCTCGCGGGTCCAAAGGGGGATGGGGTTTGGAAGGGCCCGGCCGGAGTTGAACCGGCGACCTCCCGGCGCCGACCCCCGAGAGGGGGCTCGGCTCTCCAGGCGCTCTATGCGTCTGAGCTACGGGCCCAGACCCCAACCGCCATTACGGCGGAGAATGTGTGCCCGGCCAGGCCGGGCGGATCCAGGTCAGGCCGCGGGCGGCACGGCGGGCTGGTCGTCGACGATCAGCTGCCGGCACAGCAACGTCACGGTCACCAGCGCGACGTACCAGTCGAGGCCGTGCGTACCGTTCCGCCCGACCACGATCTTCCCCGTGGTCCACACCCGGTGGCCGTTGAGCAGCACCCAGCGCCGGTCGAGATGGTCGCCCTCGGCCCAGGTGTCGACGTCGGGGACCTCGATCACCGCCGCCGAGTTGTCGTCCAGGTCCTGACGCTCGTGCTCGGGGTTGAACGACGGGGTGGCGCCCACGTGCAGCGCCCGGGCCATCATCTGCACGGTCACCGCGAACGTGCTGCCGCCGGAGCCGTCGATGACGGTCTCGTGGATCGTCACCGGATCGTCCTCGGTCGCGTACACCGCGACCCCGTTGATCCGCAGATGGTTCGGGACGATCAGCGACTCGACGCCGGTGTACGACCGCTTCGGGCCGTTGTGCCGCTCGAGCAGCTCGATGATCGCGCCGCGAGGCTGCTCCTCGCGCGGATCCGGCGCCGCGAACGGGTCGGTGATGGTGGGCAGACTCATGGGTGGACGGGTATTCCTCTCCTGAACTAGACGGCCACGCCGAGGGACCGGCGCAACTCGTCGATGCGTTGGCGCTGGGCAGCCAGCGTCCGGTCGAGGGGGTCACCGCGGTCGACCCGCAACTGGGTGACCGCGAACCGCTCCTCAAGCGCGTCGAGGATCGCCTGCTCGCGTGTGCGGCGACTCGACGCGTAGTTCCGGGCGACCTCTTCCGGCGACCGGTAGTGCCGGTTCCCGTCGACCAGGATCGGGCCGAGCTCGCCGTGCTCGGTGAGCACCACGTTCACCCGGCGCAACTGCTCGCGGGTGTTCCCGCCGGCCGCCGCGTAGAGGGCGGCCAGGTCGGAGCCGTTGAGCGTGATCCCCGGGTCAGATCCGGCATAAACGGGCAAAACCTCACAACAACAACGGTTATGTATGGGTAAGAGGTCATCTGTCCGATATATACGGTCGGCGGCCACCACACACAACGCGCACGGCCCGGTCTGCGACAACTCCGGGTGCAGGATCCGACGCCAGCCCAGCGCCCCCTGCTTGGACATCGTCTTCTGGTACTGCGCCCTGACGGCCAAGGTCACGTCGGTCTGCGCGGCGATCGCGATCCGCACCGCCGCCTTCTGCGCGGCTTTCTCCGGCGAGTCGCCAAGCATGGTGGTCTGCCACCGGTAGCCGTCAGCGACCCGCCCGTACGCGAGCGCGGGGTCCTCGGCCTGCCGGTCATGCTCGAGCCCCCAGCCGGGGGACGGCTCCACCGCGCGCGACGGCTCGTCGAGCAGCCCGCCCAACTCGACCCGGACCGCCTTACGGACGCCGGACAGGATCTCGTCGGCGATCTGGTCGGTCATCGCCCGCCGCAGCCGGGTCACATCCACCGCACCGGCCGCCCGCTGCGGCTGCCCGGAAATGATCGTCGCCGCGCGGGTCAGGTACCCGTCGGTGATCTCCGCCGCCCGCCGCTGGATCGGCTGCACAACACGCAGCACCCGCGCGATCACGGCGTTCGTCTCGTCGGCGTCCCACCACATCGTGAACCCGGCGAGCGCCGCGGTCGCCGCGGCCATGGCCGCCTCGACCAACTGCTGCCGGACCGCCGCCTGCGCCTTGACCAGCGCGAGCAGCGCCGCGATCTGCGCTGGCGACAGTTGGTCCGACGGCGCGGTCTGCGCGGGAGCGGTCACGGTCACCCCCTCGCGCTACGCTGGCGGGGGTCCCGGCTCTAGAGGCTCTCTGCCAGCTCGCCCGGTCCGCAGTCCCACGAAGCGCAGCGCGAGCGAAGCACATCCCGGAGCCGGGATCACTACGCGACCAGTGACGGCTACAGCGTTCCTAGCTGCATGCCCGGCACATCTCGCCGTCGCAGTCCCGTTCCGGCCAGTGCCACGTCCCGGGCACCCCGGGCGAGTCGCCACCGAACACGACGCCCTCGGGCGGGTTGGCCTTGTCGAAGTAGACGACGCCGCCGTCCTTGGTCAGCGGGTGGAAGTACAGGCCATCCGGGTTCAGCACCGCCAGGCCCAGCCGCAGGTCGTCACCGACCTCGGTGACTTTCGCGGCGCGGCAGACCGAACGGAACACGCCGTCTGCGCTGCCGCGCGACACGTAGTGCACGTCGCGGCCGACGCTCGGCGTGTGCGGGATGTGCGGTATCAGCATGCTTTCCTTCCTATACTGGGCTGGCCCTGGGGCGCGTAAGCGGGTTGGAGACTCCCGGCGCCGAATGAGTGGCCAGCGACGTGAAGCGAAGGGCCCGGCGAGGACGTACGCCGGAGCGGGCTCGACGTGGATCCGACCTCAGGGCGATCAACATCCGGGGTCGTAGGTGAACGACACCCCGGGCGCGCCGCGCCGGTCGTCGCGGATCCAGCGGCGTTCGCCCCAGAAGAACCCGTCGCGGTACCAGCCGGGTAGCGGGTTGGTGACCGTGCTGCCGTCGTACCAGTAGGCGCACGCGGATCGGGCGTGCGGTAGTGCCCGGTCGACGTCGAGGGTGCCGAAGACGATGACCCCGCACGGGCCGACCGGGTCGGCGTCGCCCCATGCCCGGATCCTCAGCCGGGACGACCGCGGCCGGTAGACCCGGCCGTCCGGCCGGACGATTCCCTCGTTGACAGATGATCTGTTCATCTGGTCATCGTGTGTGCCGGGCGGCCTTGCGGCTCGCCTTCACCTTCGTCCGGTCGCGTTTCGGGTGCCCGATCCGGGCCCGGCCCGGGCCGGTCGGCCCGGGTGCGATGTGCCAGGAGATAGCCATGCTCACCTCCCTTATGCGGTCGCGCCGGCGGGCAGGGCGAGGGCGGCGCCCTGCTGCCCGGCCGCGCGCTGGGCGGTCTGCTGGTCGGGGTTTTGCAGGGCGGCCTGCTGCGCCGGTGATGTGGCCCCGTTCGCGGCCGGCTGCCCGGACAGCACGATCGGGTTCGCGGCGGCCAGGGCGTTGGCGACCTGCTGTTGCAGCACCATCTCGTCGGCCCACTCGGTCATCAGCCGGTCGACGGTCTGCGGATCGAACTGCCAGATCAGCTGCAACCGGGAGCGGCGGGGGATGTCGTTGGCGGCCTTGGCCGCGGCGTCGGCCCGCTCGGAGAGGCTGAGCATCTCGGGGGACGCCCAGATCGGGGAGAGCCGTGCGAGGGCTTTGCGGTCGGTGAACCCGGCCTGCAACTGCATGATCGAGACGACGTCGTTCCATTTCGGGATGAACCGAGCGATCCGGTCGCGGGCTTTGAAGACCAGGTTCTCGCGTTGCGCGGTTGCGCCTTCCGCGCTCTGGTTCTCGCCGGCCGGCATCAGGTAGTAGAGCGGGGTCTCGGTGACGACGGCCAGGTGGACGACGTCTTCCTTGACCGCGGCCAGTAGCGGCTGGAGGTCGATCGTCGCGGACTCCCACATCTCCGCGCCCGGCGGCAGGTGCCACACCGCCGCCGGGTCGCTGACGAAGATGTCGCCGTAGTCGATGGTCTGGCCCTCCTGCGGGTGGCCTTTCGGGTACACCGACGGGAGGCCTTTGACGGCCCGCTGCCGGAAAGCTTGCATGACTGCAATAGTCATACGTTGAAGTATCTGGTGGTTGATCCGGTCGAGGACGTCGATGTGGGTCTCGAACTCGCCGAGCCCGTCGATGTTGTCGAACCGCACCACCGGGCACCGGTCGTGCGGCAGCACCCCCGAGCGCAGCGGCGCCCACGTCCACTCCCGGGGGTCGAAGCCGACCATCGGCCCCATCCGGCCCATGGCGTTGCGCTCGGCCACCCAGATCTGCGCGTTCGCGCCGGGCGCGATCGCCTTGCCCGCGAGGTACAGGTAGAGCCGGTCGACGTTGTCCGCCGCATCGTATTTGACCTTCAGGGCGGCGATCAGCCGGCGGGCGTTGTCCGGGTCGGGCATCCCGACGATCCACCGCGGGTCCTCGGCGGTGACGACCGCCGCGTCGGTGTCCTCGTCGATGTCCCCGACGATCACGTAGTACTCGGAGAGCCCGAACGTGCCCTTGTGCACGTCGGCCGCGACCACGTCCATGCCGGCCCGCTGCCACAGGTTCCCCAGCTCGGGGTCGCCGGTCTCGTCGTCCTCGACGGCCGACCGGAACCCGGTGATCCGCAGCCGCTCCGACAGGGAGGTCACCACCAGCCGGGCGAAATTGCTGCGGGCCATCCGCATGAACGACTCGTACGCTTCCCGCGCGCGTTCGGCGCCGCGCGGCAGGGGGGCGTTGCCGGTGAGGTAGTCGTTGAGCAGTTCGAGACGGACGCGCCGCTGCCTGCCGCACAACTCGTTCATGAGCTGGCCCAGATACCATCCGGGGGAGTACGGCCTGTCGCTGTCGGGGATCACCCGGCGCCTCCCCTCGGTAGTTCTACCCTGCGGGAATGAAGCTGTTGATCTCTCAGGGGAACTTCGCGCGGATCAGCGCGGGGCTGAGCCCGATCGAGCGCGCCCGGCTCGCCGAGCAGGTGCTGCTCTACCCCGACGACGTCGGCGAGCCGCCGATCGAGGCCGACCAGGAACGCATCGGCGCGGCGTGGGAGAAGCTGCTACGCGACGACCTGGCGCTCGACACGGTGCCGGTGCCGCTGCCGTACCTCAAGCGCGCGCCGAAGCAGTCGCCGTGGCCGGTCATCATCGACGAGACGCACGCCTTCGACGAGGACGTCTGGCGGGAATGGACCGACGTCGGGTACGCGTCCGACCAACAGTGGACCACCACGGCCCCGGCCGCCAGCGACGTCAGGCTGCCGCCGCCGTGGGAAGAACTCGGGCCCGGCTGCTGGGTCGCGCCGGCCGGTACCATGCCGCCGTGGGCGCACGACGACACCTTCACCGTCGACGCCGTGGCCGACTGCCGCGCGGACGACGACCCGGTCGGCGACCTGCGCCGCGGCATGGCCGCCCTCGACGGCAAGACGCCACCACCGCGGCGGCTGGAAGCCGGTGAACTCGCGCTGGCCGTGCTCCTCAACAGGTCCACGCCACGCGACCGCGAAAGCTGGCAACTGCCGAGCGACCTGGCCGACCTGGCTGAGGTGCCGATCGTCCTCAACAGCGACCTGCCGGACAACGGCTGGCGGATCGTCGACCCGGTCACCGACGCCGTGATTTTCGAGGGGACGCTCGGCCCGAGCGTCGAGAGGATGAAGGCCGTCATCGCCGAGACCATCGACCACCTCGCCGAGCTGACGGGAATACCACGGGACCTGCTGGACTGACCCCCGCTCCGGGTGCCTCCGCGCCTCCACACCTCGCCGGCGTGTACACGCGCGTCGGCCTGGATCACACGTTGATCCAGTAGCGGCCCGGGCGGGGCATCTGGCTCGGACCCTGCGAGCGGTGCTGCAACGAACTCAGCCGCTCGACCTGCGCGCCGTACGGGTCGCGCTTGTCCGGGTCCTTGCTCACGAACACCACGTTGATGCAGGGCACGTAGCTGTCGCTGAAGGCCCCGTGCACGCACGTGACCAGGCCGACATGCTCGCGGTACTGCTCGTCGACGACCACGACCGGGTCGCCGACACCAACCTCGGTGACATCCTTGACCGGCATCCTCTTCACCTCCTTCACTTTTGCTCGGGGATGGGAAAGACCGGCCCGGGCGCCCACACAGTCAGCCCGGGCCGGCCTCGATCTGGGCGTGCCCGGCGTGGCACGTGCACCGGCACGGCGCCGAACAGAACTTGCAGCCGGCTGGCTTCTTCGGGCCGGCCGCCCCGGCGGGCGACTTGCAGTAGTCGTGCTCGCCGTGCAGGCACGCCGTGGACAGGTAATGGTGGGCGCCGCCGGCGTCGACCATGTCCCGTTCGGCGATCGCCTGCCGCACGTACATCGCGCCGTCGAGCAACTCCTCGTACAGGTCCCGCAGGGCGTCGCGCCCGTTGTGGATCTGCAAGGCGGTGCCGTACCGCTCGACGCCGATCTCCTTGCGCGTGTGCATGTCGGCGATCACCAGGTCCTGCACGCAGGTGTCGTCGCGCGGGGTCGGTTGCGGCTGCTCGGCGGAGAGGTCCAACGGGGTCGGGTCCTTTCAGCGAAGGCGCTTGGGCATGAACCACTCGTCGGCCGGGCCGCCGAGCACACCGGCGGCGATCGCGTCCAGCCGGCATTGCCAAGCGAGTACAGCTGCGATCAGACTGTCGATCTTTTTCGGACTTTTTGGAAAATCTTTCCGTACCTGCATGCCCGCCCTGGTCGGGTGATTCCTGGCATTAAGGGCATGCCGTTGCAGAGTGAGAGCCAACTCGGCCTTGCGGCCCACCCGGTCGTCAGGCGACGTGTACGACAGCCGTCGCTCCAGCACCGCGCCGTGGAACTCCTCTAACGCCAGCACCATCTGCGTCGGCCTGTTCGTCCACCACTCCAGCGGGCGCCGCTGGTTGGCCTTGACCTGCATCAGGTGCCCAAATTCGTTGTTCCAGGTCGACAGCCAGTCCGTCCAGTGCGGCGGATCGGCAAACATGCCCACGACGTTGTAGTCGCGCATCGCGTGCGACACCGCGGCGTCGACCTCGTCCCGGGGGACCTGCCAGTCCTCGCCTTCCGGCCCGGTCGGCTGTTCCCAGCAGGCCAGCAGCTCGATGTGGCCGTCCTCGACGCGGCAGGCGACCAGCGCCGTGGCGTCCGCGACCTTGTCGGTGCTCGTGGTGCCGCGCGAGCCGTCGAAGCCCAGCGTGATCGTGTCGCCGCGTTTGATCTCCTTGTTCGAGGTGCGGCAGGCCCGCCACTCGTGGTCCTTGAGCCAGGCGTCCTTGGCCGAGGTCTTGCCGTTGAGCATGTACCGGCGGACCCGGTTCTCCTTGGTCCGCGTGTCGTACACCTTGTCGACCAGCGCGTCGAGGTCCATCCAGGCCAGGGCGTCGCCGTACGCGTCGATCAGGCCCTGCCGCAGCGCCTGCTCGTCGGCCAGGTCCGGGACGTCACCCCACCGGTGATCAAAATACAATTTGTGTGAGCCGCGCTTCTTACGGCCTTCCAGCAGCGCAGACGCCTCGGCGAACGTGTCCTCGGCCGACGACTGCTCGCCGGGCTCGAACATCGTCGTCGTCTCCAAATAGAGCGTGCCGGCGCCGCGCTGCCGCTTCCACATGTTCGCAACCACGACGTCCCGCATCTCTCGGAGTTCGTCGGTTACGTAGAGGTGCGTTTCATCCATGACCGCGAATGTTTCGAGCCCGCCGTCTTTCGAGGCCGCCGACGCCGTTGAACTGCGAATCTCGCCGCCGCCGGCCAGGAAGATCTCACGCTTCGCGGCGTCGATCCCCGGCCACTGGTACAGCGGACAGTCACGATCCGTCAGGTTGAAATAGACGGTCCGGAACGTGTTACCTGTCTGGTTCTCCTCAGTTGCGAGGATCCGGATGAAAGGTGCCGTGATGGGGCGGCCCATCGGCTCACCCTCGGAGTACTGGTACTCGAACCCGAGCCCGTATGGATCACGGTAGATCTCTCCGCCGCGCGCCCATCCGCCAAAACGTGCGGGGCCGAGCGCCTCCCACAGGCACAGGCGACCCGCGATCCCGCTCTTGTCGCAGCCCTTACCCGGGCCGGGCCCGCCACCACGTCAGCAGCAGCGGGCCCGGCCTTGGGGCGCGACAGGAACCCGGAGTCGTACAGCAAGTGGTTGTTCTGCGCGCGTTCGGTGACCGCGTACAGGTTGACGATGAACTCGGTGTACTCCTCGCCGTGCACGACTTCCTGGCCCTGGACGTCGCCCGGGCCGTGCCTCACGAAGAACTCGATCCACTGGGTCGCCAACCACCCCAAGCTCTTGGCCGGGTCGTGGTCGGGCGCGAGGATCATCTGGCGCGGCATCGCGCGTCAGCCGGTAGCTTCGCCGGGCTTGTTCGCGTGCCGATCGAGGATCGCTTTTCGCCGGTCCTTGATCGGCACGACCTTGCCCGCCGCCCTCGGCGTGCCGTCGTCGACGACCTCGACCGACCCGTCCGGGCCCGCCCCGGCCAGCCCCGGCTCAGGCTTCTGGACGTACCGGATCTTCTGCTCCCGGCGGCCCTGCTCGCCGATGCCCAGCGCGTTCTTCTGCCGGCGGATCTCGGTGATCTGCGCGGTCTTCTTCTTCGCGTCGGCCGTGTTGTAGTACGTGTCGACCTCGAACATCAGGACCTTCAGCGCCAGCCAGTCCTCGGCCCGCCAGTCCTCGCAGTGCGGCATCACCGACGCGGTCTTCCAGAGTTCCTCGGCCATGTCGTGCCAGCCCTTGCGGCGCCCGGGCGGCTTCGGCATGGCCGGCGCGTCCTCGTACGGGACGTCGTCGTACTCCCGCCACTCGTCGGCGGCGTTCGGTGTGCGGCCGTGTTTACGGTCCTGCGGTGCGGGTCCGGGCATGAGTGCTCAACTCCCATTTCGGGATAGGTCGGATCAGGAACGGCCGCGGCCCCTTACGGGCATGCGACCGGAACCCCGCGACCAGGCGGCCCCACCATTGCGGTGCACGGGCGGCCGGGCGAGGGTTGTACGCCATCTGCGGTGTTGACCAACCACGCAACGTGGCGCGTTTTCCGCCGTGCGGTGTAGTTTCCGGGGGACGGGCAAAGCCGAACTGCCCATCCAGCAGAGGAGCAACAAGGTGAAAACCGCTCAAATCACCCGCAAGAATATTGGCCAGCGGCCTCTGGCCATGTCCGTCCGCGGTATCACGGACCTGCTCAAGGACGGCCAGGTCCTGCACTGTATGCACGTCGGCGCTGTCTTCCTGATCGTCGGCGTCTCTAACGACGTCGACCCCTGGCCCGTGGCCGACCGGTTCGCGGCCACGAAGCCAACCTTCGTCATCGAAGTCGGCCCCGCCAGCCTCAAGGCACTCAGCGGTCGCCGTCGTAGCGAGCGATGGCTCCCCGTCGCCGACTCGAACGGCACACCGGTCGCCCAGATCCGCGTCCACAACGACCTGGCCAACCCGATCACCGCAGCCGGCCGCGTGAAGATGGACCTGGTCCTGGCCAGCACGCTGAAGCCGGGCGACACGTTCTGCGACGGCACCACCGAGGACAACTCCGACGCGTGGGCGGTCTTCACCGCCGATAACACCACGGCCGGCGAGTACCTGCCGGGCCGCCTCGTCTTCAAGATCTGACCCGAGAGGACTACAACACCGTGCCCACCCCCGTGGAACTGGTCGCCAACGGCACGGCCACCGGCAACCCCCACTACCTGGTCTTCGAACTGGGAGCCGAGCCCTGGGTCGGGACCATCCGCGACATCATCGAGGACACCACCGACCTGGACAACACGCCGATCTTCCTGCTCACCCGCCAAAACCAGGTCGTCCCCGTCCACGTCGAATCCACCGACGAGGAACCCGACTGGCTCGACTGGGAAGTCACCATCGCCGATGCCTCCGGCGGCCCCCAGAACGGCGAGTTGGTCGAACGCGTCGAACTCGACGGCGGCGACGGCGGCTGGGAAAGCCCCACCCGCACGATCTGCGTGAACGGCTTCTAGCCGCCGTCCGGATCCTCATCGTCGAGGAACTCGCGAGCCGCGGCCTGCCCCACAGTGCCGCGCTCGCGGGCGTCGAGATAGCCGAGCATCCCGAGCGAGTCCCACGCCCGGAAGTCCGGCGAGGTGAAGGCCTCCATGGCGCGGGAGCCGTCGGCGCCGAGCCCTTCGACGGCGAGGATCCACTTCGTCACCATCAGCCCGTTCCGGCCGAGGACCTCGGCGATAGCCTGATGCAGCTGCTGCTCGGCGGCGGCCAGGCCGCGGGGGTCCTCGTCGCTGTTGTCGGACACCATGCTTACCCCCTGCCTGGCCGGCCGGGGCGTTGCAGCGTGCAGGCCGGGCACACCACCGAGTTCGGCTCCTCGAGGAGCCGGAACTTCGTCGTGTTCGTCCCGCACCGCCACCGCGCCTGCGCGCCCTCCAGCCGGCCGCGCCGCCACACCAGCAGCACCCCGGCCACGACATGAGTCAGGTACGCGGCCGCGTGCTGCGACCGCCCGTACGGCAGGTGCGGCTCGGCTACCGTGATGTAGAACCCGCGCACCTCGACCGGCGCGACGATCCGCCACCGGTGCCGGCCCGCCCGCGCCTGGTTCGGCAGCGACACGAACACCAGCGCCCGCCGCAGCTCCCGCTCGTGCTCGTCGACGACCCCGGCCCTAGGCACCGACGGATGTCGGCCCGGGCGGCGGACCCCCGTCACCACCGCCCGGTAGCTCATCGGCGGGCGTGTCCATCTCCGCGAACGCGTCCGCGTACCCGGCGATCACCGCCTGCCGGGTCGTCTCCCGGACCGCGTCGAACAACTGCGCGAGGGACTCCTTCGACGGGGTCACGTCCAGGTGCAGCTGCATGTGGAACGCCTGCCCGCCTTCGAGGCGGATTTTCTCGTCCTCCTCCGGCACCGGCCGGCCGAACGACGCCGGCGGCTTCACCGCGCGGCCCCGCACCGCGCCAGCCACCGCGTCCACAGCTCGCACTGGTTGCGGATCACATCCGCGCTGCCGCGCGCGAGCGTGCCCTTGAGTTGATTCAGCGCCGGCGCGACGACCCGCACCGGGTCCGCGTCGATGATCAGCGGCACCGAGATGACCGCGTCGGAGTATTCGCACGGCACCACGATTTCCGTCGGGACCAGGTCCCGGTAACTGCTCACCGCGCTGCCTCGTAGTACGCGGCGATCGGCAGCCCGATCAGCGGCGGCGAGCCGTCCCAGTACGGCATGCCGGGCAACCGCGGCGACCCGACGATGAACCGGACCTCGTTCTTGAGCGAGTCGACGTCGATGCCCAGCAGCTGCTCGTCGGCCTTGAGCCCGAGCAACGCGTGCAGCATCGACGCCCGGAACACGACCTGCCCGCGCCGCGCCATCGTGACCGGCCACGTCTGCTGCTCGAGCTGACCGGTGGCCACCGTGCTGCCCGACCACGCCGCGCAGTAGTTCGTCACGTACTGGCGGATCTGCGGCCCGATGTCGTACTCGTCCAGCCGCGGCGCGTACACCACCCCGTCGACCACGGCGAGCTCGAGCACCACCTCCGCGCCGTCGCGGCCGGGTACGACCATCCGCTCGGGGAACGGGTTCTTGCCCGCGAGGCCGCCCGGCTCGGGCTCCGGCTCGACAACCGCCGGCGGTGTCTTGTCGTCCTGCTGCGGGTGGGCAGACATCGCGCTAACTCCCTTTGCTCGATTCCGTCGCCAGGGCGGTGACCTCTCACGATGATCAACGACTTGGCCGTATGTTCCGTCCGGCCGCCACCGCGGCCCCACCGCCGGAGTGCACGGGCACCCGGCGTGCAGTTCGTGTTCGCCGTCCTCGTCGGCCGGCACCACATGCAGGCTCACCGCAGCGTGTCCGGGTCGATGCCCTGCCGTCGCAGCAGCACATCCAGCTTCGCCTCCACCCGCGCGCTCCTCTCTCGCGAGACAGAGCTGCCCCAGTGGTAGAAGACCGCCAGTGCGGCGGCCTGCCACACCAGCGCCAGGAACTCCGCCTGCCAGTTCTCGAACGTCGCGGCGAGGAACGCCACCAGGTAGTCGGAGAACCGGGCCGGCTCCCCGGCCGCCTCCCGCGCGGCCACGTACGCGCGGGCCTGGAAGAAGAACTGCCCGTACCACGCCATCAGGAACAACCCGCCGGTGACCAGCGGGAACGAGTACGCCACCAGCCACGGCGGCTTCCGCAGCGCGCTGCTCATCGCAGCGCCGGATGCGGCGGCTCGGGCCGGGCCAGCCGGCGGCGGGCCGCGGCGCCCTCGGCCCCGGTTTTGCGGCCGTGGCAGTTCTGCTTCGACCGGCCCTCGACGTAGTCCGTCCGGTTGTGGATCCAGTCGAGGTTGCACTGGCAACCCGGCATGTGCTCGCCCGGGTACTGGCAGATCTCGTCGCCGCGCCGCTTGTGGTCGAGGTCGGAGCCGCCCGGCTCGCCGCACCAGTGGCAGATGTGCGCGGGGTTCAGCCGCTCCGCTTCCGCGCGCAGGGCCGGCCAGTCGGCGGGCAGCCGCTCGCGGCGGTCGGATCCTTCCCACGCCGGCCGGGTCCGCTGCACCGCCGGTCACCTCCCGCGAGGTCGCGGGGGCAGGTGTGCTGCTCGCCTAATTACCCGGCCGCCTGGCCAGTACGACCGGACCCCCGCGCCCCGTCGGCAGGCGCCGAATCCGCCCGTAGGGCAGACGTCGCCAATGTGGCCATAATGGGCGGCGCGGACATCCGTGTCAATCCGGACGCCGAAATTGCTTGCCGACCGGCACCCATACTCCACCG
>Ga0307503_10000240_pt1 | contig 13119 bp, 30 predicted proteins | sample 17_S_MG_FD_194514 | JGI IMG/M metagenome (GOLD analysis project Ga0307503, IMG submission 194514) | Soil microbial communities from Populus trichocarpa stands in riparian zone in the Pacific Northwest, United States - 17_S | ecosystem: Environmental > Terrestrial > Soil > Riparian zone > Trees... | reverse complement strand
AACCATTCCAAACCAGCCACATCCTAGTTTACCACCAGATCAGACTCTACCACCAACTGATACGGAGTAATAAATGACTTTATCTCCATTTGCATTACTTATATTAGATTTTCTACGAGGCTCGTTTATATTATTTACCCTAATATATTTCATAGTTCTACTAATTTATACTGTATACATGGCTTCTTTAGGAAGTGAATCGTCTCTTGTTCGATATCGAGATAATGTTTATGAGTGGCGACTAGAAAAACTAATTCAATGGCTTTGGCTTGGTTGGGCAATCGCAGTAGCAGGAGTGATATCCCGATGAGAGCCGTGCTGTATAATAGATGTGAAGAGGCTAACAGGGAAGGAACACACTTCTACCTTCATCACCTTGAAGTCATGTATGAGAAGCTATTAGAGGCTGTCGCCCACGCTGGCCTGACCATCGTTCCCGATGACAGCCCTGACGTTTACAAGTTTGATTGTGAAGTTCCTTTAAGACTGGACCCTAAAAATGAAACGACCATTCAAAGTAAGATGGTTTAGCCCTCATTGGAATGAATATGTTGGCAAGTCCTTTGCCTACAAAGAACGGGCTTTAGCATTAGCCGAAAAAATGTTTGAAGAGGGCTGCTACGACGTGGACGTTTGGGATGCAGGTAATCCTAATCAATTTATTTACCATAAAACAGATAAGGACTGGCCGAGATGATTTGTCCAGTCTGTGAGAAACTAGAAGTTAAAAGCCAAGTAGATAGTCATGGTGGAACCAGTACATTACTCGGGGGCAGTAGAGATTATTATGATGAGCAAGGTGTTCATCATTTCCATGATATCAATACAACTAGATGGAATTACTCATGCTCCCGTGGGCATAACTTTGATATGGTAGGTCATAGTCCCTGTCCCGCAGGAGATTATGGTGGCATGGGGTTTGAGGTTAAGTAATGTATTCTGAGGCATTTTACTGGCTCATGTTTGGGCTTATACTTGGATTTATTATACTTTACTGGATTAGTAAGTGGTTGGATAATCGACCAATTGGTACAGCCCCACCATTTTGTGAAATTTGTGGCTGCCCAATTAAAAGTGGGTGGTATAACAAAACATCCCCGCGCTTTGATAAAAACACGGGGAAGGGGGTAGTTGAACAGCGTAAATGGTTTGAATGTAGCAAGAGTCCATACCATTATAGTAGACGATCAACTATGACACAAACTATTAGTGTATCGGCTACTTGTGATCCTGTTCAAACACTAGGAAGTCAATCCTAGTCTACAGGTATAAATTTAACCTGAGGCATAGTATAACTGGGAATTAATGTATACGTATCAACGATATTAGACTTTAATATTACTTGGGCACCGTACCAAGTGTCATGGAATGAGTCATAAGACATTCCAATCATGAGAATATCATCATCCTCATGCATCAGAATACCAACCGTATCTACAAGGGTGGAGTCGGCACTTAGATTAGCCATGTACTGATCTAATCCGGCCCACCCTTTGTCTACGTGTATGCCTGAATCTCTCCATTGAACGTGAACGAGTTTCACTTTCCAGCCTTTCGTACCAAACCTACAACTACTGAAATGGATAGTGCGCCAAGGATTCCTTGCCCTAGGTTTATCTCAGTAGCGTCAGTAATAGGCACTACAAACTGATTCCAGAGGAACATGAGAGCAGCACCGTATAGAACATAAAGACCAGCAATAATTATTACACATGCTATAATAATTGCTACTAGTTCCCATGCTTTCATGTGATTCATCCATGCATACTTGTCATTGTCTTTAGTCATCACGGTCGCCACATTTTAGGTGCTGATAGTAGATGATTATCTACCATATACTTTCTTAATTCCATATGCCCTAACACGTCACTAACTACTCTTTCTTTTGTTCCTTTGATTCCTTGTGGAGTTAGACGATTCCCCTCTCTCCAATCTTGTTGAGTCATATGTATTTTTTGATAGGGCAATCCGAAGAGTGCTAATAGATACTCCTGAGTAGCAGGAATAGAGCCTTTCTTGTACATATCAATGCGCGTATCACAGGTTAATTTTGGTAGTAGTTTAGGCATACCATATTCCATGAGCGCACCATTAATGATCGGTAGATCGTGCTTACGAATGTAATGTCCAGTAACGATATCTGCTTCATTGTACCGTGCGACGAAGTTCTCTAGCATGGTAATAGGTTCTGTGACCCCCAAGAGGTCAACCTGCATAGTACGTGGAGAATCAGCCCAACAGGACGCTATGGCTGTTATCTCCGCTGTCGGTTCATCTGGAATCCAGTAACTAAGAGGCCGGTTTTCAATATCGAAATCCAGTATCCTTAGTTTCTTTTTTGTTGCTAGCATTACGCATCACCAAGTAACTCTTTGAGTAAATCTATTGAGAGAGTTCTTAGTTCACCTGATTGAATACCAGCATCAAACTCTTCTAATTGGTCAGGTAAAATATCATTTAATTCTTTGTCAAAAGAAAGTGACGCTTTTAGTCTAAGTAGTGTACGAGTAGTCTTAATAAGACTGGCTCTTTCCATTTCTATTTCAGACTTCTTAATCATATCCGTTCCTTCATTAGTTGGGCAATCAATGCCTCTTTGCTTGCAATTCTATTCGTTAGTATCTTCTTGTATTCTTTGTAGTGTGACCGACAATTTCTTGCCCGCCCTTTTTCAGAGTTGTTATAACGTGTGTGTTTTGTATCCTTCTTAGGATGAGGTAATAAGGTAACCGTCTGTGCAATCACACATCACTCCTAGTATCTCTTTCGATAGGTAGCATCAATAATAGCATCTAGGCTGGTATTGTCATACTCTTTAGCCCTACGTCGTCTCTCTCGTTGGGCGCTGTTCTTCAACTCCCTAACCCAAGGCTTTCGTTCTTCTATATCAGCCTTATGCTGACGATAATGTGTCTTACAAAACTCTAGATTTCCTGATGTAACTGCTTCACAAACGACGCAGTAGCCCAATTTTTACTCGCCTTCTCTTAATAGTCCGTGGTCACGAAGTCTATTCATGATCATCTGTGCTTCTGTTCTATGCCATTTAGCGGTGCAACCGGGAACACCACAACTAACCTGAATAACCTCGGCAATAACATCTAAGATATCTTTCTTATCTGTTAGTTCAACTTCCGGCTCTTTACTTGCTACAACTTTTCTTGGCCGCGCCATAATTAAACCCTTTCAAATGTTTGTTGAGCCTGATCTATCTCGTCATCACTAAGGATGAATGGCTCAGGGTAGCCTTTCTTCTTGGCTATCATTTGGAATACTCTACTGTCACTGTATTCCCAGCCAAGGAATTTTCCTATCTTAAAATATGCTGACTCCAATTTGCGAGAGATTGTACGTTGGTCTACGTACACACCTTCCTGTTCTTGGATCATAGCACTGATATCTCGTCTGGATAACCGACCGTCAAGCATCACGTAAGCAAGCATTTTAATCTCCTGCTCGGACAATTCCCCTCGATCATACAGTATTTTAATGGCCCTAGTCAAGTCCATCTTGGTTACTAGGTCCAGACTAATCTGTGGTGTAGGGTCATAATCTCTGGCATAGCCTAGTTTAGCGCCCTTATAAGCACTGTAGGTTGAGATTCCCTCTACCAAGATTCGTGTTAGATGTGCGCTTTTCTTTCTAGCCATAAATCCTCCCTTATTTAAGTATTCGGTTGAATACCTAGCAAGTATATAGGATTTATGTTCTATTTGTCAACTATAATGCAGAGAATACTAATTCTCCATCATCACGAATATCTACAGCAGTTAATCCTTTTAGTAAGAGTTGAAGAAGTTCATAATTTATGATAGCCTCTTCTGCCCATCTAACTACCTTCATAGTTTCATCTAAAGTAACATACTCAGCACCACGAGACTCTATAAACGACTCTATAAGGGTGTCGTACTGTTCTTTAGTTAGGAGTTTATACTCATCCTCTGGCTGATTGTTAGGATCATTGATAAACTCATGGATTTCACTGAATATATCATCCATCTAGTTTTGCTCTTTCCTTTTCTACTATGTTATCAAGCATCTGATACAATCCATCCTTGGTAACGTTCAATATGCTGTAGTCTACAGGATATGGAGCGTTCTTCGGGGCAAATTTCTCATTAATGCTTACTCTATTAGGTGAGGCTGTTTTCATACTCTTTAATCGTTTGAGTCTTTCGTTCTCCATTGTCATGCGAATGATAATGAAGCCCGCCTCTCTCAGTTTGATAATCTCATTGGCGTATCTGGCATCATCTACTACGATATCTCGGGTACTTTCCTGAGCGCCAAATATCCTACGTAGAACATAATCTACGTGTATATCATTGTCGATTTTATAGAGAGCGTCGTAGAACTCCACACGACGCTCCCACTTAACTCTTTCATGAGGTCTGTACTTATAGAACCACTTGACAATCTTGGATACAGAATCCTGCATATGAATTGTCTTAAAATTATGGTACTTGAATAAGTAATGTCCGGCAAGAGTCTTACCGGACCCGTGAAGTCCTACAAACGCTATCCTTAAAGGTCGGCGCTCTGGCATGTGCAACCATCACTACAACAAGCATTTTCAGGTTGTGGGGTGGTAAAGGTCCAATCCCAAGTAGTTGTTTCAGGGTATACAGCACCTAAAGTACCTGTTGTACTTCTAGTAAAAGTATCAACAAAATCTTTTACTTTTCTATCATCTATAAGTTGTTGTACTTGCTCAATAAAATCCTCAGTCAAACTAATTGCTACTTCTCTTGGTGCCCCACCGGGACCACGCACCTGAAAGCCTAGGTAATAGCCGGGTTCGTCCTCATTAGTCCCAGCATCAGTAATATACCAGCCCTCAGGGTCTTGGTATTCCCTTACTAGAGTTTCAAAGCCCTCTGTCCAGAATTGTACTTTAAAACCTTTTACTCGTTCTGCTACTGCCATCTTAAATCCTCGCTAAATTATGTGTTAGGGTTAGTTCTAAAAAACCCGGCAAATCTTCCCTCAAAATTTTTTCTATTTCGGCTTGTGCAATTTCAGGAGTTTCCGAGTCAACTGTATAATCGGGAACAATTTGTTCCCATTCTCGTTCAGAAGAATGTAATTCTGAACCTTCGGGTGTATTGGGGTAAAGGTAAGCGATCCTATTTAGTCGTTCTATTTCATCCGTATGAACACGGATCAGTAGAAATCCATTGGCTCTGAGTACCTTAGCCTCGTTGACATATCTTAGATCATCAATAACAACAGGAAAATCTGCGGAGTTATCAGCGATCTTCTTCAATGCTAACTTAATCCATATGTCAGTGTCAATCTCCCGCATTTTCTGACCTAGTTGTTGAAGAATTGTGCGGTCTTGACCGTCTTTAGTTCTTACATCAAAGATATCTCTTGCTATCTCCTTTAATCTGCCCGCAAAATTGATCTTATTGTATCCTTGCTGAACTAGGTAGTCAGCGCAGTAAGTTTTACCTGAACACATAGGACCAAAGAAAGCGATCCTATCTGTCGGATGTTTCGGTGGGGTTAATACTGGCATTTCTATCATAGATTGACACCATATTTCGCGTGTCGAAGATTAAGCCAGTTGTTTGTTACTCTTACAGCCTTGTCATCGTAGTAAGCAACACAAGGAATTTTCTCAGCAGTTATAGCATTGAATGGAATATTATATTTCTGGCAATAACTTGTAATGTACTCAATATGCTGCTGCTTTGTTTGACCTACAGATTTTAACCATTTAGTGCTGAGTCTGGATGTAAAGATCACAGCCCGATAATCAGCCTTGGCTAACTTCTGCATGAAGTCTACCACGCCGGGTAGAGGCTTCGGATAATCAAACAGGAACCCGAACGGTGCTATCGTACCATCAAAGTCAACTAGAACCACACCCTCTGCAATTGGAGGATGCCCTGCGGCTATTACATCGTCTGCTTCTTGCAGTGTACGACCTCCTGTTTGTAGACTATTGTCTACGATATCTAACGTCATTTATAACTCCTTAGGATCGTAGTCTGGAAATACTATCTCAGCGTCTAATCGTTTGGTCTTACCATTCTTATAGTAGGACCGCCAAATATCTCCACCCTCTTCATCCTCGCCGTCAAGAATAAAGAGAACATCAGGAAATTTAAGGGAAAGTTTAAGCAAATCGTCATCATGGTCATACCATTTCCATGAATAACCGTGGTATGTTCCGTCACCCCCATCATCATACTCATCGAATTGATACATGTAATCCGAACTATACCCATCAATATTACTCTGTTCAGAGTTTAAGTTCTTTATATATTCATGCGCTTCTTCAACCTTAGCAGGATCAACTGCCTTTAAAGTAAGGTCAAAGTTTGTATAGTATCCCATTATACATCAGACTCCCATTGTGCTTCTCTATACTTTAATATTTCATTAACTGATACTGGAACTATTGATTTATTACCATCTCTTATATAAATATATTTATAGCCCGCAAATTTGATTGCTTTTATGCACGCGGCACAAGGGTAAACATCTGTTCCATATAACTGATGATTACCCTCAAATCCAACAAGGATAAAATGTGAATCCTTGACTGGTATAGTAGATCGAATTAATGTCGCTGTTTCACTATGTATTTCAGCCCCAACTTCGGTGCGTTGGCCGTGGTGTGTTTCAAACCTATCCCTAGCGCAAGTACCATCACAACATTTAGATACACGACTATTAGATTCTGCTACATGCCATTCCATAACATTTGGAGCGTATCTCTCTATATCTTCTATACGAATATCAGAGGGTACTATACGCGCAATAACTGATCCATATTGCCTTCTTATACAAGGAGACATACGTGCAATTCTTTCCGCTAATACAAAATAAGGTTCTAGATGTTTTACTGTAGGTATTACGGTCGTTGTGATAGTATTCTCCCTTCTAGATCAGGATCATTACATGCTCCATCTTTACCAGAGAAAGGACACCAACCACAAACACGGTCATTGTAAACTCTAAACCGGATATCCTCTTTCTTGAAAGTTATGGCCGCTTCAATATTCCTAGTTAGGTTATCAATATCCCATTGATCCCGTTCAGTTTCGATCAATGATCCTGTTCTAAGGTGGTGCCATATGAGTCTAGGGTACTCACCGTAGATCATGTAGGCTGCCATGTAATAGGCGGTGAACTGTAGATTCCTACGGAGGAACCACTCATCCGGCTTCTGGCTGCCACTCTTGTAGTCTATTACAACGAGTCGGCCATTGCTGTCCCGCTCAACCTTGTCTATCTTGCCAACAATATCTATGCCAGCAATAGGTAGACGGAATTCCAACTCAACTTCAAGAGGATTCTTTGTTAACTTTCCCCGCTCCATGTCATTCCAGTAGCGGGAAATCATTTCAATACCCTCTGCCTCATTCTTTTTGATCTGAGGGTACGTTATAAATACATCATCTTCTGTGATAATACGGTAAAATTCAGTAACAAATAGGTCAATAAACTTCTGTTCCGTGAATATAGGTTGCTTAAATCCAACTTCTAATGAATGATGGAGTGCATTACCAAGAGCAAGGGGTGGAGTAACCGGCCCCTTGATGTGACCCTCATACTTTAAGAAGGTCTGATAACTACAGGCTAACGTATTGAGATATGAATAACTGATCTGTTTTAGTTCCATTATACCTCGTAATCAAAGATTAATTCTAACTTACCTGTATCGGGGGCTAGATGTAAGTCTCTAACTTCATATGCTCCATAGATTTCATCTTCAACATGAAGAATTAGATGCGTAAATTTATACCAATCAACTTCGTTGGGTACATTCCAACGAAATTTAATTCTGCCTGTACTATGTGTATGCACAACCTTATCCGCATTACCTATGAAATAAAATTCTTTCATATTTGTTACAGTAGCCTGTGCTTTACCTGTGCGATCTACTGCCTTTTTATAGGCTTTGATATCCATTAATTTAACATCCTTGGAATAAGAATGAACACCCATACAGGAATGATAAAGAATATCCATACGGCTGCAATAACAACCCAAGTAATCTTCATCCAAGTAGGAATCATTACTTTAACTCACGAATAGTTTTCTTCTCTAGTTTGCGGAACACTCTTTGAATAGCTCTAAAGGATGCTAGGTTTTCACCAACATGCTCATCGTACTCATCGTCAGGGTGTTGCTTCGCGTATGCTCTAGCATATACCCCTTCCTCTGTAATTACAGTTACTTCTGTAAGAGGTCCACGAAATACTGTAGTAATTCCGAATCCATCAGCGGATGTAAACTTACCTGTTGCCACTTCTAATCCTTTCCCTGTAAATCCCATTCATATTTCTTGCCTGTCATCTTTCTTGATTCAAATGCAGCAAGTTTATCTAAACGTTCTAGTGTTGTATCCAATATCATTGTTCTGAATTTCTTTAACTCGGGACTTGCTTGCCCCCTAATTTCTAACAATGCTATGTCGTTATGTATCTCCTGTAACCTTAGAGTTATGGCGGTTATCTCTTCGTAGTTCGAATAGATATGATCGCCGTCTACTGTAACATCTATGGACTCAACATAGTTTTTAACTTCGGCTATTAGTTCATCTAAGTCCACGGGCCTAACTCGTTTTCAATTTCCGTATCAGCCCGATTAATCACGGCATCTGATAATGGTTGACAGCCATAAAGTTCCTCTCTAATCCAAATAAACATGTCGTATATGTCAGGGTCTTCGCGTACTAAGCAAAGTAATTTCGCTACGGGAATCATATCGTCCCATACATCCTGATTTATTTTCATCTCTCTCCCTATTAGTGGATAATTGCCTTGTCGGGCTTCCCCGGTTGGTTCGTCAATACTACAGCCTTTAGAGTGAGGTTGTCAAGCGAATTAGCTACCTATTTTTTCTAGGTCTGCCTTGTCCTTAGATCAATCATTCGCATGAGGATACAAGGCTTTATATACTTCGTCTAGTACTTCTTTACTAGCAATTCCCCCACTTTCATCTACTGCCTGTAGCAGAATTCTCAGTGCCTTCTCATTACGAATTAAGTCCTCGTGACGTGACTGTGTGATGATGGCTAGTGTGCCTAACTTCTGGCGCACACCATTAATCAAAAAGTCTTTGGGAACATTAGGTGGCTCGACATGTAATAGCGCGTGTTTACCGGCGTCGGCTGCCTTTTGATTTATGACCAGCCACGCAGTAGCCAACCACACAGGAATCTTTCTGTTCTTATTCTCAGTAAAGTAGTTAGCAGACACAGCATCCACCTGCATTCCTGTGATAAAACCAATTCGACCTGTAGAAGATGCTATATTTTTATACATGGGATCAGGACCATCAACGTCCTGCATTCTCCGAGCAATTTCTCGCTCACTTCTCTTAGATCGTCGCTGTAATTGTCGAGTAGTTTGGGTAGGTTTAGGCTTAGGTTGTTGGGCTATTAATATTACCTCTTCTAGTGAACCTATAGCCCCGCAACCTCGACATTTACCTTCCCATTTTAAATGTTTAAACTGACATTCAGTACAAACAAACTCCTTCTTTGAACGTACCATTCTAACCATTATCTTTTAAACATCCTATACTGTTTCTCCTGATCAGAGTCCTCTTGTTCAGTTAATATCACTACAAGGTCTTGTAGTAACTTATGGGTTTCAGGGTCGTGCTTTTTGGCAGCGGCCATATGTAGGAATAATAGAAAGTACCACCACTTTCTATTCTCGTAGCCTAATATCTTAGCGATTTAAATCACCCCATTGTATAGCCATTGCTTCGGCTATATTCTTATCCGTTCTACTTCGTTCTTTCCATCTATCAGGCGAAGGAGAAGCCCAATGAACTCGGGGCTTTCTTCCATCAACAATATTTGTTGGTAATAGTGGGGGAAGATTCAGTAACCAAAACTGTGTTGCTTTTATTTCAGGTGTTCCGAACTGCCAAGGTTGTACAGTTTGGATAGTGGGATTAACAATACCCTCAATATTTTTATTGATTATCTCTTTGCCATATCTATGCATCACTGGATTTTCAACAGCGATTAAAGGTATTGGAGCCAGTAAGCACATAGCAAAGAAATCTGCTGCCTTTTCCATATGACCCCAGCGTGTATAGTCTTTAACAGTTCCTTTACCACCATATAACCAACGAACACCGCTGTTGGCTAAGTACGTGCAAGGAGGATGGAAGATAGCCAAGTCCCATTTATTAGAATAAGCAACTTGAAGTGCATCTCCAATAATATGTGGACCTTCTTGCTCTGTTGGTATTAGATCACAACTTATAGCATCATGTCCTTGTTTTATAAAAGCATCTCTAACAATGCCCGAAAATTCACACGCTACTAAGACTTTCACGTCACTCCATCTACCTGTATAATAGCTTCTGTGCCCTGTAAACCTTTGTCGAGCATCAGGACACCGTATGTAGTAAAACTGATAAGTTAGCCCCAACTCCTAGCGCCCCAACGACAGCGGCAAATGCCCATACATTGGTCCTATATTTTTGAAAAGGAATACGAAGTAGGGCTAAGATTAATACTAGTTTAAATACTGACAGGAGTATAGGGTAATCGGCAGCACTATGTAACTCTGAATGAGGGGGAAGTAGTAACATTGTAACTAAATCCCCTAATTGAGCAACGATAAACATGATTGCAATAAACATTAGTCAGTAAACTTCTGTATCTTGGGGTACCATGTAAGCGGAACAATACCTGTTCTGCCGTTACGATTCTTACGTACAACAATCTCTGCTATATCTTGATCAGGAGCCATGCCAGCCTCATCATAATAACTTTCTCTATGGATAAACAGAACCAAGTCTGATAGTTGTTCCAATGCTCCCGATCCTCTCAGGTCAGATAACTCTGGCCGATGATTGGATCGACGTTCCTGATTGCCTCTGGATAACTGACATAATAGAAGTACAGGACAGTCTAATTCCTTAGCCAGCCCGCGTAGTTCATTAGCGGCATCTCCAAGAGCCTCAACTTGGTTCTTATCATTCAGTTTCATAATGTGGAGATAATCCACAACTATCATACCGATCTTACCTAGTTCAAACTTCTTTTGGCGGGCAACAGAAGTGATATAAGACGATGGAACGTTAGCCTTATCATCTATATAGATATTTTGAATGAGATATTCCATACGCTTTTGTGCAGCGTCCAGTTTATCCTGATCATAGATACCTAATCGAATCTCTTCCAATGGTATCTCAGCCTCAATTGCCAGCATTCTTTCGAACAATTGTTTTTCTGTCTGCTCTAAACTAAAATACAGAACGGGGAAGGTACGGGCAACATTCATTACCACATTCAATGCGTAACTTGTCTTACCCATTCCTGTTTTAGCCGCTAGAATTACTAGTTCCTCTAACTTCTGGACCATTAAATCTATATCACGATAACCTGTTTTTATGGCGGTCGGATCGTCAGGCTTTCTATCCCTAAGACTATCGAGGAATTCCTTGAAAGAACTTTGAGTAGAGCCAACTTTATTCTCAATGATCTGCTGCTGTAGAAACTTAGCAAATAAACTTTCTAGTTGATGGTTGGCTTCATCAGCATCAGCCTCTTGATAACATAATGAGATAATGTTCTGCCCTAGTTCAATTCCTGCCCGCAGTTTACTCTTCTGTCTGATCGTCTCAGCATAAAATAATGCATTGGAAATGGAGGGCAGGATTTTATCACTGTCCTCTACTAGTTCCTTAAAGTATGGCTGTGTATCAGTTCGTAGTTTGTCATTGACAGCAAGCGAATCTACCTGATCTGGTTCAAGAGAAACTATGGCCCGCCATATATCCCTGTGAGCGCGCAGATAGAAGTCATCTGGATCAAGTAATGCTTGTACTTTAGGTAGGAGTAGTGGGTCAGATAATGTACTAACGATAATCGCTTTTTCAAACTCTTCTGAATATGGGACCACACTTACAGACATTCGTGATCCCCCAAATACTCAACTATATTTTTATAAATCTTCTCTTTCTTTTCGAATAACCCAAGCGTTGCATTGCAATGACCACAAAGAAGTCCACGAACTACTAAACAAGAATGGCAATGATCTACAGATAATCTCATAAGTTCTCCATCCTTTCTTGTTCTTACTTCGGACTGCCCACAAATCTTACAAACACCCTCCTGACTAGAGAGCATCTTATCCCATTGTTCTGGAGTTAATCCGAACTGTCTAAATAAACGTCGTCGCCATCCTATAGTAGAGTTTGCACCCGGATTATTTTCGTGCCATTTTAATTTATAGCTTCGAACTTTATCTGGATTAGCACTACGCCAGATACGTTGACGTTCGTTATCTTTTTCTTTGTTTAATAAATGTCTAGCCCTTACTTTAGCAGCATACTCGGGATTATTCTTTCGATGCTCTAGGTAATATTTTCGGGCATACTCCCGTTTGTTCAATGCTACTCCTAATCTTCGTAAAGGATTTCTCCCTTGTTATCTAATATTCGAACAGAGTACTTTTCATGCCCACAGCCCCAATCAGGGTCAGGTTCCTCACCAGCGCGGGCAAAGAATAAACCTCGATTACAGTCACAGCCATAGTTACCGTCACTCCATAGATAGTCAAAGTGATCTTGCCACTCCATATCTTCTGGATAGAAGCGTTCTTCGTTTGTTTCGTTGTTTCGAATATATACTATATACATTACTTCTCTAGTTTAAATACCTCTAGTTCATGGCCTTGCTTTCCGTACCACTTATCTTCTAGTTGGGCACGTCGTTTATTACATTCTATCACACGGCCAATGAGTTTGCCTGTCTCTTTCTCATACTGTATCGGACCACAGGCACGTAAAGCCTTACCCTTTATAGGCTCAAAGGCTTTGTAGAATGGCCCAATCTTGGACCCGCAATTATCACACACTATACAGACCACCAATGCTTTTTATTTTCTGTTCTTTGAAGTCTTCTAGTTTGAAGGTCTGCTATTACACCCATTATCCTAACGGCTTCCATTAGCAGTTCTACATTTGTATTATTAGTTTCCATATACTTAATTATTTCTTTTATATTAGCACTAGTATCTTTGTTCTTATCCAAAAATACTTTAACATCAGCATTAAATGTAGTTTGAGCGTGCATAAACTCACGAAGTTCTTGATTAAATATTTCTTGTTGTTCGGGGTTCCAGTTTCTAT
>Ga0307503_10000239_pt1 | contig 13190 bp, 10 predicted proteins | sample 17_S_MG_FD_194514 | JGI IMG/M metagenome (GOLD analysis project Ga0307503, IMG submission 194514) | Soil microbial communities from Populus trichocarpa stands in riparian zone in the Pacific Northwest, United States - 17_S | ecosystem: Environmental > Terrestrial > Soil > Riparian zone > Trees... | reverse complement strand
CGATAGATCCCCATGCGCGCGGATCGTACGTTCCTGTTCGCGACGACTACAAATCCGGGACTGATCGACGGCGAAGGACCTACCCAAGGTTCGGTATCGGCCGACTGGGGGTCGCGGCCATCGGCTGATGCGGGGACAAGCGCAGACGTCGATGCTGCGTGAGAAGCACATCGTAGGAGGTGATCGGATGCGAGCGAAGCTCTCAGGTTGGAAGCACCTGCTGTACACCGCAGCGGCGTTGGCCACGTTGGCGCTCGCGGCCGGTGCCCGGTACAAGCCGCGCTAACGCGGTCGATCGGGTACCAGTCGGACAGGAAGGGATCCTGATGCTCAAGAAGATCATGTACTCCCTCGGAGCGCTGGCAATGCTGGCGATGGCCGTGGGCGCGGGCTTCAAGCCCAACTAGACAACGAGAACCGCACCTCGAGGCCCTCGGGTCCGCCCGCTCCGGTGGGCGGTCCCGAGGGCCCCGTCGCGTTTCAGTTCTGCGGCAGCGACCGCCAGCACAGGATGCGGTCTCCTTTCCTCGTGATCACAACGGTCGCATCGCTGCAGGTGCCCTCCCGGTGGGCACCCGCCGGACCGATGTCCTCCACGAAGACATCGGCCACCGGATCCGCGCATTCTGCGGGCGCGACGTCGCTGGCCGTGACCCTGCCGCATCTCGGCGCGCCGAACTGATCGGGCGTCAGCAGCAGGACCCGCATCCTCGGCGAGGAGATCAGCCCGTTGCCGCTCCGCTCCCGAGGGAGTTGCACCCCGCTCTGCGCCTGCAAGCCGGGGCTCGCCGCGGGTGGCCGGGCCGTGGTCGAGTCGGGTGCCGACGCTCGCCGATCGCCGAGGACCGCGCCCGCGACGGCGATGAGCAACGCCACCAGGGCGATGACCGTCCGCCGGCGTCGGACCCGCGTTCGCTCCATATCGACATCGCGGTCGCCGTCGATGCGTTCGATCGATCCGTCGGGCACCATCTCCACCAGATAGGTCTGGAGGAGTCGCTCCTCGATGGGCTGGGCAGGCGGGAGCGTTCGACCAGCCGCGTGTGGCTCGCAGAGCGGGAACAGCCGAGCGGGCGCCGTCGGATCACGGTCGATCCTGGTCGCCGGCTCTCCCCTGCCCTGGCCGAGACACGCGACACACACGAGACGGAGCCGCGAGGGGTACGCGATGGCCGCTCGGTACCCACGGCGGTGTTCTGCAACGCGCCCCCAGAGCGCGACCTGCCCCACAGCGGCCCCGGCGATCCTGCCGAGGCGTGCAAGCTCCTCCGGCTCGGCGCCCGCGTACACGCCACACGAGCACAGACGCCCGGGCGCCGCGTGGCGTCGACGTGAGCACGAGGCGACGAACGGTGCCGCGGGTTCCCAGGTCTCCGCCCGGGTCAGGGAGGAAAGCCGCAGCTCACCGTCGAGCTCGACGAGGCTCCACGCCCGCCAGCCCTCGACCGCCTCCGGTGAGAGTGGTACGTCACGCAGCGTCCGCAACGCTCGCATCCACCCATATTCACCCCATTGCCGCGATCGGACGAGCCCTGGGCCCCAAGGACGCAGGAGACCAACGTCCGTGCGGGCGGCCCGCCGGTCGGCGAAGATGCCCGGGTGACCGACGCCGGCAGCACGCTCGCGCGCCTCCTTCCGGGATCGCGGATGACCGTGCGGTTCTTCTCCTCGGCGTCCGATGCAACCCGCGCGCGCCGCCCCACCGACGGCGTGCTGCTCGCAGGATGTTCGCTCATTCTGGTCCTGGTCACGCTCGCGAGCGCGACCTCTTCGCTCGCGGGCAGCGTCGCCGCTGTCGTCCAGGCACTCCCCGGGCTGATCGGCTGGTTCTGGGAGCTGTGCGACACGCTGGTCGTGGTCTGGGCGTTGGTCATCGTCGGCGTCACCGTGTTCAGCAACGGCCGCCTGTCGCTGCTGCGCGACCAGACGTTGGCGGTCGTGCTGGCGCTCGGCGCGGGCACCCTCGTGCTCGAGGACGGGGTGACGGTGGCGGATGGGCTCACCGCGGGCGGTCCGGGGGCGATCTACCCCGCGTTGCGGCTCGCCGTGTCGGTGGCGATCCTCGTCACCTCGTCGCCGCATCTTGGACGGCCGATCCGCCGCGTCGGACGCTGGCTCATCGCGCTGGCGTCGCTCTCGGCGGTGGCCCTCGGGATCTCGACCGTGCTCGGGGTGATCGCCGGGCTCGTGTTGGGCGCGGGCGCGGCCGCGATCGTCCACCTGTTGTTCGGCTCGCCGGGCGGGGTTCCCACCGTCGACACGGTCCGGACCGCCTTGGGCGAGATCGGGATCCCGGTCACCGAGATGACGGTCGACGGGCTCGCGCCCCGTGGCGTGGCCCGGCTGCTCGCAACCGACACCGACGGACGCCATCTGATCGTCAAGGTCTTCGGCCGCGACGCGCGCGACGGCCAACTCGTGAACGTCGTGTGGACGTATCTCTGGTACCGCGACGAGGCCCCGTTCCTCACGCTGAGCCGGCTCCGGCTCGTCGAGCACGAGGCGTTCCTGACGCTGCTCGCGGAACGAGCCGGCGTCCCCGTCTTGCCGGTGCGGGCCGCCGGCATGGCCGAGGAGGACGCCGTCATCGTCCTCGACGCGCTCGGCGGCCCGATCGCCGAACACGACGACGACGCGATCACCGATGGGTACCTCCAGAAGATCTGGAGGTCGGTCGCCTCGTTACACGAAGCGGGGATCGCGCACGGCGCGCTCGACGATCTGCATCTCATCATCCTGTCCGACGGCGGTCCGGCGATCGGCGCATTCAGCCGCGCCACCGCAGCGGCGAGTCCGGCACAGCTGGCCACCGATCGGGCGCAGCTGCTCGTCACGACGGCGCTTCACGCCGGGCCGGCGCGCGCGATCGCGGCGGCCCGAACCGCGCTCGGCACCGACGGGCTCGCGGCGATCCTGCCGTTCCTCCAATCGGCGGCGCTGACGCGGCCGATCCGCATCGGTCTGAAGGCTGCGCCGACCCTGCTCGACGATCTCCGGACCGCAACGGCCGCGGCCGCGGACACCGACGTGCCCAAGCTCGAGCCGCTGCGGCGCCTCACCCTTGGATCGGCGCTCATGGTGCTCGTGCTGGTGTTCGCCGCATGGGCCGTCATCACGGCGATCTCGCACGTCGGGCTTTCGGCGCTCCTCGAGGAACTCCAGCAGGCGGACAGCGCCTGGCTCTGGGCCGCGCTGCTTTTCTCGCAATCGATCTGGATCTCGGAGGCGTTCTCCACCCTGGGCGCGTGCCCGCGCCCGCTGCGGCTCGGGCCGGTGATCGGGTTGCAGTTCGCGATCCGCTTCATCGCCTTGGCCGTCCCGAGTTCGGCCGGCCGGGTCGCCTTGAACGTGCGTTTCTTCCAGCGCGCGGGGCTCGCCACCTCACCCGCCATCGCGGTCGGGTTGGTCGACAGCCTCGCGGGCTTCGTCGTACAGGTGCTCCTTTTGATCGCGATCTGGCTGGCGGGCTTGGGGACGCTCACCCTGTCGCTGAGCGGGATCTCGATCGACGTCAGCAGCGAGACCGTGCTCGCGATCGTGATCGCGATCGTGATCGGCGTGGCGGTGCTGATCATGATCCCGAGGGTGCGTCGGGCGATCCGTCCTCGGCTGACCGAGGCCGCCGAGGCGCTGCAAGTGTTGCGGGTGCCGACGAAGGTGCTCCAGCTCTTCGGGGGGAACCTCGTGGCACAGGTCCTGATGGCGATGACCCTCGGCATGTGTCTGCGTGCCTTCGGCACGCAGACGTCGCTGGTCAACCTGCTGCTGATCAACACGCTGGCCAGCCTCTTCTCCGGCGTGATGCCGGTGCCCGGAGGGATCGGCGTCATGGAGGCCGCGCTCGCCGGCGGCCTGATCGCCGCGGGCGTCCCCCAGCCCACCGCGGTCGCCACGGCGATGACCTATCGCATCGTGACCTTCTACCTGCCGCCGATCTGGGGGGCGTACGCCTTGCGCGTGCTGCGGCGCCGGGAATACCTCTAGAGGCGGACGACGCCGACGCCGTCGATCGATTCGATCGCGGCGTCCAGATCTGCGGACTCGTGTGCGAGTCGCGCCAGGATCTCCTCGGCAACGGCCGGCTCCGCCGTACGCGGCACGCCGCTGCGCGTCGGCGAGGCGCCGAACCCGAGGTCCACGGGGTGCAAGCGCACCCCGCGCGCGTCGCCGAACGCGACCTCGGCGATCACCGCCCGGAAGACCCACGGGTCGGCGAAGCCGTCTCCGTTCAACAGTGCGAGCAGTTCGGCCTCGGTGGCGTGCGCAGGATCGGGCGCCCGGTCGCCCAGGGCCGCCCGCGTGCGCTCCCAGAAATCCAGCGACAACGGCCCGCCGAGATCGCTCCAGATGAAGTTCCCGAGGCCGTACAGGATCGGTCGCCCGGCGTGCACCTCGATCGGGGCGAGCACGTGCGGGCCGCTGACCACGACCACATCCGCACCCGCGTCGATCGCGGCGTGCGCCAGCGCACGCAAGTGCGGCAGCGGCTTGGCAGGTTCGCGGTCCCCTTCGTGCGCGTGGATGGCGAACACCGCGACGTCTGCCTGCTGGCTACCCTGGCGGATCGCGCGCACGGCCGCGGCCACGTCCTCGGCCACTGGCTCGTAGTCGATCGCGACCTCGGTGCCCTCGACGAAACGGGTGCGGAACAGCCGAAGTCCGTCCTCATCCAGCATCCACTCGCCGGCCGCGTCACTCATCCGGTCGTGGATCGCCTGCAGGGCCGCGTGCGCCGCGGGCGGCACGGTCGCGGTCGCCCGAAGCCGGATCGTGTGCACACCGGGGCGCGCGGGCAACCCGGCGAACGCGTCGAGCGCGGGCGCGACGTCGGCCGGGGTGGGCGAGGTCGTCGCACTCACGAGCGCGATCCGCCCGCGTGGCGTCTCGAGGAACCGAGGCGCCCGGGCGCGAGCGAGATCCTCGCCGGTGCCCGCGTGCACGATGCCGGCCGCGTCGAGCAGGCGCGCGGTCGCACGCAAGCCCGCGGGGCCGCGATCCATCGAGTGATTGTTCGCCCGTCCGACGAGGGTGAATCCGAGCGCACGCAGATCCTCGATCACATGCGGCTCGGAGGCGATCGCCCAGTCCTCATGCACGGACCAGACCCACGCATCCGGGTCGTCACGCTCGACGATCGCGATCTCGAGGTTGCCGAAGGCTGCGTCGGCGCCCCGAAGGAGCCCCACGACGTCGGCGAACCCCTGGTCGGTCTCGACGAGCGGCGACAGGCGACGCGTGTGGATCAGGTCGCCGGTCAGCGCCAGACGAAGCCCCGCACCCGTCCTCATCGAGGCAGAGCCTAGGGCATCTCCGGATCCGACAAGAAGCCAACGGACGCTGCGCCGAACGGGCATCGGAGTCGGTGCCGGCCGCCGGTACCGTTGGTCCATGGAGCCGACGATCGCTCACGAGACCTGGTTCACGAACGCGCGTCCGCCGTGGGACTGGGCGTTTGCGGTCGAGCCCGCGACCCTGGCGTGCATCCTGCTCGCGATCGGCGGCGCGCTCGCGTGGCGCCTGATCGGCCGGCGGATGCCGCGGCCCGAGCTGGCATTCCTGTCGCCGCTCGGCAGGCTGGCGCCCTGGGTTCCCCGCCTGCTCGCGATCCATGCGGGGGTTTCTCTCCTGGCACAGGCGGCCCGCCATACCTATCTCGTGCCCGCCCTCGCGCTGCCGGACTCGCCCTGGGGCGCCGGACTCGCGATCGCGGAAGGTCTCCTGGGCGTCTGGTTGATCACCGGCGTGCGCGTTCGATGGGCAGCGATCGCCGTCGTTGTGGCGGGCCCGCTCGGGGCCATCGGCTACGGGGTCGTGCCGATCCTTGAGCGCATGGACCTGCTCGGGATCGCGCTGTTCCTCGTCATCTTGTCGCCGGGAGCAGACCGGTTCGGAGCCGCGCCGCTGGACCACGGCCGGATCGAGCTCGCGACGTTCTCGCTCCGCGCCCTCGTCGGCGGTGCGCTCATCGTGCTCGCGTTCACCGAGAAGCTCGTGAACCCCGATCTGGCGCTCGCCTTCTTGCACCGGTACCCGGCCTTCAACCTCGCGCGGACGCTGGGAGTGGATATCGGCGATCCCATGTTCATCCGGATCGCGGGTGGCATCGAGCTGTTGTTCGGGCTGTTGATCCTGTCCGGGACGATGCCACAGCTCGTGGTGCTGCTCGCCGGGATCCCGTTCAACGCCACGCTGTTCTTCCTCGGCTCGGCGGAGCTGATCGGGCACCTGCCCGTGTACGGCGCGATGCTGGCGCTCCTGGTGTACGGGTCCAGCAGGGAACTCGCGCCGTTGGTGGACGCATTCCCGTCGCGGGGAACGCGTCGTGCGGCGATCGCGGCGGTGACTTAGGTACCGGACGTCGACAGCACGTCGAGGATCCGCTCGAGGGCCCAATCGAGATCCTCGCGGCGCACGCACAGCGGTGGCGCCAGGCGGATCGTGTGCTCGTGCGTATCCTTCGCGAGGATGCCGCGCTCCATGAGCCGCTCGCAGGCTGCGCGCGCCTCGCCCGCACCGGGCACCAGGTCGATCCCGATCCACAGACCGCGGCCGCGTACCGCCGCGATCTGCGGGAGCGCGGCGGCGCGCAGCGCCTCCAGCAGCCGGGTGCCCAGCTCCGCCGAGGCGCGCTGGAAGCTGCCATCGCGCAGCATGTCGATGACCTCGATGCCGATCGCGCATGCGAGCGGGTTCCCCCCGAACGTCGAGCCGTGCTCGCCGGGCCGAAAGACACCGAGCACGTCGCGGTTGGCGACCACGGCGGACAGCGGCATGATGCCCCCGCCGAGGGCCTTGCCCAGCACATAGACGTCGGGTACGACACCCTCGTGCTCGCACGCGAACGTCGTGCCGGTCCGGCCCAGGCCCGATTGGATCTCGTCGGCCATCAGCAGGATGTTGCGCTCGGTACAGAGCGCACGCGCGGCACGCAGATACCCCGCCGGCGGCACGATGACCCCCGCCTCGCCTTGGATCGGCTCCACGAGGAACGCCACGGTGTCGTCGTCGATCGCGCCACGCAGGGCGTCGATGTCGCCGTAAGGAACGACCTCGAACCCCGGCGTGAACGGCCCGAACCCCGCCTTGGCAGACGGATCGGTCGAGAAGCTCACGATCGTGACGGTCCGCCCGTGGAAGTTGCCATCCGCAACCACGATCTTCGCGCGGTCGGGGGCGACACCTTTGACGTCGTATCCCCACCGGCGGGCGGTCTTCAGCGCGGTTTCGACCGCCTCGGCGCCGGTGTTCATCGTAAGCACCATGTCCTTGCCGGCCAGCGCGGCGAGGTCGCGGCAGAAGACTGGGAACGTGTCGTTGTGGAAGGCGCGGGACGTGAGCGTGAGCCTGTCGAGCTGCCGGTGCGCCGCCTCGACCAGGCGTGGATGGCGGTGGCCGAAGTTCAGCGCACTGTAGGCGGCGAGCATGTCGATGTAGCGCTCCCCCTCGACATCGGTCACCCAGGCGCCCTCGCCCTCGGCGATCACGACGGGCAGCGGGTGATAGTTGTGCGCGGCATGTTGCTCCGCCAGGGCCAAGAGCGCCTCGGTGCGTGTCCCGGCCGCCTGCTCCGTGCTCATCCGCGTCCTCCCGGTCTGCTGTCGCCGCACATCATCGCAGGCCGACGGGTCACCGGTGGATCCAGACCGGGGTGCCGAGCGACACGTCGGTCAACGACGCCATCTGCGGGTTGAAGACGCGAACGCACCCATGGGAGACGTCTGCGCCGCGGTCCGAGGGGTCCGCCGTGCCGTGGACCGCCAATCGCCCGCCCCCGACCCAGTCGGTGATGACATCGGAGAATCCCGACAGGCCCAGCGCGAACACGCCGTAAGGCCCCGCCGGATCCGACGGAACGCGCGCCCACACGAAGAAGTGCCCCGGCGCGGTGGGTGTGGCCTCCGCGCCGACGCCGACCGTGTAGGACGCCACCGTGCGCCCGTTCGCGACGCGCCACAAACGATGCTCGGACAGATCGACCTCGATCCGCTCGCCGACGTTGCGAGCGACTATGTCGTCCTCGCGGACCCATCCCGTCGTTCCGTTGGGCCGGACCGGGAGCCGCACCCGGTACCAGGTGGTGCCGTCTTCATCCACGAAACCCTCGATCGCGGGGAGCCACAGGGGCTGCGCCCAGTCGTTGGCCGCCCCGAGCGTGCGCGTCAGCTCCGCGCCGGGCCCGGGATGCTCGTAGATGCGGAAGCGCACCGCTCGAGCGTGCAGCACCGTCGTGGCGTCGGCGGGGAGCAGCGCCTGCACGACCACCGGCGCCGTGCTCGGAAGGGATCCCGATGGGGAGGGCAGCGTCGACGGCGTCGATGTCGACGGGGCGGCCCGGACGCACGCGGCGAGCGCGAGGCATACCGCGACGATGGTGATCCGACGACGCATCGCCCCATCCTGCCCGACGGACGGGTGTGTCGGCTACCCTCCCCCGCATGCGGCCCCCGCGCCATCGACGCCTCGCCGGTCTGGTCGTACTTGCCGCGCTCGCCACGGCGTGCGTGTTCGGTGGCGACACACCGGCGCCGATCCCGAGCGATCTCGATCCGGGCGCCGCCTCTCCCAGCGCGTTCGCCACTGCGAGCGATGCCGCGACCGTCGCGGCGGCCCGCGACAAGATCAAGCACGTGGTCTTCCTGATCAAGGAGAACCGAACCTTCGACACGATGTTCGGGACGTTCCCGGGTGCGGACGGCGCGACGCAGGGCCAGACGTGCGATGGACAGACACTCTCGCTGGGTCGTGCGACCGACCGGGTGGACGACGCCGGTCATAGCTTCGCCGACGGGATCACGGCCATCAACGGCGGCAGGATGGACTGCTTCAGCCCGATCGGCTTCGTGCAGTACCAACAGACGGACATCCCGAACTACTGGAGCTACGCGCAGCACTTCACGCTGGCAGACCGATTCTTCTCATCGATCTACGGCCCCACGGGGGTCGAGCACCTGTGGACGTTCGCATCGCAGTCGGACCGTTTCGTCGACCACGAGCGGCCTGGGCAGTTCGGTACGGGCCGCCGCGAGTTCTGCGACGACCCCACCGAGCTCGCGTTCTCCCTGCCGAAGCTCGACCGGACCGGGCAGGAGGCGCTCTATCGCATGGAGGAGCAGGGCGCCGCCGGCGCGGAGGAGATCCAGTCCTTCTATCGGCCGCGATGGCCGTGCACCGACGTCGCGGTGCTCCCCGATCGGCTCGAGACGGCCGGGCTGTCGTGGAAGGAATACCTGGGCGAGAACGAATGGGTGCAACCGCTGCGGATGGTTCGCCATGTGCGGTTCAGCTCGATGTACGACAACGTCGTGACCCCGCCGCAGTTCCTGCAGGACCTGCGGAGTGGCGACCTGCCCGCCGTGTCGTGGCTCACGCCGCCATTCGGGTTGTCGGACCACCCGCCCGCGAGCATCTGCGCGGGCGAGAACTGGACGGTGCAGTACCTCAACGCGCTGATGCAGAGCCCCGAGTGGTCTTCCACCGCGGTCATCATGACCTGGGACGACTTCGGCGGCTTCTACGACCACGTGCCGCCGCCCCACGTCGATCTCTACGGGCTCGGTCCCCGGGTGCCCGCGATCGTGATCTCTCCCTATGCACGAGCCGGGGGGATCGATCACACGACGTATGAGTTCGCGTCGGTGCTGCGGTTCATCGAGACGATCTTCGACCTGCCACCATTGACGAGTCGGGATGCGAACGCCGGCGACATGCTGGGCGCCTTCGACTTCTCGCAGCAACCACTGGATCCGCTGGTGCTGCAGCAACGGACGTGCCCGGCGGCACCCAAGGGTCAGCCGCAGGAATAGACGCGCGCGGTCGGGATGCCATAGGTGCCCCCGGCCGTGATGTACCTGCCGACCGCCCAGACGACGGACCCATCGAGCGCGACGCCGGCAAGCGAATCGGGCGGCTGGTCCCCGGCGCCGGGGATCGGCGTCCAGCCGCCGTCGGTGAACCGCATCGCCAGCGACCTCGTCAGCCCGCCGGTGGTGACCAGGCCGACGGCCGCGGTACCGGCCTGATCGGTCGCCACCGACGACAGCCGGGTGGAGCCACCCTGATCGGGAACGGCCACCGACGTCCAGCCGTCGTCACCGCGGCGCAAGGTTATGGGCGCGTTCCCGTTGGGGGAATCGTTCGAGAACCCGACCGCCCACACGGTGTCCGCATCGCCGACGGCGAGGCTCAGCACGAACACGTTGTGCTGCGGGGATGCAGGGACGGCCTCGGGCGTCCAGGCGTCGCCGTCCCTGACCGCGAGCAGCGCCTGTGCGTACCCCTCGGGGTCGATCGACCACCCGGCGACGAGCGGCTCCCCTGTCGGCAACATGGCGACGTCGTGGAACACCGCCGCTCCGCTCGGCGGCGTCAGCGTGTCCCAGCCGGCCGAGGTGCGGTGCAGGACGACACCTCGCATCTGCCCGTTGACGCGTTGCTGCCCGACGACCCACAGATCCACGCCGCTGGTGCCGTCCACACCGGTCAGGATGCGTTCCGTGCCGGCGATCGCGGGCGTCGGCACGTTCTTCCAGGATCCGCCGTCCCAGTGTTGGATCAGCGGGTCGGCCCCCCGCAATGATCCGACAGCCCAGACGTCGTCGGGCGCGAACGCCTTCACGTCGTACAGGGACGAGATCGACGTGTGGCCCTTCGGGACGTCGAGCCGAAGCGGCTTCCAGGTCGTCCCGTTCCACCGTTCCGCGAATGGCGAGCTGCCGCCGCCGACGACATTGGAGCCCACTGCCCAGATGTCGCCGGGGCCCGCGACCGCAACCGACTCGAGGATCGTGCCGATCTGCTCCGGCCCGTCGCTCTGGCGCGGCACCAAGGTGCAGGCATCGAGCCCGGAGGACGCGAATCCACTCGCCGTGGCGACGCCGATCGCGAGGACGGCCAGCAGGGTCGCCACCGGCAGGCGGAGAGAGAGTGTGCGCATGGGAGGGATGTCAGGGTAGGAACCGGCCGATGCCCGCGTCAACGAGGCACGCATCGGTGGGTCCGATACCCTCGACCGGATGCGCCGCCGGTATCCCCTTCGATCCTGTCTTGCGCTCCTCGTCGCGGGCGCCTTCATGGCCGCCTGCACCGGGGGCTCCGACATGCCCTCGGTGCTTGAACCGGGCGAGGCCGTCTCGCCGACACCGAGCCCACCGAGCGACCCGGCAACCGTTGCGCTCGCGCGGGACAAGATCGAGCACATCGTGTTCGTGATCAAGGAGAACCGTACCTTCGACAACTACTTCGGTCAGTTCCCGGGTGCCGACGGAGCGGCCACGGGCAAGACCTGTGACGGCGGCGAGCGGCCATTGCTGCCCGCCCCCGACCGGGGATATGCCTCCGGGCACAGCTTCACCGATGGGGTCACCGCGATCAACGGCGGGCAGATGAACTGCTTCACCGATGTGGGCTACACGCAGTTCAGCGAATCGCAGATCCCGAACTACTGGGCGTACGCGCGGCGGTTCACGCTGGCCGACGAGTTCTTCAGCTCGGTCTACGGCCCGACCGGGATCGAACATCTGTGGACCTTCGCCTCACAGTCGGATCGCTTCGTCGATCACGGCCGGCCCGGGCAGCTGGGGATCGGGAAGCGTCAGCTCTGCGACGACCCGCTCGAAACCGCGTTCTCGTTCCGGCAACTGTCACGCGACGAACAGGAAGAGGTCTTTCGCCTCGAGGGCGAGGGAGCCGAAGGGGCGGCGCAACTGCCCGGGTACTGGACCGAGCGCTGGCCGTGCACCGACGTCGCGGTCCTGCCCGACCGTCTGGATGCCGCCGGCATCTCGTGGAAGGAGTACCGGGGGGAGAACGAGTGGGTGCAGCCGCTGCGGATGGTCCGGCACGTCCGCTTCAGCTCCATGTGGAACAACGTCGTGTCGTCCCAGGACTTCGTCAAGGATCTCAAGGGCGGGGAACTGCCTGCCGTCTCGTGGCTGACGCCACCGTTCCCGCTGTCGGACCACCCGCCGCAAAGCGTCTGTGCGGGCGAGAACTGGACCGTCAAGGTCCTGAACGCGCTCATGGAGAGCCCGGAATGGGCATCCACGGCAGTGGTGCTGACCTGGGATGACTTCGGCGGCTTCTACGACCACGTGCCGCCGCCCCACGTGGACATGTATGGCCTCGGCCCCCGGGTGCCGACGATCATCATGTCGCCGTACGCGCGCCCGGGGTTCATCGACCACGACGCGATGGAATTCGCGTCGGTGCTCCGCTTCATCGAAACGGTGTTCGACGTGCCACCGCTCACGAGCCGGGACGCGAACACCGACGACATGCTGTCCGCGTTCGATTTCAACCAGCAACCGCTGGACCCCCTGGTGCTCGAACCGAGGACCTGTCCGGACACTCCCGTGGTCGGCGCCCCGGAGGCCCCCGGCGGCTAGCGCGTGCAGGCTCCGTCGACCACGAGCGCGCCGAAGCCCTCGGTCGTGTCGCGGATCCCGACGGCGCGGAAGCTGCCGAGCTCCCCGGTGACCGACAGGAGCTGATCGCCGCCGGGATCGGGGGCCGGCTCACCGGTGACCTCGACCGGTGTCCACCCGTTCGCCCACCGGAGGACGAGCGCCCGCGGCACGCCGGTCTCGTCGAATCGGGTCCCGACCGCGACGACGGCCTCGCCGGCCACGACCGCTGCGAGCCGGCCCGCGTCGCCGGTCCCGGCGCTCGACACCGTCCAGACGCCGTGCTCGAGCGTCATCGTGAGCGTCCGGTCGCCATCCGGGGTCTGCTGCCATCCCACCGCGATCGCGTCGCCGCCCGGGAGGAGCGCGACGCCGCTGAGCAGCCCGCTGCCCCCCGCGGATGCCGTGGACCAGCGCGTCCCGTTCCAGCGCTCGATCAGCGGCCGGGTCACCCCCCGATCGTGCACCGACCATCCGACCGCCCAGGCACCGCCGTCGGGCGTCACGACGACGTCCTTCAACACCGCAGAGCCGGTGACGGCGGGTGAGGGAACGAGCTGCCAGGCCGCGCCGTCGAACCGCTCGATCAACGGCTGGTAGTTCGCACCCGTGCGGTCCTTGCCGACCGCCCACAACGTACCGTCGGGCAGCGCGGCAACCCCGAGCAACTCGTCCTCGACACCGCCGGGATCGATCGGGTTCGACCACCGCCATCGGTCGCCCTGGAGCGAGCCGGCCATGGGCGAGTCGTTGTGGAGCGATCCGACCGCCCAGGTTCGGTCGCCGACC
>Ga0307503_10000238_pt1 | contig 13247 bp, 11 predicted proteins | sample 17_S_MG_FD_194514 | JGI IMG/M metagenome (GOLD analysis project Ga0307503, IMG submission 194514) | Soil microbial communities from Populus trichocarpa stands in riparian zone in the Pacific Northwest, United States - 17_S | ecosystem: Environmental > Terrestrial > Soil > Riparian zone > Trees... | reverse complement strand
AATCTGCATTGGGCTCGAAATCAACGGCTACCTGCCCGCCGAGTTCTGATACGTTCGAACGAGATGATCTAAGGCCGCGCGGTCAACACCGAGCGGCCTTTATCTTTGCACGTTTCACCGGCGCGGGGTGGCAGCGGCATAGGAAGACAAGCGTTGAATGATGGAATTCGCGCTGTGGTCCTAATGGCCGTCCCAGCCGAGGGTGACGATGGGTGGCAGGTGGAATTCGAAAGGGACGACGGTCAGCGTCAGCGCGTACTGCATTTTCCAAGCAAAAAGGATGCTGAGCTTTGGATCGCCGATCCCAACTTGTAAGTAGCCGCGGGCTAACACCACCCGGCGCGGCGGCTTGGCAGTGGTGGGTGGGGTGGGCCTACTGAGAACAGCTACTCCGACAAGCAGCTTTGCACTGATTGTAATGTGTGAAGCAATCTTGGCTCGCAGCGCTTCGCTCGCACGAATGTTGAGCCGCGCACTTCGCCTCGCAAGCGCTATAGCATTGCCCGGATTTAGGAGTGTACGGCGCAGCGACCGCGGTGATCGCCATTCCTAGAACCGTTAGCGCTGTAATCGAAATCGCGAGTCCACACTGCAGCATGGAACGCTCCGTCCTCAAGGTGTCGCCTTTAGGATTGTACGCCGTCAGACTGGCTCGAAGAAATGTGCCGCGCCTTGGTTGTTGACAACCGCCGCGCCCGCCTACTGTGGCGGCCAGCGGCGGCAACCTTTCGGGTTGGGTGGCGCCGATCCAGGTAATATCGAAAGCAATACGGCAAGATCGGGGGAGCGCGTAGAGGCGTACTGAGGGAAACTATCAGCGTTCCTCCCTCGGACTTGGGCCGCTGCCGCATCGTCCCAACGCAGCGGCCCTTCTTTTCGTCCGCCCACCCGGCCGGCGCGGCGGCTTGGCGGTGGCGGTGGTGTGCGAGTTGGCTATGAGCGAGATGATCTTAGTGGCCTAAGGGACATCCGCGTCTCGCGTCCCATAATCCGCCTTATGGCTTCGAGACTCTTGCCCTTCAAGTCAGGGCGGCGCGCCACAATCGCCTCCAGTTCGCCTTGGCTGTGCTGAACGCTCGTCCGTGGGTCGCTCGCGGGCTACCATCGCTTCTACTTGATGTAGCGAGCCCGACGCCGCTCATGCAGACGGCGCCGGGCCCTCCTTGGAGCGCGGGTGGAGTATGCTCCACTCACCCTCGTAATGTGAGGCTACGGCGCGACCTGGCTGGAGGCATGAGCTTGTCTCGCGGTGCAGCGAGAAGAACAAACCCCGCCCACAACAGGCTGTAATTGCTCTGTCGTAGAAATCTTGCGGTCAGTTCCTGGCAATAGAAAACCCCGGCCGCAGGTCAGACGGCCGGGGCTGTGCGCTTGCTAAGGATCGGACGGGGATGTCTCGCCCGACGCGGCTATCGTGGCGCGCGGAGGGTTAGTAATCGGTAAAGAAAAAGCCCCGCGGGTGAGGCGGGGCAAAGATTGGGATCGCGTCGGAAGCTAGCCAGCCGACCGCGGCGGATTTGGGGCGGCTCAGCCGTGAGTTCTACGCCACCGACAGCTCATTCTCCAACGCCACGCGCTCGAAGTCTTCGCCAGGGTGTCTGATACGGTATTCCGACGGCTCGAACCGGCCGCGCGACGCGGTGATCTTGGCAATAGCTGGCGGCGCTAGGATTGAGCGGACGACTTTGAGCGCGGGCATTTCATCAGCGGCACGCATGCGCACTACTGCGGCGAGGGGCACTTTAAAGCCGAATGCGGGCGTGCCAGATGGAGCGTACGCGATTCTGCAAAGTTTCGGGTCTCTATCTAATTGGCGCGCGCTCAGCCTCCCCGAAAAACCGGCTGCCGCTTCTCCGCAAAAGCGCGCTGCGCCTCTTTGGTATCTTCTGTTGAAGCAAGCGCAACTGTTTGGGATTGTTCAAAGCGATAACCCTCACGCAATGGCATATCCTCTGTGACATTGAAGGAGCGTTTTGCAGCCCGCACAGCAGAAGGGCTCTTGGCCGCAATTTCGTGCGCGATCCGTTGGGCGGTTTCGAGGAGCGCGTCCGCCGAAACGCATTCTGACACCACTCCCATTCGGTAAAGCTCGGGGCCGCTCATTCGCCGAGCGGTATAGATCAGGAGACGCGCGTCGGATTCCCGGAAGAAACGACGGACGTGACTCACGCCGCCAGCAAGCCCGACATCAACTTCGGTCATGGCGAGGTAGGCGACTTCGCTTGCGACAAGAATGTCGCAGCATAGCGCGAGCACGCAGCCGGCCCCGATGGCCGCGCCGTTGATCGCCGCGACAACCGGTTTTTCGCATTCCATGACCGCGTTGAAACTCTCCCGCACGATCCGATTGTGCCGGGGATAGGCTCCGATCTCTTGGCTGAGGCCAGGCCGCTCTTTGAGGTCGGCGCCAGCCGAGAACGTCTTGCCTTCACCCGTCAACACGATGGCGCGGACATCGGGGCGATCGCTTAGTACGTCGAAGATCGTGATGAGCTCCTCGCGAAAGCGGCGATTCTGCGCGTTCACCGGGGAGCGGGCCAGCCGAACCGTCGCGACGAAATCGGCCACGTCCACTTTGAAGCATTCGTATTCAGCCATGCCGGTGTCCTTCCGTGGGATTGTTAGAAGCTGTAGAATTGTGGGGGTGATCGCGCCGACGGCGCGAGCGGCGGGCTCGTAGTGCATCGCGTGTGGATGATCAGGAAGCGAACGAAAAGACCAAAGACGTGGGCGTGGCAATCGCAGGCGCCGTCAGGCAGCGTCCAATGCGGCATGTGCGGCGCGAGCGTTCCGGTCATGACGTGCGCGACGCTTTCGCTTTTGCCAGCCGGCATTTCGGTAGTGTCGTCAGGCCGCCGCTGCTCGGCAGGCACAGCGGCAGCTGCGCATCTGTTGGGATTGGAATTTCGTGTGCATTCAGCATCATCGAAACCATCGTGTAATAGCCGATGACCCCGGTCAGCTCGACCACTCCGCGGGCGCCCCAGCGAGCCATCACCGCCGCGTGCACCGGCCCGTCGACCCTTCCGGTCTCCTGCAGCAGGCGGGCAAACTCGTAAACCTCGGCTTCTGCGTCGTCCGCGAACGTCGGCTCCTCGCCTAAACGGATCGCTTCGATGCATGACGGATCGAGTCCGGCTGCCTCGGCGGCCTCGGCGTGGATGAGGAACTCAAGTTGGCTGTTCCAACGTCGTCCGGTGACGATGATCGCAAGCTCGTTCAGCTTTTTGGGCAAACAGGTCGAGAACCGCAGGTACTCACCCAGCCGGGACCATCGCCGCGCGAGGTCCGGGCTGTGGATCACTGCACGAAGCGGGCCGACCAGACGTCCGCGTACGCCCGAGACGATCTCGTCGTGGACCTCGCGTTGCTCGGACGTCATCTCGTCGACCGAGGGAAGGGGAAGACGTGCCATTTACAATTCTCGAGAGTCAGTTGTTCGGCGACAATCCCAGTTCCCGCAGGATCTCGTCGGTGTGCTCGCCTAGCAACGGCGGCGGACGATCGAACGCAAGCGATTCGTTGGCAAAATTCAAAGGGCTTACTACCTGCGGCACCGCTCCGGCCGCGGGGTGCGGAAGTTTCCGCAGCATCTGGCGATGCTGCACTTGAGGCTCGGCAAACACCTCCGGCACTGTGTTGATGGGAGAGCAGGGCACGCCCGCGGCGTCCAGCGCAGCGACTAGGTCGTGGCGCTGGCGGCCGGCGAATTCCGTGCGCAGCAGCGGATCCAGCAGCGGGTGGTTCCGCACACGCGCCGGATTGGTGGCGAAACGCTCGTCCTTTATCCACTCGGGGTGGCCCAGAATCTCGGCAAGCCGCCCGAACTGGCCATCATTTCCGACCGCCAGCGCGAAAAAACCGTCCGCGCATGGGAAAACATCCTGCGGCTGGATGTTGGGATGCCGGTTGCCACCGCGCTTGGGCGCGTTGCCCGATGCGAGCCAGTTCATCGCTTGGTTGGCGAGAAACGCCGCCTGCACGTCGAGCATAGCAAGATCAATGTAGTCGCCGTTGCCGGTCTCGGCGCGCCGCGCCAGGGCTGCCAGCACGCCGACTGCCGCGTACATGCCCGTCATGAGATCGACAATCGGCACGCCAACTTTCTGCGGACCGCCGCCGGGCGTGCCGTCGCGTTCGCCGGTGATGCTCATTAGTCCGCCCATCGCCTGGATCATGAAGTCATAAGCGGCGGCCTCTCGCTTCGGCCCTGTCTGTCCGAAGCCGGTGACCGAGCAATAGATGATCCTCGGGTTGACGGCCTTTAGGCTTTCGTAGTCGAGGGCGAAGCGCCTGAGGGTGCCGACCTTGAAGTTTTCTAGCACGATGTCGGAACGCGCCGCGAGCGCGCGCACCACAGCCTGGCCTTCCGGTTTGTCGAGCTCCAGGGTGATCGACCGCTTGCCGCGATTGACCGACAGATAATAGCCCGCCTCTTTCGTCGGCTGGCCGGATGCATCCTTGAGGAAGGGCGGTCCCCAGGTGCGCGTGTCGTCGCCGACGCCCGGGCGTTCGACCTTGATGACGTCGGCGCCCAGGTCAGCCAGGACCTGCGTGGCCCAAGGCCCGGCCATGATCCGGCTGAGATCGAGCACGCGGATATGCGAAAGCGGGCCGGCCATTCAATCCTCCACCACTTCTGTTGCTTTGGCCGATGGTCGTTGTGCAAACGATGCGTGCCAAGCTGCGATCTGCGGATATCCGCCGCGCCAGCCGAGATCGACGAAGCGAAAATCCAGATATGAAAGGCCACAACCCAGGGCGATGTGACCAATGCCGAACGGTGCGCGGGCGAGCGACGATGCCTCCTGCTCCAGAAACGTCAGTGTGGCATGGTACTTCTCGGCAAAGGCATCGAGCAGCTGTTGCGACGGCTGCGGCCGCTCGCGCTCGTGGCGCCAGAGCAGCAGGAAGTCGAGAAAGCCGTCACCGAGCGCCTGGCGACGGAGCGCGGTCCAGCGCGCGGAACCCATTGCCGGAAACAGCTTGGGTCGATCATGCAGCGTATCCAGATACTCGCATATCACCCCGGAGTCGTAGAGCGGCGAACCGTCGTCTAACACCAGGGTTGGAATCTTGCTCAACGGGTTGTCCGGCAGAAGAGCGGCGTTCGGCGTCTTCATGGCGACGACGGTCCGCACGCAGGTCAGGCGATCGACGAGCCCGGCTTCGTGCGCAAAAACCATGACCTTGCGCACAAACGGCGACCGTGGCGACCAGTGTAACTTCATCTCGCAACTCCAAAATGCCCTATTTCAATTTCATGTCGATGCGGATCATGTCGCCGCGATAAAGCCCCTCGCCAACAAACACCAGGCAACCCGAGCGATCCACCACCGACCGGTGGACGATGCCGATCGGCGCATTGAGCGGTACATCGAGCCGCTCCGATGTCTCGACGTCGGCGGCGCCAATGGTGAGTGTCTGCCGCGCGTCCTTGATCTTCAGGCCAGGAATGTCGGCCACCAGCCGCAGCGCTGTCTTGGATTGCAGATCCTTCTTTGAAATACGCCCCCTCAACCGCTCATCGATATAGAGCCGCGCGAGCAAGAACGGTTCGCCGTGCCGCGCGTGCTGGCGGGTAAGGCGCCGGTATGACGGCGCAAGCGTGCCGATCGGGTGGGGGACCGTCGGGGGCTGAAAGCCGTGCTCGTCGGAAAGCACCTCGATGACTGCCTCCTCGCGCGCGGCGAGCAGCCCGGACCAATCGGTCGCGACCTCGCACCAGAGCTGCTGGCGTGGCCGCTGGCGGACGAAGGTACCCTTGGCGCGGTAGCGCTCGATGAGGCCTTCGGCTTCCAGCATGTCGAGAGCTTTCCGGACGGTCGCGCGGGCCACGCCGCATTCGGCCGTCAGGTCATCCACGGTGGGAGTCTGCTGACCAATAGCCCAGTCGCCCGTTTCGATGCGCCGCCGAAACAGGCTCGCAAGCTGGATGTAGCGGGAGACGGCACTGCGATCCAAATCGATCGAAGGTTTCCGTCGTACGTATCTCATGTCATTCACCGGGGGATCGGGCGTGCGCAGTGTCCGCCAGTATCACTCCACCATGGCGCCGACGTCCTTTGCCAGGCCGCCCCATTGGTTGAGTTGGGTGACGAGGAATGCGCCGAACGTCTCGGGCGTGCCCTCCTTGACGATATAGACGCCGAGCTTCATGAACGACTCTTCAATCTTCGGATCCGCCATCCCTGCCGCGATAGCCTTGTCCAACGCGTCGACAATCGGGCGCGGTGTTCCCTTCGGCGCCAGCACGCCGTACCAGTTCTCGGACCGTACGGTGGGGAAGCCGGCCTCAATCGATGTGGGAACATCCGGCAACACTGGGAGCCGCTTGTCGGTGGCGATGACCACTGGCACCAGCAGCTTGCCGAGGATCTGCGGCAGCACCACCGGGCCGTCGCCAAACATCAAATCGACCTGCCCGCCGAGCAGATCGTTGACGGCCGGAGCAGCCCCGCGATAGGGCACATGCAACGCGTCGATGCCGGTCTCGCGCTTGAGAAGCTCCGCCGCCAAGTGCGGAAGGCTGCCGTTGCCGGCCGATGCGATGGTGAGCTTGCCCGGATTGGCTTTGCCGTAAGCCACCACCTCGGCGAGCGTGCTGAGTCCCAGTTTTGGACGAGCCACCAGCACCTCCGGCATGAGGGAAACCAGGCGGATCGGGGCGAGATCCTTCAGAGGGTCGTAGGGAAGATTGGGCGAGATCTTCGGCGCAATGGACATCGGGCCCATCAAGCCGAGCAGCAGCGTATGGCCGTCCGGCGCGGATTTCGCGACGCTGTCCGAACCGATCGTACCGCCGGCGCCGGCCTTGTTCTCTACCACGACCGTCTTCTTCAGCGCCTTGGTCAGCGCGTCAGCCACAGTGCGGCCAACGAGATCCGTCGGCCCGCCGGCAGGATAGGGCACCACGATCCTGATGGTTTTGGTCGGGTAATTCTGGGCTTGGCCGGCGGTCGTCAGGGCGACCAGCGATACGGCAAAGCCAAGCACAAGGAAGACAAAACGGTTCATGGAATATTTCCTCCGCAGGCGAGCTCTGCGCCGCCGTGGCGGCCGATATGTCATAAAGCTGACCTATAGGTCAATATGCACGTTGACAGGTCAGGCCTGCAAAGAATAGGTATCGGACCAATAGGTCATATCTCTGGCCTTTAGACGGGGACATCGAACCCCGTCCGGTCAAAGGGAGGATTTGATGCGGTCACTCTTGCGATCCTTGCCTCTGGTCTCCGTCCTGGCCACGGGTTTGGCCGGTTCAGCAGAGGCCGCCGAACGCCGCGCCGATCTTGTGCGTTATGGCGACGTGCAGATCGAAGTTGTTTCGGAGGGCGAGGGCCCTGCCGTCGTTCTGCTGCCGTCGCTTGCGCGGGATTCCGACGACTATGATCAGGTCGCGGAGGGCCTCGCGGCCACGGGGTTTCGCGTGTTGCGCCCAAAGCCGCGCGGGATCGGGCGCAGCATCGGCCCAATGGCGAATATCACCCTGCATGATTTCGCGCGCGATATTGCCGAAGTCATTGAGAGGCTAGGCAAGGGACACGCCGTCATCGTCGGCCACGCCTATGGCAACTGGGTCGCCCGCATGACCGCGGCCGACCATCCGAACTTGGTGCGGGGCGTCGTCATTGCGGCAGCCGCCGCCAAGCAATACGCGCCCGAACTGACCACGGCGGTCACCAACGCTGGAAATCTTTCGCTTTCGAATGAGGAGCGTTTGGCGGCCTTGCGATTTGCGTTCTTTGCTCCGGGTAACGATCCAACGGTTTGGCTGCATGGATGGCACCCTGAGATCCGCAACAGCCAGCGCGCGGCCGTCGCCGCCGTGCGGCAGGACGAATGGTGGTCCGGGGGCACGGCTCCGCTGCTCGACCTCCAAGCGGAGCTGGATCCCTTCAAGCCGGAAGCCAAGCGCAACGAAATGAAGGACGAGTTTGGCGAACGCGTCACCGTAATGGTGATCCCGAATGCCAGTCATTCCCTGATCCCGGAACAGCCCAAGGCGGTCGTCGAGGCGCTGACGACCTGGATCAAGGGACTCCCCTAGCGGGCGGAGAGTAGCCGCCGAACTCGATCGCAAACCCGTGCGGAGGAAACAAATGTCCCGGTTCATTGCATCTATCGTCGCTCTCTTGCTGACAAGTCTTTCGGATGCGAAAGCCTGGCCAGATCAGCCGGTCAAGATGGTGGTGCCTTTCGCAGCTGGCGGTACGACCGATGTGATGGCGCGGATTGTCGCCGAGCGGGTGGCGGCGCTGCTAGGGCGACCGGTCATCATCGAAAATGTCCCGGGCGCCGGCGGCAACAGCGGCGCGACCCTTGTCAGCAAGTCTCGCGCCGACGGTTACACGATCCTGATGGCCACGCCTGGCCAGGCGGCGATGAACCAGTTCATGTACAAGCGCATGCCCTACGACACGTCGGCTTTCGTGCCGTTGGCCTATATCGCGTCCGTGCCCAGTGTGCTGGTCATCAGTCCTACGTTGGACGTGTCGTCAACCACCGACTTTCTGGCGAAAATGAAGGCCCGGACCGGCGGCGCGAATTTCGGCAGCGCGGGCATGGGCTCGACCGGCCACCTTGGCGGGACCCTGCTATCGATGCAGACCGGCTTGAACGCCCAGCATGTTCCCTATCGCGGCAGCGCGCCAATGCTCCAAGACCTTTTGGCGGGCAACATACAGTTCACCATTGATACCGTTCCGGGCGTGATGAGCTTCATCACTTCGGGTACGATTAAGGCTTTGGCTGTCACCGGCAAATCGAGGTCACCCGCCCTGCCTGAAGTGCCGAGCAACACCGAAGCGGGAATTCCCGACGTAGAGATGGCGAGCTGGCTAATGCTCCTTGCGCCCGCCGGAACGCCCCAGCCGATCGTCGACCGGATCAACGCCGAGACAAACTCCGCTCTGAAAGAGCCGGAGCTGCGCGACAAGATCCTGAAACTCGGCGCCGTGCCCGAAGGGGGGTCTCCGCAGAGAGTCACCACTTTCCTCCGCGGCGAGACTGAGAAGTGGAAACGCGTCATCGAGACGGCCGGCATCAAGGTCGAGTGAGATAATCCGAGGGCATCATGAACGAGCAGGTCGCGCCACTCCCGCGTGAAGTTTCGGTCGCCGTAATTGGCGCAGGCACGATGGGCAGCGGTATCGCACTGGTGGCGGCCACGGCAGGCCATTCTGTTCTCATCTATGACGGCGCGCCCGGTGCCGCGGAGGCAGGTTGCAAACGGCAGCGCGCCGATCTTGAGCGGCTTGTCACGCGCGGCAAGCTGACTGCAGCGGAGTGTCAGGACCGGCTAACCCGGCTGCAACCTGTCGAAAGCCTGAGTGCGCTTGCGGGCGCCGGTCTAGTGATCGAGGCGATCGTCGAGAACCTGGACATCAAAGTGGATGTGCTGAGGAAAGTCGAGGAGTTGACCACCCCGAAAACCATCCTTGCGACCAATACGTCCTCCCTCTCCGTGACGGCATTGTCGTCTCGGATGGACCGTCCGGGCCGTGTAGTGGGAATGCACTTTTTCAATCCGGCGCCGAGTCTTCCTTTGGTCGAGGTGGTCAGCGGCCGGCTTACCGAGCGGCCTGTCGCGGAGACGATATTTGCGACGGCGAAGGCCTGGGGAAAAACACCTGTGCATTGCGCATCATCTCCGGGCTTCATCGTCAACCGTGTGGCCCGGCCATTCTATGGCGAGGCATTGCGTTTGATTTCGGAGCGCGCGGCGTCTCCGGCTACGCTGGATGCTGTCCTTCGTGAGACAGGCGGCTTTCGAATGGGTCCATTCGCGCTGATGGACCTGATCGGCCATGACGTGAACTTCGCCGTCACCCGCTCGGTCTACGAGGGCATGGCGCAGGATCCGCGCTACAGACCCTCGTTGGTGCAGGAGGAACTAGTGAACGCCCGCCTGCTCGGACGCAAGAGCGGTCGCGGCTTTTACGACTATGCCAAGGACGCCCCGCAAACCCTTCCGGCGGATTATGCACCCGGTCCGACGCCCGCCGAAATCGTTGTCGAAGGGGATCTCGGACCGGCGGCGGCTTTGGTCGGCTTAGCGCGGGATGCGGGTATCGCCGTGATCGTCCGCGAGGGGGCCGGCCTGATCCGAATTGACGACACAATTCTGGCGCTCACCGACGGCCGGACCGCAACTGAGCGGACAATTTCGGACGGGTCGCCGGCCGTTCTGTTCGACCTCGCGCTGGACTATGCGGCGGCCACCCGTATGGCGATCGCACGATCCGACCAAGCTGATGACACCGCGCTCGCGCAAGCGGCCGGCTTTTTCCAGGCGCTCGGCAAGACGGTTTCGGTCGTCGACGATGCCCCAGGCCTTATCGTGATGCGAACGGTGGCGATGCTCGCGAACGAAGCCGCCGATGTCGTGCATCAAGGCGTCGCCAGCGCGGCCGACGTCGATGTCTCGATGCTCAAAGGTGTCAATTATCCGCGGGGTCCGCTTGCGTGGGCGGATGCCATCGGATCAGCCCGCATCGCCGGAGTGATCGACGCTCTCGCCAGAGTCTACGGCGAGGATCGCTACCGGAATTCGCCATTGCTGCGTCGCCGGGCGCTGACCGGGTTTCCGTTTCATCAATCGAGCTAGGTTATGACCATGAGACAGGATGCTTTCATCTGCGACGCCGTTCGCACGCCGATCGGTCGCTATGCGGGCGCGCTCTCGAGTGTCCGCGCCGACGACCTTGCTGCGGCCCCGATTTCGGCGCTGATGGCTCGACATCCGCAACTGGATTGGGCACGCCTCGACGATGTTGTTCTCGGCTGTGCCAATCAGGCCGGCGAGGACAACCGCGACGTTGCGCGAATGGCCGCTTTGCTGGCGGGGCTGCCGGTGGAGGTGGGTGGGGCGACCGTTAACCGACTGTGCGGTTCCGGTCTCGAAGCCGTCGCCGTGGCGGCGCGTGCGATCCGCGCGGGCGATGGCGAGTTCTATATCGCCGGCGGTGTCGAGAGCATGAGCCGCTCGCCTTTCGTCATGCCGAAGATGGAGGAAGGATTTTCACGCCACGTGGAGATCGCCGACACCACGATCGGATGGCGGTTGGTGAATCCAAAAATGAAGGACGCATACGGAGTCGATCCGCTCGGCATCACCGCAGAGAACGTCGCTGAGGAATATCAAATCAGTCGTGCCGATCAGGATGCGATGGCGCTACGCAGCCAACAGCGCGCGGCTCGTGCGAAAGCAGAGGGACGCTTCGCCGAGGAAATCGTCCCGCTGACGGTGAAGACTGGAAAGAAGACGATGGAGGTAGCAGACGACGAGCACCCCCGGCCGGAAACCACACTGGAGCAACTGGCTAAGCTTAAACCTGTGTTCCGCCCGGGAGGCACCGTAACGGCCGGCAACTCCTCGGGGATCAATGACGGCGCGGCCGCCATGATCATTGCGTCCGAACGGTTGGCTGTCCGGCTGGGCTTGACGATCAGGGCGCGGGTAGTGGGCGTCGCCTCGGCTGGAGTCGCTCCCCGCGTGATGGGCATTGGTCCGGTGCCGGCGACAAGGAAGCTTCTGGCGCAACTCAATATCGATGTCGGAGAGGTCGACATCATCGAACTTAACGAAGCTTTCGCCGCCCAGGGCGTCGCGGTGCTGCGCGACCTCGGCCTGCTGGAGGATGGGGAACATATCAATCCGAACGGAGGCGCTATCGCCCTCGGGCATCCTCTTGGGATGAGCGGTGCGCGGCTGGTGTTGACCGCTACTCGGGAGTTGGAACGACGCAAAGTGAAACGGGCACTTTGCACCATGTGCGTCGGCGTCGGCCAGGGTATTTCCGCCATCATCGAACGCGTCTGATTGGGAGCCGTCATGCCGGAAATAGGACCGAAACACCAACCCGTTCTCTGTCGCCGCGATGCGGACGGAGTGGCGGTGGTTACCATCGACCGCCCGGAGCGTCGGAATGCGCTCAACCTCGAGGTGAAGAGCCGCATCGCGGAGGTGGTGTCCGAGCTTGTTGCTGACGACACCGTGCGTGTGATCGTGCTGACGGGCTCGGGTGACTATTTCGTCGCCGGCACCGACATCGCAGAGATGGCCACGATGACGCCGGCGCAACATGTGACGCTAGGCACTGATCATGTCTTCAACGTGATGCGCCGCTGCCCCAAGCCTCTAATCGCCGCGCTGGAGGGCTACGCCCTCGGCGGTGGCTGCGAGCTCGCGCTGACATGCGACATGATCATCGCTGGCCGAAGCACCAAGTTGGGTCAACCTGAGATCCGAGTGGGTATTATGCCGGGCGCCGGCGGTACGCAGCACCTCCTACGCACGATCGGTAAATATCGAGCCTCGAAAATGGTTTTGACCGGCGAGCCTGTAGCCGCACCTGACGCGCTGGCGATGGGCCTGTTGTCCGAGATGGTCGAGGACGGTCGGGCCCTATCACGCGCGCTCGAACTGGCCAAAACGATCGCAGCTATGCCCCCACTCGCGGTACGGGCCATCAAGGAAGTGTTGCAAAAGGGCGCGGACGCTCCGCTCGAAACAGCCCTTGCGCTCGAACGCAAGGCCTTCGTCACGCTTTTTGGCAGTATCGATCAAAAAGAGGGCATGAATGCCTTCCTTGAAAAACGGAAGCCGAAGTTCATCGGGTGCTGACACAGTGCGCGCGGCCTCTAGCGGATCGTCCCAGTGGCGAGCGCATGCGCCACGCATCGGGTGACATGCTCGAAAAGGACCGATTTTGCGCGGGCGGCATCGCGCGCCAGCGCGCACTCGAGCAGCGCCTGATGTTGGCGCGCAGGCTCATCGCCGCGGTAGTTCAGCGCAATCATCTGATAGCGGAAGTATCTGTCGAACATTGCGGCGTGCGCCTCCATCAATACACGTGAGCCGCAGTTCGAGATCAGCTCCTGGTGGAATTCGCTGTCGTACCGCTTCCACTGGTCCGGCTCGCCGATACTCGAGCTCATCAGACGTTCCGTCGCGGCGAGCTTGTGATGCGCGGCGACGACGCGGCCTTCCCACTCCATGTCGGCCCGCGCGAAGCTGGCCTCCATCGCGTGGCCTTCAAGCAGCAGCCGCAGTTCAGCCAATTCCTTCAAATTCTCGACTGAAACGGGCGCGACCTCGAAGCCGCGTCGTCCCTCCGCGAGGACAAGAGCCTCCGAGGTAAGACGGCTCAAAATCTCCCTCAACGTGCTGACACTGACGCCGTAGCTCTCCTTGAGCCCGTCAAGCTTGAGCTTTTGCCCGGGCCGCAGGCGTCCAAGCAGGA
>Ga0307503_10000237_pt1 | contig 13337 bp, 16 predicted proteins | sample 17_S_MG_FD_194514 | JGI IMG/M metagenome (GOLD analysis project Ga0307503, IMG submission 194514) | Soil microbial communities from Populus trichocarpa stands in riparian zone in the Pacific Northwest, United States - 17_S | ecosystem: Environmental > Terrestrial > Soil > Riparian zone > Trees... | reverse complement strand
CACACTGCGAAGACCAAGCGCGAAACATCAACAAATCTGCATGGGGGGGGCGTAAAATGTTGAGCGCGTGGGGCTTCCCAAACCCTGCGGTCCCAACGCAGCTGACGCCCATCTGACCCATGCCTGATTCCAAGGTTTACCCGGGGAAACCGACCCAGGCCGGCGGGTGGAACCGGAAGCCCCCCCCGCCGACCGTGCGCCACGATGGCCCCCAGGAGCCCCCAGCGCCTCCCAGAGACCCGATCTCGTTCATCAACGGCCTGACCCATACCAAAGGCGCGTTCGCCCGCCAGACGTTCAACCTGAGGCCCTGGCAGCGCCGTCTCGTGCGGCTCCTGTTCAAAAAGCGGAAGGACCGGCTCAGGCAGTACCGCACCGCCTTGTTCATGGTCCCGCGGAAGAATGGGAAAACCGAGCTGGCGGCGGCGATTGCGCTGTATGGGCTCCTGGCCGATGGGGAGGTGGGGGCCGAGGTGTATTCGGCCGCGGCCGATAAGGACCAGGCTAGTCTCGTGTTCGGGGTCGCGGCCCAGATGATTCGCAACGACCCCGCGCTCGACGCCGCGTGCTACATCGTCGATTCGCAGAAGCGCATCGTCCACAAAGCCAGCGGGAGCTTCTACCGGGCGATTTCCGCCGAGGCCTACAGCAAGCACGGCTTCAACGCCTCGATGGTGATTTACGACGAGCTGCATGCGGCGCCGAGTCGCGAGCTCTACGACGTGCTGTCGACCTCGATGGGGGCTCGGCGGCAACCGCTGCTCCTGGCGATTTCGACGGCCGGGTATGACCGGCATTCCATCCTGTGGGAGCTCTATCAGCACGCGAAAAAAGTGCACGAAAACCCTGGGCTCGACCCCACGTTCCTGTCGGTGCTGTATGAGGCGCCGATGGACGCCGACTGGACGAGCCCGCGGGTGTGGCACAAGGCAAATCCGGCGCTGGGCGACTTCCGGAGTCTTGAGGAGATGACGACGGCCTGTGCCCGCGCGAAGGAGATCCCCGCCCAGGAAAACAACTTCCGCCGGCTGTATCTGAACCAATGGACCGAGCAATCGAGTCGTTGGATGCCGATGGCGCACTGGGACGCGTGTTTGTCATCAGCCTTTGACAAACACGCGCTCCAGGGCCGGCGCTGCTACGTCGGGCTCGACTTGAGCTCCACGGAAGATCTCACGGCGATGGCCGCCGTGTTCCCTGATGCGGAGGGCACGAGCTATGACGTGCTCGCCCAGTGTTTTGTCCCACAGGACCGGATTCGCGATCGCGCGCGGCGCGACCGTGCCCCGTATGATGAGTGGGCGCGCGCCGGCGTCATCACGGCGATCCCGGGCCGCGCCATCGATTACCCCGTGGTGCGGCGGGCGTTGCTCGCGTGGTGTGCCGAGTTTGACGTGCAGCTCGTCGCGTACGATCCATGGAATGCGAGCGCGCTGATTAAACAACTCGAAGAGGAAGACGGCCTCCGCTGCGTCAAGATGGGGCAGACGTATGCGTGGCTCTCGGCGCCGACCAAGTCGCTGGAACGCGGCATTCTCACGCGGCAACTGCGCCACGATGGTGACCCGGTCCTGCGGTGGTGCATGTCGAACGTGGCGCTCGAGAGTGACCACGCGGGCAATCTGAAACCCTCCAAATCCGCATCGACCGAACGCATTGACGCCGTGGTCGCGCTCATCATGGCGGTCGACCTGATGGACCGCAACGCGCGGACCCCGACGCTCGATTATTCGATTTCGCTCATCGGCTAACTTGCATTCAAGTTAGCGCATCGCCTAACTTGAACTTGACTCGGGGCGAGACGTGTGCTGCGGCCCATCCATCTCGAAAAGAGATGGGCGATCCGATAGTGCTGGCGTTTTGTCAAGCCCCAGCATATAGTGGCGGCCCAAGTGGACCGCGCTTATTCCCTGCTCGAAATCAAATCGGTCGCGCCGGCGGGCCGCCGGTTCTCTGGCATCGCCTCCACCCCCGAGCTTGATCGCCAGGGCGACAGCTTCGACCCGGCCGGCGCGACCTTCCGCGACTCGCTGCCGCTCCTGTTCCATCACGACACGAAGCAACCCATCGGGCGCGTCACGCTGACCCGCACCGCGGCCGGCATCGCCTTCGACGCCACGCTGCCGGAGCTCGACGAGCCGGGGCCGTTCAAGGCGCGCGTGGATGAAGCGTGGCAGTCCATCAAAGCCGGCGTGATTACCGGCGTCTCGATTGGCTACCGCGTGCTGGACGGCGGGCTCGAGCGGCTCGCGTCGGGCGTGCGGCGCATCACCAAAAGCGAAATCTGTGAACTGTCCCTGGTGACCATCCCGGCCAATGCGTCGGCGTCCATTCTCACCGTCAAATCACTCGATCAAGAGAGGCCCGTCATGACGATCTCCGAGAACATCACCGCGCTCGACCAGAAGCGGGCCGCGCTCATCGCCCAGGTCGCCGACGTCATGGCCGCCAAGGGCGCGAACGGCGATACGCTCGACGCCGACACCGCCGCCACGCTCGACGGCATCAAGGCGCAGCTCGCCGCGGTCGACCAGACGGTCACGCACTGGCGCGACGTCGAGAAACTGCAGATGTCGAGCGCCAGAACGGTCACGTCGCCGTATCAGCACGTCTCGGTCACGCCGACGCTCCCGAAGGGGACGTCCTTTATCCGCTACGTCTGCGCGACTATGGCGGCGAAGCAGGCCGGCGTCGAGCCGGCGACCTGGGCGGCGGCGCGCTGGAATGACACGTCGCCTGAAGTCGTGCTCGCGCTCAAGGCGGCGGTCGCCCCCGGCACCGCGACCGATGCGACCTGGGCGGGCCCGCTCGTGCAGCCGAACATCAGCAAGGACTTCATCGAACTGCTGCGCGCGGCGACCATCGTCGACAAGATTCCCGGCCTCTACAGCGTGCCCTTCAACACCAAGATTCCGCAGCAGACCGCCGGCGGCACGTACAACTGGGTCGGGGAAGTGAAACCCAAGCCGGTCACGGCACTGACCTTCGCGAGCGTGACGCTCGACTGGGCCAAGGTCGCCGGCATCATCGTCCTGACCCAAGAGCTCATCAAACTGTCGAGCCCCAAGGCCGAAGAGGTCGTGCGGCGCGAGATGGTCGCCAGCATCGCGCGCTTCATCGACGCGCAGTTCACCGATCCGGCCGTCGCGGCTGTGGCCGGCGTCAATCCGGCGTCCATCACGAACGGCGCACCCACCGCCGCGGCGACCGCCAACCCGCTGGCCGATATCCTCGGGCTCATCTCGCATTTCTCCACCAACAACATCCCGGTCGACGGCCTCACGTTCATCATGTCGCCCGCGAACGCGATGGCGCTCTCGTTCAAGACCTATAGCGACGGCTCGCCGCAATTCCCCGGTATCGCCATCAATGGCGGGACGTGGAAGGGTCTCTCGTTCATCGTTAGCAACACCGTGACGACCAAGGTCATTGCCTTGCAGCCCTCGCTGATTCTCTACGCGGATGACGGCGGCGTCACCATCGACGCGAGCAGTGAAGCGACGTTGCAGATGGATAGTGCGCCCGATTCCCCGGTCGTGGCGACGACGGTGCTCGCCTCCATGTTCCAGATGAACTGCGTCGCGCTCCGGGCCGAGCGGTTCATCAACTGGAAGAAGGTCAACGCCAACGCGGTCAAGTATCTGACCGCGGCGGCCTGGCCGGCGCCCACCGGCGTCGTGATGCAGGACGAATCGGCCTGAGCCGATGAGCGTGCTCCGCACGGTCCGGTCGCGCCTGGCGTCCATGCTGACGCTCGTCGGCGGGGGTACCGGCTCGTGGTACCCGGTGGTCCGCGAGCCCTATCCCGGCGCCTGGCAGAATAACGACCCGCTCACCACCGGGTCCGCGCTCGAGAACCCGAGCGTCTTTGGCGCCGTGTCGCGCATCAGTCAGGACATCAGCAAGATTGCGCCGCCGCTCCTCCTCGAGCGCGACCGCCATGGCTTCTGGACCGAGACGACCAACCCCGCGTACTCGCCCGTGCTGCGCCGGCCGAATCATTACCAGACGTCGCAGCAGTTCATCGAAGCCTGGGTGTTGAGCAAGCTGCTCTGCGGCAACACGTACGCGCTCAAGCGGCGGGACGAGCGCGGCGTCGTCAACGAGCTGCATCTGCTCGACCCCGCGCGCGTCAAGGTGCTCGTCGCGCCCGATGGCAGCGTGTATTACGAGCTGCAGTCGAACGAGCTGGCCGGGATGGCGAATGAGACCGCGCCCGTGGTCGTGCCGGCGCGCGAGATCATTCACGACCGCTGGAATTGTCTCTATCACCACCTGGTCGGCATCTCGCCGCTGTCGGCCATCGGCGGCGCCATCGCCCAGGCGAAAGCCATTCAGGACAACAGCACGACCTTCTTTGCGAAGGGCGCGCGGCCCTCGGGCGTGTTGATTGCGCCAACCAAGCTCGACCCGCAATCCGCGGCGCGCTTGAAAACCGACGCGGCCAACTTCAAGAGCGGGGAAATTCTCATCGCCGAGCTCGGCATGAAGTACGAATCGGTCTCGACGAGTGCCGTCGATGCCCAGGTCATCGAGCAGCTCGGGTGGACCGAAGAGAAAATCTGCGAAGTGCTGGGCCTGCCGATTTCGATTCTCAACAGCAGCAAGCAGCCGCCCTACGCGAACGCCGAAGCCTCGCAACTGCAGTACAAGTCGCAGTGTCTCGAGCCGCATCTCGTGAGCATCGCGACGTGCCTCGTCGTCGGGCTCGACCTGCCCTCGTATCTGACCATCGAATTCGACGACGCGCTGCTGATTTGGATGGACACCGCGAGCCGCGTCAACGCCGTCCAGATCGCCGTGAACTCCGGCGCAGTCGCGCCGAATGAAGCCCGCGACATCTGGTTGAAGCTCAAGCCGGTGAAGGGCGGCGAGACCCCGTACATGCAGCAGCAGAACTGGCCGCTGGCGAAACTGGACGATCGGGACCCGCCCACGATTCCTGCGGCGCCGCCGCCAACCCCGACCACCGACCCCGTCGAGGAGCCCGTCTCGTGACGCTCGCCTTCTCGCGCGTGACGCTGCCGCCGCTCTGGACCGTGCAGCAGGCGAAGGTGCATCTCCATCTCACCGGCACCGCGTACGACGCCGACGTGCAGCAGAAACTCGACACCGCGCAGGAAGCGATCCTGTCGTACCTCGCCGTCGGCGCCGACCCCACGTGGACCGCGCTGACCGCACCCAAGCCCGTCACGCACGCGATCCAGTTGCTGACCGCGTACTACTACAAAGAGCGCGGCGACGGGACCAATCCGGACCCGTGGCCGGAAATCTACCGGCTCCTCGCCGCCTATCGCGATCCGGTCGTCGCATGAACATCGGCCAGTACGAGCATGTCGTCGCGCTGGATGTGCCAAACGGCAGCAGTGGCTATCTCCCTTTAGATCCAGCGACTTGGTACTGTGCGGTGCGGAGTGAAGCCGGAACCACGACGTTCATCGGCCGCTACCATCCCGGCCTCACGACGCCGAACGCGCGGATTCATTTCGAAGGACGCATCTTTCACATTGACGCGGCCGTGAACCGCGACGAGCGGGACATCGAACTCGAGTTGACCGGGCGGGAAGTGTTCGATGGCGACCAAAGTTAGCGTCACCTGGTCGGGCCTCGACAGCTTCATGCAGGAGCTCCAGACCCTGACGGCCGACCTCGTCGACGAGGCCAACACCATCATGGTGGACAGCGCGACTGACGCCAAGGCCGACATCGCCGCGAAGTATCCCTACAAGAGTGGCAAGTTGCGTGGCGGCCTCGTGCTGAAGCCGGCGCGCGGGCAGGTCCTGAGCGGCGCCGAGCTCGTGCAGACCGCGCCGCATGGCTACATCTACGAGCGCGGGACCAACGTCCGCGAGAACAAGGCCAAGGCGAATCGTGGCCGCATGAAGCCGAATCCGACCTTCTTTCCCATCGCGGAAGCGTACCGGCGCCAGGCGATCCAGGACGTGATCTTCCGGCTCTATCAACACGGCGCGAGCCAGGTGTCGGGCTCGGCCGACGAGGAGTAACGCATGGCCATCAAAACCGGTCGGTACGGCAAAGTCTCGTGGGACCCCGCAGGCGGCTCGACGCTCGTCGAGATCGTCTCGCTGAACACGTGGACCCTCGATATGTCCATCGAGATGGAGGATGTGACCTGTTTCGGCGATACGAACAAGGTCTACATTCCCGGCATGAAAGACATGAAGGGCGAGATTGGCGGGTTCTGGAACAGCGCCGAGCTCGCGCTCTGGAAGGCGTCCGACTCCGGGACGCCGGGGACGCTGAGCCTCCAGGTCAACAACCAGGAGCCGGGGTTCAAGTGGCAAGGGCCGGCGTACCTGTCGGCGAGCATCGATTGTTCGCTCGCGGCGCCCAAGGTCACGGGCACCTGGGCCGGGGCCGGCGCGTGGACCGTGCCGGGGACCGTCGTGGCGACCGGCGCGACCGCCGGCCTCCCAGGATCGTTCACGCCGGCCGGCGCCACGCCGCCGTTCGCCCTCGCGAACATGACCGGCATCGTCGCGTCCCCGGGGACCAACTGGACCATCGGCCAGCACGTCGAGATGGGGAACGGGTCCGACGTGTATTGGAACGGCACGGCGTGGACCGCCGGCGTGCATCCGTAAGTGTTCGACGAGCTCACGCTGCACGGCGCGACCGGCAAGCTGCTCTGGTTGCATCGGCGCGTCGCCGACCTCACGCACTGGCGCATCTACAAGACGCCGCGGGCGTGGACGCTGACCGCCACGTTCGATCGCGCCGATGCGTGGCAATGTCAGCAGGCCGCCAAGTATCGGGAGCTCGTGTTCACGGCGCCCCGCGGCGCCACGCGGTTCACGTTGGCAGTGAAAGCGATTGACCTCGCCGGCACGGAACTGCGGGCGACCTTGGGACCGCCGCTGCAATAGGAGATCTATGGCCTCGCGCTTCGTCCGACCGAGTACGACCACGCTCACGATTTCCGACGGCGACACGCTCACCGTCAAGACCCGGCTGACGCACGGAGAGCGCAGCGACAGCTACGCGCGCCAGTACGAGACGGATGACGACGGCAAGCTCAAAGTGATTCCCGGCCAGATCAAGCTCTCGATGGTGACCGCGTACCTCGTCGACTGGTCGCTGACCGACGACGCCGGCGAGCGCATTGTGATCATGGGCGAGCCCATCGAGGTCGTCGAGCGCATCGTCCGCAATCTGTTCTCCGAGGACTTCGACGAAATCTACACCGCGATTGCGCTCCACGAGAAACAGATGGTCGCCGAGCGGGCGCGGGAAAAAAAAAGACGCACGAGCGGCGCCGCAGTGACCTCGCCCTCGCCCTCCGCTGTGGCTGGCGCGTTGACTGGGTCCGTGAGCTAGATGAACTGGACTATGACGTGCTCCTCGAGATGCTGAACGAGCAAGCCTAATGGCTGTTACGGCCAAATTCGTCGCCGACTTTACCGACTTCGACCAGGGCGTCAAAGGCGCGGAGAAGACGCTCCTCTCGTTTGAGACGGCCGTCGATCGGGCCGGCGGGCGGCTGATGGACGTCAAAGGCTACCGCGACAGCACGGCCGCGGCCGGGGGGTTCGCCACAGAGCTCCGCAAGGTCGATGGGCTGCTCGCCCAGGCCGGCGTGAACATCGGGCCGCAAATCCGCGCCGTCGCGGACCTGGGCGAGATGGTCGGCAAGACGGCGGGGCAAGTCGGGACGCTCGGGACGGCGCTCGGGCTCGCCAGCGCGGCGATGACTGGCTGGAATATGGGCCGCTTCATCGCGGACCTCACGGGCAGCGACGCGATCATCGGCCGCTTCGTGAATGAATTGTTTGGCGTCTCGGAAGCGGCCCAACGCGCGGGCGCTAAGGCCGACGTGCTCGCCCTCGCCTCGAAGAATGCCGGCTATGAAGTGACCGACTTCAACGAGGCGATGATCATCAACCGCGCCGCCGCGGACAAGATGGCGGCGGGGCAGGTCGCGGTCGCCGCCGCGGTCCGCGCGACGGCGGACGCGGTTCATGCGGTGGTCGAGCAGACGGTCGCGGCGGCCAACCGCGCGACGGACGCCGCCGCGGCGCGGGCGACGGCTGAGCGCGATATGTGGAACGACATCGGCGTGGGCCGGATGGAATACGAAGCCGCGCAGCAAGCGGCGACCGAGCGGGAAGCGGCGCAGCTCCGGGGCTTCTACAACGAAATGGGCGTCCTCGCCCAGAACGCCTGGTCGCCCGAGCCCATCGTGGACTGGGTCGAAGCCATCGAGGAGATTGCGCCGGCCGTCAAGGACGCGGCCGATGCCGTGCGCGACTTCGGCCAGGCCACCCACGCGGCCGGCGTCGGCCCCAACCCGAGCGTCGGCGGGTCCGTGGCCGGGATGGCGCCCACCTGGAATCAGAATCAAGTGGCGCGGTATGGGGCGGGCGGGTATCTCGGCACGGGCTCGCCGATCAACATCAATATCAATGGCTCGGTCCTCGGCAACAAGGACGAAATCGCGCGCGTCGTCGGCGATGCCGTCACGAGCTCGTATCGTACCGGCGGCAACCGGCTCCCGGTCTAATGGCGATCACCGGCAACCAGAAGGCGTACACCTACGCGCTGAGCAACGTCGCGCGCTCGGGCGCCACGCGGAGCGGCTACGTCGGCGGGGGCGCGTTTATCGCCGTGGGCGGGCTGCCGGCGACGGGCGACGTCAAGCTCGGCACGCTCGAAATCGTGGACGAGCTCAACGAGACGCCGAACACGTGCCGCTTTCGGATCATCGGCCCGACGACCATCACGACCGGGCAGGAGGTGATCATCACGCTCGGCTCGCAGAACGGCCTGCGGCTGTTCGCGGGGCATGTGCTCGCCGCGCAGCAGTCGTATTGGGAAAAGCCCGTCAACGTGCGGACGGACGTGCAAGCGGTCGACTACACGTGGCAATTCGGGTTCCCGAAAGTGACGAAGCGGTACGCGAACCTCTCCGCGAGCGCGATTGTGCAGGACTTGATCGCGACCTATGCGGCGGCGAACGGCTTCACCGGTCTGCACGTCGCGGCGGGGCTCCCGACGATTCCAGAGATTACGTTCACGAACGAGGACCTGGGCGAGGCGCTCTCGCGCACCGCGAACCGCATCGGCGCGTACTGGTACGTCGACTATTTCAAGGACGTGCATTTCTTCTTCACCGATACGGCGCAGACGCCCTCGGCCCTCGTGCCGACCCATCCCTCGCTCGACAACGTCACCCGCGACACCGATCGCAGTCAGGCGTTGACGCGGGTCTATGTCGAGGGCCGCGGCTCCCGGCTCCTGAGTGCCGTCACCATCGGCGACACGATCCTGCCGCTCGAGGCGGTGGATATGTTCCAGGCGCTCCCGGATGTGTTTCTGAAGGCGTCGTATCAAGGGGCGGAGGGCGGCGCGCAGCATCTGACGTTCGCCGGCGTCGTATCGGGCGGCGGCGGGACGCTGGTTGGCCCTGGCATCGGCCCCTCGACGGCGGTCACGCTCGCCACGCAGACGGGGGGCAGCATCACGCCCGGCGTGCATGGCTACGCCGTGACGTTCGTCACCGCGGCCGGGGAATCGTTGCCGAGCCCGATCGCGACGATCACGGCGGGCCAGCAACTCGCCAATCCCCCAGTCGCTCCCACCGGGGGCACGCCCCCAGATAACTACTTCGGGAACCTCCTAGAAAACGGGTTTTACCAGATCAAGTATGCCTATGCGACCGACACCGGCGTGCCGCCGGCCAATGTCACCTTAGCCTCGCCGCCCTCAGCCGTGATGCGGGCCAACAATTCTGGCGGGGCGGCGAACAATGCGGCGATCGAGACCGCGATTCCCTGCTCGGCCAGCCCCACGGTCAAATACGTGTTTGTCTATCGCACGGTCGCCGGAGGCGCCACGTTCTACCGCGGTTCGAGTGCGCCCAACGTCCCTGGGACGTACGTGAACCTCGGCTCGACGCCGAGTGATGCCACGATCGTGGGCCAAGGGCCGGAACCCGCCACGAACACGACCGCCACGCAGGGCACGGTCCTCCTCTCGGCGATTCCGATTGGCGCCGCCGCCGTCACCCAGCGCAAGGTGTACCGCACGGCGGCGAACGCCGCGCAACTCAAACTCCTCGCCACGATCGCCAATAACACCGCCACGACCTACAGCGATACCGCCGCCGACGCCGCGCTCGGGGTGAATGTTCCCAGCACCGACACGTCCGCACTGCAACAACCCGACGGCCAGGTGCTGGCAGGATCGTCCGTGCTCCCAGTGGCGGGCGCGGGGCCGTTTGAGAGTCTGGGCGGCTGGGCCATCATCGGCAACGGGGCGCAGGTCATTCGCTATACCTCCACCACATTGATCGCGGGCTACCTCACCGGGATTCCCATAAGCGGGATCGGGGCGATTACGGCGACGATTGCGTACAACTCGACCGTGACCGCCGCGCCGATGCTCACCGGGATTCCGGCGAGCGGCGGGCGGTCCCTCGTGCAGGCGTTGTCAGCCGGGGACGAAATCTATCTCGTCGTGCAGGTCGACGACGCCACGAGGGCCGCGCAGCTCGCGGCGGCGGTCGGCGGGACCGGCCTCCGCGAGGAGTGGGTGCAGGACCGGCGCTTGTCCATCGGCGAAGCGCGTGCGCGCGGCAACGCGACCCTCGCGGAACGCGCGCTCGACCAGATTCGCGTGAGCTACACGAGCCGCGACCTGTTGACGCGCTCGGGCCTCGACATCGTCTGCAACTTGCCAGCGCCGACGAACCTCGTCGGCACGTTCAAGATTCAGCACGTCGTGATCAACAACTTCCGCCCGTACCCAACGCAGTATCCGACGTTCACGGTCCAGGCGAGCAGTTCGCGCTTCTCGTTTGAAGATTTGTTGCGGCTCGCGACCCGCGACGTGGCGAGGTAACCCGACATGGCAATTACTCGCACTTCCATGGTAGACGATGACGGCAGCGGGACTGTTGGCACGATCATCAACAACGCCTGGAAGACCGAGCTCTATAACCAGATCGACGGCATCGGCACCCTCATCGGCTATACGCCGACCTGGACGGCCGGCGCCGCCGCGATTGGCAACGGCGCGTTGACCGGCTACTACGCGCGCGTCGGGAATCTCGTCTACGTGCAGCTCTATCTCCTCGTGGGCTCGACGACGAACCTCGGGAGCGGCGGCTGGGTGTTCTCGCTCCCGATTGCGATGCCGAACTCGGCGAACTCGGCGCCGCTGGCGGGCGGGCTCTGTTTCATCGGCGGCGCCTACAGTGTCACGGGCGCCTATATGGTGGCGGCGACCTCCATCAATCCCTTTGCCGGCCACGTCGGCACGGCCGGCGTCGCGATGGATGCCACGCATCCCGTGGCCTGGACCACCGGATCGTGGCTGAATTATCACGTGCTCTACACCGCGTAGGAAGGACCGATGGCCCCGAAGCAATACGTCGCGAAACCGCACAAGGTGCAGGCCGAGCAATACACCGCGGGCATGACGCTCCCGGCCGGCGTCGATGACTGCGAGGTGTTCCCGCCGGGCGGGCTGCACGCGCACACCGACGCGGGCATGAAGGCGCTGCATGAGACCGACTGGCTCGTGTGGGACAAGAAGGGCGCCCGGCTCAGCGACGTGATGACCGATGCCGACTTCGCCGATGAATTTGGCCAGGGCGGCGGGACGCCGTTACCGGAGTAACCAGATGCCGCACCGCTTTTACGTGTTCACGAATGTCCCCGCGCTCGTCACGCTGGCGCACGATAGCGGCTGGACCGGCATCGCCGGCCCCGGCACCGATCCGCAGGGCCGCCCCGGCTGGGTGTTCGACATCCCCGACATGGTGCCGGACGGCAACGGCGCGCAGCTCAACATCGAGGCGGAGGGGAAGGTCCCGCTGCAGCTCCGCGGCCGGCTCACGTATGTGGACGATGCGCCGCGCGCGTTCCTCGAGTGCGACGATTTCACGCTGGTGGACCTGCCCGAGCCGCCGCCGCCCGAGCCGCCGCCCATCACCGGCAGCACGCCGCTCGAGGTGATCAACGCCGTGTATGCGACCGGCGCCTACAACCTCGCGACCAAAACCGGCTGCGGGATGTTCACGGAGGAATGTTGTCGCCAGCTCGGGGCGCTGTGGGGCTCGCCGCCCTGGGGGCACGTCGCGAAAGCGGCGGGGCAGAACCAGTACAACGCACATGCCGTCGACGCCGTGCATTGCCTCTACGGGGGCGATCATGGGATCTGGGACATCATCACGAGCTCGGTCTCGACGAGCGCGCGGCCCGCGTTCAACCGGGCCGGCGACAGCAACCCGGAGATCTGGCGCCCGCCGACGCCGCTCCCGTGTGTCCCGGCCGGCGCCGCGACCCGCGACGTCGACCTGACCGTGACCCTGACGCTCGAGGACCTGATCCGCGTCCTCGCCGTGCTGAGGGTGATTTGATGGCGGCATTCCTCGGCAATCGCCTCTTGAGTCACTTGATCGGCAAGATGCCGTGGGTGCCGAAGCAGTGTCATAACGTCAACATCCGTATCGAACCGAATGGGGCCGTGATGGTGATCTTTGAGTGCTACCTCGATCACGAGACGATGCCTCAATTAGCTGAAGCCTTACTGAAAGCGTCCGCAGACCATTACCCGCCGAACTCCACAGATGATCTGGCAAGCCCGTGAACGTCGACCAGCTCCAGAATCTGGCGTTCATTCTGCTCGTGTTCGTGCTCATCATTGCCGTGCTGACGCGGCGCTAAGGGAGGGACCGATGCCCGTAACCGTGTCGCTCGTCCTCGTCGTGCTCGCGCTCCTGCTCACCATCGGGGCCGGCGTGGGGCGCGTGCCGCTCTGGGTGCCGGTGCTCCTGCTCTGCGTGGCCGAATTGGTGAGCGCCCTGCCGCGCTGACCCGACGCCTGCTGCTAACCTTTCTGCTAACCTTTGGTACCAAAAACGGTCCTTTTTGGTCCCGAACGGGCCGAAATGGGTTTCGGCGCCAGACCCCGGAAAGTGCAACTTTAGGCCCATTTCCATTGATTCATTCGCTCTTTTGTCCTGGCGTCCCCAACGGGATTCGAACCCGTGTTTTGGCCTTGAAAGGATGTTGCCGGCCATAGGTAAGCGTTGTGTTCGCAGTCGTTTACAGCGACTGCTAACCTTTACTGCTAACCTTTTGTACCAGTTTCCGTACCCGTCTGGTCCCATTCGCCCGTGGCGATCAGTCGGCCGCGGTGCTCATTCGCAATCTTGATCGCATGGGTCAGATCGGCCGCCCACACATCCGCCTGTAGACAATCTTCGATGCCCTTCCCTCGATAGGCGGGCGCGGTACTGCGGCGCCAGATGGTGACGTCGCCTCCCGGTTCATACCCGCGGAACTCGGTGGCCTCGCTCCGTTCGATAGTCC